>Ga0075364_10000197_pt1 | contig 27872 bp, 21 predicted proteins | sample EndMetdeltDD1764_FD_71517 | JGI IMG/M metagenome (GOLD analysis project Ga0075364, IMG submission 71517) | Populus endosphere microbial communities from Tennessee, USA - Endosphere MetaG P. deltoides DD176-4 | ecosystem: Host-associated > Plants > Roots > Endosphere | place: USA: Tennessee... | reverse complement strand
TTGTAGCCGTATTTCAGCATGATCGGCAGCGAGATCACGCCCATGGTGATGACGGAGGCCGCAACCGTTCCGGTGATGGCGCCGAGGATGGCGCCGACGATAATCACCGCATAGGCAAGACCGCCGGGGATTGCGCCGAAGAGTTTGCCTGTGCCTTCCAGCAGATCTTCCGCCAATCCGCATCGTTCAAGGATCGCGCCCATGAAGGTGAAGAAGGGAATGGCGAGCAGCAGATCGTTCGAAACGATACCGAAAATGCGGAAGGGAAGGGCCTGCAGAAACACTTCCTCGAAATGGCCGGTAAACACGCCCAGCACACCGAAGAACAGGCCGACCGCCGCCAGTGAGAAGGCGACGGGAAAACCGTAGAGCATGAAAGCGATCATGCCGAGGAACATCAGGGGCGGCATCACACCGTAAGCGAACATTTGTGTCTCCCCCGGTGATTATTGCAGCGGTTTTTCGTAGGTCGTATCGACGGCTGCCAGGCCCATCAGCGCGGCGATGCGCTTGATCAGCTCCGACAGGCCCTGCAACACGAGCAACGCAAAACCGGCAAAGATGACCAGCTTGACCGGCCAGCGGATAAGCCCGCCCGCATTGGACGACACTTCGCCCTGCAGCCATGATAGCCAGAAGAACGGAAAGCAGATCCAGGCGAGATAGGCGCAGGCCGGAATGAGGAAGACGACGAGACCGATGATATCGATCCACAACCGTTTCGTTTCGGAGACCGCACCGTAAACCAAGTCAACGCGCACATGCTCGTTCAGGCGCAATGTATGGGAAGCACCCATCAGCACAATGAAGGCGAACATGTACCACTGGATTTCCAGCCAGCCGTTCGAGCTGATGTTGAACGTATAACGGATGAGCGCGTTGCCGGCGCTGACGAGGCAGCAGAACAGCACAAGATATCCGGAAAATTTTCCTATGATTTCGCTCAGCCTGTCGATCAGGCTGCTGTAACGAAGCAGTGTCGTCATTGATCCCCCCGGGCGGACTCCTCTTTCCACCCTTGTCCTCTCTTCGCGATGTAACAAAACAGTCGTCAAATTGAAAGACGGCGCATATGCAACTTTCGTTGCTGCGGCGGCGAAGACACAGTAGTCTTGACAAGGGTCAGGTCCGCGTTGAACAATTTCAACCGGTCGATACGGCGGCAGGCTTTACTGCCGTCCGGTGCTTATCTGGGAGGAGCGAGCATGGAACATCATGGCAGTGGGCCGGTGGAAACCGGGGCGGAGATGGATTACCGCGAACACGAAAAGACCTACGACTTTTTCCTTGCCGGCACCAAATGGGGCTCGATGGCGGTCGTGGTACTGTTGATCGCCATGGCTGTCGGTTTTCTTTCGGGCGGCGGTTTTCTCGGCGGCCTGATCGTTTTCATCGTCCTGAATATAGCCGGCGTTTTCCTGCTGCGCTGACCTTCATTCCATACCCTGAAACGACTTCGGCCCCGCATGAACGGGGCCGAACGTGTTTGTATGCGAAAATTCCAGTGGCGATCAGACGCCGCCGCGCGTGCGGGCAAGGCCATCCTTGGCCGGCTTGTAGTTCGGGTCTAGGCGTGTGGCGTGCGAATAGGATTTCGCAGCACGCGCCTTGTCGCCGCGGCGCTCGTAAACCAGCGCCTGATTGGCCCAGGATTCGGCAAGCTTGTCGTCCAGCTCGATGGCGTGGTTGAAGTCGGCGAACGCGTTTTCATCGTCGTTCAGTGCGACGTATGAGATACCGCGGCCGTTATAAGGTTCGGCCGATGTCGAAGACAGCGAGATCGCCTTGGAGAAATCCTCGATCGCCTGCGCATGCTGGCCACGGCTTTGCAGAATCAGGCCGCGGCCATGGTAGGCGCGTCCGTCCGTGGTCTCCAGCTGGATGGCGCGGGAGAAATCGTTGAAGGCATCGTTGGTGCGGCCGGCCTGACGGTAGATGTTGCCACGACCGATATAAGCGGCGTCATAGCTCGAATTGATCTGGATGGCGGCGTTATAATCGTTTGCCGCTTCCACGGGCTTGCCCATGTTGCGATAGACCAGCGCGCGGTTGGCATAAGCCTGATAGAATTGCGGGTTCAGCTGAAGTGCACGATTGAAATCGTCCAATGCGCGGCGGAAATCGCCGGCGCGGCCGTAAGCCGAACCGCGAACGTTGTAACCTTCCGGATCCTGTGGATTGGCGTTGATCACCGATGTCAGCGAGGAGATGTTCTGTTCGGAACCCTGCGCGCGATCGACCCTGATCGTGTCCATCGAGGTGACGGTCGACTGGCAGGCCGTGAGCGTACCGGCAGCAAGAAGAATGAGGGCAATGGGAGCAATGCCGCGGCGACGACGGGCTGTGGAATGCGAAACACCATTCAAAATGGAAGTAGCGGCAGTCATGGCAGCCATCAGGCGCTTGTCCTCATATGAACAGGAATATCGACCCGGGCAAAACGGGGATTTCCAAACGAAAATCAAAAAAAGCGGCGGCGTCCATTGAGGTCGCCGCCGCTCTAAAGCATGAGAAAACGTCGAAAAGACGGCTGATCAGCGGGCCGGACGTGCCGGGCGCGGCGTCTGCGGCAGCAGGCCTTCGCGCTGCATGCGCTTGCGAGCCAGCTTGCGAACGCGACGAACAGCTTCAGCCTTTTCGCGAACGCGCTTTTCAGAAGGCTTTTCGTAGCTTTCGCGCATCTTCATTTCGCGGAAAACACCTTCGCGCTGCAGCTTCTTCTTGAGAGCGCGGAGTGCCTGATCAACGTTGTTGTCGCGGACTAGTACCTGCACGTGAAATCCCGTTCCTTTGGTTTGGTTGGTGACCCGATCCCTCTGGATTTCAGGCCAAAACATAACGTCCGCCCGGGGTAAGCCGTGCGATTGGTGTGTGCAGATAGCAGAGGAGCAGGGCAAAGTCCAGCGGGATAGCGGGGACTCCTAAAAAATGACCGGTAAACCCGGGTTAAAACCTGTGTCTGACCACCTATATCCGTCATCTACACAGGTTTATTCCTTTGGTGCGGTGTCGCTTCAGGCATTCCGCACAAGCAAATATTGGAGATTTTTGATGCGTAGCGCCATGTTTTCGCAATTCGGCGAGCCTTCTTCCGTTCTTGGAATCGAGGACGTACCGATTCCCCAACCGGGACCGGGGGAAATTCGCATCCGCATGACGATGACATCTATCCACAACCATGACCTTTTGACGGTTGGAGGCAGGTATGGAATCAAGCCTGATTTGCCGGCCGCGGCTGGCAGCGAGGCAGCCGGTGTTGTCGATGCTCTGGGGGAGGGCGTCACGCATCTCAAGATCGGGCAGCGGGTTGCTGCATCCGGCAAGGGAACCTGGTCGGATTATTATCTCGCGCAGGCTGCATCTGCCGTTCCGCTGCCCGAGGCGATAGATGACAATGCCGCCTCGCAACTGATCTCCATGCCGCTAAGCGCCGTGGCGTTGCTGGATTATATCGGTGTCGACAAGGGCGACTGGGTTATCCAGAACGCCGCCAACGGAGCCGTCGGCAAGGCGCTTGCGATGTTTGCCCGCCGGCGCGGCATCAATGTCGTCAATCTCGTTCGCCGTGAAGATGCGGTGAAGGAACTGGCAGAGCTTGGAATTCACAACGCTGTTGCGACGACTGAGGGCGACTGGCAGCAGAAGGTTGCTAACATCACGGGCGGCGCATCTATTCGCGCGGCGGTGGATGGTGTCGGCGGTACGGCATCCGGCGATCTTCTGTCTGCACTGGGAGAAGGCGGCCAACTGATCTCGTTCGGTGCGATGTCCAGCCAGCCGATGCAGATTTCCGCCGGTGACATGATCTTCAAGCAGGCTGTCGTCAAAGGGTTCTGGCTGGCCAAGCTGGCACCACTGATGCCTGCCGAAAAGATGAAGAGCCTGATCGGCGAAATCGTCGAAGGTGTTGCAAGCGGTGAGGTGAAGCTGACGGTTTCTGAAATCTTCGATCTTGCCGATATTGCAAAGGCGGCCGCCGCAGCCGGCCAGCCGGGCCGCAAGGGCAAGGTGCTTTTGCGCGGATAAGGTTTTTAAGTCAGCATCAAGCGTCTGAAAGATCAATATCTGTCACGGTGATTTATAACGGCCCGCCTGAATAGAGTTTTCAGACGGGCTTTATTATTTTGGTGTATTTTATTATTTCAATAACTATTGATTGCAAATTTGTTTGATTTGCCGCACAGTTTATCTGCGCGGGGGCGCCTCCCAAAAAACATGCCATTCAATATAAAAATGAAGGGGAAACTGGCGAAGCCAGTTGAGGGGGCGAAGCATGTTCAGAATGATTTTGACTATATTAACGGGATTCGGATTGGTCAGTTGTTCTCCGAATATGAATGTGAAAAATGTCCGATTTGGAGATTCGACGGGAATTGTCAGTGGTGGCAATTTGCGGCTGGTAACCGAGAGGGAGCGTAAGCCCTATCCCAAAGTGGTCTGTACTGAGCCCAGTCCTGATTATGCCGTTGCGTTCGACCGGAACAGAACGCTCAAAATTACACCACCCGAAGGCTCCGGCAGGAAAGTCGAGTTAGATGCAGGTAGCTCGGAGTTCGTTCTCAAAGGAGATGGGCGATCCGAAGGTGTAATGGCTTTGCGCGACGGACTTTACACGGCATGCCAAAGCTACGCCAACGGTGTTATCGGTCAGGATGCATACGCTATCATACTGAGTCAGTATGGTAATCTGCTTGTGGCACTTGTAGGCAACGATGAGGCCGCAAAGGGCATTCAAGTGTCAGGCCCTCAGGCTGCATTATCTGCGATGACCGTCGCTTGCATAAGCGGGTATGATAGGACACGTTCTGTCAATCATTCCAACGATTTGCTTACGCAACCTTTTTGCGCGCGCCTTCTTAAAGATGTTGCCAATCGTGCGTTATCTCAATCCCCCAAGCCTCCTGGGCCGAAAGCTGCGGGCAATACATCTGACAAAAAACCGGATAAGGTGGTTCAGCAAGGTGGCTCCAGCGTAACAACGACAACCACAACGAATACGGTTGTAAAGTAAATTCAGCCGCAGCGAAGTTACTGTCCTTTTGGGCCGCTTTTTCACCCATGTCGAAACGATCCTCTCATGCGTCGCAAAACGGCCATTGCGGCCCATATTGATTTGCGATGGGTAAGCATTACCCAATTCAGGGCGGCCGCGGGTCCTTTGAAATGGAGCAAGGAAGAGAGGTCTGATGCGCAAATATTCGGTTTTCGCCATAGCCCGCGAGGCAATGCGTGCCCATAAGGGGTGGGACCAGCAATGGACCTCTCCCGAACCGCGTCCCAGTTACGATGTCATCATCGTCGGGGCTGGCGGTCATGGTCTGGGTGCCGCCTATTATCTCGCCAAGGAACATGGCATCACCAATATTGCGGTGATCGAAAAAGGCTGGCTCGGCGGCGGCAATACCGGCCGCAACACCACCATCATCCGCTCCAACTATCTCTATGAAGAGAGCATGGACATCTACGAGCATTCCCTGAAACTGTGGGAAGGCCTGAGCCAGGATCTCAACTACAACACCATGTATTCGCCGCGCGGCGTGATGATGTTGTCGCACAACATTCACGATCAGCAGTCTTTCAAGCGGCATATCAATGCCAACCGGCTTTATGGCATCGACAATGAATGGCTGACGCCGGAACAGGCGAAGGACTTTGTGCCGGTCCTCGATATCTCGAAAACCGCGCGTTACCCGATCAACGGCGCGGCCCTGCAGCGTCGTGGCGGTACCGCCCGCCATGATGCCGTTGCCTGGGGTTACGCGCGTGCCGCCGCTGATCGTGGCGTGCACATCATCCAGAATTGTGAAGTCACCGGCATCCGTCGCGGGCCGAATGGCGAGGTTCATGGTGTCGAAACCTCCAAGGGTTTTATCGGTGCGAAAAAGATCGGCGTTTCCGCTGCCGGTCATTCCTCCGTGGTGATGGAAATGGCGGGCGTGCGCGTGCCTTTGCATTCGAACCCGTTGCAGGCGCTGGTTTCCGAGCCGCTGAAGCCGATTTTCCCCTGCGTTGTGATGTCCAACACCGTGCATGCTTATATCTCGCAGTCCGACAAGGGCGAACTGGTGATCGGCGCCGGTACCGACCAGTATAATTCCTACAGCCAGACGGGCGGTTTGCAGATCATCACGCATACGCTTGACGCCATCTGCGAACTTTTCCCGATCTTCCGCCGTGTAAAGATGATGCGCCAGTGGGGCGGTATTACCGACAACACGCCCGACCGTTCGCCGATCCAGGGTGTGACGCCGGTGCCGGGGCTGTTCGTCAATTGCGGCTGGGGCACGGGTGGTTTCAAGGCGACACCGGGTTCCGCCAACCTGTTTGCGCACCTGATCGCCAAGGGCGAACCGCATCGTCTGGCCAGCGGCCTCACGCTCGACCGTTTCCGCACCGGGCGCCTGATCGACGAAGCGGCCGCCGCCGCTGTCGCGCATTGATAAAGAGGGGATAGACCAGATGCTTTTGATCCATTGCCCCTATTGCGAGGAAGAGCGGTCCGAGCTGGAATTCCGCTGGGCCGGCGAGGCGCATATCGCCCGTCCGGAAAACATTGCCGCGATTTCGGACGAGGAATTCGCCGAATATTTTTTCCTCCGCAACAACGAAAAAGGCCTCACCTATGAACGGTGGCGGCATATCCATGGCTGCGGCCGTTTCTTCAACGCGGCGCGCGATACGGTGAGCGACAAGTTCCTGATGACCTACAAGGCAGGCCTTCCGAAACAGCCCATTCCGTCACAGGCAAAAGCCGAGGCGCTTGCCGAGGAAAAGACCGTGGAAACGTGGGAACAGACGGAAGGAGATGCCCGATGAGCGCTTCCTCCAATTCCGGCGCATTCCGCATCAAGGGTGTTGGACGCCACACACCGGCCCGCACCGCCCGTTTCACCTTCGACGGCAAGAGCTATACGGCGCTCGAGGGCGATACGGTTGCCTCCGCGCTTCTGGCGCATGGCGTGCATCTGCTTGGCCGTTCGTTCAAATATCATCGTCCGCGCGGCATCCTGTCCGCCGGGCCGGAAGAGCCGAATGCGCTCTTGGACGTGTCGCGTGATGCATCCCGCCGCCAGCCCAACGTGCGCGCCACCGTGCAGGAAGTGTTCGATGGCGCAAAGATTGCCTCGCAGAATCGCTGGCCGTCGCTGAAACACGATATCGGCGCCTTCAACGATCTGCTGTCGCCGTTTTTTGCTGCCGGTTTCTACTACAAGACGTTTATGTGGCCGAAGGAAGCGTGGCACAAACTCTATGAGCCGATCATCCGTCGCGCCGCCGGCCTTGGTGAGGCGCCGAAGGAAGGCGACACGGATCATTACGCCAGCCGTTACGAACATTGCGACGTGCTGATCGCCGGTGCCGGCGTGGCTGGTTTGACGGCGGCGCTCTCTGCAGCTAGCACCGGTGCAAAGGTCATCCTCGTCGATGAACAGCCGGAAGTGGGCGGTGCGCTGCATTTCGATACGTCGACCGAGATCGACGGCAAGAACGGTTATGACTGGGCGCAGGGCGTCGCCGCCAAGCTGAAGGCAATGCCGAATGTGACGGTGCTCAACCGCACCACCGTGTTCGGTTATTACAATCACGGTTTCCTCGGTCTTGTGGAACGCGTTACCGACCATATTGCGCTGCCGTCCAAGGACCTGCCGCGCGAACGTCTGTGGCAGGTGCGGGCGAAAAAGGTGATCCTCGCCACCGGTTCGATCGAGCGCCACATGGTGTTCGCCAACAACGACCGCCCCGGCATCATGCTGGCCTCTGCGGCGCGCACCTTCCTCAACCATCACGGTGTTGCTGTCGGTCGTGCGGTTGCCGTCTACACGGCGCATGACAGTGCCTATGAGGCTGCGTTTGATCTGAAACGTGCCGGTGTCGATGTGGTTGCCATTGTCGATAACAGAAAGCTGCCCGGCGAGGCGGTGCTGGCGGAAGCCCGTTCACTCGGTATCGAGGTGCTGACAGGCCATTCGGTGCTGGATACCGCTGGGCGTCACCGCGTCTCCTCCATCACCGTTGCCCGCAATGATGAAAAGACCGGCCGCAAGCTGAAGGTAGATGCGCTGCTGGTTTCCGCCGGCTGGACGCCCTCCGTGCACCTTTTCTCGCAATCACGCGGAAAACTGCGTTTCGATGCGGACAACGACCGCTTTCTGCCGGATATCTACGCGCAGGACTGCATTTCCATCGGCGCCTGCAATGGCACCGACGATCTGTCCAGCCTGATCGGCGAGGCGCTTGCCGCCGGTGCCGAAATGGCTGGCCACAAGGGTGCAGCCAGCATTGATGCCATGGCCTTTTCCGGTTCCAACCTCTACGCATGGACCGGCGGCATGATCGGTGCGGCCGAAGGTGCCGGACCGGATACCACGGTCAAGGCGTTTGTCGATTTCCAGCATGACGTGACCGCCAAGGATATTCGCCTTGCGGTGCGCGAAGGCATGCACTCGATCGAGCATATCAAGCGGTTTACCACCAACGGCATGGCGTCGGATCAGGGCAAGCTTTCCAACATGCATGGGCTGGCGATTGCGTCCGAAATGCTCGGTCGTCCGATACCGCAGGTGGGCCTCACCACGTTCCGTGCGCCCTATACGCCAGTCACTTATGGCACGCTGGTCGGACACTCGCGTGGAGACCTTTTTGACCCCGCTCGCAAGACGCCGATGCATCATCTCGAAGCTGCGGAAGGCGCCGAGTTCGAGGATGTCGGTAACTGGAAACGTGCCTGGTATTTTCCGAGGCGCGGCGAGGACATGCATGCGGCGGTCAACCGCGAATGCAGGACCGTGCGCGAAGTCGGCGGCGTGTTCGATGCCTCGACGCTTGGCAAGATCGAGGTGGTGGGGCCGGATGCGGCAGCCTTCCTCAACCTGCTCTACACCAATGCCTGGGACACGCTGAAGCCGGGAAAAAGCCGTTATGGCATCATGGCCCGCGAAGACGGTTTTGTGTATGACGATGGTGTGGTCGGGCGTCTGGCCGAGGATCGTTTCCATGTGACCACGACGACCGGCGGTGCGCCACGCGTGTTGCAGCATATGGAAGATTATCTGCAGACCGAATTCCCGCATCTGAAAGTGTGGCTGACTTCGACGACTGAACAATGGGCGGTGATTGCGGTTCAGGGACCGAACGCGCGGGAGATTATCCAGCCGTTCGTGGAAGATCTCGATATTTCCGCCGAGGCTTTCCCGCATATGTCCGTTGCCGAGTGTAAGGTTATGGGTGTTCCGGCGCGGCTTTTCCGTGTGTCGTTTACCGGCGAGATCGGTTTCGAAGTCAACGTGCCGGCCGATTATGGTCCGGCGGTGTGGAAAGCGATCTGGGAACGTGCGCAGAGCCTCGGTGCCTGCCTTTATGGCACCGAGACCATGCACGTGCTGCGCGCCGAAAAGGGTTATCTCATCGTCGGTCAGGATACCGATGGCACTGTCACGCCGGACGATGCCGGTTATGGCTGGGCAGTCTCCAAAAAGAAGACCGATTTTGTCGGCATCCGCGGCCTCAAACGCCCGGACCTCGTGCGCGAGGGCCGCAAGCAATTGGTCGGGCTTTTGACCAAGGACCCGAACGAGGTGCTGGAAGAGGGTGGCCAGATCGTTGCCGATCCGAACCAGCCGAAACCGATGACCATGCTTGGCCATGTTACCTCGTCCTACTGGTCGGAAAATCTCGGCCGGTCGATCGCCATGGCGCTGGTGGCTGGTGGTCGCGCCAAAATGGGCGAAACGCTTTACGTGCCTATGAAGGACAAGGTGATCGCTGTCGAGGTAACCGACGTGGTGTTTGTCGACAAGGAAGGGAGCCGTATCAATGGTTGATTTTGCAACGAGGACCCTTCCGCTGTCCGGCGTTCACGGCGGCTCACCTGTCGTTCGGATTGAACTGGCTGCACCGGCGGAACGCATTTCATTGCGTGGGGCGGCTGCGGATGTTGCCGCGCTGTCGGCGGCACTTGGTGTCGATTTGCCAACAAAACCGAAAACCTCGGCTTCCGGCAATGACCGCACCGCGCTGTGGTTGGGGCCTGATGAATGGCTGGTGATCGACAGCGGCACAATCGTTCGCAACGGCATGGTGGCAGATGCCGGCAATTCCGGCGTACCACATTCGGCAGCCGACGTTTCTCATCGCAACACGGCCATTCTCGTGTCCGGTTCGGGGGCTGCGGCGGCCATCAATACCGGTTGCCCGCAGGATCTGTCGCTGACGGCATTTCCGGTCGGTGCATGCTCGCGCACCGTGTTCGGCAAGGTGGAAATCGTGTTGCTCAGAACGGCGGAGGATGCGTTCCGTGTCGAAGTCTGGCGGTCGTTTTCGGATTATGCTTTTGGACTTCTGGCTGAAGGCGCGAGGGATGCGGCGCTCTGAGGGCGCCGCAAGCGGTTATTCGCCGGGGTGACGGTGCTTTTGCCTCTGTCGACGGTCGAGATCCCATTCGTGCAGGCGATAGGCTATATAACCGAGAACGACGATAAGTGCCGGAAGCACTATTGAATAATAAAACCAGAAGTCTGTCATCCAAGCCTCCTGAGGGTTAACCTTGCCACGTAATGTAGTCCAACTGCGCTGAACAGCCAACCGGCTAGACCACTGATCAATTGGGCCGCCGAAACAGTTCCGAATGCAGCGATACTATACCCATAACCGGCCAAGGGCGTTGCTATTCCTACTGTGAAACATGCCGTGGATGCTCTGTCGAAGGCGTTGGCCAGCAGTTTGGTCTGTTCGATCTCTGCCGAATTGAGGCCGTTCATTTTTGCACCCCGATGACATTTGTTCCATCATAGGTTGCGTTTTGATGGAGTCAAATTGTTCGGTCTGGCCAGATTTGCAGGCCGGAGCAGCATCTAAGCAGAGTGAATGCAACGGGTTTCGCGAAATCAGACGTCTTCCGGCCGATCCTTCGGATCGAACTGTACGATGGTCGTCCAGGTGGCCGTCAGGGCCGGTTTTTTCTCGTTTTCGATCTCGATATGGACGTCGTAGGTGGTCATCAGCATGGCCGCGCCGCGAAAGCGGGCTTCCTTCAGCGTAAAGTGCCCACGAATGCGGCTGCCGGTTTTGACTGGTGAGCCGAAGCGAATGGAATCGAAACCGTAATTGAGGCCCATCGTCTGCTCGCGAATGACCGGCAGGCTTTCGTAATTCATGGCGGAGAGCAGCGACAGCGTCAGAAAACCGTGGGCAATGGTGCCGCCGAACGGGCTTTCTGCGGTAGCACGTTCGGGATCGACATGGATAAACTGGTGGTCGTTGGTGGCATCGGCAAAGGTGTCGATCATCGTCTGATCGACCGTCATCCAGCTTGAGGTGCCGATCTCGGTTCCGACGAGATCCATTACATCCCCCAGCGAAATCTCACGTGGCATCGGCTTCTCTTTCGGCTGGCAGGTTATGTCCGGCAAGTATCACTAATCTATACGTAAATTGCATGGGAGAAAAAAGACGGTTTGCTGACTGCGGGCGCGGTCAAACCTCTTTTGCAAAACTGACGGAACGTGGCGGCAAATTCATTCTATCGATTGTGTCGGGTGATGCCAGTGGCCGCCAGCGGTTTCCGGGAAGGCGGGCAACGACCGTATCGTGGCCACGGTTGAACAGCACGGCTATGCGGGTTTTGCTGTTCGTTTCGAGGTCGGGCGTGGAAAGCACCATGGTCAATGCCGCCGCATTGCCGCGTTCCCAATCCGCCACCGTCATGGTTTCGCCTGAGGTGGACAGCCATTCGACATCGCCCTTGCCGGAAAGGAAAGTCGTGTCGGCAAAGGCCGGGAAGCGTTTGCGCAAGGCAGATAGAAAGGCGGTATGGGCGATGATGGCGGGGTCGAGTTTTGCCCAGTCCATCCAGGTGATTTTATTGTCCTGGCAATAGGCATTGTTATTGCCGCCCTGTGAACGCCCGCCTTCGTCACCAGCCGTCAACATCACCGTGCCGCGGCAAACGAACAGGGTGGAAAGAAGGGCGATGACGTCGCGGCGGCGGTTTTCGAGGATGGACGGATTGTCGGTCGCACCCTCGATACCGTTGTTCCATGAGAAGTTTTCGCCGTGGCCGTCGCGGTTGTTTTCGCCATTGGCCTCATTGTGTTTATGCTCGTGGGACACGAGGTCCATCAGAGTAAAACCGTCATGGGCGGCGAGAAAGTTGACGCTGCGGGTTTGGGCAAGGCCGTGGCCTGAAAATACGCTTGAGGTCCCGGCTAGGGCGCTGGCGAGCGTGCCGGTCAGGCCGTGGTCGCCGCGCCAGTATCGGCGCAGATCATCGCGGGTGCGGTCGTTCCACTCGAGGAAGGGCGGTGGAAAATTGCCTAGCTGGTAACCGCCGGGGCCGATATCCCAGGGTTCGGCGATCATGATACGGTCTGCCAGTACATCGTCCGCCTGAATGGCCGAGAGCGTGCCGCCATCGCGGACAAAACCGGTGGCGGTGCGGCCAAGGACGGGGGCGAGGTCGAAGCGGAAACCGTCGATCCCGGCTTCCATCACAAAATGGCGCAGCGTATCGATGATCAGCTGCTGCACGATCGGGTGATCGCAGGCCACCGTATTGCCGGTGCCGGTATCGTTGACCAGCACATCGGGGGCATCCGGTAGATGGCGATAATAGGTGAGGTTGTCGATGCCACGCATGGAGAGCGTTGCGCCGTAACGGTCGCTTTCGCCGGTGTGGTTGAACACGAGGTCAAGAATGGTGGCGATGCCGGCTTCGTGCAGTGTGGCGACCGTCTCGCGCAGCTCAGTCATGCCACCGGGGCAAAGGCGCGGATCGAGCGCCATGAAGGCAACCGGATTGTAACCCCAGCCATTGGTAAGGCCGAGCGGCGGCAGATGACGTTCGTCGATCCATGCGGTGATCGGCATGAGTTCGATGGCATCGACGCCGATGTTTTTCAGATGCGCGATGATGGCGGGATGGGCAAGTGCGGCGATCGTGCCGCGCTGATGTTCCGGCACATCCGGGTGCAGCATGGTGAAGGGGCGCACCGCCACTTCATAAACAAAACCGCCGGGCTTAAATTTTGGCGTGGAGGTTTTGATGGGAGCGGTTGGGGTGACGATTGCTTTCGGCACGATATCGGCGGTGTCTTCGCCGAACCGCATCAGCCTTATATCGTGGCGGAAAGGGCGGTCGAGTTCGCGGGCATAAGGATCGACCAGCAGTTTGGACGGATCGAACCAGAGGCCGCGATCGGGATCATAAGTGCCGTGGGCGCGAAAACCGTAATGCTGGCCGGCGGTGATGCCGGGGAGGGTGATGTGGTGAACATTGTCCGCGCCGCGCGCGAGTGTGTGGCAGGCGGTTTCGGTGTTGCCGCTTGCATCAAAGAGGCAAAGCTCGATCTTTTCGGCGGCCGAGGACCAGATGGCGAAGGTAGCGCCGGTGGGGGTGAGGGTGGCACCGAGGGAGAATGTGGGGAGCGTCACTAGGTCCACCCCCATCTGTCCTGCCGGACTGCCGGATTACAAAGCAAGACTATTGCATATGGAATGCGGAGGGTGCGGCTTGCTCCCTCTAATCTCCCCCCTTGTGGGGGAGATGTCACCGAAAGGTGACAGAGGGGGGTATGCGAGAGTGCGGCAGATGGGGCGAAAGCAGCATATGCGCCGATATCACCCCCCTCTGTCCTGCCGGACATCTCCCCCACAAGGGGGGAGATCGGCTGGGCTTGCCCTCCGCATTCCAAGTAAGGCATCCGCAACTTTCCTTTCAGCAAGCGATGATCAGGTGATCACCGTCGGCGCATCGCGGCCCGAACGCTTCTTCAGCTCGGAAATCTCGTCTGCCACCGCGATCAGGTCGGCGAGTGCCTCCTGCGTTTCGATGGCATGGCGGGATGCGTCCGGCTCGTAACGTTCGACATAAAGGCGGATGGTTGCGCCGGACGTGCCGGTGCCCGACAGGCGGAAGACAACGCGGCTGCCGCCTTCGAACATCACGCGGATGCCTTGGTTCTTCGAGACGGAACCATCGACCGGATCGTTATAGGCAAAATCGTCGGCCGCCTCGACCTTGAGCGCGCCAAATGTCTGGCCCGGCAGGGTGGAGAGCTTTTCACGCAGCGCCGTCACCATGCCGTTTGCGGCATCGCTGTCGACTTCTTCATAGTCGTGGCGCGAATAGTAGTTGCGGCCATATTCGGCCCAATGCTTGGTGACGATGTCATAGGCGCTTTCCTTGCGCACGGCCAGAATGTTCAGCCAGAACAGCACGGCCCAGAGACCGTCCTTTTCACGAACGTGATCCGATCCGGTGCCAAAGCTTTCTTCACCGCAGATCGTCGCCTTGCCGGCGTCGAGCAGGTTGCCGAAGAATTTCCAGCCGGTCGGGGTCTCGTACATGCCGATGCCAAGCTTTTCGGCCACGCGGTCAGCGGCGGCACTGGTCGGCATGGAGCGGGCGATGCCGGCGATGCCCTTGGCATAACCGGGTGCCAGCGTCGCATTGGCGGCGATGATCGCAAGGCTGTCGGACGGGGTGACGAACATGTTCTTGCCGACCACCATGTTGCGGTCGCCATCACCATCGGAGGCGGCGCCGAAATCCGGGCCGGTCGGGCTCATCACGTCGTCATAAAGTTCCTTGGCGTGAACGAGGTTCGGGTCCGGGTGATGGCCACCAAAGTCCGGCAGCGGCGTGGAATTGCGCACCGAACCGGCAGGTGCGCCAAGACGCTTTTCGAGGATTTCCACGGCGTAGGGGCCGGTGACGGCGCCCATCGAGTCGATCACCACCTTGAAGCCGCCGGCGATAAGGGCCTTGATGGCCGGGAAGTCGAACAGCTCTTCCATCAGGATGACGTAATCGGCGACCGGATCGACCACTTCCACCGTCATGCCGGCGAGATCGAACGTGCCGATGGCATCAAGATCGATATCGGCGACATCGGCGATCTTGTAGGTGTCGATGACTTGGGTGCGGGCAAAGATTGCGTCGGTGATCTTTTCAGGGGCCGGGCCGCCATTGCCGATATTGTACTTGATGCCAAAGTCTTCGGTGGGGCCGCCGGGATTGTGGCTGGCCGAAAGCACGATGCCGCCGAATGCCTTGTATTTGCGGATCAGGTTGGAAGCGGCGGGGGTGGAAAGAATGCCGCCCTGGCCGACCATGACCTTGCCGAAGCCACTGGCTGCGGCCATTTTCAGTGCCTTCTGGATGACTTCGCGGTTGTAATACCGGCCGTCGCCGCCGATCACCAGCGTCTTGCCTTCAAAGCCTTCAAGACTATCGAAGATCGCCTGGATGAAGTTTTCCGCGTAGTTCTCCTGCTGGAAAACCGGAACCTTCTTGCGCAGGCCAGATGTGCCGGGTTTCTGGTCCTTGTAGGGCGCGGTGGTGACGGTCTTGATCATGATCATCCTTTATTTGAAATAAGGCGGGCGTAGAGGTCGGCATATAGGGCGGCGCTCTTGTCCCAGGAGACATCCGATTTCATTCCCTGCTTCTGCATGGCCGACCAGATCTTGGGGCTCTGGTAAAGGCCGACAGTGCGCCTCAAGGCGCGGCGCAGGTTATCGGTGGTGACGGCGTTGAAAGACACGCCGGTTGCAGCACCGGCCGAAATTGCGGCCGGGTTGGCATCGATGACCGTATCGTTGAGACCGCCGGTGCGGCTGACAACCGGCACGCAGCCATAACGCAGGCCGTAAAGCTGGGTCAGGCCGCAGGGTTCGAAACGGGACGGAATGAGAATGGCGTCGGAACCGGCCTGCATCAGGTGCGACAGCGGTTCGTCATAACCACGGTTGATGCCGATGCGGCCGGGATGGCGGATGGCGGCGGCCAGAAGTTCGGATTCGAGCCAGGGATCGCCGGAGCCGAGAATGGCCAGACGCGCACCCATGGCGACGATATCGTCGGCCAGTTCCGCCAGCACGTCCATGCCCTTCTGCATGGTCAGGCGTGAGACGACGCAGAACAGCGGGCCATCGTCCTCATCGAGATCGAAACGGGCCTCGACACCGCGTTTGTTGACGGTGCGGACCTTCAGCGTCGTTGCGTTGTAATGGGCATCAAGCGCCGCATCCGAGCGCGGGTCCCAGACATCGGTATCGATACCGTTGACGATGCCGGACAGCTGATCCGCGCGCGCCGCAAGCAGGCCTTCCATGCCCATGCCGAATTCGGGGGTCAGAATTTCCTCGGCATAGGTCGGGCTGACGGTGTTGATCGCCCAGCTCGTCTGCAAACCGGCCTTGAGGTAACCGACGCCACCGTAAAATTCGACGCCATCGATATCATAGGCATGCGCGGGCAGGCCGATATGAGGCAGAACGCTGGCGTCGAAACGACCCTGAAAGGCGATGTTGTGGATGGTGATCAGGCTCGGCAGTTCCGGCGTTTCGCCATACCGCATATAGGCGGGCACGAGACCTGCCTGCCAGTCATGCACATGCACGAGATCCGGTCGCCAGCCTTCCATGTTGCCGGCGGCAATGCTTGCTGCTGCCAGCGACAGGGCTGCAAACCGGCGCCAGTTATCGGCATGATCGGCACCGGTGGCATCGGCGTAAGGACCGCCGGGGCGGTTGAACAATTCCGGCGCGTCGAGGATGAGAAGATCGAGGCCGTCGATATGGGTTTCGATGATATCGGCGGACACGCCGAGCAGATCGTCGAAATGCAGACGCGGCGTGGTTTCGCCGCGCAGCTTGGCCATCACGGCCGGGTAACCGGGGATAAGCGTTCTGGTCGCGACGCGATAATGCCTGAGCGCCAGGGGCAGCGCGCCGGCAACATCGGCCAACCCGCCGGTTTTCACCAGCGGGTAGAGTTCGGATGCAACGGCCAGAACCTGCATGTCCTTGTCAGACCTCGTTGTTTCAGACGTCGAGCTTGTCGAGCATCTTCTGGGTGATCAGGCAAATCCCGCCTTCGCTGCGGCGGAAACGCTTGGCATCGTGTTCGGGATCTTCACCGACCACCAGTCCCTCAGGAATGACTACACCGGCATCGATGACGACATTGCGAAGCTGGGCATGCCGACCGATGTGCACATTCGGCAGGATTACGGCACCGTCGAGGCGCGAATAGGAATTGGCGCGCACACCTGTGAACAACAGGCTTCGATTGAGCGACGAACCGGAAATGATGCAATCGCCCGACACAACGGAAGAAATCGCTGAACCGCGGCGGTCTTCGTCGTCATGCACGAATTTCGCCGGTGGCGTGACTTCCTGATAGGTCCAGATCGGCCAGGACTTGTCGTAGATGTCGAGTGTGGGAACGATTGCCGTCAGGTCCACATTTGCCTGCCAGTAGGCATCGATCGTGCCGACATCGCGCCAATAGGGCTCGCGCTCGAAATCGGAGCGAACGCAGGAGCTGGCAAAACGGTGGGCAACGGCTTTGCCGTGCTGGACGATGTGAGGAATGATATCCTTGCCGAAATCGCGGCTGGAGGATGGATCGGCGGCATCGCGTTTCAGCGCGTCGATCAGGAATTTCGTGTTGAAGACATAGATGCCCATCGAAGCCAGCGCGAGTTCCGGGTTGCCGGGAATGCCCGGCGGATCGGCTGGCTTTTCGACGAAATCGATGATCTCGTCCTTTTCGTTGACATGCATGACGCCGAAGGCAACCGCTTCCATGCGCGGCACTTCAAGGCAGCCGACCGTGACATCCGCGCCGGAATCGACGTGCTGCTGCAACATCAATTCGTAGTCCATCTTGTACACATGGTCACCGGCAAGGATGACCATGTATTCAACGGCATAACTCTCGATGATGTCGATGTTCTGGAAAACGGCGTCGGCGGTGCCTTCGTACCACTGCGTTTCCGACACACGCTGCGAAGCAGGCAGGATGTCAAAACTTTCGTTACGCTCGGGACGGAAAAAGTCCCAGCCGCGCTGCATGTGGCGGATCAGCGAATGCGCCTTGTACTGGGTGGCGACGCCGATGCGGCGAATGCCGGAATTGAGTGCGTTGGACAGCGCGAAATCGATGATGCGCGACTTGCCGCCGAAATAGACGGCAGGCTTGGCGCGCCGATCCGTCAGCTCCTTGAGACGGCTGCCGCGCCCGCCGGCCAGAACATAGGCCATGGCATCGCGCGCGAGTGGCTGAACGCGTTTTGTGGTCATATTACCCTCCCCAATTCTTAAGGCTTCGCCGTCATTATTCCAGTTCAAGCATGATGGTTGCCAATGGTGGCAGTGTCACCACTGCGGAAATGCTCCCTCCAGCATCGACCGCCTGTACACGTCCGCCATTGCCCTTGCCGCTGCCGCCATAGATCTCGGCATCGGTATTGAGTATTTCGCGCCAACGACCGGCATTCGGCAAGGAAATTCGGTAATTTTCTCTGTAGGCGGGCGTCAAATTGCTGATCACCGCCACGGGCTTTTCTCCCGGCGACATGCGCAGCCATGCAAAGACCGAATTGTCGTCGTCATCAACGATCAGCCAGCGGAACCCTTCGCCTTCGCAATCGCGCGCATGCAGGGCCGGTTTCGAGCGGTAGCAGAAGTTCAGGTCGCGGATCAGGCGGCGCATGCCCTCGTGCATGTTATATTGCAGCAGGTTCCAGTCGAGCGCGCGTTCTTCGCTCCACTCGCTCCACTGGGCAAATTCCTGGCCCATGAACAGCAGCTTCTTGCCCGGATAACCCCACATCAGACCGTAATAGGCACGCAGGTTGGCGAATTTCTGCCAGTCGTCGCCGGCCATCTTGGCGATCATCGAGCCTTTGCCGTGCACCACTTCATCATGGCTGATCGGCAGCACGAAATTTTCGGAAAAGGCGTAGACGAGCCCGAAGGTGATTTCGCTGTGGTGGAATTTCCGGTGCACCGGATCGCGGCCCATATAGGACAGCGTGTCGTGCATGAAGCCCATGTTCCACTTGAAGCCGAAACCGAGGCCACCTTCATGCACCGGCGCGGAAACCTTGGGCCATGACGTCGATTCTTCAGCAATCGTCATCATGCCGGGATGAGCGCCGTAGGAAAGCGAATTCATCTTCTGCAGAAAGCGTACGGATTCGAGGTTTTCGCGACCGCCATATTCGTTCGGCACCCATTCGCCGTGGCGGCGGGAATAATCGAGATAAAGCATCGAGGCGACGGCATCGACGCGCAGACCGTCGAGATGGAATTTTTCCGACCAGTAGAGTGCGTTGTTGATCAGATAGGAAAGAACCTCGCTGCGGCCAAAATTGTAGATCGCGGTGTTCCAGTCGGGGTGGTAGCCCTGACGCGGATCGGCATGTTCGTAAAGGGCGGTACCGTCGAAATGGCGAAGACCGTGCGCATCGGTCGGGAAATGCGCCGGCACCCAATCGAGAATGACGCCGAGACCGACCTTGTGGCAGCCATTGACGAAACGGGCAAAACCTTCCGGTTCGCCGAAACGGGCAGTCGGGGCGAACAGGCCTGTGGTCTGATAACCCCATGACGGGTCGTAGGGGTGTTCGGTGATCGGCAGGAACTCGATATGGGTAAAGCCCATGTCGGTGCAGTAGGGGATGAGCTGCGAGGCAAGCTCGTCCCAGCTCAGAAAACTGCCATCCTCGCGGCGCTGCCATGAACCGGCATGCACTTCATAGATGGAAATGGGCTGGCGACGATGGTCCGCCTTTTCCCAATGTGCGCGGTGGGCTTCGTCTTCCCATTTCTGTTCGAGTTCCGGCGTGGTGACGGACGCCGTTTTCGGGCGCATTTCGGCGCGGCGGGCATAAGGGTCGGCCTTCAGCGGCAAAAGTGTGCCATCGGAGCCGACGATTTCGTACTTGTAGGCCGATCCGGCCCGCACGTCCGGGGCAAAAATCTCCCAGATGCCGGTATCCTGCCGCAGACGCATGACATGGCGGCGGCCGTCCCAGTTGTTAAATTCGCCCACGACGGAAACGCGCTTCGCATTGGGAGCCCAGACAGCGAAATGAAAACCTTCGACGCCTTCATGCTTGAGCGGATGCGCGCCCATCTTGTCGAAAAGGCGCAGATGCGAGCCTTCGCGCAAGAGATAATCGTCCATCGGGCCGAGCACGGGGCCGAAGGAATAGGGGTCAGTGACTGCCCATTCGACATCGGCGCGGGCGGCGCGGTAACGCAGCGGCTGCTGGCTGGTAACCGCGATCATGCCTTCGAAATAACCGGCCTCATGGCGACGCTTCAGTTCACCCAGATCCTTGCCGTCGAGGGTAAGTGCGATGACTTCCTCGGCGCCGGGAATGAAACAGCGGGCCATGAACCCTCCGCCGATCTGGTGCACGCCCAGAACGGCAAAGGGGTTGGTATGCTTGCCACTGATAATCGCCTCGATCTCGGAGAGTGGAATCTCGCCGGGAGCGCGGGTCTCGGTTTGAGCCCCGGTTCCGTTGCGAGCCTGGGTCTCAACCTGAGCCCCTGTCTCTCCGAGTTCTTTCGGCGATTTGGTCATATGGCTCTCCAGATTTCCGTCGCATATTGACGAATGGTGCGATCGGACGAGAACCAACCCATCCGAGCGGTATTGCGGATCGTCTTGGAGTACCAGGACGAACTATTGGTCCAGATCTGGTCGACATCGCGCTGTGCTTTCGCATAGGCGTCGAAGTCGGCGGCGACCATGAACCAGTCGTGATTGTAGATACCGTCCATAAGGTCGGTGAAGCGGTTGCGATCATCCGGCGAGAAGACGCCCGATGCAATCGCTGCCAGCGCCTGCGACAGTTCGCGCGAGCTTTCGATGACGTCTCGCGGATTGTATTCGCTGGCGCGTTTTGCCGCGACTTCCTCAGCCGTCATGCCGAAGATGACGATGTTTTCCGCACCGACATGTTCCTGCATTTCGACATTCGCACCGTCGAGCGTGCCGATGGTCAGCGCGCCGTTGAGTGCGAATTTCATGTTGCCCGTGCCCGACGCTTCCATGCCGGCCGTCGAGATCTGCTCGGACAGGTCGGCGGCCGGGACCATGGTCTCGGCCAGCGTGACGTTGTAATTGGGCACAAAAACCACTTTCAGAAGGCCGCGCACCGCCGGATCGTTATTGATGACCCGCGCCACGTCGTTGGCGAGTTTGATGATCAGTTTCGCATTGTGGTAGCTGGGTGCTGCCTTGCCTGCAAAAAGCTTAACGCGCGGAACCCAGTCGAGTTCCGGGTGAGAACGAATCTGATCGTACAGGGCGACTGCTTCGACGATGTTGAGAAGCTGGCGCTTGTATTCGTGGATACGCTTGATCTGGATGTCGAACATCGACGACGGATCGAGACGGATGCCCATGCGGCTGCCGACGAGATTGGCGAGCGCCACCTTGTTGGCACGCTTCACGCTCGCAAACTTTTCCTGAAACGCCTTGTCGTCGGCGAACTTGTCGAGTTCGTTCAGCGCTTGCGTATCGTCGAGGAATTTGTCGCCGATCGCTTCCTTGATGAGGTTGGTCAGGCCCGGATTACACTGCATCAGCCAGCGGCGCGGGGTTATGCCATTGGTCTTGTTGTTGATGCGGGTCGGGTAAAGCGTGTGCAGGTCGGCAAACACCGTTTCCTTCATCAGGTCGGTATGCAGCGCAGAGACACCGTTGACCGAATGCGAGCCGACAAAGGCGAGGTTGCCCATGCGCACGCGGCGGTCACCGCTTTCGTCGATCAACGAGATCGAGCGGATCTGGGCGTCGCCGAACCCCTTGTCCTTGCGGGCTTCCAGCAGGATTTTTGCGTTGATCGCATAGACCAGCTGCATGTGGCGCGGCAAAAGCCGTTCGAACAACGGCACCGGCCAGCTTTCCAGCGCTTCGGGAAGAAGCGTGTGGTTGGTGTAGGAGAAGGTGTGGCGGGTGATTTCCCAGGACTGCTCGAATTCCATGCCATGCACGTCAACGAGAAGCCGCATCAGTTCGCCGATGGAAACGGCGGGGTGGGTATCGTTGAGCTGGATCGACACCTTTTCGTGCAGGTTGGTGAAATCCGGATATTGCTGCAGGTGGCGGCGCAGGATGTCCTGCAGCGAGGCCGACGAGAAGAAATATTCCTGGCGCAGGCGCAGTTCCTGACCGGCCGGGTTGGCGTCGGCCGGGTAAAGCACGCGGGTCAGGGCTTCCGCCTTGTTGCTCTCGCGCAGCGCGCCGATATGGTCGCCGGCATTGAAGGCGTCGAGCAGGATCGGGTCGATAGGTTGGGCGGACCAGAGGCGCAGCGTGTTGACGCGCTTGCCGCGCCAGCCGACGACCGGCGTGTCATAGGCCATGGCGATGACGCGTTCTGCCGGTTTCCAGACGTAACGCGGCGCATCGTCATAACCGCCGACGGTTTCCACCGAACCGCCATAGCCGATTTCGTAGGAGCTTTCGCGGCGTTCGAATTCCCATGGATTGCCGTGGGCAAGCCAGGTTTCCGGCAGTTCCACCTGCCATCCATCGGCCATCTGCTGGCGGAACAGGCCGTGGATATAACGGATGCCGTAACCGTAGGCGGGCACTTCCACCGTCGCCATCGATTCCATGAAACAGGCGGCAAGACGCCCGAGGCCACCATTGCCGAGAGCGGCATCCGGTTCCAGCCCGGCGATGACGTTGATATCGACACCCAGCGAGGTCAGCGCGTCGCGAATTTCCGTCATCAGGTTGAGGTTGGACACGGCATCGCGCATCAGGCGGCCGATGAGAAATTCCAGCGATAGATAATAGACCCGTTTCTGGCCGGTCTTGTAAGCCTGCCGTGTCGATTCCATCCAGCGGTCGATGATGCGGTCGCGCACCACGAGAATGGTTGCGGTCAGCCAGTCATGGGGTTTTGCAACCTGAACATCCTTGCCGATGCGGTAAGTGAGACGCTCGATGATTTCTTCGGCCATGATCTCCGGGCGCGAGGAACGCGGAGCGGGATGAGGAAGGTCGTTGGAAAAGACGGTAGTGCTCATTTGATCGCCAACTTTGATGGAGGAGCGGATGGGAGGGTCGTCCGATTCAGTCGTCTGGCATGCTGTAAGCCACAGTTTATGCATTCTTATGATGGACTGGCAATATCGGCGAATAACGGTAATCGACAAGGCGTAATGGCAATTTTGGCAGAAATAACAAAGCCCCCGCTGCAGGGCAGCGAGGGCTTGATATTGATGGACCAAGATTGTTGATGGTCAGTTGGTCAGGCGTGTGGTCGATTTCGTTGCCTTGTCGGCGATTTCACCGAAGGCGGCGACCAGAGCTTCCATGTTGTTCGGTTCGTAATAGTAATCGCTGTTGCTGGCGCAATAGTTCAACAACGACCTGCCGTTGGCGGGCGCCATGAAAGCAACCGTGAAAATCTGGATGCCATCGGCCTTGGCGGCATCGCATTTTTCACGCACGCCCTGATCGAGATACGATTTCCATCCGCCGCTGCCGCCGGTCATTTCGCCGTCCGTCATCAGAACGATAAAACGGTTGACGCTGTCATTGCCTTTTTCCTTCTGGATGGCCGCTTCGGTCTGTTTTTTCGATACGCCGGGTTCCGTGGGGGCGTCCTTTTTCAAAGCGTTAAACGCCGTGGTCATGGCATCGTTGGCGTCGGTGCCGCCTTCAGGAACGCTCGGCAAATCCGAAACATACTTTTTCGCCGCAGCCGTGCCCCAAGCTATGGGTGAGATCGGCTGCATTTCGTCGGTATAAGATACCGCACCGACACGAACGAGATTTGAATTGGTGTCAACCTTGTTCAACGCAGCGAACATGCTGTTGGCGGCCGTTTTCAACGCGTCGATCTTGCGGACGTAGCAAGGTTTTTCCGGCTTGAGATAATACTCACTGTTCTTGGGGTAATTTTTACGCCACCAATTATCATCCGTGTAATTGACGCAAGACGTGTTCTTGATTTCCGTGGATGTCTTGAACGACATCGAGCCGGAACGGTCGAGCGCCAGATACATGGAAATGCCGGTCGTTCCCGCCGTCGCACTGGCCGATGTGCTGCTGGTGTTAAGCGCCATCGTCGTGCCTGCGACCAAGCCGGTCATGGCGTTGAGAGCCATGTTGTAGTTAGACGACACGGTGACCGAATAGGCCTTGCCCTTCGCTCCATTGGCCGTTTCCGTGATGGTGACGGTCATGGCGGCTTTCTGGGCGGCAACCATGGCGGCGATCTGGGCGTCGTTTTCCTTGCCGGTCTTCAAGTAGTTGACGAGCTGGCCGGCATAGAGACTTTTTGCGAGTTCGATCGCTTCAGCTTTGCTCTTGCCCTTTTCCGCGAGCGCTGTCGATGCGGCAAGCGACGCTGCATCCGCATACCCGCTCAACTCGGCTTTGACCTGCATGGCGCGGGTGAGATCGACGGCGATACCACCGGCTCCAATCAAGACCGGTGCAAGAATTGCCGTCATGATACCGAAATTACCGCCGCGGTCTTTCATGAGACGCGAAAGAGTGTTCAGGATTTTCATTGCCCCAGCCCATCCATTGGAACTTATGGATGCTGGTTTATCGAAGAAGCGTAGACGGCGGCCTAAACAAATATGCAGCATTTTATCGAATGCGCAGATTCCGGGACAGGCTGAGACTATTTCAGCGGGATGACATCGACGGATTGCACCGTCTGGTGGCTTCCATAGGTTTTGAGCACACCGATCACCGGCGCGATATCCGCATAATCGCGGCCATAAGCCACAACGATGTGATCGCTGCCGGCGGGAATGTCGTTGGTCGGGTCGAGCTCGATATAACCCGTCGTCTCGCCGCACCAGATGCGCACCCAGGCATGCATGGCGTCCGCGCCTTCCAGCCTTTCCTTGCCCGGCGGCGGAATGGTGCGCAGGAAACCGGAAACATAACCGGCCGGAATGCCGAGGCTGCGCAGCGCCACGATCATGATATGCGCGAAATCCTGACAGACACCGCGTTTCATGTCGAAGGATTCGGCGGGTGTCGTGTCCACCGAGGTCGCTTCGGGATCGTATTTGAAATCCTTGTGAATGCGGCGGCAAAGGGCTGCGGCGATCTCGCGCACGGTCTGGCCGGGCTTCAGCGTCTCGCGGGCATAGGTGGCGATCTGCGCATCGTCCCGCAGGCGCGGGCTTGGGCCTGTGAGGTGATGGGGGGAGGCGGCATCAATCGACCGCAGGTCTGCCAGCTCTTCGCGCAACACGTCTAGTGTCGGTGAAAGATCGGCGGTGATCGGCGGTGTCTCGACCGAAACACGGGCATGCATGCGAATGTCGAGCCGCTCATGCGGGCTGCGCATGAAGATCGACGTCGCCTGCTGGCCGAAAAAATCGATGAACATGTTCTTTTCTTCGGCATTCGGGCTCACCGTCACCGAACCGGCGACGAGCCTCTGGCGATTGGGAAGCGAAAGCGGCAGCACGCGGATGACATGGCGCGCACCGGATGCCGGCACGTCATAGACATACCCCATATGCAGGGAGAGATCGTAGAGCATTTCCGGTGTCTCTCCTTGTATTTTAATGCAGATAGGTCCGGCCTAAAATGTCGGACAGTTTTTCGAGGTCCGCTTCCAGCCTCCTATAGACCTCGCCATCCATCGTTTCCGGCGTCATTACCGCAAGGCCGGAATAGAGGCGTGTCGCCTCGCGCAGGAAGGGCGACATCTGGCCGTTCTGCTTGGCGTTGGGCAGCTGTTCCACTTCGTTGCGGATCTCGTGCAGCTGAAACAGGATCGAACGCGGGTTGAGCTGATCGAGGCCCAAGAGATCGTTGATGGTGAGGCGTGCGGTCGCGACATTGTAGCGGCGGCGATGGGTCATGACGCTGTCGCCGATTTCCAAAAGCATATCGAGCGCGCCATCGGGGGCGTCCGCGCCGGACATGTGGCCGAGCAGGCCGGACATGTGCAGGCCGCGCTCCAGATGGCGACCGATGGACAGGAAACGCCAGCCGGTGAAACGATACATGTTTTCGTGCACGAGACCGGCAAAACCAGCAAGCTTGCGCAGGAGGATGGTGGTGGCGTGTGCCGCGTCATCGCCGGGTCTGACGACCTCGTGGAACCGTTTTGCCGTCTTGGCGAGATCGGTGAGCGCCAGCCAGCCATCCGGTGAAAACCGGTCGCGGATATTGCTGGCCGAATAGATGGCGCTGTCGAGATTGCGGATCAGGGTCGCCGGAATGGCTTCCTTGACCATGTCGATATCCAGCCCTTCCATATAACGGGTGACATCGGCCAGCAGCGGTGCATTCGGATCGGCGGATTCGGCGTAACGCAGGTTCCAGGCGCGCAGGATGCGCAATGCTCCTTCGGCGCGTTCGATATAACGGCCGAGCCAGTAAAGATTGTCGGCGGCGCGGCTGGGCAGCGAACCCGGCATATTGCGGGTAAAGCTTTCTTCCGGCGGTAGCAGCGTCGGTTTCGGAACCGGCTTGTCGGAGACGATCCAGACGTCTGCGGCAGAGCCGCCCGATTGCATGGCGATGGCCGCCACGTCGTCGCCGGAGCCGATACGGGCAAACCCGCCCGGCATGATCTGCCAGCCTTTTTCCGTGCGCGCTGCAAAGATGCGCAGCGACATCGGCCGTGGCGTCAGTTTGCCATCGACATAAACCGGCGTGGTCGAGAGGGTCACGACTTCCTGACCGACCAGTTTTGCCCCTTCTTCGGCCAGCCAGCCGTTAAGCGAACCGTCCTTGACCTTGCTCCAGGCGGTGCCGCGTTTCGACTGGCCGTTATCCTCGAAAAAGGGCATGCGCGAATAGGCGGGGCCGATGACCATGCGGTCGATGTTCTTCGCCACATGTTCGCGTTCGGCTTTCTGGCCGCACCACCATGTCGCAACCGATGGCATCAACGGTTCTTCGCCGAGCAGGCGACGGCAGACGGTGGGCATGAAGGCAAGCAGGGCGCGGGTTTCGAGAATGCCGGAACCGAGCGCGTTGACCAGCGTCATCGAACCGGAGCGCAGCGCCTGCACCATGCCGGGCGTGCCGATATGCGAATTCTGGTCGAGTTCCAGCGGATCGGCATAGGAGGCATCGAGGCGACGCCAGAGAACGCCGATGGGTTTTAGGCCCGCAACAGTGCGCACCATGACGCGGTTATTGACCACGGTCAGGTCTTCGCCTTCCAGAAGCATGAAACCGAGATACCGGGCGATATAGGCGTGTTCGAAATAGGTTTCGTTGGCGGGGCCGGGGGAAAGAACGGCGATGCGTTCATCCGGGTTCTGCCTGTGGCCCTGAAGCGCATCGCGGAATGCGCCGAAAAAGGAGGCGAGGCGATGCACATGGCTTTCGGCATAGATATCCGAAAAGGCGCGGGTGGTGGCGACGCGGTTTTCCAGCGCAAAGCCTGCGCCCGAGGGGGCCTGCGTGCGATCGGCCAGAACCCACCAGTTGCCATCAGGCCCGCGGCCGATTTCGAAGGAACAGAAATGCAGGTAATGGCCGCCGACCGGTTTCACACCCACGAGCGGGCGCAAAAATTCCGGGTTGGCGGCGATCAGTGGCGGCGGCAGGATGCCTTCCTGAACCAGCTTGTTGTCGCCATAGATATCGGCGATCAAGGCTTCCAGCAGATCGGCGCGCTGCACGAGGCCGCGCGAAATACCTTCCCATTCGCGCTCATCGATCATGACAGGCACATGGCTGATCGGCCAGTTGCGCTCGCCATTATCCTTGTTGTCATAGGTCCGGTAGAACACACCGGCATCGCGCAGATAGCGGTCGGCGCGGGCAAAACGTTCGTGCAGTTCGCGCACCGGCAAACGTTCGAGATGGGCGATCAGCTTGCGCCAGACCGGCCGAATCTTTCCGTTTTCATCCAGCATCTCGTCTGCGACGCCGGGCAGCGCCGCATAACCGAGGGCCGGTTGGTTTTCGCTCGCATCGTCAGTCAAACGTTCGGCTGCCGGTCCGGTGGACATTAGGGTCAAAACTCAATCAGGATAGTGGTTATGCAAGCTGTATTTTGTGTCTGAGTAGGAGGAGAGGTGCAGTAAATGCTCATCATTTGCAAACCTTTCCG
>Ga0075364_10000196_pt1 | contig 28008 bp, 23 predicted proteins | sample EndMetdeltDD1764_FD_71517 | JGI IMG/M metagenome (GOLD analysis project Ga0075364, IMG submission 71517) | Populus endosphere microbial communities from Tennessee, USA - Endosphere MetaG P. deltoides DD176-4 | ecosystem: Host-associated > Plants > Roots > Endosphere | place: USA: Tennessee... | reverse complement strand
CTCCTTAAGGAATATTTGTGACGATTTGTTTCCCGAAGTCTCCCCAGCGCCCGGAGGACATGTCCTCCGGGCGCTGGGGAGACTTCGGGAAACAAATCGTCACAAATATTCCTTAAGGAGAAACGATCCGGACATAAATCGAACGCTTGCGGACAAATGCCGATGTTATGGTTGCGCGCTTCGCAACCGGGTTCCACACCTGCTAAGGCAATGGTGCGGGTGTGCTCATTCCAAGGTGTTCGTTAGTCGACCATGAATAATGCAGAACATATACTGGTCGTCGATGACGATGCCGAAATCAGAAATCTTCTGGCCCGCTATCTGCGCCAGCAGGGTTACAGGGTCACCGTTGCAGCCGACCGCCGCGAATACGAGATGCAGTTTGCCGCCGATACTCCCGATCTGGTTGTATTGGATGTGATGCTCCCCGATGGCTCCGGCCTCGATATTTGCCGCAGCCTGCATGGCAGCCAAAATGCAGTGCCGGTGATCCTGCTGACTGCGCTCAAGGAAGATGTCGACCGCATCATTGGTCTGGAACTGGGGGCTGACGATTACCTTGGCAAACCGTTCAATCCGCGTGAACTGGTAGCGCGGATCAAGGCCGTGTTGCGGCGTTTCAATCGTCCCGAAATCGTGACGGAGCGCCCGCGGTTGTTCCAGTTTGCCGATATCGAGGTCGATCCCGAGCAGAGACGGGTTTCGCGCATAAACGGTGAGGATATCGAACTCACAGGCGCGGAGTTCGATCTGCTCAATGTCTTTCTGGAAAGGCCGGGCCGGCTTCTATCGCGTGACATGCTGCTTGACCTGACGCAGGGCCGGGATCGTGATCCGCTTGACAGGTCCATCGATGTCTTGATGAGCAGGGTTCGCCGAAAACTCGGTGAAACGGATGCAGGACCAATATTCAAGACCGTTCGCAACGGTGGTTATCAGATGACGGTCGTCGTCAAAACGATTTCCGGTGCCCGATGAACAGTTTGCGCAATCGCATCGCAATCCTGTTGATCCTGGCAATCGTGGCGGTTGTCGGCCTTGCCACTTTTGCCGTCAGTCGGGCGCTGCAGCCGCCGATGGATCACCGCACTGCCTCTATTGCTGCACAATTGCGGTTGCTGCTGACGCTGACAAAGAAGGACGAGCACGCCGCCATTGCCGCCGGGGCCGTGATACGGCCGACACCTGCCGAAGGTCAGGTGGACCCTATGTTTTCAGAACATCTCAACAGCGTCGCCGACCAAACCGGTGAGCCGATCGATGCCGTCGTATCAAGATCGGTGCAGACGGATACGATGATCGCCTCATTGAAGCTTGCTGACGATCGCTGGCTGCTGGTCGACCTACCCGATTTCGGTCCGCCGCCAGGTGGCTGGGTGACACTGGCAGCTTGGATTGTCCTGATCGTCATCGGCAGTGCCGCAGTATCGGTATTCGCCGCCGCCAAAATTGTCAGGCCGTTGCAGCTTCTGGAAAGCGCCGTTGGCAATATTGGGTCGGATGGCATGCTGCCGCATGTTCCTGAGGACGGCCCCGGTGAAGTGCGCGCCACTGCCCAGGCGCTCAACAGACTGTCGTCGCGGCTGAAAGCGGCGATCGAAAGCCGTATGCGACTGGTCGCAGCCGCAGGACACGATTTACGTACGCCGATGACGCGCATGCGGCTGAGAGCGGAATTCATTATCGAGGATGAGGAGCGGGAAAAGTGGCTGACTGATCTCGAAGAACTCGATGCAATTGCCGACAGTGCCATGCTGCTCGTTCGTGAAGAAGTCAGTGCCGGCCAATCCGGAACCATTCGCCTTGATCATCTCGTCAGTGAAGTGGTCAGGGAACTCGCAGAACTTGGGTATTCCGCAGCCTTGAAACACACTGAAACGGCGCTGATACCCGGTGCGCCACTTGCCATCAAACGTGCGCTGCGTAACCTGATCATCAATGCCGCAACCCATGGCAGGAAGGCGACCATACGGCTCGCTCGTAATCAGGACCGTGCCGTCGTGACGATTTCGGATGAGGGGCCTGGCATTCCGGATGAACTTCTGGCTCGGGTGTTCGAGCCGTTCTTCCGGGTCGATGTCGCGCGGCGAAAATCCATGCCCGGCGCAGGCCTCGGACTGGCTATTGCACGGGAAATCATCGAGCGTTTCGGCGGGCAGATCGCTATCATGAACGGCCACCCGAACGGGCTTGTGCAAACGCTGACATTTCCGCTTTCGATGGCGGAATCCCAGTAGACTGAGATGTAAAAACAACCGCCCCATGTTGGTTTCCAACACGGGGCGGCTTTGTCTAAAGCGGTTCAGCTTAGAATATCGCTATTATTTGCACATTTGCGTGCGTGTCAGGACAATCCGGCCCTGCTTGTCCTTGGCTTTTTTCTCGACCGTGCGGCAGGTTTTTTTCTTCCCGGCCTTTGGTTTGGAGTTTTCGGCGGTCATGTGCCGTGACCTTGGTTCGGCTGCGTGACTTTCGACCGTGACATATGTCATGGCCAGAACGGTGGCGAGCAGGATCCTTGCGATTTTCATCGAGCTTCTCTTTAGTTGGAGGACGGGAGATTGCGGTTGGAAATATAAAAGACCAGCAGCGCGAACAGCGCCGTCGCTGCAATGATGATGGCCATTGGTATCGCGGTGCCGTTGTCGAAAATTCCGACGATGGCGCTGACGATGCCGGCGATCCCGAATTGCATGACACCAAGCAGGGCCGATGCCGAACCGCTGTTGGCACCGCTTGAACTCATTGCGAGTGCGGTCGCATTTGCCATGATGATGGGTATATGCGCGATGCAAAGCACAAGCGGGATCATAAATGCGAGGATGCTTTGGCCATTGGCCACGAGAAGCAGCGCCGACGCAAAAAGCATATAACTCAGCATTCCGGCCTTCAGCATGGTCAGCATTGGCAGGCGATTGAGCAGGAAGCGGTTGAGTTGAGCGCCGACGATCATGCCGGCGGCATTGAGCGCAAAAAGCCATCCATATGATGTCTGGCTGAAGCCGAAAACCGTCATGAATACCCGTGGCGATCCGGCGATGAAGGCAAACAGGCCGCCGAAGGCAATACTGCCTGCCAAGGCTGGAACGATGAAGCCACGCGTCGTCATCAGCTGCCAGAACACCCGCATCACGCCGGCAAGGCTTTGGTTGACACGTTCGCCTTTCGGCAAGGTTTCATTCAGGGACAAGTGCGTGGCGATCAGGCAGGCGACAGAGAAGATGAACAGAACCACGAATATCGATTGCCATCCCGCAAGGGTCAGCAGATAGCTGCCGATGATCGGCGCCAGGATGGGGCCGATACCTGTGATCAGCATCATGGTCGATAGAACCCGCGCGCCTTCGATCGGGGAGAAAAGATCGTCGATGATGGCACGGCTGATCACCATGCCTGCACATCCGCCAATTGCCTGCAGCAGACGCAAGCCTATGAAGGAATAGGCGTCGGTTGCAAACACGATCAGGATCGAGCTGAGGGCAAAGAGGCCGATCCCGAGCATAAGAGGCATCTTGCGGCCGAAACGGTCGGCCATAGGGCCGTAGATGATCTGACCAAGCGCCATGCCTATGACGAACAGCGAAAGGCTCAATTCGATTTCACCGCCGGAGACATTGAAATGCTCGGCCATTTGCGGGAATGCCGAAAGATACATGTCGGTCGCCAGGGGCGGCATGATCGTTATGGCACCTAGAACCAGAATGATCGGCAGTGCCTGACGGGAACTGGATGAAAGACTAAATGATTTCGCTGACATTAGTGGCTCGCAATCCGTGGATGGGTCACCAGATCCACCGCTTCGGGCGTTTCGACATCGAGAGCTCCGCTCCAACCGCCACCGAGTGCCTTGTGAAGCGCTATATAATAGGTGGCGATCGACGCCTGGGACTGGATCAGGTTGGATTCGGCCGAGTAAAGCGAACGCTGGGTTTCCAGCACGTCGAGAAGGTCGGTCGAACCCTCTTGGTTTAGAGATTGCGACAGCTCGGCCGCCTTGCGGTAATGGGCAACCGAGGTCGCAAGTTTGGCACGGCGATCACGTGACTGAGTGAGCGCCACGACGGCGTTTTCGACGTCTTCCATCGCAGAGAGCACGGAGGACTGATAGGCGATGTAATACTGGTCGCGCTGGGCTTTCGCGACATCGACGGCGGCCTTCAGCTGACCGCCCTGGAAAATCGGCACCGACACACTCGGGCCGAGCGACCAGCTGATTGTCGATTTGTTGCCGAGATCTGCCAGATTGGCGGCCGAGGTTGCGATATTACCGGTCAGGCTGATCGACGGGTAACGCGCGGCCTCGGCTGCACCGATCTTGGCGGTGTATTGCGCCAGCTGCCGTTCAGCGAGGCGAATGTCCGGCCGGCTGTTGAGTACATCGGCCGGGATGCCGACCTTGGCGACCAGCTTCGGCGAAGGGATTTTGCCCGGCTTATCTTTCAGCTGCGCCTCGATCTGCGAGGCCGGGCTGGCGAGAAGCACCGCAAGGCGGTTGACGGATTCCGCATAGGAAATCCGATAGGTCGGAACATCGGCTTGCGTCGAGGCCGCCTGCGCATCGGCGGTTGCCGTGTCGAGTCCAGTGGCATTGCCGGCCTCAAGTTTGGCCCTTGTCAGTGAGGCGGTGCTGTTCTGCGATCGCGCCGTGCGTGAGGCAAGCGCGATGAGCGCCTGGTATTCACGCGCCTGCACATAATAGGAGGTGACGTCGCCAATCAGAGTGACGAGCGTGTCGCGCAGATCTTCATCTGCCGCCTGGGCAGAATAAAGCGCCGCCTCGCTGGCACGCCGGTTCGCTCCGAAGAGATCGATTTCCCAGCTGGCGTCGAAACCGCCCTGGATCGAGTTGGCGATGGTCGTTTCGCCAGAGGATGTCGCCTTGCTGCGTGTCGCGGAGCTGGAGCCGGAAACCGTTGGGTAGAGCGCACCTGTCGTCTGCCGGTAGGTTGCGCGGGCTTCGCGGATGCGGGCCTTGGCGCTGGCAACATCGAGATTGCTGGCGACCGCATGCTCAACCATATGGTCGAGCAGCGGATCGTTCATTTGCCGCCACCATTCGGTGAGCTGCGGCTTTTCGGCATTCTTCTTGTTCTTATCGGCGTTCCAGTGTGTCGGCAGCTTGAGACCCGGAGCCTGATAGTTCGGGCCGACGACACATCCGGCAAGCGCGAGCGCCAGCATGGAGACGGCGCACAGTCGCAGACCAAGTGCAAGGCCACGCCTCGAAGGTGAGGTGATCACTGATGGGGTTCCTTCACGCAATGGTTATTCTGCCGGCTCTGGGCTGGTTGTTTTAGCGGTAGCAGCCTGCTCACTCTTGCGATCGAACACACGCCGCACGGTCACGAAGAGCAGGGGAATGAAGAAAATTCCGAGAACCGTTGCCGATAGCATGCCGCCCATGACGCCGATGCCGATCGAGTTCTGGCCGCCGGCACCGGCTCCATCGGCAATCGCGAGCGGCGTGACGCCGAGAATGAAGGCGAGCGAGGTCATCAGGATCGGACGCAGGCGCTGTTTCGATGCTTCAAGCGTAGCCTCGACAAGGCTCTTGCCGTGTCTTTGCTGCTCGATGGCGAACTCGACGATCAGGATAGCGTTTTTGGCCGCCAGGCCGATCGTGGTCAGAAGACCCACCTTGAAATAGACGTCGTTGCTCTGGTCGAACAAAAGGGCACCGGCCAGCGCACCGAAAATACCGATCGGAACCGAAAGCATGACGGCAAACGGGATGGACCAGCTTTCATAAAGTGCTGCAAGCGCAAGGAAAACGATCAGGATTGAGATGGCGTAAAGCTGCATCGCCTGGCTGCCGGACAGGCGTTCCTGTGCCGAAAGTCCTGTCCATTCATGTTTATAGCCGGCCGGAAGATCGGACATGATCTTGTCGATAGTATTCATAGCGTCGCCGGAGCTGACGCCGGTTGCCGCCGCACCCTGGATCTCCACGGCAGAGGCGCCGTTATAACGCTCAAGGCGAGGAGAGCCGTACTGCCACTTGCCCGTTGCGAAGGCAGAGAACGGAACCATGGTGCCATCGGAGTTGCGGACATGCCAGCGGTCGAGGTCTTCCGGCTGCATGCGGAAATCGGATGCACCCTGAACATAGACCGGTTTGATACGGCCGCGGTCGATGAAGTCGTTGACATAGGAACTGCCCCATGCGGTCGACAGCGTGGTGTCGATGTCGGCAAGGTCGATGCCGAGGGCGCTGGCCTTTTCCTCATCTATTTGAATCGAGTATTGCGGCGTGTCTTCCTGGCCGTTGGGGCGCGTGCCAGTCAGGGTTTGATCTTGTCCGGCTGCGGCAAGCAGCTGGTTGCGCACTTCCATCAGCTTGGCATGGCCGGCGCCGCTCAGATCCTGCAGATAGAAGCTGAAGCCGTTGGAGGTGCCGAAGCCCGGAATGGCGGGTGGCGCCAGAGCGAATACGCTGCCGTCGGTGATCTTGGAAAAGGCGCCCATGGCACGGGCGGCAATCGCCTGCGCCTTGGATTCAGGCGTCTTGCGGCCTTCGAAATCCTTCAGGCTGATGAAGGCAAGGCCAACATTCTGGCCCGAGCCGCCGAAACCGAAGCCGGTAACGGTCATCACGCCTTCGACGTAATCTTTTTCGTCGTTCAGGTAATAGTCGGTCACCTGCTGCATGATCTTCTTGGTCCGGTCCTCGGTGGCGCCGGTGGGCAACTGAACGCTGGTGATGAGAGTGCCCTGGTCTTCTTCGGGGAGGAACGAGGACGGCAGGTTATTGAACATCACACCGACCGCCGCAGTCAGCAGAAGGAAGGCGAGGATGAAGCGGCGGCTTCTCTTGACGATGCCGCCGACGCTGCGCTGGTAGGCGGTGGCGCTGCGATCGAAATTGCGGTTGAACCAGCCGAAGAAACCCTTCTTGCCTGCGCCATGCTTGGGCTTGCGCAGCATTGTGGCGCAGAGTGCCGGCGTGAAGATCAAAGCCACGCCGACCGAGAGGATCATGGCCGACACGATGGTGACGGAGAACTGGCGGTAGATGACGCCGACGGAACCGGAGAAGAAGGCCATTGGCACGAATACAGCCGACAGGACCGTTGCGATGCCGATAAGGGCGCCGGAAATTTCGCCCATCGACTTGATCGTCGCGGTGCGCGGATCGAGGCCTTCCTCTTCCATGACACGCTCGACGTTTTCGACAACGACAATTGCGTCATCGACCAGAAGGCCGATTGCCAGCACCATGCCGAACATGGTCAGCGCGTTGATCGAATACCCGCAGAGCGACAGGATGCCGAACGTACCAAGCAGCACGACCGGGACGGCAAGCGTCGGGATCAGCGTTGCACGGAAATTCTGCAGGAAGACATACATGACGACGAAGACGAGAATGATCGCCTCTACGAGGGTCTTCACCACTTCGTAGATCGACAATTCGACGAAGGGGCTGGTGTCGTAGGGATAAACGACCTCGACATTTTCCGGCAGAGTCGGACGCAGGCTTTCGATGGCCGATTTGACGCCCTGCGCCGTGTCGATGGCATTGGCACCGGTGGCGAGGTTGATGCCGAGGCCGGCCGTCGGCATGCCGTTATAGGTGCTCGATGCCGAATAACTTTCCGATCCGAGTTCCACGGTGGCGACATCGCTGATGTGTACCATCGAGCCGTCGGTCTGGCTTTTCAGGATGATGTTTTCAAACTCTTCCGGCGTCTGCAGACGGCTTTTGGCCGTAACTGTGGCGTTGAGCTGCTGACCCTTGCGCTGCGGTGCTGCCCCCAGCTGGCCGGCGGAAACCTGCGTATTCTGTGCTTCGATGGCAGTGCTGACATCGCCGATGTTGAGCGAATATTTCGCCAGCTTGTCGGGGTCGACCCAGACGCGCATGGCATAACCGGCACCGAACAGCTGCGTGTCGCCGACGCCTTCCACGCGGGCGAGCGTATCCTTCAGCGTGCTGTCGATATAATCGGCGAGGTCGGTCGAATCGAGCTTGCCGTCGGTCGAAACGAAACCGGCGACCAGAAGGAAGCTGGATGTCGATTTCGAGACTGTCAGGCCCGAGGTCTGGACCGTCGTCGGCAACTGCGATTGCACAAGCTGCAGCTTGTTCTGCACCTGCATCTGCGCGACGTCCGGATCGGCATCGTTGGTGAAGGTGATCTCGATAGAGGCAGAGCCCGTGCTCGACGAGGTCGAAGTCATGTAGTCGAGATTATCGATACCGGTCATGCCCTGCTCGATGACCTTGGTCACCGAGTTTTCGACAGTCTGGGCATCCGCACCGGCATAAGTCGCAGTAATGCGCACGGAGGTCGGTGCGATCTGCGGATATTGCGAAATGGAGAGAGTGGTAATGGAGAGCGCACCCGCGAGCATCACACAGATGGCGATGACCCATGCGAAGATGGGCCTGTCGATGAAAAAGCGTGACATTAGCGAGCGTCCTTCTGGGCACCGGCGACATCGACGGTTTTTTCGGCAAGCGTTGCGGATTTCAATTCGCCAGAGGCATTGTCGATCGTAACCTCCTGGGCATCGACGTCCTGACCGGGCTGTGTCCGCTGGGCCCCCTCGACGATGACGCGGTCGCCGGCATTGATGCCGTTCACTACGAGCCAGTTGTTACCGATGCTGCGCTCTGTGGTGAGCACGCGCTCTTCGACTTTGCCGTCAGCGCTAACGAATCGAGCCGTAGCCTCGCCCTTGGTGTTGCGCGATACTGCCCGCTGAGGCACGAGAAAGCTGTTTTCGGCGACACCTTCCTGAACCTTGGCCCGTACATACATGCCGGGAAGCAGACGTTTGTCGGGATTGGGGAATTGTGCACGCAGCGTAAAGGTGCCGACCGATTCATCGACGGTGGCTTCAGCGAATTCAAGCGTGCCGTGCTTGTCGTAATCACTGCCGTTTTCGAGTTTGAGGCGAACAGACACGTTGTCACCATCAAAACGCAAACGGCCTTCGTCGGTCGCGGTTTGAATCTTCAGAAGATTGGCGCTGGATTGCGTGACGTTGACATTGATTGGATCAAGCGCGCGGATGGTGGTGAGAGCGGTGGTCTGGTCGGCGGTAACGAGGGCTCCGACCGTCACGGATGAGCTGTCGACACGACCGGAAATCGGCGCGCGTATCCGGGTGTAATCAAGGTTGATGCGGGCGGTCTCGACACTTGCTTTTGCGGAGGCAACGTCAGCCTCTGCCTGAGCAAGCGTCGAACGGGCATCATCGAGGTCCTGTGCGCTGACGGCTCTTTCGGATGTCAGGCTGTCATATCGGGCCACTTTCGCCTTGGCGCTCGGGAGTGCGCCCTCTGCCTTTTGAAGGGCGGCTTTGGCGCTGTCATATGCTGCCTGATAGGTGGCAGGATCGATTTCGTAGAGAGTGTCACCCTCTTAACTTCGCTGCCTTCCTTGAAGTTGCGTTTGCGGATGATACCACCGACCTGCGGGCGGACCTCTGCGATGAGAGACGCAGCGGTGCGTCCGGGCAATTCTGCGCTGATTGCAACATCCTGCGGCTGAAGAGCTACGACGCTGACGATCGGTTTGATTGTTTGTTGTTGCCCAGGCGATTGCTGATCGGTGCAGCCCGTTGTCGTGAAGAGCATAAACGGGATGAGGATAGTGGCTGCCAAGCGGCAGGGCGAATGAGAGGCATCGAAGAATGGCATCAAGATGGTCCGAATATTTATGGTACTTATTCGTACCAATAAAATATCGTGCCTCCTGTCAATCCTGTTTGTGCTCGCCAACATTACAAATACGAAAGATATTGAAACTCACGGGTTCGATTTTTCGAAACATTCAAGATGGTCCTGTGACCTGACTTGCAGTCGGAAATGGATGGGATTGGTCGAAAATCGTGACGGGTAAGCTGAAATCGACTACGAAGCCGCAAGGCTGCTTTCCCATGGTTTCACGATCTCGTCATTCCTGGTCGTGAAGCCCTATGCGAATCCGATGAGAGGTCCTCACCGTCTATCTTCCGGTTTTGAAGAAACGCCGGATTCGGCGCGTCCTGCGCCGGCCGGATCTCCTTGCAGGAATGAGCCGCGCTAATAGGTGATGGTGACGACGACGGTGTCCGTATAGGCCCCTGCAGTGGCGGATTGTGTCGGCACAAGGCCAAAGATCGTCTGGCTATCGGAACCAGTTGCCACGCCGTCCAATGTGTCGGACGTGGTGGTCGATCCCCATGGCACGGTTCCATTTGCGGACTGATAAAGGCCATATTCGATATAATTACCGGCACTCGACCGCATGCGACGGGTTGAGCCGGAGTAATTATTGCCGTTGTCGAGCGCGATGCTGTAGGTGGCGCCCGGTGTGCATTCGACATCGAGCGCCGCTGTCGCCTCGATATTTTCGCTGATCATCCCGACCGAGCCGAAATTCAGGTCGCTGACCGAAATGTTGCAATTGGCACTGACCGTGGCGGAAAGGCTGAAGCTGCCATAGGTCGACGTGTAGCCGGACGGGCTGTCGCAATCGAGACTGTCTGCTTCGACGTAGTAGATACTGACGTCGCTGATCTGCGCGGTATAGGTTCCCACCGCAGCCGATGTCTGGTTGCCGGGCACCGCGCCGTAGATCGTCTTACTGCCGGATGCCGTACCGTCGGAGGCGGCGGCAAGCACGAGGCTCTGGCCGGAACCGGACGTCGAGCTGCTGCCTGCGCCCCACGCGATGCTTTCACCGGCATCGGCATAAAGACTGTATTCCAGTTCGGATGTACCTGATGTCATTACCCGCGCCGAACTGCTGCCCGAGCCGATATAGATGCAGGCCGCAACGCTGCTACCCGACGTGACATCGCTGCAATCCAGCACGATATCTGTCGAAGCCGAAGCGCCCGTTGACGAAAGGGTATCGACGCTGCCGAAGGCCAGATCGCCTATGCTGGCCGTACAAGTTGCGGCATGTGCGTTGCTTGGCACCAGATGAACGAGGAACAAGGCTATGAGGATAAGGCAGACACGCATGGTCGCTCCTTAACGGCTGATGCAAGGGATATCGGTAATGCTGACGAGTGCCCCCTTTTGCGGAGTGAAGGCAAAAGACGCGACACAGCGCTTGCCAAAGGGCAAAGCAATTGTGACACGGTTTTTTGCCTTAAGGCCGGTCAGAAAAGCCTGGCCGTCGTAACCGACGATAACCGGTGCCGCCGCCACGCCTTCAATGACGCTCGAGCCGGCTTCGATAAAGGCATTGTGCTCATCGCGGAATGTCACCAGCGCTCTGCCTCCAGCGCTTTTTTCGACGAAACGCACCGGCACGCCCGTATTGGCGGCTGGAACCACAGTTTGGCTGGTGCTTGAAGTGGTGACGTCGAGCGGTAAGCTCGTCGGATCGACGCCGAGATTGTTGCGCTCATAGGAGCGCAGGTCGGACACGATCAGTTTGCCGTTACGCCCGGTCTTGCCGACAGGCTTGTTTTCGCTGAGGACGGTGACATCGGCTGCGCCGGCATCAACAACCGCGAAGGCATCATCGATGCGGTTTGCAAGGAAAAGGCTGCCGTCGGTGGCGACGACAGCGCCGCGGGCCCGTATCCGGCCATAGGTGGTGTCGTCATATTGGCTGAGGCTGCTACGAACCTCCGCTATCGGTGTTTTGACATCGGTGGTTGCTACCAGCCGTGACTGGTCATCCTGCTGATATTGCAGCTGGAAACCAACATTTCCGTTTTCCGGCTTGGCTGAGCGGGTCAATGTCGAATAGCTGCTGAGGCCATCTCCGTCGGATTGCAGGCTGGTCGACGCGGTCATGCCGGCACCGATCGGCAGGGAGAGGCTGGCGAGTACCGCGGTATCGCCCGTTTCGGTGTTGCTGAAGCCGGATAGCGAAAAACTGCCGCCAAAGATCGGGCGGCTGTAGGAGGCGGTAATCAGTTGGTCGCGTTCGCCACTGATACGTTCAAGGCGGGTATAACCGAGATTGACGATATCGTTGTCGAAGGCGGGAAAGGAAAGGGTAATCTGTTGGCGCGAACGCGTCCTTTCGCTGAGAAAACTGAAATAGTCGTCCTCATCATCCTCGATATCGCGGCGGGAAACGGAGGCAATGTCGTGGTAGTCGCCAAAGGTCTGCTGCACGCTTGCCTGAATATGTACGCGGCCCAGTTCCATTTCCACTGCTGCGCCCGCCTGCAGGCCATCGTCGCCACCGCTGCGGCTGCCGGCCAGCGACAGTGAACCGACACCCCACCGACCGAGCCCGGAAATCAGCGCCACGCCGCCATTGGCGAGCTCCTCGCCCCCTTCCGCATGCGCTTCAAGCGTCAGCCGGTCGGACAGTCCGTAACGCATGCTGGCAGAGGCAAACAGCTTGTCGTCATAACGGTCGTCACTGGTGCCATAGCCGGTGCGGGGAAAGCCGACTTCCAGCGAAAAATCCATCAGTTCAGGGCGCAGCATACGGTCGGAAACGAAAAAAGCCGATTCAGTCACAGTCTCGTTGCCGTTCTCATCCCGGACCACCACCTTGGCATCGCCGCTGCCGGTGATCACCGGCATATCGGTGACCTCGAAGGGGCCGGACCCGATATTCTGAGAAAAGCGGCGGGTATTGTTGAGAAAGACCTCGACCGTTGACGGAACTGCGGCACTGCCCCTGAAACCGGGGATTGGCAGCGTGACGAGGCCTGGCCGCAGGCCGAAATTGCGCTGCACCTGCGCACCAACCAGGCGCACCGGCTGGGTCCAGCTCATGCCACCGGTGATGAGGTCGCCGGCCTTGTAAGTGATCATATCGCCCGGGTCGGAATAGGACCAGGAACTATCGAGCCGGCGCCAGTCGCCATCACTAAGCGACATGGAATTGGCGAGGGAACCGGCTGGAGAGAACAGTCGTCCTTCAAATGTCCCGGAAATTCCACCGTAACTAAAATCGGATTTTTCGAATCCGTAAGAACTACTGGCGTTGAGTGTGTAGTTCAAAAGTGCTCCCGAGCCGCTTCGCACCTCGTTGCGGGGATCGCTTTCATCCATCGGATCGATGCCGCTTTTGGCCGAAACCTTTCGGGCAACGCGGGCCGTGTCCGCAGCCTGAAAGCGCAAAGCCTGGGTGGTGCGATCATATTCGACACTCACTTGCGGCAGTGTTGAAAGGTCGATCCAGCCGTCCTGTCGCGTCACGGCCTTTTCCGGCCGAATGCCGGCTTCTGTTAACTGGCTGGCCTGCATCGACAACCGGCCTTCTTCATCTTCGCGGGCAACGGCTATGACCTGCATGTGTTCACCATTGACGAAGACGTCGAGATAGAGGTCGCCGTCATTGGCGACCTCTTCTGTTCGGGCATGAGTATCGAGGTTTGATAAGTCTAGTTCCTGCGCCTGACTGGCCGAGGCTATCACTCCGGCAAGAAACAGGACTGCGGCCGGCCATATGGCGACACGCGTGCTACTCGAAATAGACTGGGATCGCATGGCGCACCATTATGCTGACCGTTCCTGCCTTGCTCGTTGTGCGATCCGGCAATTGATCGACGATAAGGCGGTAACTTTCCTTGCGAACCGGGGCTTCCTTGGCGACACGCACGATACGAATGACGTTGGCCGTACCCGGAACCAGCGTTGTCATCGGCGGGCTGACGACGACGTTTTTTGTCGGCTCAAGAACGTCCTTGCCGTTCTTCACAGACCATTTGAATATCCGCACCTGAACGGCGATCGGCTTGCGATCGTCGTTCCACAGGCGCACGGACGCCGTGTTGCCGCCAGCAGGTGCGCGCACCGAAATCGGTGCAACGCGAATGCTGGCGGCAGAGACGACGTCAACGGACACTGCCAGCGCCAGAACGGCGACAGCAGCGCGAATGACGCGCATCATCATGGCTTCAGTGGATCACTCGGTGGTCGTCGTAGTGGTGGCGACGCTATCGCCGTACCAGATGGTGGCGGTCACGGTGTCTGTGTAGGTGCCGGCTGCCACGGTCTGGCCGGAGGCGACGCGGCCGTAGACCGTCAAGGTCTGAGCCGTACCGTCTGCAGTGCCGTCGACTGTGTTGGTGCCCTGTGTCGCACCCCATGCGACGCTACGCTCTGCATCCTGATAAAGATCATAGGACACGGTGTTCGAGCCCGAGGTCAGAGCCCGGCTGCCGGGCGTGCCGCTGAGCGCAACCTGATAGGCGGAGTCATCGGTGCATTCGATCGTCAGGTTGGCGGTATTGTCGATATTGCTGGAAATGATACCAGCCGACGAAAAGGCCAGATTGCCGGCCGAAATCGTGCATTCATCTTCGACGGTCAGCGAGACGGTCATTTCGGAAGTATTGGACGCTGCCATTGCAGGCGTCACAAGCATTGCGGCTGCCAGCCCAACGGCGGCACCATTAAGTCTATGAAACATCATGTTTTATATCCCAAATACATTTTTGGAGTAGAATTGGTTCAAGTGCGAATTATCTAAAAAATTTAAAATCAAGTCCGTGCGGCACAACGCGCTATCATTGCACGCCGAGTACTGCACCCTCGACGGGGCGCCACCTTCCTTGATATGTCCGGAACGGTCTGACGTGAAGCACGTAGACCTGCATTTGCGGTTTTAAAAAATACCGTAATTATATTAACAATCTGTCAATGTGTCAGTTATCGTTGCCGCTTGCCGTGGTGGGTTTGGCGGCATTGGAAAATTATCGCGCAGTCGGATCTCATGTGCTCCTTGTATTTTTATTGAGACGCTTCGAAGCAGAGAATTATTTCCCGTCGAAAATTGACACGATGGTTGCGGTCAAGCTCACTCATGCTAAACATGATTTTTATGAGAAGGTTTTGGTGCTCCTAAATTAGGGCTCGGAACCTGAACGCCAATAACCGCATGAGGAATGGCAAGAGTGCGTATTTGTAGTGTCGCTCCGCAAGCGTTTGGCATTCTTGAGACGGCGCGCATGGCAGCACAAACATATCTCCTGTCCTGCTTTGCAAACCGGCACTGTTTCGAAATGCCGGTTTGAAGGTATCTGCTTATGGCTTGGGATTTGAACACGCTTTTTCGGCGCCATGCGAATGGCATAGCTCGCTCTCTTCAGCGCAGGGGCGTCAGCAAGGAAACGGCTGCGGATCTGACGCAGGATACGTTTGCGCGTGTGCTTGCCCGCCCGCCGCTCGAGGCAGCGCAAAATCATAATCCGCAGGGGTATCTTTATCAGGCAGCGCGCAATCTCGGTATCAATCATCAGCGGCGCGAGGCTCTGATCGAGACTGTCGGTCTGGATGATCCCGAAGCGATCAATTTCGCGGACCCGGCACCGTCGCCCGAACGGATTGTTCATTCGCGACAAAGCCTTATGCAGACTTATCAGGCTCTTGGAGAACTGCCGGAACGAACGCGCCTTGCATTTGAAATGCACCGCCTGGGCGAAAGGACGATTGCGGAAATCGCCGAGGAACTGGGCATTTCCAATACGCGGGCATGGTCGTTGGTGCGCGAAGCCTATAAGCACCTGATCGGCCGGGTGGACGCTCTCTGAATTATTTCCAATCCATTTGAGAATATTCGCGACGCTCAATTGTATAAATGAATAGGAGCGGTGGCATATACGGTCTGCCGCGAGGATACCAATGAGCGAGATGTCGGAACAGGAGCGCCTCCTGGATGAAGCGGTCGACCTGATCATCCGTTATCAGAACGATCCTGCCAATCCGGTGGCAACGGATATGATCCGTGTCTGGCGCACGCGCAGTCAACAGCATGAAGCGGTGTGGGCGCGCGTCTCGCAGGTGCATGGCGTTTCCGGTACGATACTGACAGAACAGCGGCGGATCGAACGGCGTGCAAGCCTTGGTTTGTCGCGCCGCAATTTCGCGATTGGTGGGTTGGTGGCACTGGGAACCGGGGTAGCCGCCTATACATTCGCACCCGGCATGATCCTGCAGGCGCGTGCCGATTACCTCACCGCCAAGGGCGAAATCCGCAGGGTCGATCTTCCGGATGGCAGCATTGCTACGCTCGGCCCGGAAAGCGCCATCGCGCTCGATTATCGAAATGAAGCGCGGCGCATTCATCTTCTGGCCGGCATGTCGTTTTTTGATGTCGCGGCAGATCGGAGCAGGCCGTTTTCGGTTTCCTCAGGTAATTTGCGTGCAACGGCCCTTGGCACGGCTTTCGATGTGTCCGCCGATGCAGGTGTTTTGACCGTCTCCGTCGATCATGGGTTTGTTGATGTTCAGGCGCCGGGCAGTGCGCTTGGTGCCGGGTTGGAGTTGTCGGAGGGCCAATGGATGGCTTTCGATCCGTCGTCGGGCAATCTCGACCGAGGCCAGCGCGAAAAGAGCCAGATCGCATCGTGGCGCGACAAGATCATCATAGCAGAACGGGAAACCGTTTCGGCACTTGTTGCGCGCATCGGCCGCTGGATGCCGGGACGCATCGTTATCGCCGATCCGTTTATCGGTAGCCAGCGTGTCAGCGGCCTTTTCGACCTCAACGATCCGATGCGTGCATTGGAAGCCGTCGTACATCCCGCCGGCGCTCATGTGCGCCCGATGTCCTCGCTCTTGACGATCGTTTCACCCCTCTGAAAAAAGTTGAGTGAAAGAGTGAATATTTCCGCGAGCCGATTGTAACAGTCATAGGGACAGAGAATAGAGCACAGCCGTGCCGAGCCTGTCCGGTTTGAGATGAAGCATCGGAGAGGTCGACGGGAATGGCGCGCAGGATGAACACGGGAAGTCTCGGAGGAATGAAAATCAGTGCGCTGGCGGCGTCCTTGTTGATGTCGACTGCCATCGGTTTTGGTGTGGTCGCCCTGCCGCGTGCAGCGGTCGCGCAGGCGCAGGCCTCATTCAACATCCCGGCAGGTCCGCTCAATCGCGCCCTGACGGCTTTCGGACGTCAGAGTGGCGTGCAGGTCACCTACCTTGCTTCCATCGCGACGGGCAAAACCTCTCCGGGTTTTGCAGGATCAGCGACACGTGAGCAGGCATTGGCAAGAATTCTCGAAGGCTCCGGCCTCGTTTATTCTTTCCCCAATGCAACAACGGTTGCGATCGCTGCCCCTGCAGGTGGCACCGACGGCGTTGCGGCCGATGGCTCGACCATGCTGCGCACCATCCAGGTCGATGGTGCAGGGTCGGATAACAGTACCGTCATGGCAAAAAACAGCAGTGCGGGCACCAAGCTGGATACGCCACTCATCGAGACGGCACGCTCGGTATCGGTTGTCACCCGCAAGGAAATCGAACAGCGAGGCGTGCAGGATATCGTCGAGGCCGTGCGTTATTCGGCCGGTATCGTCACCGATCGTGCCGGGTTCGATCCGCGTTTCGATACGGTGGAAATTCGCGGCTATGACGCAACATCGACCGGCGATTACAAGGATGGTCTTCGTCAGCCCTATCTGAATTATGGTATGCTGCGCACCGATCCATATGCGTTGGAGCGGGTGGAGGTCGTGAAGGGACCGGTGTCGGTTCTCTATGGCGCAGGCACACCTGCCGGCATCATCAACAAGGTCTCGAAATTCGCAAACGGCGAGCGTATCCGCGAAGTCGGCACATCCTACAGTACGGAAGATCGCCGGCAGGCGAACTTCGATATCGGTGACAAGATCTCGGAAGACAGCGATTTCTCCTATCGCCTTGTGGGGCTGGCGCGAACGGGTGAAACCAATCTGCAGATTGCCGACGACCGTTATTTCCTGCAGCCCTCGATCACATGGACACCATCCGACCAGACATCGTTCACCATCTATAGCCTCATTCAGAACTCGAACACCGGCGGTGGCGTCGGCGCGGTCGTCGATCCTGACGGCAATGTTCTGAACTTGCGGGCAAGCGATCCCGATTATGATTTCAACAAGATCCAGCAACGTCAGGTTGGTTATGAATTCGAGCACGAATTCAACGATCTCGTCACCTTCAGGCAAAACCTGCGCTATTCGGAGATGGACCTGCGCAGCCGCTATCTGACGGTTTCCAGCTGGACGGGGACGGTTGCGCATCGCACGCCATGGTCCGTTCGCGACGATACATGGGTCTTCCAGATGGACAATCAGTTGGAATGGACCTTCGACACAGGACCGGTTTCGCATACGCTTCTGACCGGTATGGATTTCATGAAGGTCAAAGGTTCGATCGGCTACGGCATCGGTACCTCGGATCCGATTTTCGATCTCGACATTAGCAATCCGGCCTATGGAATTGACGGACCGACGGCGCCCTATAATTATCTGCTGCTCGATAGAGACCTGCAGCAAACGGGGATCTACGCCGTAGACCAGTTCGAAATCGACAACTGGCATTTCACGCTCGGCGGTCGTTATGCATGGGCCAAGCAGAATGCCGATGGCACGATACTTGGCACTGCTTATGACGAAAATGTCGACAAGGGCGCTTTTACCATGCAGTCAAGCGCGCTTTACGCATTCGACAACGGTATCTCGCCTTATGTCAGCTACGCCACGTCATTCAATCCTTCGACCGAATTGCCGGAAGGCGGGGCGACCTTGCAACCCGCCGAGAGCGAGCAATTCGAGGTCGGTGTAAAATACCAGCCGCCTGGCACTGACATCCTCCTTTCGGCAGTCGCCTATCACCTTGTCGAGAAGAACAAGCCGGTCATTTACAATCAGGCTGCGGGAACCTATCGCAACCTTGGGGAGCTGACCAACAAGGGTATCGAACTTGAAGCCCGAGCAAATCTTGGCGACGGATGGGATGTGATCGCGGCCTATACCTACGCCCATTCTCGGATTACCGCCGGCGTTGCCGATGAGATCGGCAATCAGCCCGCCGTCAAGCCGGCGCATGTGTTTTCTCTTTGGGGTAACTACACGTTCGCAGAAGGAACGGCATTCGACGGCTTGTCTGCCGGCGCAGGCATTCGCTACGCCAGTTCGGCCTACACAACCACCAAGAATGTAGCGAAGAACGATTCCACCCTCTATGTCGATGCGGCGCTCAACTACAATTTCGGCGCGATCGACAAGAAATATGACGGTCTGATTGCTGCGTTCAATATTCGAAACATTGCCGACAGCAAGGATATCGTCTGCAACGAAGGTTATTGCTCGCTGGCTCAGGGGCGCAACATGACCGCATCCCTGAAATATAGTTGGTAATGCCGCAGCCGCTGTGCCTTTCCCGTAGACTGTTGATGACCATGGCACTGACGGTGCCATGGTCTGTTCCGGCGCGCGCGCATGCAAAGACGGGCGGGGTCGTATCGCTTGATTACGGTCTCGCTTCGACCATGCTGATGCTGGGCGTGACCCCTGCTGCCGTTGTGGCGCGTGCGGACTGGCAGCGATGGGTGGTCGAGCCGGCCATGCCGGAAAGTGTCGCCGATCTGGGTGCAACGACCGAGCTCAATCTCGAAGTGCTGGCACGGCTCAAACCTTCCCTCATTCTCACCACACCGTTTCTGGCTGCGTCGAAACCACGGTTGGAAACGATAGCGCCGGTAAAGGAATTCGACGTTTATGGTGATGAGCGCGGGGCCTTGCCTGCTTCCGTTGCAGTCACTCGAGACCTTGGGAAATTGCTGCGGCGAGATGATGAAGCAGCAGAGTTTCTGGCGCAAGCCGAAGCGACTTTTGCTGACTGTCATCGGCGGATAGCCGGACTTGCGGCAAAGCCGGTCGCGCTGGTCACGTTCATGGATGAGCGTCATGTGCGCATCTATGGCGGGACCGGTCTTTATCAGGGTACGTTGGATCGCTTAGGCGTGACCAATGCCTGGCAGGCGGAGACCAATTTCTGGGGCTTCCAGACCATTGCCATCGAACAGATGATCTCCCTACCGGAAAACACGCATCTGATGGTTTTCGAGCCACTGATGCCGCCCGACATATTGCAACGTCTTGATGACAACCCGCTCTGGCTTGAATTGCCTTTCGTGCGCGCTGGCCGCGTTTCGGTCCTTCCCGGCGTCCTGATGTTCGGCATGGTCCGCGAGGCGATGCGGTTTGCCGAACTGCTCACCGAGAGGCTGGAGCAACTCGCCTGATGTCCTCCATTTTTTTCAGATCACCCCTCACCATCGTCCTTGCCCTTTTTCTGCTGGGGTTTTCATTTGCCGCGTGGAATATCGGCAGCGACGCCTGGCTGTTGTTTGAACCGGCCGGGAATTACGATGCCAAGAGGATGTTGCTGGTCTACTCGGTCCTGCCACGATTTGTAACCGCGCTGCTGGTTGGTGCCGGGCTGGCGCTTGCCGGGGTGATGTTGCAGCAGGGGCTGCGCAATCCGCTCGCCTCTCCGACAACACTCGGCACCTCTGCCGGAGCCAATCTCGCGCTGGCTTTGAGCTTACTGTTTTTTCCGTCACTACAGGTGCTTGGCCGGGATACGATCGCGCTTGCAGGTGCTGCCAGTGCCGCTTGTCTGGTGCTTGCAATCGGCGGGCGAAGGGGAGCCTCGCCGCTCTCCTTCATCCTTTCCGGTCTGATGATCGGGCTTTGGTGCAGCGCGCTTTCCGCCGTTTTCATCCTGATCAATGACCGTTATCTTTCGGGCCTGTTCATATGGGGAGCAGGGTCGCTTGCCCTGCAGGGATGGACGGTGCCGCTGTCGCTTATTCCGAAAATTGCGGCCTGCGCCGTGGTCGCAGGTCTTATGGTTCGGCCGATGGCGCTGATGGAATTGGGCGATGCCGGGGCGCTTTCGGTGGGCATGTCGGTTCGCAAGGTCCGGGTACTGGCGATCGTCGTTGCCGTTACATTATCGGCAGTGATTACGAGTGCTGTCGGCATCATCGGTTTTGTTGGGCTTGTCGCTCCGGCGATTGCCCGGCTCGCAGGCGCAAGGCGGTTCTCCCAACAGCTCGTCTGGTCACCGCTGATCGGTGCCAGTCTTCTGCTGGTCACGGATGAAACGGTCAAATTCCTGTCGGCCACCACCGGTGCCTTCGTGCCGACGGGCTCGATGACGGCACTGTTCGGTGCTCCGGTCATTCTCCTGCTCCTGACACGATTGCGAACGGAGAACCGCCGTCCGCTCAATCTCGCGCAGGGGCCGGCGCGGTCATGGCATATGCCGCACTTCATTGGTGTTTTGTTTGTCGTCACGCTCATCATGGCCGCTATTGCAGCAATCCTGATAGGACGCACACCGGTCGGACAATGGGAAATTTTGCCTGTTGCCGAATGGCAGACAATTTTTCCCTATCGCTGGCCCCGGGTGGTTGCCGCGTTTTCCGCAGGTTCGATGCTGGGCGCTGCTGGTATCATTTTGCAGCGGTTGACCGGAAACGAGATGGCCAGCCCTGAACTTCTGGGCATTTCCGCTGGCGCGACCAGCGGCGTGGCGCTGGCGCTGTTCACTGTCGGCGCGGGAGGTCTTGCCGTTCAATTGGGTTTTGCGGCCTTCGGGGCGCTGGCTATTCTGGCGGTGGTGCTGCTTCTTGGTTTGCGATCCGGCTTTTCACCGGAACGGGTGCTGCTGGCCGGCGTGGTGCTGACGGCCATGCTGGATGCGTTGATCGGCTTTCTCGCCGCCAGCGGCGATCCGCGCGCCATGATGCTGATCGGCTGGATGTCAGGCTCAACCTATCTCGTAGATGAGATGTCGGCGATCTCCGCCATGGTTTGTACATTGCTGTTCGCAGCGCTGGTATTGCCGGCAAGGCGTTTGCTCAGCCTGCTGCCTCTGGGGCGGGAAATCTCTCAGGGCGTCGGAGTGAGAGTGCCTGTTGCGCGGGCGCTGCTCCTGGTGTTCTCGGCGGTGATGACGGCGGCTGCAACGCTGGTTGTCGGCCCCTTGAGTTTCGTCGGCCTGGTCGGACTGCATATCGCCCGCGAACTCGGTTTTCGTGCGGCGCTTTCCCAGCTGATTGCAGGTTCTATCGCAGCGGGCCTTTTGATGCTGATCGCAGATTGGCTGGGCCGGATGATCGCATTTCCCTATCAGGTGCCGGCCGGACTGATCGCCGTTCTGCTCGGAGCGCCGGTGCTGATTTCCATCCTGATAAAGAACGCCGAAAAGGGGCAAAGGCGGTGGCTGCGATGACGGGTCAGACAGATGTTGCCAGGGGCTATCGCTTTGAGAACACGCTGTGTTTCGATTTGCAATCCGCGCGCGGCGGAGAGCCTTACCGCATATTCATTTCACCGCCTTCTGGCGAAATGCCGGTCAGTGGCTGGCCTATCCTCTATATGACGGATGGCAATGCCTGTTTCCCGCTTGCGGCCGCGGCACATCGTATCCAGGCGCCTTATCCCGGTGGAACCAATATCACGCAAGGCATTATCGTTGCCATCGGTTACCCCACGGACGAGATGTTTCATCCGCTGCGGCGTTCATGGGATTTGAGCCCTCCACCCGGCAGGACCTATCCGCCATTCGAAACAGGCGGGCCGGATGTCAGAACCGGTGGAGCAGACAATTTTCTCGATTTCATTGAACGCGAATTGAAGCCGCACATCGCCGGGATGTTCCCGGTTGATATCGACCGGCAGAGTTTATTCGGTCATTCGTTCGGTGGTCTTTTCGCACTCTATACGCTCTTTTCACGGCCAAGGTGCTTTTCCCGCTATGTCGCCGCAAGCCCGTCGATCTTCTGGGAAGATTGCCGAGTGCTTGAACTGGAAAACCGGTTCCTGACGACCTTTCCAAGCGATGCAAGAATGAGCCTGCATCTGTCGGCTGGAGAGTATGAAGGGCAATATCTCGCGCCATTTCAGGTTGATGCTGAGGATGCGGCACAGCGTTTGAAGCAGAAAGAGGAGGCGCGAACGCTTGGTCGCATAATCGAACTAGCGAAGAGACTGTCCGCCAATGCTCCGGCAGGTCTTGAGGTTGATCACGAGGTCTTTGCAGGTGAAAATCACATGTCGGTTCTTCCGGTCGCGATCAATCGTGCCGTTCAGCTTGCCTTTGCGCTGCGCAGCAAGACGAGTGATCGTCGACAAAGTAGACAAGCGAGTGTCGTGTGACCGACCAAAATCCCCTCAAGCTCCTTTTCTTGAACGGATCAGAAAGCCGGATTTCTCACATCGAAAATACGGCTATCCGCTCGCCCTCACGCAAAAACAGTTCTTCAAGAGACTGCATACTTGGCACTTCGGGTAATCTTGAACGCGCCGATTGCTCTTGCTCGCCGACAGGCATGGCCATGGCTGCCGTTGCTAGCAGCGTTTCTCCCACCGGTATCTCTGCGCGCAATTGCGGCACCCAGGTTCGGCCGTGAATAAGGTTGGTATTGGCGACGGCCTGATGAGCTAGCCCCTGGCGTTGCAGGCCGGAAGACAGGTCCACGATGATGCTGGTATCCGTTTCTCCGAATATTGTCGCCCTGCCTTGGTTTGCTTCCGTCGCGTCGCGGTTGAAATTGGCGCGCGGGATGGCAAAGCCGCCTTCCGAGGACTGGAGCGGCCGCGGTGTCGTGATGCGGTGAAGCCTTACATGCCAGGGATTTTGCGGAACGAGCCATGTTTCCACGACGACATCATCCCATGGCCGCCATCGCGAATAGAGGCAATCCCGTGCGATAAGGGCCTCTTCCATAGTTCTGCGTGTGCGGAAATGGATGCCATCGTCGGAAAGGCCCAGCATGCCGTCAAAGCTCGCGGCGGCAAAATTCCGGTCGTCTGCCTCGATGTTGAAGGCGTATCGGGTCGAATAGACGAATTTCGAATACTTTTCCTGTGCCCCGCGCATCTTGTCCTGCTGCTGTCCAGAGGAGAGCACGACGACATTTCCGGGCGTATGGAAAGCGACCATGCCGGGTTTGGGCAAGGCGACTGGCTGATCGAAAATCTCAGGATCAGCTTCTTCCGCGCGCCAGAACGGGTGATCGCCGGGCAGGGCCAGCGGCAGGAAAAATTTCAAGGCCCAGTATGGCGAGCATGGCGAGTTGTAACTCTCGCTCATGAGCAGATTGGGATAACCGTAACCGATCGATAAAACGCCGTCGCGATCAAAGATCGGTCTTTGCGCCCACCAGCGGATATGGCGCATGTAGTAGCCTTTGATCTGCGGCCAGGGCAGAGCTTCCAGATCGGCAAAGGCAAGTGCGCCCCAGAAGCCGCCAGCGGCAAAACGATAGGTCTGGCTGCGTCCGAAGGCGAGGCTTGCGCCATCCGGGCCGAACCAGTGGCGCATGCCGCTTGAAAAAACTCGCGAGCGCTCGCGAAAACGGGCTTTGCGCTCATCGTCGCCATTGGCAAGAGTCGCATAAATCAGCCCGTAATAATGGAATGCGAACGGAATGTAGTGATCGGCCTGCTGCACCGGCCCGTCGCGATACCATCCGTCGCCAATATCGAAGGCTTCGAGTTCATCGAGATAGGCCTTCGTCATGCTGCTGTCGAAAGGAATGCCCACGCGCTCCAGCCCGAGATCGATGAGCACCCGAAAGAACTTCCAGTTATTATCGACAAACTCCCGCTGCCGCGCCTGAAGGAGATAAGCCGCGATGTGTTTCTTGTCCTCTTCGGCAAGCGGGTCCCAGATATCTTGCGGCGCCATGGCCAATGCAAAGCCGATCGCGGCAAGTTCCACCAGCCTCTGATTGCGCTCGGGAACGTCGCCCCAATAATCCGGATGGGCCGGGTTCGTGCCGTTGGAAAGTCCCCGCCGGTAAAGGTCCCAATGCGCAAACTCGTATCCACCTGCGACCAGCGGAACGATGCCCCATAACGGGCGTGCAAAACCTTCCAGTTCGGCGGATGGGTAGTCGAAAACGGCACCGGTTGCGCCGAGATGCACGCGACTGCCGCTCTGCGAAAAATACGGCAAAAGCGGTTCGAACAGTGCCATCACCGCTTTGGCGAGATCGTCTCTGGTCAGCAATGGATTGTTGGAAAGGGGATTGGTGCTTGCAATATGATTGTTCATGGGGGGCTTTGCGGGAGAGATCGCGAATAACGTGGTCCATCGGCCCGGATAGAGGTGCCCGGGCCGATAGTTCGAAAATTTACTTGATGGCCTTCACACCCTCGTCCAGTTCCTTGATGCCGTCATCGATGGAGATGTTGTCCGTCATCAGTGAATCGTGAACGCGGTTCAGAACAAGTTCGATCCTGGCGGCGTTCGGGTTGATTGCCATTTCAAGATAGGTCTTGCCGACCTTGAGGGCTTCCTTGCTGTTTTCATCCTGCGGGAAGCCGGGCAATGCCGCGATCTTTTCGGCAACGGCATCCGAGGTGATGGCAGGGAATGTGCCGGTCGAGGCCACGATGGCCGCGCCTTCAGGGCCACTGGCAAACTTGATGAAATCAAGCGCTGCTTCTTTGTGCTGCGAATTGACATTGACGGACAGGCCGGAAATCTGTGCCGCCGTCGTGCCCGCGGCAACGCCTTCAGGATGCGGGTATTTGACGATGCCCCAGTTTACGCTTTTCGATTCCCCGGATTTAACCTTGGCGATCTGCGTCGCCACGAACCATGTTCCCATCGGCAGCATGCCGATATTGCCCATGAAGAATGGCGCGGAATAATGAGTGTTCGATGTTTTTAGCGATGCGTAGGACGGAACCGCGCCGTTTTTCTGCAGGGCAAGCGCTCTTTCGTACCAAGGCTTCAGGAAAGCGTAATTGCCATCCACCAGCGTCTGCTTGCCATCCAGAATGGCCGGCAATTGAACCGTTGAGCGCCATATGTGCAAAAGCGCGCCATAGGTCTTGTTGGCACCCATGCCGCCGGTGATTTTCATCGCGGCTTCATCGAACTGTGCCCAGGTCATGTCATTGGTCGGGTAGGGCACGCCGGCTTTGTCAAAGATGTCCTTGTTGTAATAGACAACCCAGAAGTCCGAACGGAATGGCAGGGCGTAGGTTTTGCCGTTGACGGTCAGCGCCTCGACGAGGCCGCCATAGGCCGCAGTGTCGATCTTCTGGTCTTTGATGAAATCGGTCAAATCGCCGATATTGCCGGCGCGAACAAGGTTGGCGTAACCGGGAACGTCCTTGATCGTGACGATATCGATATCCTTGGAGCCACCCGTCAGCTGCGTGGACACCATTTGCGGATAATCGGTCGAGCCGAGATCAATCGGATCGAATTTCACGTTGGGATGCTTGGCTGTATAGGCGTCCATCAGCGGCTTGTAAAAGGCGACCTTGTCCAGATCCCAAAGCGCCCATTTCAGCGTAACGGGCGCGTTGCTTTGGGCAAAAGCTGCTCCTCCCATGCTCATGGCAATGCCAAATCCGGCTGTTGCAAGAGCAAATGCCCGTCTCGTCGTTTTCAAGTTCATAGTCAAATCTCCTTCCCTGACTTTGACTTCGTAAATGTGATTGGAGTTACATTTTAACCGTGCCCCTGCGGTCCTCGTGCGGCTGCCCTGCAACGGAGTTCATAGCGAACATGTGCTGCTGCTGGCCGCTGGAGAGCGTTTTGGGCTCGCGGTTCAAAAAATGCGTAATGTCGAAAGATTTTGCCGTTTCATTCGCACGGCGATGACGTTTGGGCGCCACTTCGTGACGTCTGGCTGGAGCCGGCATGTCGCCCGCAGCAATGGTAGAGTTCGCCATCACACTCCTCCGAGAAAACCCGCCTGGGCAAAGCCCTTTTTGACAGCTTATCCGTGGATGCACGGCAGAAAATTGATCTGTATCCCGTGCCTCCTCCCAATGATCGACATATCATATCCACCACATTGGTCAAACAACTTTACGAACTATCAGGTATTGGTCTGCTTTCTTAAAAACAGTCAGACAAATCTAGCCGATAGAGGCAAGCCTCAACTCGCCGAAATTCCCCCGATGTCGCGCATCATGTCGCGATACCGCCGCTGGCTACCGCGCAAATGCTGCTGCATGGCGATTTTGGCCGCCTGTTCGTCGCGGTCGGAAATCGCAAGGATAATTGTCTCGTGTTCCTTGTGGATCAGCCGTCTATAAGCGGTTTTTTCAGCTTCTTGCGCCTCTGAGGCGAGTTTGGACTGCGGAATGGTCGCGTTACCATGCGTTTCCAGAAATTGCGTGAAAAGCGGATTGTTGGTTGCTGCGGCGATGGCAAGGTGAAGAGCGAAATCGGCGTCGCGGATCGGGCTCTGCTGCTCGATACATTCCAGATACTTTGCGTGACATTTGAACAACGCTTCTTCCTGCGACGGCGAGCAGCGCAAGGCGGCAAGGCCGGCAGCCTCGATTTCCAGCGGGGCCCGTATCTCCAGAAGCTCAAGGTCGGAAGACAGTCTGGCGCGATCCACCCTTGGCGGCGGTGTGCCACCCAGATCGGTCTTCAAGACAAAGATGCCGGCGCCTTGACGCACTTCGACAAGGCCGTCGCATCGCAGCGCCGTCACGGCTTCACGCACCACGCTCCGGCTGACGCCATGGGTTTCTGTGAGTTCTATTTCGCTTGGAAGTCTGGCACCTGGCAAATAAGTCCCTGACGAGATCGCCTCCCTGAGAATCGTGCTGACCTGCGTGACCAGAGAGCCGGAGGATTTGCGGCGCTGTTTTTGAAGTTCTCGCACAAAACTCACCTTGTGATGGAAATACGGGATAGAACTGCTTTCACGAATATGTATGATGAATTTGGAGGAATCTCAATCATCAGACCGGTCTAAAATGTGGTTCGACAAATTTGGTGCCCGTGCGCATCTTTTTTCACGCTTGGCCGGGTGGAGAAAACGGAGCGCATCCTTTCGCGCCGCTGCGGCGCGCAGTCACTCATGAGGATTTGAAACGATTATGCTGGGTGTATGTTATTATCCTGAACACTGGGACGAAACGCGCTGGGTGGACGATGCTCGGCGGATGCGTGAACTGGGCATTTCTTTTGTCCGCATCGGCGAATTTGCCTGGTCACGGCTGGAAACATCGAGAGACAATTTCGACTTTGGCTGGCTCGACCGTGCCTTCGAGGTTCTTTCCGATGCGGGCCTGAAAATCGTTCTTGGAACACCCACGGCCACGCCGCCGAAATGGCTTGTGGATGAGCATCCGGATATCCTGCCTTATGACAGGCAGGGAAATGTTCGCGGTTTCGGCTCCCGTCGCCATTACACATTTTCATCCGAAACTTGGTGGAAAGAAAGTGCGCGTATCGTCGAAGTGCTTGCGAAGCGTTATGGCAAGCACCGCGGTCTCGTCGGCTGGCAGACCGATAACGAATATGGCTGCCATGACACGACCTTGTCC
>Ga0075364_10000195_pt1 | contig 28057 bp, 29 predicted proteins | sample EndMetdeltDD1764_FD_71517 | JGI IMG/M metagenome (GOLD analysis project Ga0075364, IMG submission 71517) | Populus endosphere microbial communities from Tennessee, USA - Endosphere MetaG P. deltoides DD176-4 | ecosystem: Host-associated > Plants > Roots > Endosphere | place: USA: Tennessee... | reverse complement strand
ACGTCCAGCACGCGAACACGCGCCGGCGTCAAACGCTCCGGCTGACCACCGATATAACGCACCGCTTCGACCATCGGCTCAGGATCAAGCGCTGCCGGTGCCCGCACTGCCATACGAGCGACAAGCCCCGGCGGTGACAATGTATAGGCAGCAACCCAATCGACGAAATCGCGCATTTCCTTGGAAAGCGGCGGGCAATCGAAAGCGAGCGTGATGGGCCGAAGTTTTTTCGGATCAAGCCCGTCCTGACTTTCGCCATCCCAGACGACGCCGATCAGCGGACGCGGACCGACCGGAACCTGCACGACCGACCCCGGCTCCACATGCATGCCCTCCGGCACGGCATAACTGTAAGGCCCCGGCACCGGCAACGGCACCAGCACGGGCACCACGCGCTTCAACGGCGGTGCCTCGAACAGTGAACCGAAAAGACTGGAATTATCTGTGCCCAAATTACCTATGCCCGTGTGCGGCGACCATGCCGAAAGAGAGAACAAAAGTGAACCCTCTGCCGGTCATTCGTCCTCATCATCTTGCATCACACCGGTCAGCAGCCGCATGCCCTCGATCCAGGTGGCACCCTCTTGCCGGATAACCCGCTTCGGCCGTACACCGCAGCGCTCCTGAATGGCCGAAGCCAGTTGTTGTGAATGCGTGACGACCCAGATCTGGCTATATTCCGAGGCTTTGGCAATCATGTCGGCCAGCGGCACCAGCATATCCGGGTGCAGGCTCGCCTCCGGTTCGTTGAGCGCGATCAGCGGCGGCTGCCGATACGACATCAATGCAGCGGCGAGACCGAGAAAACGGATCTGACCGTCAGACAGTTCACGCGGATGAAAAGTGCGCAGCGGGAAATCGGGAAAGATCAGACCGAATTCGGCATATTCGCCCGGCTGCGGCACGGAGAGTTCAGCCCCACCAAGCGCGTCCGCAATCGCCCGGTCGAGCTCCACCGTATCACCGCGCGTGTGCACAAGCGTCGCAAACACCGCCGCCATGTTGCGACCATCCTCCGCCAGCAAAGGCGAGGTGACGGCAAGGCATGGCTGTCGCAGCGGCGAATCGCGGTCGGTTCGAAAACCATGGAAAAACCGCCAGTTATCGATACCACGGCGAAAAGTGCCGATCTCGGGATAATGACCGGCATTGCCAAGCAGCGCGATCGCTGTTTCCGAGGTCAGCGCCTGTTCAGGATATTCCTCCATGCGCCCACGTTCGCCGCGCACCATAATGCCGGGGCCATCGCGTTTCATCATCGTCACCGGCCGCGAGCCGGTATCTACCAGAAACTCTTCCGCCTTGATCTGCGGTTCGAATGCAAAACCGGCCGCAGCTTTCGGCGGACGCAACCCCGCTTCGACGCGGTAGCGAAAACTGATGGCACGCTCTTCATCCAGCACTTCGACTTCAAGCCGGATGCGAAAATTCTTGTCTGTCGGCGACCGCCGCCCCGACCACAGTGCCGACGCCATACCGCCCTCGGCGGCAATTTCATGCGCCAGCGTACCGCGCACCGCCGCCTGTATCAGCTGCAGGGATCGATAGAGATTGGATTTGCCGACACCATTCTCGCCGATAAACACATTGACGCCTGCGACATCCATATGAATGGACCGCAGGGATCGATAGTTCTTGGCAAACATGGAACGGAGCAGCATGACCTGATCCTGCTAATTGCTGAATGTCGGCTTATGCGGCAGCCGAGTTGTCACTGATCGTAGCGCTGAACCGGACATCCGCATCGGCTGCCAGATTATGCACCGTATGCCGCTCCAGCGCCTGCGTCACCTCATTGATATCGCCATCCAGCGCTTCCGGCGGAATGAGATGACCGACCGTCATGTCGAAACGATTGCCCTTCTTGTTGAGCAGTTCATAGAAAACGGTCATATCGCGCAACTCGGTCGACCATTTGGCGAACCAGTAGAACAGACCGGAATTTCGCGCCGTCATGTGGATCGGCAGGATCGGCAGATTGTACTTGCGGGCAAGACCGACAGCCGAGGTTTTCCACGGGCGCTCGTTGAGCTTGCCGTTTTCCCAATAGGCGATGCGGCCCGAAGGAAACAGAACCATCACCTTGCCGGCTTCGACGGCCTGATTGGTCAGAACCAGGGTTTCTCGGGTCTTCAACTTGCTTTTATGCTCTTCGCGCCATTCCACCGGAATGATTGTTTCGGCAAAACGCGGATTGACGCGCACCGCATCGCGGTTGGCAAACACCATGATATCCGGCCGCTTCGGCTTCAGAAGATCGAAGACTGCAACCCCATCGGCAATGCCGGTCGGGTGATTGCTGACCAGAATGAAACCGCCGGATGCCGGAATGCGATCGGTATGTTTTGCCTGCACATCGAGATGCAGCAGTTCGCTCATATATTCGAAGGATTCGAAACCGCTGAGATTGGCGACATCATTGGCAAAGCCAATGGCGCGATCATAACGCAGCAGAGAATAGAGGAATGGACGCATCAGCGGCCAAAGCGGATGTTTGACGATGCGCTGGCCGCGTTCGGCAATCAGGGTATCGACGATATGTCCTGGGCGGCCTTGAGAGACGAGCGCTATCGTTTGAGCAAAGTGACCGAGTGCGGTCGAATTATCACGGCGCGCCATACAAACTCCATTACCATATGCCGTATATCGCAGTCCCCCGTCATGTCAAAACAACAATAGGCCGGCTTTAGGGAATTCGTAACGGAACCATTGGCAATGTGGGATTTTGGCACACGAATTCAACAGGCCGGTGATGAACGAAATCCTGATCATTGCGGCACCCGAGCTTCTGGAGAAGCGCCGTGAATGGCTGGCAAGCCTGTCTGACGAGCGTAGGCTTTCCGAAAATACGCTTGAAGCATATGAGCGCGACACCCGCCAATTTTTGAAATTCCTGACCGGCCACCTCGCCGAACCGGCCCGCTTGAGCGACATCCACACACTGTGGCCGGCCGATCTGCGCGCCTTTCTGGCCGCGCGCCGTCGCGAAGGGTCCGGCAACCGTTCGCTTGGACGCCACCTCGCGGGACTACGTTCCTTTTTGCGCTATCTGGAGCGCAAAGGCCTCATCAATGCTGCCGGCGCCTCCGCCATCCGCACCCCGAAACAGCCGAAATCGCTGCCGAAACCGCTATCGGACACGCAGGCAATCACCGTGGTCGGCTCGGATGCACAATTGCACGAGACACCATGGATCGCCGCCCGCGATGCCGCCGTGCTGACCCTGCTTTACGCCTGCGGCCTGCGCATTTCCGAAGCGCTCGACCTCACACCAGCCGACCTCACGCCCGGTGTCACATCGCTGCGCGTTACCGGCAAGGGCAACAAGACACGTGTCGTGCCGCTTCTGCCGGCAGCGCTTGAAGCGGTCGAAACCTACAAACGCCTTTGCCCCTATCATCTGCCCGATAACGAACCGCTGTTTCGTGGTGCCCGCGGCGGTAAACTGCAACAGGCCATCATTCAGGCAGAAATGCGAAAGCTGCGCGGCGCGCTTGGCCTGCCGGAAACCGCAACGCCGCATGCGCTGCGCCATTCCTTCGCCACCCATCTTCTGGCCGGTGGCGGCGACCTGCGCACCATTCAGGAACTGCTCGGCCATGCCAGCCTGTCGACGACACAGGCCTATACCGGGGTCGATGCCGCCCGCCTGCTGGACGTTTACGACCGTGCTCACCCCCGCGCCTGAACGAGCGATAAACATTGCTTAACCACGCCCGTTAAGAGCTTTTCGAGGCGAAAGCGGTAAATCGGCATCATGACAAAATTCGCGATCATCCCGTCCAGACATCCGTCGTCGCAACAACCGGGCGATATCGCCCTCTGGCTGCTTGCGGCTCTGCATGTGATCATACTCCTGTCTTTTCTGGCGATCATAACGTCGCTATCGCCAGCCTATGCACAGGAAGCGGCTACACCAGCAGTGCCCGCCTGCACCGGCAGCAATTTGCTGGACGAGTTGAAGGCCAAAGACCCGGATCGATACGCCAAGATCATTGCAGACCGCGACAAGGTGCCGAACGGCAAGGGCATCTTCTGGAAAATCGAAAAGGACGGCATTGCTCCTTCCTATCTGCTCGGCACGATGCACGTCACCGATCCCCGCGTCATCGCCATGCCGGATGGCGCAACCGAGGCACTCCAGAACGCCCGGACGATCGCCATCGAATCGGATGAGATTCTCGATGAGAAAAAGGCCATGGCAGGGCTTGCGAGCAAACCGCAGCTTCTGATGTTCATGGATGGCCGCACCATCAAGACGCTTCTGCCGGAAGAACAGGTCAACAAGCTCGAGGCGGCGCTGAAAGATCGCGGTGTGCCGCTGGCGGCCGTGCAGAGTTTTCAGCCCTGGATGATTTCCGGCCTGATCGCCCTGCCCGCCTGCGAACTCGCACGCAAGGCCAATGCCGCACCTTTCCTCGACAAGAAGATCGCGCTCGACGCCATTGCCGCCGGCAAGCCGGTCAAGGGTCTCGAAACCATGGAAGAGCAGCTCTCCGCCATGGCAGCCCTGCCGCTCGATCTGCATTTGCAGGCCCTGAAAGACACGCTGGACCTTGGTTCACGCATGGACGACGTAACCGAAACCATGACCGAACTCTACGTCTCCGGCGACATTGGGATGACCGTGCCGATGTTACGCTCGCTGAGCCCGGAAGATGACAAGGATGACGATGCCGGTTACGCCAAGTTCGAAGAAATGATCGTCACCAAACGCAATCATATCATGGCGGAGCGGGCAGCCCCGCTGCTCAATGAAGGCGGCCTGTTCATGGCCGTCGGCGCACTGCACCTACCCGGTGAGGAAGGCGTGATCGAGCTTCTACGCAAACAGGGTTTTAAGGTGACGACCGTAGATTGAACGATAACCTCTGCGCTGACTAAACTTCTGGCCAGTGCACCTTGCCCGTGTCGCGCCCCGCATACACAAGCCTTAAAACGGTCAGGTCATCGTTTGACACACGGTATGCGACGACCACCCGCCTTTCAAAGGTGATGGTTCGCACACCCGCTGCCAGATCATCGCGCCGACGTCCTCGCAAGGGCATTTCATCAAGGCTGAAGCAGAATTTCCGAAGCCTGCGGACAAAAGCAATAGCACGTCCCGGACTGTCTTTTGCGATGAAATGGTATATCGCCTCAAGATCCCCATCCGCCAAAGGGTGGAAAAGGATCCTGACTGTCATTGGCCCGATGTCTTCAGGCGATTATGATGAAGGCGTTCGATCCGATCGAACACATCATTGGCAGGTATCCCGGCAGATCCATCATCGATAGCCTCGCGGATTTTGGCATCCAGCAGCGCATTTCGCGACAATTCTTCACGATGCAGAGCCTGCAGCGCCGCGCCAACCGCTTCAGAGATCGTTTCATAGGCACCTGCATCGACACGCTCATTAAGCGCCTCGACCATATGCGACGGCAGAGTAATACTGATCTTGTCGTTCATGACGGTCACCGGAAAGAACGAAAAAAGGGTAGGCCAAAAACCTACCCTTTTCAATCTCGTCAAGCCGAGCTTTTCAAGGAGATCAGCAAGTAGGTCTCACCAATCACATGTGGATCGGCTTGGCGAAGGTCGAAAGCGCTGCTTCCTTGACGGCTTCCGACATGGTTGGATGCGCGTGGCAGGTGCGGCCAAGATCTTCCGACGAGCCGCCAAATTCCATCAGCACGGTGATCTCGTGGATCATCTCGCCGGCGCCGAAACCAACGATATGGCCGCCGAGAACGCGGTCGGTTTCCTTGTCTGCCAGGATCTTTACGAAACCGTCCGTGACCTGCATGGCGCGGGCGCGACCGTTGGCCGTGAACGGGAATTTTCCAACCTTGTAGGCGACGCCAGCAGCCTTCAGTTCCTCTTCGGTCTTGCCGACGGAAGCGACTTCCGGCTGGGTGTAGACGACGCCCGGAATGACGTCATAGTTCACATGACCATGCTGACCGGCGAGGATTTCCGCGAGAGCAACGCCTTCGTCTTCCGCCTTATGGGCCAGCATCGGGCCCTTCACCACGTCGCCGATGGCATAGATGCCGGCGACATTGGTCTTGAAGCCGTGATCGATTTCGACGCGACCACGGTTGTCGAGCGCAACGCCTGCACCTTCGAGGCCGAGACCTTCGGTGTAAGGCTTGCGGCCGGTGGAGATCAGAACAACGTCGGCTTCGACGGTGACGGCTTCGCCACCCTTGACCGGCTCATAGGTGACCTTGGCGCCGGTGGCGGTCTTTTCGACGGCGGTCACCTTGGCTTCGGTGCGGATGTCCATGCCCTGCTTGGCAATCATCCGCTGGAACTGCTTCGACACGTCGGCATCCATGGCGCCGAGCAGCTTGTCGAGATATTCGATGACGGTGACCTTGGCGCCGAGGCGCATCCAGACTGAACCAAGTTCGAGGCCGATGACGCCGCCGCCGACAACGATGAGGTTCTGCGGCACCTTGTCGAGCACGAGAGCGCCGGTCGAGGAAACGATGACCTTTTCGTCGATATCGACATTGACGCCCGGAATGCCGGCAACGTCCGAACCGGTGGCAATGACGATGTTCTTCGTCTCGAGTTCCTGCACCTTGCCGTCTTCAGCGGTGACGGAAACCTTGCCCGCAGCAACGATCTTGCCGGTGCCGATAAAGCCGTCGATCTTGTTCTTCTTGAACAGGAAGGAAACACCTTCGACGTTAGACTTGATGGTGGCATCCTTGTGGGCCATCATCTTTTCGAGGTTCAGCTTTGGTGCCGATACTTCGATGCCGAGCGTGTCCATCCCGTGAGCGGCGTGGTGGAACATTTCCGATGCATGCAGCAGCGCCTTCGACGGGATGCAGCCGACATTGAGGCAGGTGCCGCCGTATGTGGCGCGCTTTTCGATCACAGCGACCTTCAGGCCGAGCTGAGCCGCCTTGATGGCGCAGACATAACCACCGGGGCCGGAACCGATAACGATCACATCATAGGACATTGTTTCTTTTCCTCTTGAGATTGTCTGTTTTAGTCCGCCGCACGGGTCAGTGCGAGACGGAAGCCGAAGCCGACCAGGGCGGCGCCGGTAATGCGGTTGAACCATTTGCCGCTGGCGATAAAGCGATCGCGAACAGCCTTGACGGTGAAGAAGGTTGAGACACCGGCGAACCAGACAGTCAGTGCCGTCGCCATGCCGATGCCGTAGCTGAACTGGATCAGTGCCGGCGTGTCGTGATGCACCAGCGTCGAAAACAGCGACAGGAAGAACAGCACTGGTTTCGGGTTCAGCGCGTTGGTGATGAAACCCATGCTCAGGCATTTCAGCGCCGAGATCGGCTTGCGATCAGCGTCCGTGACATTGATCGCATCGACGTTGAAGCCAGACGAGCGAAACGACATGACGCCGAGATAGATGAGGTAGGCCACGCCTGCCCACTTGATCAGCGAAAACAGCATCAACGACTGCGAGACGATCAGCCCGAGGCCGAGAATGGTGTAGCTGATGTGAAACAGCAGCGAAAAGCCCATGCCAAGACCGGTCATCATCGCGGCACGGCGGCCATGCACGATGCTCTGGCGCAGGATCACGGCAAAGTCGGCGCCCGGAACGACGATGAAGATCGAAAAGACGGCCATAAGGCCGAGGAATTCAAAAAGATACTGCATGTTACACCACCTTCGAGGTCATCGACCACCGCTCACATTGAGGATCGAGCCCGTGATATAGGAAGCCTCGGACGACAACAGGTAAAGCACCGCATCGGCTATTTCTTCGGCCGTGCCCGCACGCTGCATCGGAATGCTCGGCGCCATATCGCGCGCCCGGTCCGGCAGCCCACCGGAGGCGTGGATTTCGGTGTCAATCACACCCGGCCGTACCGCATTCACCCGCACGCCTTCGGTGGCGATTTCACGGGCAAGACCGATGGTGAAAGTGTCGATCGCGGCCTTTGAGGCAGCATAGTCCACGTATTGCGAGGGAGAGCCGATGATTGCCGCCATCGACGAAATATTGACGATCGCTCCGCCCCTGCCGCCATGCCGCGTCGACATGCGCCGAACCGCTTCGGCGGCGCAAAGGATCGAGCCCGTCACGTTGATTCGCATCATCCGCTCGATACGTTCAACCGACATTTCGTCGACCCGCGCCGGCGCATCCACGATGCCGGCATTGTTGGCCAGTCCATCAAGCCGTCCGAAATGTTCGTCCACGTCTTGAAAGATCGCAACGATATCGGCGGCATTACCGACGTCGCCCTTGATTGCAAAAGCTTCGCCACCACCGGCTGCGATTTCGGCAACAACCGCGTCAGCCGCAGTTTTGTTTGCGGCATAGTTTACGGCAACCCGCCAGCCTTTGGCGGCGGCAGTCAGGCAGATCGCAGCGCCGATGCCGCGGCTACCGCCGGTAACGAGAAGGACGGGTTTGTCAGTCATGGCAACACACCCCCGTTTGTGATCAGCTGTGCCGTCACAGAAACAACCCGATCATCATCAGCAACAGCCCGACAAGGCTGACGACCCACACAAGCGAACGGACATAGGCAATGCCCGTGAGATAAAGGGGAATGTAGATGATCCGGGCAATCAGCCAGATCGTTCCGCCGATAAGCCCCCAGCCGGACGTATCGCCGGTGAGGATCATGGCCAGAAGCAGGCCGATAAAGGCCGGATAGGTTTCCTGGAAATTTTTAGAAGCGCGGGCCGAGCGACCGGCCATCACGCTCTTGGGTTCGTTATCGCCGTCGCGCGGTCCGGCATTCCATTCCAGACCGCGTTCTTTCGTGGCGAAATTACCCTGCAGGAGGATGTGTACGACAAGCAGGACGACGCTCAGGCACAACAGCGTCAACAGATAGGTTGCATTGGCTGAAGCGGCGTCCATCTTGTTCTCCTCCTAACTCAGGACGGACAGTCTTAGAGGTCCAGAACCAGACGTTCCGGATCTTCCAGGCTTTCCTTGACGCGCACGAGGAAGGTGACCGCTTCCTTGCCGTCAACGATACGGTGATCGTAGGAGAGCGCCAGATACATCATCGGACGGATGACGACCTGACCGCCGATAGCAACCGGACGCTCCTGGATCTTGTGCATGCCGAGAATACCCGACTGCGGCGCATTCAGGATCGGCGAGGACATCAGCGAACCGTAGACGCCACCATTGGTGATGGTGAACGTGCCACCCTGCATGTCGGCCATCGAGAGCGAACCGTCGCGGGCTGCCTTGGCAAGGCGACCAAGTTCCTTTTCGACGCCGGCGATCGAACGCTCATCCGCATCACGGATAACCGGAACGACGAGGCCCTTGTCGGTGCCGACGGCCATTCCGACGTGGCAGTAATTCTTGTAGATGATGTCGGTGCCGTCGATTTCGGCGTTAACGGCCGGCAGTTCCTTCAGGGCGTGGGTCACGGCCTTGGTGAAGAAGCCCATGAAGCCCAGCTTTACGCCATGCTTCTTTTCGAACACGTCCTTGTAACGGTTGCGCAGGTCCATCACAGCCGACATGTCCACCTCGTTATAGGTGGTCAGCATGGCTGCGGTGTTCTGGGCATCCTTGAGGCGCTTGGCGATCGTCTGGCGCAGACGCGTCATCTTTACGCGTTCTTCGCGCGGTGCATCTTCGGCGGAAGAGACCGGACGCGGAGCAGCAACGGCTGCGGCAGGTGCTGCCGGAGCAGACGTGCCCTTGGCGATGGCGGCGATGACGTCGCCCTTCAGAACCTGGCCACGCTTGCCGGAACCATCGACATCAGCGGTCGAGATGTTGTTGTCGGCAGCGATCTTGGCAGCAGCCGGAGCGGCCGGCATGGACGATGCGCCAGCCGGGGCAGCGGGTGCTGCAGCAGCGGCCGGAGCCGGTGTTGCGGCAGGTGCAGGAGCAGCAGCCGGAGCGGCGGAAGCGGTACCAGCTGCACCTTCGGCGATCTGGCCGAGCAGGGCATCGAGGCCAACGGTTTCGCCGTTCTGGGCAACGATCTCGGTCAGGACGCCGGAGACCGGAGACGGAACCTCGACGGTAACCTTGTCGGTTTCGAGTTCGACCAGCGGCTCATCGGCCTTGACGGTGTCGCCGACCTTCTTGAACCAGGTGCCGACGGTCGCCTCGCTGACGGATTCGCCGAGGGTGGGAACGCGGATTTCGGTGGCCATGACTTGTTTCCGTTTTTGTCAGGTGTTCGTTGAATTTGCGAAAGGCGGGAGGCTGAAGGATCAGCCGCCCAATGCGTCTTCGAGGAAGGCTTCGAGCTGCTGCAGATGCTTCGACATCAGGCCCGTTGCCGGAGAGGCGGCGGCCGGACGGCCGGTATAGCGCACGCGCTGATACTTGGCGTCGATATGCGCCAGCACCCATTCCAGATAGGGGTCGATGAACGACCATGCACCCATGTTCTTCGGCTCTTCCTGGCACCAGACCATTTCGGCATGGCGGAAGCGGCTGAGCTCATTGATGAGAGCCTTGGCCGGGAACGGATAGAGCTGTTCGACACGCAGCAGGTAGACATCGTCGATGCCGCGCTTTTCGCGTTCTTCGAGCAGATCGTAATAGACCTTGCCGGTGCACATCACGACGCGACGGATCTTGGCATCCTTCTGGAGCTTGATCGGGCCGTCCTTGATCACTTCGGCATCATCCCACAGCAGGCGGTGGAACGAGCTTTCGCCGGCCATTTCGGCAAGCGTCGAGGTGGCGCGCTTGTGGCGCAGCAGGGACTTTGGCGTCATCAGGATCAGCGGCTTGCGGAAGTCGCGCTTCACCTGGCGGCGCAGGATGTGGAAATAGTTCGAAGGCGTCGTGCAGTTTGCGACCTGCATGTTGTCTTCGGCGCAAAGTTGCAGGAAGCGTTCCAGACGTGCCGACGAATGCTCCGGACCCTGACCTTCATAACCATGCGGCAGAAGGCAGACGAGACCGGACATGCGCAGCCACTTGCGTTCGCCAGACGAGATGAACTGGTCGAACACGACCTGTGCACCGTTGGCGAAATCGCCGAACTGGGCTTCCCAGAGCGTCAGTGCGCTCGGACGGGCCAGCGAATAACCGTATTCGAAACCGAGTACGGCTTCTTCCGAAAGCATCGAGTTGATGACTTCGTATTTGCCCTGACCGGCCTGCAGGTTGGAAAGCGGAATGTAGCGCTCTTCAGAATCCTGATCGTAGAGAACCGAGTGACGCTGCGAGAAGGTGCCGCGTTCGCAATCCTGACCCGACAGGCGGATCTTTGTGCCTTCGACGCAGAGCGAACCGAAAGCCAGCGCTTCCGCCATCGCCCAGTCGATGCCTTCGCCCGTCTCGACCATCTGCGCACGGTTTTCCATGAAACGCTTGATGGTGCGGTGGGCGTTAAAGCCTTCCGGAATGGTCGCCAGCTTGCGGCCGATTTCCTTGAGGCTCTTCATCGGCATGGCGGTCTTGCCGCGACGCTGCTCGTCGGCATTGTCAGCCGAACGCATGCCCGCCCACTGGCCATCCAGCCAGTCTGCCTTGTTTGGGTTATAGGACTGGCCTGCCTCGAACTCGGCTTCCAGATGCGCGCGCCAGTCGGCCTTCATCTTCTGGAAATCGCCCTCGGTGATCACGCCTTCGGAGATCAGGCGCGAAGCATAGATCTCGGAAACCGACTGATGCGCACGGATGACCTTGTACATCTTCGGCTGCGTGAAGGACGGCTCATCGCCTTCGTTGTGGCCGAAGCGGCGATAGCAGAACATGTCCACAACAACAGGCTTGTGGAACTTCATGCGGTATTCGGTGGCGATCTTGGCCGCGTAGGTAACCGCTTCCGGATCGTCGCCGTTGACGTGGAAGATCGGCGCTTCAATCATCTTGGCAACGTCCGACGGATAAGGCGACGAACGGGAGAAGCCCGGATTAGTGGTAAAACCGATCTGGTTGTTGATGATGACGTGCATCGTGCCGGCAACGCGGTGACCGCGCAGACCCGACAGACCGAGAATTTCGGCAACTACGCCCTGACCGGCAAAGGCAGCATCGCCGTGCAGCAGCAGCGGCAGAACCTTTGCACGCTCGGAGAGCGGGATGATGTTGTCCTTGTCCCAGACCTTGGTCAGCATGTCCTGCTTGGCGCGGGCCTTGCCCATGACGACCGGGTTGACGATCTCAAGGTGCGACGGGTTTGCCGTCAGCGACAGGTGAACCTTGTTGCCGTCGAATTCGCGGTCGGAGGAAGCACCGAGGTGATACTTCACGTCGCCCGAACCCTCGACTTCGTCAGGCTTGAACGAACCGCCCTTGAACTCGTGGAACACGGCGCGATGCGGCTTGTGCATGACGTTGGTCAGAACGTTCAGACGGCCACGGTGAGCCATACCGACGATGACTTCCTGCAGGCCTTCCTGACCGCCACGCTTGATGATCTGTTCCAGCGCCGGGATCAGCGCTTCACCGCCATCGAGACCAAAACGCTTGGTGCCCTTGTACTTGACGTCGATGAACTGTTCGAAACCTTCGGCCTCGACCAGCTTGGACAGAATGGCCTTCTTGCCTTCCTGCGTGAATTCGACGCCCTTGTCCGGGCCTTCGATGCGTTCCTGAATCCATGCCTTTTCGTCCGGGTTGGACATGTGCATGAATTCAACGCCGATAGTCGAGCAATAGGTGCGCTCGAGAATGTCGATCATTTCGCGCACGGTGGCATATTCCAGCCCGAGCACGTTATCGATGAAGATCTTGCGGTCGTAATCGGCTTCGGTGAAGCCGTAGGACGCCGGGGAGAGTTCGTTATAATCCTCGACCGGGCTGGCGATGCCGAGCGGATCGAGCTTGGCATGCAGGTGACCGCGCATGCGATAAGCGCGGATCATCATGATGGCGCGCACGCTGTCGCGGCTCGCCTGATGAACGTCTGCGGGATTGACCGGCTGGCCGGTCGCGACAGCTACGGCTTCCGCCTTGGCCTTGACCTTGGTTTCGATGGCCTTTTCGACCACCGGCCAATTGCCGTCGAGAGCGGAAACGAGTTCGCCGCTGGCAGCCTGCGGCCAGTTGGCGCGCTTCCAGGAGGCGCCCTTGGCAGCCTTTTTCACGTCCTCGGGATTGTCGGCCAGCGCCTTGAAGAAAGCCTGCCATTCGGCATTCACCGAATTCGGATCTTCTTCATAACGAGCGTAAAGCTGCTCGATATAGGGGGCGTTCGCACCGTCAAGGAACGAAGTGATGAGAAACTGCTCGTTGGCTTCTTGCCGTGCCATGATGTCCCGCGGGCGCCGCGCCCGCCTCCTCACGTAATTGAGGCCGGGAAAACAAAGCGCCGGCCGCCGCTTGGGTCTTTATCTCTTGTTCGTCCGCCCGAGCGATCGCCCTGTTTGCGGCAGCGCCTTGAAGCGCCGAAGCGGGAGGCGACAAGGCCGCCTGCCCGTTTTTTTCAGACCATCACCGGCTACAAACCAACCGTGGCCACTATGTGGTCTCAGCCCTTGAGGACTTCAACCAGCGTCTTGCCGAGGCGTGCCGGAGAAGGCGAAACCTTGATGCCAGCAGCTTCCATGGCAGCGATCTTGGATTCCGCATCGCCCTTGCCGCCGGAAACGACTGCACCGGCATGGCCCATAGTGCGGCCCTTCGGAGCGGTACGACCGGCGATGAAGCCTGCCATCGGCTTCTTGCGGCCCTTCTTGGCTTCGTCGATCAGGAACTGGGCTGCTTCTTCTTCAGCCGAGCCGCCGATTTCGCCGATCATGATGATCGACTGGGTAGCTTCGTCCGCGAGGAACATTTCCAGCATGTCGATGAATTCGGTGCCCTTGACCGGGTCACCGCCGATGCCGACAGCCGTCGTCTGGCCGAGGCCTTCATTCGAGGTCTGGAACACTGCTTCGTAGGTCAGCGTGCCGGAGCGCGAAACAATACCGACCGAACCCTTGCGGAAGATCGAGCCCGGCATGATGCCGATCTTGCATTCTTCCGGCGTCAGAACGCCCGGGCAGTTCGGGCCGAGAAGGCGCGACTTCGACTTGTCGAGCTTAGCCTTAACGCGCACCATGTCCATGACCGGGATACCCTCGGTGATGCAGGTGATGAACGGCACTTCGGCTTCGATCGCTTCGATGATCGCGTCGGCAGCACCTGCCGGCGGAACGTAGATCACGGTCGCGTCGGCGCCGGTGCGTTCCCTGGCTTCGGCAACCGAAGCAAAGATCGGCAGAGCCGTGCCATCGACGCCCGACGACCAAGTTTCGCCACCCTTCTTCGGGTGGATACCGCCGACCATCTTGGTGCCGTAATAAGCAAGTGCCTGTTCGGTGTGGAACGTGCCGGTCTTGCCGGTCAGGCCCTGAACGAGGATCTTGGTGTCTTTATTGACGAGAATAGACATGTATCAGGTTCCTCAGATTAGGCTTTGATCGCCGCGACGATCTTCTTCGCCGCGTCATCGAGATCGTCGGCGGCGGTGATCGCCAGACCGGACTCGTTGAGGATCTTCTTGCCGAGCTCGACATTGGTGCCTTCGAGGCGAACAACGAGCGGAACCTTCAGACCGACTTCCTGCACGGCAGCGACAACGCCTTCGGCGATGACGTCGCAGCGCATGATGCCGCCGAAGATGTTGACGAGGATGCCCTCGACCTTCGGGTCGGCAGTGATGATCTTGAAGGCAGCCGCGACCTTCTCCTTGCCGGCGCCACCGCCGACGTCGCAGAAGTTAGCCGGCTCCTTGCCGTACAGCTTGATGATGTCCATCGTCGCCATGGCGAGACCGGCACCGTTGACCATGCAGCCAATGTTACCGTCGAGGGCAACGTAAGCGAGGTCCCACTTGGAAGCTTCGATTTCCTTGCTATCTTCCTCGGTCTCGTCGCGCAGTGCCTTGACGTCGTCGTGACGGAACAGTGCGTTGCCGTCGAAGGACATCTTGGCGTCGAGAACGCGCAGATGACCGTCCTTCATGACGATCAGCGGGTTGACCTCGAGGAGAGCCATGTCCTTTTCGCCGAACGCCGTGTAGAGCGCCGGGAAGAGTGCCTTGGCATCTTCTGCGGCAGCGCCGGAAAGCTCGAGAGCCTTGGAGATCTTGGCAACGTCGTCAGCCGTCACACCGGTTTCCGGGTTGATGGCGATCGTGTGGATCTTCTCAGGCGTGTCATGGGCAACGGCTTCGATGTCCATGCCGCCTTCGGTCGAAACGACGAAAGCAACCTGACCGACAGAACGATCGACCAGCAGCGAGCAATAGAGTTCGCGGTCGATGTCGGCGCCATCTTCGATGTAGAGACGGTTGACCTGCTTGCCGGCGTCGCCCGTCTGGGCGGTTACCAGCGTGTTGCCGAGCATGTCCTTGGCGTGAGCCACGACTTCCTCGATCGACTTGGCAAGGCGGACACCGCCCTTGGCATCCGGACCAAGTTCCTTGAACTTGCCCTTACCGCGGCCACCAGCATGGATCTGGCTCTTGACGACATAGAGCGGGCCCGGCAGCTGCTTTGCAGCAGCTTCGGCTTCCTCGACCTTGAGGATAGCCACACCTTCGGCAACCGGTGCGCCATAGCCCTTGAGAAGAGCCTTGGCCTGATATTCATGAATGTTCATGGGGCGATGTCCCTGTTTAGATTACTTCAGAGAAGGCGCGATGTTGACGCAGGCTTCGCAAAGACCGGCGACAGCGCCAACCGACTTCTGGAAGGCAGCTTCTTCGTCCTTGTTGAATTCGACTTCGATGATGCGCTCGACACCACCGGCGCCGATGATCGTCGGAACGCCGACATACATGTCGTTGACGCCGTACTGACCCGAAAGGTGGGCAGCAGCTGGCAGAACGCGCTTCTTGTCCTTGAGGAAGGATTCAGCCATTTCGATCGCCGATGCGGCCGGAGCATAATAGGCAGAACCGGTCTTCAGCAGACCGACGATTTCGGCGCCGCCGTCACGGGTGCGCTGGATGATCTCCTCAAGACGCTCGGCAGTAACCCAGCCCATCTTGACGAGGTCGGTCAGCGGAATACCGCCAACGGTCGAGTAACGGGCGAGCGGCACCATCGTGTCGCCGTGGCCGCCGAGAACGAAAGCCGTGACGTCCTGAACGGAAACGTTGAATTCTTCGGAAAGGAACAGGCGGAAACGCGAGCTGTCGAGAACGCCGGCCATACCGACAACCATGTTCTTCGGCAGGCCGGAGAACTTCTGGAGAGCCCAGACCATGGCGTCGAGCGGATTGGTGATGCAGATCACGAAGGCGTTCGGGGCATATTTCTTGATGCCGGCACCGACCTGTTCCATGACCTTGAGGTTGATACCGAGCAGATCGTCGCGGCTCATGCCCGGCTTGCGGGCAACACCGGCGGTGACGATGCAGACATCTGCGCCTTCGATGGCAGCGTAGTCGCTGGCGCCGGAAAGCTTGGCGTTGAAGCCTTCAACCGGACCGGACTGGGCGATGTCGAGGCCCTTACCCTGCGGAATGCCGTCGGCAATGTCGAACAGGACGATATCGCCCAGCTCTTTCAGGCTGGCGAGATGCGCCAGCGTGCCGCCGATCATACCGGAACCAATAAGTGCAATCTTCTTGCGTGCCATCGAGATGCTTCCTCTCCATTCAAATCCATGGCCGGCACGGACAGTTGTCGACCGATGTGGGGAGAGGACATAAACCGGCTGCGACAAATTGGCAACCGAATAATCTGGCAATTATTCTGGCTCTATATTTTTCAATCGTTTAGATCTTGAAACTCTTACGTAAACGTAAGAATCTCTGTCATCAATATGTTAGATTTCAGCACGTTGGCGATTGTGCAGTGCAAGATAATCAGGACTGCGCATCTCAAATAAACGCGACACCGTACGATCGAATTCAAACCCTTCCGTTCCCCGGCGCTCCGTTAACAGCTCCTCGGCAGGAGCGGCAGCAGTCGCATAAAGGCGGACGGATTTGTCGTAGAGCGCATCGACCAGCGTAATGAAACGTTTCGTCTCATTACGTTTTTCCGGGCCTAACTGAGGTATATGCTCGACAAAAACGGCATCATAACGATCAGCTATCGCAAGGAAATCACTCGCTCCCAGCGGCTTTTCGCAGAGATCGGCAAACGTGAACCGTGCGGCGCGACCGGCAGCCGCGGGCACATGAATGCTGCGACCCTTCATCGGTATCTCGTCCGGCGCGGCCTTTGCACCATCGATTATATGATGCCATGCGGCTTCCATCGCAGCATCTGCGCGATTGTCGGCAGGCGTCATATATACCGGCAGGCTGGCAAGCTTTTCCATGCGGTAATCGGTAGGTGAATCGAGCGTCGTTACATCAACATTTTCTTGTAACAGGCCGATGAACGGCAGGAAGAGACTGCGGTTCAGCCCTTCTCTGTAAAGGTTTTCGGGTGCCACGTTCGAAGTGGCGATCAGCACGCAACCAAGAGAAAACAGCTCGGTAAACAGCCGCCCGAGGATCATTGCATCGGCAATGTCGGTGACGGTGAACTCGTCAAAGCAGAGAAGTTCCGCCTCGGCAAAAAGGGCAGCAGCTACAGGCGGAACAGGATCGGCCTGCCTGGTCTCCCCGGCCTTCAGCTTCTGACGATGTTCGTGGATACGGCCATGAACATCGGCCATGAATTCATGAAAGTGACAGCGGCGCTTGCGCTCGACTGGCGCCTTGTTGAAGAACATATCCATCAACATGGTTTTGCCACGGCCGACACTGCCGTAGACATAAAGGCCGCGCACATGCCGGGGCTTATTGCCGGCACCTCGGGCAAAAAGCCATCCGAGAGCGCTTTTCTTCTTCGCCGGACGCATTTCGCGCAGGCTTTCCAACACGTGATCCAGCTTTGCAGCCACGTCAAGCTGCGCAGCGTCAGCCTGTAGCTTGCCGGATGCCGTCAGCGATTTCAGTTCCTCGCCGACGCTCATCCTGTAATCGGGTATGCGTTCCACTTGGCCCTCCTGCCAGCATCTTTTCCGGATTTATCGGCTAAGACTGACAGGCTGGCCGGAATTGGTGGTACCGTCGTAACGGTTATCGGCGCTCTTGTAGACGCGGCCGATGACATCCCCGTTGCGGTTCTTGAACTGAACCATCTTGCCGGACACTTCCCAAGACCCCATGGAGGTAAGCTCGCCGGCGCAGCCGCGGGTACCGCCGCGCGAACCACTGCCGAGATTGGTGAGCGTCAGGAACATGTCGCAGGATGCGCCGCCGTTGGAAACACGCCAGTTGCCGACCATGGATTCCTTGGTGACATCCATGGCAGTGGCCGGAGCCGAACCCGGATCAAGTGACGCCATGTTCTGATTGCCCATGGGCGCATTCGGGAACTGCGACGGATCGCCAGCACCGGGAGGCGGCAGCTGACCGGACTGCACTGATGGCACCGGCTGCGCCTGCAACGGGGGCGGCGATTGCAGATTGCTATAGGGGTTATTGGACGTTCTCTGGCAGCCGGCGAGAGAAACCGCGACCACAAGTCCTGTCACCACATATTTCAACTGCATTATCAAACTCCCGTCCGGATTATTTCGCACTGCACGTCAATCAGCCCGAGATATCGTAAACGCTCTTGGTTAATCAAGTGTAGCAGGACAATTCGGCACGATCACGGCCATACAGGCAGTCAAACTTACGTGCTTGAACGGCTTCGAGGCCACGGAATGAAGGCCGTGACCTCGATATGCAAACTAAACGCGGCGCTCGACCATCATCTTCTTGATTTCGGCAATCGCCTTGGCCGGGTTCAGCCCCTTCGGGCAGGCCTGTGCACAGTTCATGATCGTGTGGCAACGATAAAGACGGAAGGGATCCTCAAGATCGTCGAGACGCTCGCCCTTGGCTTCATCTCTGGAATCGATCAACCAGCGATAGGCCTGCAGCAAAACAGCCGGACCGAGATACTTGTCGCCGTTCCACCAGTAGCTCGGACAGGAGGTCGAGCAGCAGGCGCACAGGATGCACTCGTAAAGACCGTCGAGCTTGAGGCGATCCTCGTGGCTCTGCTTCCATTCCTTGGCCGGCGTCGGCGACACCGTCTTCAGCCACGGCTCGATGGAGCGGTGCTGGGCGTAGAAGTTGTTGAGGTCCGGAACGAGGTCCTTCACGACCGGCATATGCGGCAGCGGATAAACCTTTACCGTACCGTTCACGTCGTCCATGCCCTTGGTGCAGGCCAGCGTGTTGGTACCGTCGATGTTCATCGCGCAGGAACCGCAGATACCTTCGCGACAGGAACGGCGCAGCGTCAGCGTCGGATCGATCTTGTTCTTGATATACAAGAGACCGTCCAGCACCATCGGGCCGCAATCGTCGATATCGATGTAATAGGTATCGATACGCGGGTTCTGGCCGTCATCCGGGTTCCAGCGATAGATGCGATATTCCCGAACGTTCTTGGCACCATCCGGCTTCGGCCAGACCTTGCCTTCGGTCATCTGGGAATTTTTTGGGAGAGCGAGTTCAACCATGGTCCAATTCCCTCCAGATCAGTACACGCGAGCCTTGGGCTCGATCTTTTGCGGATCGATGCCTTCGGCAATCAAGTCGGTGCGAACGGCGCGATAGTCGAGCTTGACGTCACCGGCTTCGTTAACCCAGGCAAGGCTGTGCTTGCGCCAGTTGACATCATCGCGGCCAGCGAACGGACCATCGGTATAGTCCTCGCGAGCATGAGAACCACGGCTCTCCTTGCGGGCTTCGGCGCTGTAGACCGTCACGATTGCGTTCGCCATCAGGTTATGCAGCTCGAGCGTCTCGACCAGATCCGAGTTCCAGATCATCGAACGGTCGGTGACCTTGATGTCTTTCATCTCGCCCCAGATCTCGCTGATGCGGCGACAGCCGGAAGCCAGCGATTCCTGTTCACGGAACACGGCGGCATCTTCCTGCATGGTGCGCTGCATCTTGTCGCGCAGGACAGCAGTCGGCGTACCGCCGGAAGCGTGACGCAGACCGTCGAAACGGTCCATGATCTTGTCGCAGGCGGCAATGTTGAGAGCCGGGATAGGTTCGTCGCGGTTGATCACCTGGCCGGCGCGGATCGCTGCGGCACGACCGAAGACCACGAGGTCGATCAGCGAGTTGGAACCGAGACGGTTTGCCCCGTGCACGGAAGCGCAACCGGCTTCGCCCACAGCCATCAGACCGGGCAGAATGCCGTCCGGGCTGTCGCCCGTACCACTCAGAACCTCACCCCAATAGTTGGTCGGAATGCCGCCCATATTGTAGTGAACCGTCGGCAGGACCGGGATCGGCTCGCGCGTCACATCGACGCCGGCAAAGATCTTTGCCGATTCCGAGATGCCCGGAAGACGCTCGTGCAGAACGGCCGGATCGAGATGGTCGAGATGCAGGAAAATGTGATCCTTGTTCTTGCCGACGCCGCGGCCTTCGCGGATTTCCATCGTCATGCAGCGCGAAACAACGTCACGCGAGGCAAGGTCCTTGGCGGAAGGTGCATAACGCTCCATGAAGCGCTCGCCTTCGGAATTGACGAGATAACCGCCTTCGCCGCGCGCACCTTCGGTGATCAAGCAGCCCGAACCGTAGATACCGGTCGGGTGGAACTGAACGAATTCCATGTCCTGCAGTGGCAGACCGGCACGTGCCACCATGCCGCCACCGTCACCGGTGCAGGTATGGGCAGACGTTGCCGAGAAATAAGCGCGGCCATAACCGCCGGTGGCCAAAACTACCATCTTGGCGGAGAAACGATGAATCGTGCCGTCATCGAGGTTCCAGGCAACGACACCGGTGCAACGGCTGCCGTCATCGGACATGATCAGATCGAGCGCGAAATATTCGATGAAGAATTCGGCATTGTTGCGCAGCGACTGGCCATAAAGCGTGTGCAGGATGGCGTGACCGGTACGGTCGGCGGCAGCACAGGTGCGCTGCACCGGCGGGCCGGCACCAAAGTTCTGCATGTGGCCGCCGAACGGGCGCTGATAGATCTTGCCTTCCTCGTTACGCGAGAACGGCACGCCGTAATGCTCGAGTTCATAAACAGCCTTGGGAGCTTCCATGACCATGTACTGCATGGCATCGACATCGCCGAGCCAGTCGGAACCCTTGACGGTGTCGTAAAGGTGCCACTGCCAGCTGTCCGGCGTCATGTTCTGCAGCGAGGCGGCAATGCCGCCCTGCGCCGCGACCGTGTGCGAGCGGGTCGGGAAAACTTTGGTGATACAAGCGGTCTTGAAACCCTGTTCGGCCATGCCGAGCGTGGCGCGCAGGCCAGCGCCACCGGCGCCGACGACGATCACGTCATAGGAGTGGTCGACATAGGTATAGGCCTTGCCGTTCTGAGAGGCCGATGAGGCGATAGGGGTAACGGATGCCATGGCGGGTTATCCTACGAACGCAATCTTCAGAACGGCGAAAAGACAGAGACCACCGATCAGCATTGCAAAGAAAGTGTTGAGCATCAGCACGAGGAACTTCAGTCCGTCGTGATGGACATAGTCAACGATGATTTCCTGGATGCCGATACGCATGTGTACGAGACCGGCAATGATCATCATGCCGAACAGAACGGCGACGATCGGGTTCGACAGCGCGCCGACGACTTCCTCGTAAGGAGCGCCCGCATAACGGATCAGGAAGATGATGAAGAAGATGGCCAGCGGGACCATGGCCACGGCAGACATCCGCTGCACCCAAAAATGCTCGGTGCCTTCCTTGGCAGAACCGAGGCCGCGAACTTTGCCGAGAGGCGTACGCATATCCATGATTTTATCCCCCTCAGATCGCCAGACCGACGATCCAGATCACCACGGTGAGACAGATCGAGACGATCGGCAGGGCAATTGCCAGCTTGGTGGTGAAGTATTTGTCGAAGCCGTGACCCATGTCCCACATAAAGTGGCGCATGCCGCCGAGCATATGGTGAACCAGCGCCCACGTGTAGCCGAACAGCACGAGAAGGCCGATCCAGGTGCCCAGCAACCAGCTGATCCAATCGAAATACGGTTTGCCCGAAGCTGCGGCAATTAGCCACCATGCCAAAATAATGGTTCCCACAGCCAGTGCTCCACCGGTAATACGGTGAACAATTGACATAACCATAGTGGGAATAGGCTTGTAGATTTGCAGGTGCGGCGACAGGGGCCGCTTATTCGTCACATTCGCCATCATATCCTCGCGGCGTATCACGGGGCGCGCAAACCTCCTGGCGCTTTCCCGGCAATGCACGATGCCGAAGAAATGTGCATTGCATCATGCGATGCTTTAATCGCCGATTGCCAATACGACAAGCTTATTTCAGAGCGATTCCGAATTTAATCGATTGGGGAGCGGCACTGCTACGCGGCATACTATCGCCCGCGAAAGTTAACCATTTCAGTCAGTTTTCACATCAAAGAAAAAGGAAGGGCGATTTCTCCGTGATCCTATGTTAACGATTGGTTAACCGTAATGCGTCCGGAGAACCGCCATGATGGCGAAAAGCATCTATCGCGGCATGACTGCCGCTCTTCTGTTTGCGTGCGCCGCAACCATCGTCAACGCCGCCGACCATTCCCTCGGCAGCGGCAACGGGCCACTTGGCAACAATTCAGGCATTCGATCCTATAGTGGCGCGACACAAGGCGGCACTTACACTGGCGGACGCAGTTACGCGTCATTCATCGTTTTTGGCATTGACCTCAACGGACGGCGCTCGACTACGAAATCCACCACCGTTCTTGCCCCCAAAGCCAAGATCATCGATGTGGAAGCCGTTGCCTATCGCGATGCCTTTGCCCCGCGCAACGGCTGCGCCATGGAATCCGGCGTCTGCGTGATTCGCGGCGAACGCTGATTTTTCAGGCGAACTGCCAGACGGTCGTTCGCTTGATTTCGCTGTCTTCCAGTGCGCGTGTGACCGGCACTTCATAGGTTGCCAAGGCAATAAGGCTGTCTTTCGGAAGATAACTGCGACCCGGATCACCGGCCAGCACGAGCTTGCCGTCGGCTGACAACTGCCGGAACCAGGGCGTGAGCGCGGCAGCAAAATCGCGATCGTAAAAAACGTCGCCAGCCAGGATCACGTCGGCCTCGACAGATTCGCCGATCAGGTTATCGCGAACGAATGCGATTTCGACGCCATTGGCAGCAGCGTTGAGCGATACAGCCGTTTCCACCCAGGGGTCGATATCGGCGGCAAGAACATACACTGCACCGGCCTTCATCGCTGCAATCGCCACCAGCCCCGAACCGGTCGCAAAATCCAGCACGCGCTTGCCGGTCACAAGTTCGCGATGATCGAGAACATAACGGGCAAGCCCCTGCCCGCCTGCCCAGGCAAAAGCCCAGAAAGGCGGCGGCAACCCGATTTCCTGCAGCTCGTCCTCGGTTTTCAGCCAAAGCTCATGCGCTTCGCTTGCCAGATGCAATTGCACTTCCGGCACATGCGGCGGGCGCATGAGATCGGTATTGGCGAGAATAAAGTTTTTCGGATCGGTCTTCACGCCGCACCCGCCTTCAGATCAATCCGGTGACTTCGGCGGGTTGTCGAGACCACCGAGGCGGCAAATCTCGAGATATTCCTCGTCTGTCACCGGCTGCACCGAAAGCCGCATGGATGTCACCAGTGACATCTTTTCGAATTTCGGATTGGCCTTGACGTCCTTGAGCGTGATCGGCTTCGGCATATCGGTGACGGCACGGATATCGACGCAATCCCACTTGGGATCACCCTTGGCCGACGAATCGGGATGCGACAGCGCACAGACCTCGACGATACCGACGATCTCCAGCCCCTCGTTGGAGTGATAGAAGAAACCCTTGTCGCCGATCTTCATGGCGCGCATGTTGTTGCGCGCCTGATAGTTACGCACACCGGTCCATTCCTCGCCGACTGCGCCCTTGGCCTTCTGCTGCTCCCAAGACCAGACATCGGGTTCGGATTTAAAAAGCCAGTAAGCCATATGCGATCAAGCCTTCGGCGGGTTGAAAACCCAGTTGAATGGTTTCACTTCGACCTTCTCGAAAAGGCCTGCCTTTGCGTAAGGGTCGGCATCGGCGAGCGCCTTTGCTTCCTCGATGGTTGCGGTCTCGACGATCACAAGGCTGCCATTCGGCTTGCCATCGGCATCGAGAAACGGGCCTGCCATTTTCAGGATGCCCTTTTCGTTGAGCGCCGTCAGGTGCTCCACATGTGGTGGGCGCGTCGCCATGCGCAGTTCGAGCGAATTCGGCTTGTCGGTGCAAATGAAGGAGAAGAGAGGCATGATGTCAGAACTCCCGTGACAAAGATTTATTCGGTGGTGATCGGTCGCGTCATCAAGGCTTCCATGGCCGCCCGCACATCAAGACGGCCATCGATAATCGCCGCGACGGCTTCCGCCACCGGCATCTCGACACCATTCTTGCGCGCCAGCCGCACCGCGACAGAAGCCGTATGCGCACCTTCGACCAATCCGCCCGCCGCTGCATCCGCCGGCAGACCTTCGCCGAGCGCGATACCGAAACGCAGATTGCGCGATTGATGGCTGGTAGCGGTCAAAACAAGGTCGCCCAGGCCGGACAGGCCGCGTACCGTATCGGCAGAACCGCCTAGCGCCACGACAAGGCGTGACATCTCCGCAAGACCACGTGCAATCAACGCGGCACGGGCACTATCGCCAAGACCGGCACCCTCAACGACACCGCAGGCAATCGCCAGCACGTTTTTCAACGCGCCACCCAGCTGAACACCGATACGGTCAGATGAGGCGTAAAGACGAAAGGTCGGGCTGGAAATCGTCTGCGCCAGATGTTCGGCAACAGCGATATCCTCAGCCGCAACCGACATTGCCGTCGGCAGTCCGCGCGCGATATCGGCAGCGAAACCGGGGCCGGAGAGAACCGCCACCGCATTGTTCGGAAGCGACGCCCGCAATACATCCGTCAGCATGCGCCCGGTCGAGCGTTCGATACCCTTGGCGCAGGTGACGACCACGACTTCCTTGCGCAAATAGGGACCGTAATAATGCGCGGCAGCATCATGCGCCTGCGCCGGCATGGCAAACAGAACGAGATCAGCCTGCTCCAGTGCGTCCGGTTCTGCGGAAAATTGCAGATTGTCCGGCAAGGGCACACCCGGCAGCGCCGCATCATGCATCCGGTCGTCGCGCAGATCCGCCATCAATGCGAGATCGCGACCGATCAGGGTAACATGCGAGCGGCCATCCAGCGCCATGACAGTGGCAAGCGCCGTACCGAAAGCGCCTGCACCGATAACCGCAATCTTCTGCTTTTCGCTCATGCCTTGGCTCCTCTCTTGCCGGAACCGAGAAGCGTCTGCGCCTGCGAATCAAGCGGCCAGCGCGAACGCGGTGCGACCTCAAGCGTATCGGGAGACACATCCTTTGCCATACGCTCAAGTCCGGCCCAGGCGATCATTGAGGCGTTGTCGGTGCAAAGGTTCATCGGTGGGGCAATGAAGCTGAAACGATGTTCGGAGCAAAGCGCCTGCAATGTGCGGCGAAGCTCCTGGTTGGCGGCAACCCCACCGGCCACGACCAGCGCCGGCTCGGCGACATCGGGATATTCGGCCTTGAACCGGGCCAAACCACGACCGATACGATCCTTCAGCGTGCGCGAAATCGCCTTCTGGAAAGAAGCACAGATATCGGCAACATCCTGATCGGAGAGAGGCGCGATTTCGGTTGCAGCCTGCCGCACGGCTGTTTTCAGGCCGGAGAAGGAAAAATCGAGACGGGCTTCGCCAACCAACGGACGCGGCAGCACAAAACGATCCGGGTTGCCGGAAAGCGCCGCCCTCTCCACCGCCGGACCACCCGGATAAGGCAGGCCGAGCAGTTTTGCCGTCTTGTCGAAAGCTTCGCCAAGCGCATCATCGATTGTCGTGCCCCAGCGTTCGTATTCGCCGACGCCCTTGACCAGAATAAGCTGGGTATGACCGCCCGAGACGAGAAGCATGAGGTAAGGAAAAGACAATCCATCCGTCAGCCGCGCCGTCAGCGCATGACCTTCAAGATGGTTGATCGCATAAAGCGGCTTGCCGGTCGCAAGTGCAATCGCCTTGCCGGTCATCAGTCCGACCAGCAGCCCGCCGATCAGGCCGGGACCGGAAGTCGCGGCAATTGCATCGATATCCGATAGCGACAGATTGGCGCGGGCAAGCGCCTCATCGATCAACCCGTCGACGGCCTCGACATGGGCACGAGCGGCGATCTCCGGCACGACGCCACCATAGGCGCTGTGTTCCTCAAGTTGAGAAAAAACAACGTCGGAAAGAATTTCACCACGACCATCGTCGTGACGTGCGACTACCGCTGCGGCGGTCTCGTCGCAGCTGGTTTCGATGCCGAGAATACGCAGAAACGGTGCCATAGGTCTGTCGGATTGATTGCGATGACGGCCGAAGCCGGTTACGAAGCTACCGCCTAACAATGGATGACTGCGGATGCAAACAAAACCTTTCCGGATCGGCACGCGCGGCAGCCCGCTTGCGCTCGCCCAAGCTGCCGAGACCCGTTCCCGGCTGATGGAGGCCCATGGCCTGCCCGAGGAAATGTTCGAGGTCGTCGTGCTTTCGACCAAGGGCGACCGCATTACCGATCGCGCCTTAAGCGAGATCGGCGGCAAAGGCCTGTTCACCGAGGAACTGGAAGAGCAGCTTCTCTCCGGCGAGCTGGATTTCGCTGTCCACTCTTCCAAGGACATGCCGACATGGCTGCCGGAAGGGCTTGAAATTTCGGCCTATCTGCCGCGCGAGGATTTTCGTGATGCCGTCGTCGGCCGCACCGCGCCGAGCCTCACCGCCCTGCCCGACCGCGCCATCGTCGGTTCTGCCTCGCTGCGCCGGCAGGCACTGATCCGCCGCATGCGCCCGGATATCGAGGTCATCGTGTTCCGCGGTTCCGTCGAAACACGTCTGCGCAAGCTCAATGAAGGCCAGGTGGATGCAACGCTTCTGGCGCTAGCCGGCCTCAAACGCCTCGGTCGCGAGGATGTGATCACCGAACTGCTCGATCCGACGGAATTTCCGCCCGCACCGGCACAAGGCGCGATCTGTATCGAAAGCCGCACAAGTGACCGTCGCGTTCTCGACCTGCTCGAAGGCATCAACCACAAGCCGACCTTTGACGCCGTTTCCTGCGAACGCGCCTTTCTGGAAGTGCTCGATGGTTCCTGCCGCACACCGATTGCCGGCTACACGATCGTCGATGGCGACCACCTGAAATTCTCAGGTCTGATTCTGACGCCTGACGGCACCCAGGAACATGCTGTCAGCATCGACGGCCTGCGTTCCGATGCCGTCAAGCTCGGCAGACAGGCGGGCGAAACCGTGCGCACGGCGGCCGGCCCCGGCTTCTTCGCCAGCTGGAGCTGATTGGATGCGGGCGGTGGTAACGCGGCCGCTGAACAGGGCTGATGCAACTGCCACCCAACTTCGCGGCATGGGGCACGAACCGCTCTTGCTGCCGCTAAGCGAGGCCCGGCACCTGACTCATCAGCTGGGGCCGGCATTTTCACAGACCTATCCCGCCATCGCAGTCACCAGCGCCGAAGCATTGCGCGCGCTCGCCTATTTCGATCTGACACCTCATCTGGCAACACCGCTTTTCGCCGTCGGCAAAAAGACGGCCGCAGCAGCGAAACAGGCTGGCTTTACCGAGGTCCACGTTGCTGATGGCGATGGCGCTTCATTGGCTGAACTGATTTCGCGATACGCACCGGCGGACGTGATTTATCTCACAGGACGGCCACGTTCACCAACCTTCGAAACGGCGCTTGAGGCGGCAAACATCCGGCATTCAGTCATCGAATGTTATGAGATGATGCCGCTTGAGCCATCGGCGGCAGATATTGAAGCCCTGCTCGACACTCCACCCGATGCGATAGCCTTTCATTCCCGCGAAACGGCCCGCCTGTTTTTCGCGCTTCCCCAAATCGCCGAAAATCTCGCGGTTTTTGGATCAACCGTGATCGCCTGCCTCAGCCCCCGCGTCGCTGAAGCCGTCCCGTCCTTGCTGCAAGGTCGAGTAAAGATCGCCGAACGGCCGGATGAAGCCAGCCTGCTGGCACTACTCTAACCATCACGGGCGATAACAAGCGAAGTGAAACGGCCAAATTCCGGCTTCGCCCCTTCCCTTCACTCGCCCGGCTGTCTACTTTTGTTTTGAATGCAGAAAAATGAGGTTGCCATGGTTTCGGACAAGCCCCC
>Ga0075364_10000194_pt1 | contig 28183 bp, 22 predicted proteins | sample EndMetdeltDD1764_FD_71517 | JGI IMG/M metagenome (GOLD analysis project Ga0075364, IMG submission 71517) | Populus endosphere microbial communities from Tennessee, USA - Endosphere MetaG P. deltoides DD176-4 | ecosystem: Host-associated > Plants > Roots > Endosphere | place: USA: Tennessee... | reverse complement strand
GCTGCAGGGCGACCGGCGCGTCGACCACCACGATCCGGTCCAGCCATGGATACGTCGCACGGCCGCCGGCTTCGGTCAGCAGCGGGATCGCCGCGATCGCATAGGGCGATGCCGCTGCTGACCGAAGCCGGCGGCCGTGCGACGTATCCATGGCTGGACCGGATCGTGGTGGTCGACGCGCCGGTCGCCCTGCAGCATGCGCGCCTGATGCGGCGCGACGGCGTCGATGCCGCCCTCGCCACCCGCATGATCGACGCCCAGGCCAGCCGCGAGCACCGCCTGGCGCTGGCGGACGACGTGGTGGTCAACGACGGCCATCCGGCCCACCTGGACGCGGCGGTGGCACGGCTGGATGCGCTGTACCGCGCCGGTGTGCCGACGCTGGCGCCCGACGCCCGCTGATTCAGCACGCGTGCCGTGGCAGATGGCTGCTGCCTGGCACAGGAGTCCTGATCGGCGGCGGCCGCAGTGTCGACGGTCAGCGGATAGTGGTGAAGGCTGCAGACGAACACCGATCGCCAAGGCCGTGCCTTTATCCTGCGCGGCGGCCGACCGCCGCTGCCAGCTGGACGACACAGCCGTAACCCGGTCAGATCCGGGACGATGCCGACCAGTGCATCGGCCGGACGCGCGCTTGCCGATCCCGGCCACGTCGCCATCGGTGGCCAGCACGGCCCGCGTCGGAGACGCCGTCGTCGGTTCCGGTCCGGGTCCAGACTCTTTCCCGTCAGGCACGTTCTGCCGTGGGAGAAATACGCCGGGACAACATCACACCGGCCAGAGCGAGCGGATCGCAGCGATGCCCTGCGCGCCCTGCGCGCGCGCATGGGCGATGTCGGCTGGCGACAGTCCACCGATCGCATACAGCGGTAGCGACACCTGTTCACGCAAGGCAGCGAAGCGCTCCCAGCCGATCCCTGCCTCGCCGGGATGGCTGGCGGTCGGATTGAGCGGCCCCAGCACCGCGAAGTCGCAGCCCAGGGCCTGCGCGCCTGCCAGCTCTTCTGCCGTGTGGCAGGACGCGCCGACCGGCATGCCGGCGGGCAAGGGCCTGGCGTCCAGCGTCGCCAGCTGTTCGCTGCCCAGGTGCACGCCTGCGCCAAGGCGGGCAGCGAGCGCGATGTCGCGGTTCACCAGCACCTCGGCACCGGCGGCGCGGCACAGCGCCACCGCATCGGCTGCCAGCGCCGACCAGACGTCAGGCGCCACGCCTGGGGCGCGCAGCTGGATCCGGGTGATGCCTGCCGCGAGTGCCGCACGCAGGCCCTGCAGCCAGGCATCCGCATCGGCCGGAGGCGGCGTCACCAGGTAGCGATCCGGCTGGCGCAGCACGGCGATCACCGGCAGGTCGGCGGGCGGCATCGAGTAGCGGGTCAGGCGATCCGGCGCGACCCAGGTCAGCGCCTGGCCCTCGCGCCCACGCGGCGCGCCCTTCCAGCGCGGAATGGCGCGGACCTCCAGGCGCAGCCGCTTGTCCGGGTAGCGCTGCGGCACCTCGATCAGGATCTCGCCAACCTCGGCCTCGATGCCAAGCTCCTCGCGCAGCTCGCGGATCAACGCATCGGTCGAGCTCTCGCCGGGTTCGCGCTTGCCGCCCGGGAATTCCCACAGCCCCGCCATGTCGCGCCCTTCGGTCCTGCGGGTCAGCAGGATGCGGCCGCGCGCATCGACGATGACACCGGCAACGACGTGGATGGAGCGTAGCGGAACATCCATGTGGCGTGGGAGCGAATGAGGGTGGCGCTAGGGTAACCGCACAGCCGGGGGACGGAAAAACCGCGGCTGGCCATGCGCCGGGCGCCGCTGCCGAAGCCGTTGTTGGCAGGAAGCGATGTCCGCGGCACGACGAGCGACACTGGGCGATCCGCGCCGGATCGCACGGGGCGAATGCCATCGTGACGGTCCGGCCGGGGCTGGCCACATGAGGCACCGCATGCCCCGGGCACGATCATCTCGCGCGCTGCACAGACGCGATGGCGCTCGCCGCTGGGGCGGCTCCTGCAGGGGACGACGCATTTCCCCTGTTTCCGGTTCTGTGCGAGCACGTTGGGCACGATCGTCATCGCATCCTGTCCGACGCCATCAGCACGAGCCACGACATGCTTGGCCGTGGTCGTCGCGCGTGGTGCGGGATGCAGATGGCAGTTGCGGCTGGGGCGGCTCCGGCGCAAGGAAGAGCAAAAGCCGCACCGTGGGCCGCTGGACGAACGCGCTCCGCGCGCCAGCTGCGTTGCCGGGGCCGAGCCCGGCCTGGATGGCGGCCCACCAGCGCCGCCATGATGGATCCGGCACGAAAACACCGACGTGGCGCGGAACGCAGGCCCTCGCGTGCGGCGCCGCGCCACCCTCACGAAGACACAAAAAAACCCCGCCCTGTCCGGGCGGGGTCTGATGGCGTGGGCGGGTGCCGCGACCGGGCACCCGTCACGCGGCGCCGGTCAGGCGAGCTGGCCGTGGCAGTGCTTGTACTTCTTGCCGCTGCCGCAGGGGCACGGATCGTTGCGGCCGACCTTGGGTTCGTCGCGCTGGATCGTGGCGACCTGGGCCGGAGCCTGCTGGCCCTGGATGCCGGCGACCTCGTCCTCGGTGCCGTAGCCGCCGGAATCGGCGTGCTGGAACTGCGCGGCGCGCAGCTTGGCCTCGGCCTGGGCGCGCTCCTGCGCCTCCAGCGCGGCGACTTCTTCCTCGCTGCGGATGCGCACGCGGGCCAGCATGGTCACGACCTGGCGCTTGACGTCGCTGAGCATCTCCGAGAACAGCTCGAAGGCTTCCTTCTTGTACTCCTGCTTGGGCTGCTTCTGCGCGTAGCCGCGCAGGTGGATGCCCTGGCGCAGGTAGTCCATGCGCGCCAGGTGCTCCTTCCAGCCCTGGTCGAGCACGGTGAGCATGATGTGCTTCTCCAGCGCGCGCGCGGTCTCGGCGCCGAGCTGGGCTTCCTTCTGCTCGAACATCGCATCGACGGCCTGCTGCACGCGCTGCGAGATCTGCTCCGAGTCCAGCTCCTCGCTGCCCTTGACCAGGCTCTGCAGGTCCAGCTGCAGGCCGAGCTCGCTGGCCAGCGTGGCCTCCAGCCCCGGCAGGTCCCACTGCTCGTCCACCGACTCCTCGGGCACGAAGCGCACCACCAGGTCGTGGATCACGTCGCCGCGGATGCCGTCGACGTTCTCCTTGACCGAGTCGGCGTCCAGCAGCTCGTCGCGCTGGGCGTAGATGACCTTGCGCTGGTCGTTGTTGACGTCGTCGAAGTCGAGCAGGTTCTTGCGGATGTCGAAGTTGTGGGCCTCGACCTTGCGCTGCGCCTTCTCGATCTGCCGGCTGACCAGCTTGTCCTCGATGACGTCGTCTTCCTTCATGCCCATCATCCGCATCGCCTTCTGCACCCAGTCGGACGCGAAGATGCGCATCAGGTTGTCTTCCAGCGACAGGTAGAAGCGGGACGAACCCGGATCGCCCTGGCGGCCGGAACGGCCACGCAGCTGGTTGTCGATACGACGCGACTCGTGGCGCTCGGTGCCGATGATGTGCAGGCCGCCGGCGGCCTTGACCGCATCGTGGCGCTTCTGCCATTCGGCCTTGACCGCGGCCTTCTGCGCGTCGGTGGCGTCCTCGCCCAGCGCGTGCAGCTCGGTTTCCAGCGAACCGCCCAGCACGATGTCGGTACCGCGGCCGGCCATGTTGGTGGCGATGGTCACCGCGCCCGGACGGCCGGCGTTGGCGACGATGGTCGCTTCGCGGTCGTGCTGCTTGGCGTTGAGCACCTCGTGGTGCACGCCGGACTTGCGCAGGTGCTCGGACAGCATCTCCGAGGTTTCGATCGAGGTCGTACCCACCAGCACCGGCTGGCCACGCTGGTTGCAGTCCTGGATGTCGGCCAGCACCGCGTTGAACTTGCCGTTGCGGTTGAGGAAGACCTGGTCGGGCGAATCCTTGCGGATGGTCGGCCGGTTGGTGGGGATCACCACCACTTCCAGGCCGTAGATGCTCTGGAACTCGAACGCCTCGGTATCGGCCGTACCGGTCATGCCGGCCAGCTTGCCGTACATGCGGAACAGGTTCTGGAAGGTGATCGACGCCAGCGTCTGGTTCTCGCGCTGGACCGGCACGCCCTCCTTGGCCTCGACCGCCTGGTGCAGGCCATCGGACCAGCGGCGACCGGACAGCGTGCGACCGGTGAACTCGTCGACGATGACCACCTCGCCGTCGCGCACGATGTAGTCCACGTCGCGCTGGAACAGCGCGTGCGCGCGCAGCGCGGCGTTGAGGTGATGGACGACGCTGAGGTTGTTGCCTGCGTACAGCGCGTCCTCGCCGGTCAGGATGCCGGCCTGGCGCAGCAGATCCTCGGCGTGCTCCATGCCCGCCTCGGACAGGTGCACCTGCTTGCCCTTCTCGTCGACCCAGAAGTCGCCCTCGCCATCCTCGGCGTCCTGGCGCTTGAGCTGCGGGACGATGCGGTTGACGCGGATGTACAGCTCCGGCGAGTCGTCGGCCGGGCCGGAAATGATCAGCGGGGTGCGGGCTTCGTCGATCAGGATCGAGTCGACCTCGTCGACGATCGCGTAGTGCAGGCCGCGCTGGAAGCGGTCGGCCTTGGACAGCGCCATGTTGTCGCGCAGGTAGTCGAAGCCGAACTCGTTGTTGGTGCCGTAGGTGATGTCGGCGGCGTAGGCGGCGTGCTTGTCGCCGTGCGGCATGCCCGGGTAGACCACGTCCACGCTCAGGCCGAGCCAGTTGTACAGCCGGCCCATCTGCGCCGAGTCGCGGCGGGCCAGGTAGTCGTTGACGGTGACCACGTGCACGCCCTTGCCTTCCAGGGCATTGAGGTACACCGGCAGCGTCGCCACCAGGGTCTTGCCTTCGCCGGTGCGCATCTCGGCGATCTTGCCCAGGTGCAGGACCATGCCGCCGATCAGCTGCACGTCGTAATGGCGCATGCCGAGCACGCGGCGGCTGGCCTCGCGGCAGACCGCGAACGCTTCGGGCAGGATCTTGTCGAGCGGCTCCCCGCCGGCGATGCGCTGCTGGAACTCCGGCGTCTTCGCCTTCAGCGCGTCGTCCGACAGGGCCTGCATCTCGGGTTCGAGGGCATTGATCCTGGCGACGCTGCGGTCCAGCTGGCGCAGCAGGCGTTCGTTGCGGCTGCCGAAGACACGGGTAAGCAGTTTGTTGATCATCGAGGGAACCGGTTGGGAATGAACGCCTGGACGACCCTCAGGCCCCCCGAACGGAAGCGGACGCATCGCGTCCCCCTCCGCGGCAACGTGACATTGTAGCTTGGGACGCGGGGAACCGTTCTCAAGGCTGGCGATGTGAGCGGATGTAACGGCCAATGCAGCAGGCCGGAGCGCTGCCGACGTGAGGGCGGCGCGCCGGGCCGCAGCCGGGGCCGGGCGCCTTCCATTGACATGCCGCATGCACGACTGCCGCCGCCCACGGACTGAGGCAGTTCCTGCCTCGCCGGGCAGGTCCCCGCGGATTCTGGTGGTGCGCCTTCTGGTGGTGCCCCCTGGCATCCCCGCGTTGCCGGCGGACATCGCGTCACAGGGATGGCGGCGGCTGCCGGCCATCGAGACCGGTCGGCCCGTGGCATCGGGCCCGGGCCGCGTCGTCAGGGAAGCAGCGCCGCCGGCGTCGGACGACGACGCCCCGACGCGGCGAACCTCGCCGCGCAGTACCCGGCAGATGCAGCCATTCCGGACCATCCCCGCCCCTGTCACGACAAGGCCCGCCACCTTGCGGGAGCGGGCCTTGCTGGCGGATCGGCGGGAGCGCGACCTCAGCCGCGACTGCGACGCGCCACCGGTGCCTTGTCGCCGTCGAGGAACTTGCGCGGGTTGACGACGTTGCCGTTCTCCCACACCTCGAAGTGCACGTGCGCACCGGTCGAGCGGCCGGTCGAACCGGCCTTGGCGATCTGCTGGCCGGAGCGGACCAGGTCGCCCACCTTCACGGTCAGCCGCGAGTTGTGCGCGTAGCGGGTCACGTAGCCGTTGCCGTGATCGACCTCGACGGTGTTGCCGTAGCCGCTGCGGCTGCCGGAATAGCTGACCACTCCGTCGGCCACCGACATCACCGGATCGCCGACATTGGCGTCGAAGTCGATGCCCTTGTGGAACTGCCCACCGCGCCCGAACGGATCGGCGCGGCGCCCGAACCCGGAGGTGATGTAACTGCGCCGCACCGGCGACCGCGACGGCATCGCGTTGTTCTCCAGCTGGCGGTCGAACAGCAGCGATTCCATCACGCCAAGCTGCCGGCCCGACGCGGCGAACTGGCGTTCGATCTCGTCCAGGCCCTCGGTCAGTTCGTGCATCGGCATGTCGACCGCGGCACCGGCACCACCCTGGCCAGGCGAGGTCTGGAAGTCGAACTCGCCATCCTCGAGCTGGCCGGCTTCGGTCAGGCGCTCGCCGAGCGCGTTGAGCCGGTTGGCCTGGGCCTGCAGTTCGCCGAGCCGCGCGGCGAGTGCATTCACTTCCAGCTGCGACTGGCGCCTGGCCTGCTCCAGCTCGCGATTCTGCTCGGCCAGCTGGTTCTGGCTGTGGCTGGCGCCGGCGATGCCGACACCGGCGCTGGCGCCGAAACCGATCATGACGCCGGTGGCCAGGACCACGCCGAGCGCCAGCCCGGGTCGATCGCTGGCCCAGGCGCGCAGGCGGCCACCGAGTCCGCTGGCCTGGCCGGCGCGTGGGTTCCTTACGATGAATTTGTAGCTCATGCTTTCAGGTATGCCCTATTCGAAGTCCAACACCCGCAAGGCGGCTGCTCCGCGAGCGGCAGCCGAAGCCGCGCTCGCAGGTGAAACTGGCGCCCCCCTGCGCCGAGCCCTGTGGCTCGATGCGCTGGACCAGCAGTTGCGTCCCCTGCTCCCCCCCGGGCTGGCGCCGCATTGCAGGCTCGCCAACGTATCCGGTGGACAGCTCGTGTTTGTCACCGATTCACCGGTCTGGCGGGCGCGACTGCGCCTTGCCGAAGCCGATCTCCTCGATGCCGCCCGATCCGTCGGACTGGCCCCCACTGCGATCGTCATCAAGACGACCTCCGTTCCGCTGCACTCCCCGACCACCCATGCAGCGCAACAACCGGTCTCGGCGGCCGCGCTCAAAGGCATACGCGACGCGCTGGCATCCCTGCAGGAGTCCGATACCGCCGGCTCCCCGGTCCCCGGAACATCCCCTCCGGGGTCCGACGGCGCACCGGATGCAACGTAGGGTTGCGGTCGCGGCGGCCAATCGACGGGGCATCCTATCCTCACATCGGCCTCACGTCGTTAGCGAAAAGTTATTTTTCCGTTAGGAATCGTGATTCGAGGCGGGTAGGTTCACGGTTCGTGAAACTCCATGAAAACATGCTGACGCATTCAGCCGACGGCCGACGTGCTGGCCGGGAGCACCCGGCAGCACGCCAGCGCCACGCCTATCCATCTGATGTGGAACGATTATTTTCGCGACGAGCCGGCCGTCGCCGGCGCACGCCGGGGCGCAGACGCCGATGCCGCGCGCAGGTTCCAGGCGCCCTTGCCCCTCGGATCCACTGGGGCAAAAGGTCCGGCTGCCTTCCGACGGACGGCAGCGGAACGGCCCGGTCCTGCGGTGCGACCGCCCGGGCGAGGTAGAGAGAACGGCGTGCGGGAACCGCCGATCGGCGGAACCGGAAGGCTCAGGCCAGCGCGGGCGAACCGTAGGCCAGCGGCGCCGGCTGGCTGCCGGACTCGAAGGTGACCTTTTCCCAGGCGCTGCTGTCGGCCAGCAGGGCGCGGGCGAGCTTGTTGTTGAGCGCGTGGCCGGACTTGAAGCCTTCATAGGCGCCGAGCACCGGCCCACCGGCCAGATACAGGTCGCCGATGGCATCGAGGATCTTGTGGCGCACGAACTCGTCGGTGTAGCGCAGGCCGTCGTCGTTGAGCACGCGGAACTCGTCCAGGACGATCGCGTTGTCCATCGAGCCGCCCAGGCCGAGGTTGAGCTCGCGCATGTACTCCAGGTCGCGCATGAAACCGAAGGTGCGCGCGCGGGAGATTTCCTTGATGTAGGCCGCGGTCGAGAAATCCAGCCGCACGTGCGACTGCTTGGCCGGGATCATCGGATGGTCGAACTGGATGGTGAAGTCCAGCCGGTAGCCGTCGTGCGGAAGAAAGCGGGCGACCTTGTCTCCGTCGCGTACTTCGACCGGCTTGAGGATGCGGATGAAGCGCTTGGGCGCGTCCTGCTCGGCGATGCCGGCCGACTGCAGCAGGAACACGAACGGACCAGCCGAGCCGTCCATGATCGGCAGTTCGGCCGAGGACAGCTCGACGATCATGTTGTCGATGCCCAGGCCGGCGGTGGCCGACATCAGATGCTCGACCGTCTGGATCTTGGCCTCGCCGCAGGTCAGGCCGGTGCACAGCGTGGTCTCGGTGACCAGGCTGGCGGCGGCGGGCACCTCGACCACCGGCTCCAGATCGGTGCGCCGGAACACGACGCCATGGTCGACCGGCGCGGGCCGCAGGGTCATGTAGACCTTGTTGCCGCTGTGCAGGCCGACGCCAGTGGCGCGGATGGTGTTCTTGAGGGTGCGCTGCCGGGTCATCGGTGAGCAGGAACAGTGCGCGAGGGGGTGCGCATCAGGGCGGTGAGAATAGCACGCAATCAGCTGAATCCGGCCGCACCGGACCTTGTACGGCGGGCGTTTCCAGCGGTTTTCCCGGGCTGTGGCGGCATCGTCGGCACGCGTCTTCATGCTTCGCCCAACCACGCCGGATGGCGAAAACCTGCCGGGCCACGACGGGCCCGGCAGCAAGGGACGACGGACACCGGGATCACCACGCGTCCTGGCAGGACGCGCCCCGGGTACAACCGGCCGCGATCCGGACGATCGCGGACCGTTCGACGCGTGCCGGCCCGGTCAGGCCATGCACGCGCCGGCACGCATCAGTCGGCCTGGCGGCGTAGGAACGCCGGGATGTCCAGGTAGTCGTTCGGCAGATCCGCCGAGGCGGTCGATGCCGGCGACGTGGTGGAGGTGGAAGCCGCCGTGCCGGTGCCAGCCGCGCTGCGGCGCAGGCCGCCCAGGCCCAGGCCGCCGACCGCGTTGGAGACCGGGTCGCTGCCGAAACCATCGTCGATCGGCAGGCCGGTGGTGCCATCGCGGACCAGCTTGATCGGCGCGCGGTGCTCGGTGCGGGTCGACTGGCGCGACACGGCGCGGTTCAGGCCGGTCGCCACGACGGTCACGCGGACCTCGTCCTGCATGTCCGGATCGAGCACGGTGCCGACCACCACGGTCGCGTCCTCGGAGGCGAAGCCCTCGACGGTGCGACCGATCTCGTCGAACTCGGCCATGGTGAAGTCCGGGCCGGCGGTGATGTTGACCAGGATGCCGTTGGCGCCGGCCAGGTTGACGTCGTCCAGCAGCGGGTTCTGGATCGCCGCCTCGGCCGCGGCCTGCGCGCGGTCGTCGCCGCGGGCGGTACCGGTGCCCATCATCGCCAGGCCCATCTCGGACATGACGGTGCGCACGTCGGCGAAGTCGACGTTGATCAGGCCCGGACGCACGATCAGGTCGGCGATGCCCTGCACCGCGCCCTGCAGCACGTCGTTGGCGGCGCGGAACGCCTGGATCATCGTGGCGTTGCGGCCGAGCACGGTGATCAGCTTCTCGTTGGGAATGGTGATCAGCGAGTCGCAGTGCGCCGACAGTTCCTCGATGCCCTTCAGCGCGACCTGCATGCGGCGGCGGCCTTCGAACGGGAACGGCTTGGTGACCACGGCCACGGTCAGGATGCCCATTTCCTTGGCCAGCTGCGCCACCACCGGCGCGGCGCCGGTGCCGGTGCCGCCGCCCATGCCGGCGGTGATGAACACCATGTCGGCGCCTTCCAGCGCGGCGATGATCTGCTCGCGGTCTTCCAGCGCGGCCTGGCGGCCCACTTCCGGGTTGGCGCCTGCGCCCAGGCCCTTGGTGACGTTGCCGCCCAGCTGCAGCTGCAGCTTGGCGCCGCAGTTCTTGATCGCCTGCGAGTCGGTATTGGCGGTGATGAACTCAACGCCATCCACGCTGCTGCCGACCATGTGCGCGACCGCGTTGCCGCCACCGCCACCGACGCCGACGACCTTGATCACCGCGTTCGGAGCCATCTTCTCGATCAGTTCGAAATGTGCCATGTCCGTTGTCCTCGTTATGTGTGCCGGATTTCTGTGCTCCGGCGTTCGTTGGTTGCTGCTTTCGTCTTCCATGTCGCGGGAGGACCCGCTGGTACCGCATCACGCCACCACGTCCTTCCCGCCTGTCGCCGGTGGATACCGGCGCCTGCCACTCCACTCCGCCCCTGCTCCGGTCAGAACTCGCCCCGGTACCAGTTGCGCAATTTCTTGAAGAAGTTGCCCGCCCGTCCGCTCGGCAGCGACGGCCGCCGCGGATGCTCGATCTGGCTGCCCATCAGCAGAAGGCCCACGCCGCTGGCATGGACCGGATTGCCCACCACCTCGCCCAGCCCGGTCACGTGCTGCGGGATGCCCACGCGCACCGGCATCTGCAGCATTTCCTCGGCCAGCTCGATCACGCCTTCCATCTTCGAGGCGCCGCCGGTCAGGACCATGCCCGCGCGCACCAGCTCCTCGAACCCGGAGCGGCGCAGCTCGGCCTGGACCATCTCGAAGATCTCCTCGTAGCGGCCCTGCACCGCCTGCGCCAGCGAGGCGCGCGGCATCCGCCGCGGCGGCCGGTCGCCGACGCTGGGCACCTGGATGCTCTCCTCGGCGGTGGCCAGCTGCGCCAGCGCGCAGGCGTAGCGCACCTTGATCTGCTCGGCTTCCGGGGTCGGCGTGCGCAGCATGTGCGCGATGTCGCTGGTGACGTGGTCGCCGGCGATCGGCAGCGAGGCCGTGTGGCAGATCGCGCCCTGGATGAACACGGCGATGTCGGTGGTGCCTGCGCCCATGTCGACCAGGACCACGCCGAGTTCGCGCTCGTCGGCGGTCAGCACCGCGACCGACGAGGCCAGCGAGGACAGGATCAGGTCGTCGACCTGCAGGCCGCAGCGCTGCACGCACTTGGTGATGTTCTGCGCCGCCGACTGCGCGCAGGTGACCAGATGCGCATGCACTTCCAGGCGTACGCCGGTCATGCCGACCGGGTTGCGGATGCCTTCCTGCGAATCATCGAGCACGTACTCGCGCGGGATCGCGTGCAGGATGCGCTGGTCGGCCGGGATCGCCACCGCCTTGGCCGCGTCGAGCACGCGGTCCAGGTCGGACCAGGTGACCTCGCCGTCGCGGATCGGGACGATGCCGGGCGAGTTCTTGCACTGCACGTGGTTGCCGGAGATCGACGCATAGACCGAGCGGATCTCGCAGCCGGCCATCAGCTCGGCTTCCTCGACCGCACGCTGGATCGACTGCACGGTGGACTCGATGTCCACCACCACGCCCTTCTTCAGACCGCGCGACTCGTGCGAGCCGATGCCGATCACCTCGATCGGGTTGCCCGGCGAATACTCGCCCACCAGCGCCACCACCTTGGAGGTGCCGATGTCCAGGCCCACGATGAGGGACTTGTCGCCTTTGCGGTTCATGTACTGCTCGCCTGTTGTGCATGCGTCCGCGCGCTGCCGGCAGGCGCGCGCGGGGTCGTGGAGGAAGTGGCATCGGGCTGGCCCCAGATCAGGGCGAAGCCGTTGGTGTAGCGCAGGTCGGCGCGCGCGATCTGGCGCTGCTGCTGGGTCAGCAGCTGCGGCAGCAGCCGGGCGAAGCGTTCCAGCCGGGCCTGCGCGTCGTCGCGGCCGACCACCACGCGCAGTCCGTTGTCCAGGGTCAGCGACCAGCTGCCGCGCGCATCCATGCCCAGCTCGACCACGTCGTAGCCCAGCGGCATGAACATCGCGCGGCTGCGGTTGTAGAGCTCGACCACTTCGGCGCTGCGCGCGTCGGGGCCACCCAGCTGCGGCAGGCGCGCGCCGTCGGAGCCATCCGGCCGCGGGAACAGCTGGCCGCGCTCGGACAGCAGCCGGTCCTCGCCCCAGCGCGCGAACGGACGATGCTCGACCACGTGGATCTCCAGCACGTCCGGCCAGGCCTTGCGCACCTGCGCGCGCTCGACCCACGGCAGCCGCTCGACCGCATGCTGCGCGTCGTCCAGGCGCACCGCGAAGTAACCGCGCCGTGCGTGCGGCGCGACCACCGCACGCAGCGCCTCGGCCGGCACCCGCTCGAACTCGCCGGTCACGCGCAGCCGCGACAGCGGCCAGCGCTCGGCGCCGACCCAGCCGTTGAGCACGGCCACGACCGGCAGCGCGACCAGCGCCACCGCAAGCAGCCAGGCCAGGATGCGCAGCAGCGCGCTCACGCGGCGGCACCTCCGGGCAGGGTCTGTTCCAGGATCCGCCAGCACAGGGCCTCGAAGCCGATGCCCAGCTGGGCCGCGGCCTTGGGCACCAGCGAGTGGCTGGTCATGCCCGGTGCGGTGTTGACCTCGAGCAGCAGCAGCTCGCCGCTGGCACGGTCGCGCATCACGTCGACGCGGCCCCAGCCGCTGCAGCCGGCGGCCTGGAAGGCGGCCAGCGCCAGCGCACGGATGCGCGCCTCGTCCTCGCCGTCCAGTCCCGGGCACAGGTACTGGGTGTCGTCGGCCACGTACTTGGCGTGGTAGTCGTACCAAGCGCCGCGCGGCACGATCCGGATCGACGGCAGCGCGACTTCGCCGAGCACACCGACGGTCAGTTCGTCGCCCACGACCAGCTGCTCGATGACCATCTCGCCGCCGTACTCGCGCGCGACCTGTTCGGCCGCGGCGATGTCGGCCGCATCCACCACCCGGGCGACGCCGACGCTGGAGCCTTCGCAGGATGGCTTGACGAACACCGGCAGGCCCAGCGTTTCGATCGCCGCGCGCACGTCGCCACCGGCGGGCAGGCGCACGAAACGCGGCGTGGGCAGGCCGGCGGACTGCCAGACCTGCTTGGTGCGGATCTTGTCCAGGGTCAGCGCCGAACCGAGCACGCCGGGGCCGGTGAACGGCACGCCGAGGGCGTGCAGCAGGCCCTGCAGCACGCCGTTCTCGCCATCGCCGCCGTGCAGGATGTTGAACACGCGGTCCACGCGCGGCCCATGCCCGGCGCGCGCCTGCGCGATCGCGTGGACCAGCGCCGGCACGCCGTCGATGGCGACCGCGTCGACGCCGCCGGCGCGCAGCGCCTCGAGCACGTTGCGGCCGGAATCGAGCGAAACGGCACGCTCGCTGGAGCTGCCGCCCATCAGGACCGCGACGCGGCCGAACACGACCGGTTCGTTGAAACGCTGCGGGGGAACGACGGGCGCGTTCATGCGTCCTGCTCCGCGTCGCTGCCGCCGAAGCCCTGCGCGGCCAGCTGCTGGGCCACGTAGCCGATGTCACCGGCGCCCATCATCAGCAGCAGGTCGCCATCCTGCAGCACGTCCGGCAGCACCTCGACCAGATCGGCGACCTGGCTGACCACCACCGGCTCGGAACGGCCGCGCGCACGGATCGCACGCGCCAGCGCGCGCGAATCGGCGCCGGGGATCGGCGCCTCGCCGGCCGGATAGACCTCGCTCAGCACCAGCGCGTCGGCTTCGGACAGCACCGCGGCGAACGCGTCGAACTGGTCGCGGGTCCGGCTGTAACGGTGCGGCTGGAACGCGACCACCAGGCGCTTGTCCGGCCAGCCGCCACGCGCGGCGGCGAACACTGCGGCCAGCTCCTTCGGGTGATGGCCGTAGTCGTCGACCAGGCGCGCACGCGCACCGGTCGGGGTGACCAGCTCGCCCAGATCGTTGAAGCGGCGGCCGATGCCGGCAAACTTCTCCAGCGCGGCGGCGATGTTCTCCGGCGACACGCCCAGCTGCCAGCCGACCGCGGCGGCGGCCAGCGCGTTGAGCACGTTGTGGCGGCCCGGCAGCGCCAGGGTCACCGGCACGGTGGCGCCCTCGGGCAGGCGCAGGGTGAAGCGCATGCGCGGGCCGTCCTGGACCACGTCCTCGGCACGCACGTCGGCGTTCTCGGCGGTGCCGTAGGTCATCACGTGGCGCGGGGTCTGCGCGGCCAGCGCGGCCACTTCCGGGTCGTCGATGCAGAGCACGGCCAGGCCATAGAACGGCAGCCGCTGCAGGAACTCGGCGAACGCCGACTGCAGGCGGGAGAAATCGCCGCCGTAGTTCTCCAGATGATCGGCATCGATGTTGGTGATCACCGCCATCAGCGGATTCAGGCGCAGGAAGCTGCCGTCGCTCTCGTCGGCCTCGGCCACCAGCCACTGGCCACCACCGAGCTTGGCGTTGGCGCCGGCGGCGAGCAGCTGCCCGCCGATCACGAAGGTCGGATCCAGGCCGCCTTCGCTCAGCACGGCGGCGGTCAGGCTGGTCGTCGTGGTCTTTCCGTGGGTGCCGGCCACGGCGATGCCGCGGCGGAAGCGCATCAGCTCGGCCAGCATCGCCGCGCGCGGCACGATCGGGATGCGCTGGCTGCGCGCCTCCATCAGCTCGGGGTTGTCCTCGCGGATCGCGCTGGACACGACCACGCAGTCGGTGCCGAGCACGTTGGCGGCCGAGTGGCCGCGGATCACGCGCGCGCCCAAGCGGGCCAGGCGGCGGGTCGCGGCGTTGTCGGCATTGTCCGAACCGGACACCTCGTAGCCGAGGGTCAGCATCACCTCGGCGATGCCGCTCATGCCGGTGCCGCCAATGCCGACGAAGTGCACGCGCGGGAAGGCGCGCACCAGGTCGTCGGTGTCGTTGAGGCGGCGGATCATGCGGAAACTCCCTTCTCGATGTCGTTGGATGCCTGGAGGACCAGGTCGGCGATGTGGGCGGCGGCGGCCGGCAGCGCGAGCCCGCGCGCCGCCTGCGCCATCTGCAGGCGGCGCTGCGGATCGGCGGCCAGCGCGCGCAGCACCGGCTGCAGCGCCGCGGCCAGCTGTGCGTCCTGCTTCAGCAGCAGGGCGGCGCCGTGTTCGACCAGGTACTCGGCGTTGCGGGTCTGGTGGTCGTCGACCGCGGCGGCGAAGGGCACCAGCACGCTGCCGATGCCGACCGCGCACAGCTCGGCCAGGGTCGAGGCGCCGGAGCGGCACACGACCAGATCGGCCCAGGCGTACGCGGCGGCCATGTCGTCGATGAAAGCCTCGACGCTGGCAGCGACGCCGGCGTCGGCATAGGCCTGCGCGGCCTCGGCGCGCAGCTTCTCGCCGCACTGGTGACGCACCTCGACCGGGACATCGCCGAGCGCGGCCAGCGCCTGCGGCACCGCCAGGTTCAGCGCACGCGCGCCCTGGCTGCCGCCGAGCACCAGCAGGCGCAGCGCGCCGTCGCGGCCGGCCAGGCGCTGTTGCGGCGCCGGCAGCGCGGCGATGGCCGCACGCACCGGATTGCCGACCACCAGCTCATGGTCGAAGCTGCCCGGGAACCCGGTCAGCGTGCGCTGCGCCAGCTTCGACAGCACGCGGTTGGTCAGGCCCGGCGCCCGGTTCTGCTCGTGCACCAGCAACGGCAGCCCGGCCAGGCGCGCGGCCAGGCCACCGGGGCCGGAGGCGAAGCCGCCGAAGCCGATCACCGTGCGCGGACGACGCCGGCGCAGCACGGCCGCTGCGGCGCGCACTGCCGTCAGCAGCCGCAGCGGCGCCGCCAGCAGCGCCAGCGCACCCTTGCCGCGCACGCCGGCGATCGGCAGCGTGTCGATCTCGATGCCGTGCTGCGGCACCAGCCGCGTTTCCATCGCGCCGGCCGCGCCCAGCCAGACCACCGGCACGCCGCGATCGCGCAGCACCTGGGCCACGGCCAGGCCGGGGAAGATGTGTCCGCCGGTACCGCCGGCCATGATCATGACCGGCGCCGCGCCGTGCCCGGCGGTCGCCACGGCGTGCGCGCTCATGCGTAGCCTCCGAAGGTCGGCTCGACCCGTGCGGTGCCCCGCCCACGCAGCGACACGGCGGAGTCGATCGGCTGCGCCGGGCGCGGCTCGGCGGCCGGCTGCGGCCGGTAGGCCGGCCCTTCGGCAGGCGCCTGCGGCGCGGCCGGGGCCGGCGCGCCCTGCTCCGGACGCAGCAGCGCGACCTGGCGTTCGGCGCGTTCGAGTTCGTAGGACACGCGCAGCAGCAGGCCGATGGCCACGCAAGTCATCATCACGCTGGAGCCGCCGGACGACACCAGCGGCAGGGTCAGGCCCTTGGTCGGCAGCACGCCCAGGTTGACGCCGATCGAGACGAAGCTCTGCATGCCGATCCACAGGCCGACGCCGAACGCGCAGTAGCCGGCGAAATGGCGACGCATCTCCACGCACTTCAGGCCCAGATACAGCGCACGGCCGACCAGCAGCGCGTACAGGCCGATGACCAGGCAGACGCCGACGAACCCCAGTTCCTCGGCGATCACCGAGAAGATGAAGTCGGTGTGCGCTTCGGGCAGGTAGTTGAGCTTCTGCACCGAGGCACCCAAGCCGACGCCCAGCCACTCGCCGCGGCCGATCGCCATCAGCGCATTGGTCAGCTGGTAGCCGGCACCGAGCTGGTCCTGCCACGGATCCCAGAACGAGACGATGCGGCGCAGCCGGTAGGGCTCGAAGATCGCCAGCGCGGCCAGCGCCGGCAGGCCCAGCAGGACCGGCAGCGACAGCCGCTGCAGGTTGGCGCCGCCCAGCACCAGCAGGCCGGCGGTGATGGCCAGCAGCAGCGTGGCCGAGCCGAAGTCCGGCTGCGCCAGCAGCATCGCCACCATCAGCACCGCCACGCCCAGCGGCTTGATCATCGCCAGCCAGGTGGTGTTGACCTCGTCGCTGAAGCGGGCCAGGTAGCTCGACAGCCAGACGATGTAGAGCACCTTGACCGCTTCGACCACCTGGAAGCGCGACACGCCCATGTTGATCCAGCGCCGCGCGCCGTTGACGCTCACACCCAGGCCCGGCAGCCACGGCAGGATCAGCAGCACCACGCAGCCCAGCAGCAGCAGCTGGTTGTGGCGCTCGATGGTCTTCAGGTCGGTGCGCATGACCACCGCGGCCAGGACCACGCCGATGCCGATGAACAGCACGTGCCGGACCAGGTAGTGGAACGGGCCCACGCCCAGGTTCTCGCCGATGGCGATCGAGCTGGAGCCGACCATCACCACGCCCAGGCACGCCAGCGCCAGGGCAGCACCGACCAGCCACGGGTCGAAGCGGCCTTCGATGGCATCCAGTCGGGTGGCCTGGCGCAGGTCGTTCATCAGCGCACCTTCAGCGTCGCCAGGCCGACCAGGACCAGGATCACCGAGATGATCCAGAAGCGGACGATCACGCGCGGCTCGGGCCAGCCCTTCAGTTCGAAGTGGTGGTGGATCGGCGCCATCCGGAACACACGCTTGCCGGTCAGCTTGAACGAAGCGACCTGGATCATCACCGACAGCGTCTCGATGACGAAGATGCCGCCCATGATCACCAGCACCAGCTCCTGGCGCACGATCACCGCGATGGTGCCCAGCACGGCGCCCAGCGCCAGCGCGCCGATGTCGCCCATGAACACCATCGCCGGGTAGGTGTTGAACCACAGGAAGCCCAGCCCGGCACCGGCGATGGCCGCGCAGATGATGGTCAGTTCGCCCGCACCCGGCACCTGCGGGATCTGCAGGTAGGTGGAGAACACCGCATTGCCCGAGGCATAGGCGAACACGCCCAGGCCGCAGGCGACCAGCACGGTCGGCATGATCGCCAGCCCGTCCAGACCGTCGGTCAGGTTGACCGCGTTGGAGAAGCCGACGATCCAGAAGTAGGCGATGGCCACGAAGCTGATGCCGGCCAGCGGCAGCGCGATCGACTTGAACAGCGGCAGGTAGAACGTGGTCGCCGCCGGCACGTCGGCGTACAGGAACAGGTAGAGGCCGGCGGCCAGGCCGAAGATCGACTGCAGCAGGTACTTCCAGCGCGACTTCAGCCCGTTCGGATCGCGCTTGACGATCTTGATCCAGTCGTCGTACCAGCCGATCGCGCCGAACGCCAGCATCACCAGCAGCACCGTCCACACGTACTTGTTGCGCAGGTCGCCCCACAGCAGCACCGACAGCAGCACGGTGAGCAGGATCAGCGCGCCGCCCATGGTCGGGGTGCCAGCCTTGGAGAAGTGCGTCTGCGGGCCGTCGGTGCGGATCGGCTGGCCACCCTTGAACTGGGCCAGCCGGCGGATCACCGCCGGGCCCAGCCACAGCGACAGGAACAGCGCGGTCAACGCGGCGAGGATGCCGCGGAAGGTCAGGTAGCCGAACAGGCCGAAGAAATCCTCCAGCCCTGCCAGCCAGCGCGCCAGTTCAAGCAACATCCGTCATATCTCCATGCGCCAGCAGCGCGGTCACGATCCTGTCCATCGCGCTGCCACGCGATCCTTTCACCAGCACCCGGCGGCGACGCTCGCCACGCGGCGTGCCCAGTTCCATCCGCAGCGCGTCGGCCAGCGCGGCATGGCTGTGGTAATGCGAGCCGCCCTCGCCGAACGCCTGCACCGCGGCGGCGCTGAGCTCGCCCAGCGCGTACAGCCGCGCGATGCCGACCTCGCGTGCGCGCCGCCCGGCGTCGGCGTGCAGCGCCTGCGCCTCGGGGCCGAGTTCGCGCATGTCGCCGAGCACCAGCCAGGCCTCGTCGCCGGAGGCGGCCAGCGCATCGATCGCCGCGGCCAGCGAGCCGGGGTTGGCGTTGTAGCTGTCGTCGATCAGCAGGCTGCCGTCGGCCAGCGCGTGCGCGACCTGGCGGCCTGCGACCGGACGCGCCGCGGCCAGGCCGGCGGCGATGGTCGCCAGCGGCACGCCGCAGCCCAGCGACACCGCAGCGGCGGCCAGCGCGTTGCAGACGTTGTGGCGGCCCGGCAGCTGCAGCAGGACCTCGACCTCGCCCTGCGGCGCGACCAGGGTCATGCACGTGCCCTGCTCGACCGCGACGATGTCGCGCGCGGTGACCTCGGCGCTGGCGTCCAGCCCGAACCGCAGCACCCGCCGGCCGCTGTCGGCGGCGCGGATCACCTGCTGCTCGAACCACGCGCCGAAGGCGTCGTCGGCATTGACCACCGCCACGCCACCGGCCGGCAGCGCCGCGTAGATGGCGCCCTTGGTCTCGGCCACGCCGAGCAGGCTGCCCATGCGCTCCAGGTGCGCGGCGGCGATGTTGTTGACCAGGGCCACGTCCGGCGTGGCCACCGCGGTCAGGTAGGCGATGTCGCCCGGCTTGCCCGCGCCCATCTCGTAGATCGCGAAATCGGCATCGTCCGGCGCGTCGATCACCGCCAGCGGCAGGCCGATCTCGTTGTTGCGGTTGCCCGGATTGGCGTAGGCCAGGCCGGCGCGCTGCAGGATCTCCAGCACCAGCGTCTTGACGCTGGTCTTGCCGTTGCTGCCGGTGATGGCCACCACCGTGGCACGACGGTCGCGCTGCATGCCGGCGGCGATGCGCGCCAGCGCGCGCTCGCTGTCGGCCACCAGCACCTGCGGCAGGGGGGTATCGAGCAGGCGTTCGACCAGCAGCGCGACCGCGCCGCGCATGGCCGCATCGGCGGCGAAATCGTGCCCGTCGAACCGCTCGCCGCGCAGCGCCACATACAGGCTGTCGCGGCCGAGCTGGCGGGTGTCCTGGGTGACGGCGGCGACCAGCACGTCGTCGCCATGCAGCTCGCCGCCGGCCCAGTGCGCGATCAACGACAGCGGCAGGCGCTTCATGCGCGGCCTCCCGGCGCGGCGCCCCATGCGTCCAGCGCGGCCGCGGCCACGGCGGTGTCGTCGAACGGCATGCGCACGCCGGCCACTTCCTGGTAGGGCTCGTGGCCCTTGCCGGCCACCAGCACGATGTCCTGCGGGCCGGCCTGCCCGATCGCGCGGGCGATCGCCCTGGCGCGGTCGCGCTCGACCACCGCGGCCGCCCGGTCGCCGAAGCCGGCCAGGATGTCGGCGACGATCGCATCGCCGTCCTCGGTGCGCGGATTGTCGTCGGTGACGATCACCAGGTCCGCTTCGGCCTGGGCGATCTGCGCCATCTGCGGGCGCTTGCCGCGGTCGCGGTCGCCGCCGCAACCGAACACGCACAGCAGGCGCGCCTGCGCATGCGCGCGCAGGCTGGTCAGGGCCTGGGCGAGCGCATCGGGGGTATGGGCGTAATCGATCACCACCAGCGGACGTTCGCCATCGCCACCGAGGCGGTTCATGCGTCCGGCGATCGGCTGCAGGTGCGAGAGCGTGGCCGCGATCACAGCCCCGCTCTCGCCCAGCGCGTGCAGCGTGCCGGCCACGGCCAGCAGGTTGTCCACGTTGAAGCGCCCCAGCAGCGGCGAGGCCACCGGGTGGACCTGGCCGTCGACGACCAGATCGAAGGCGATGCCGCGGGCATCGAACCGCAGCGCCTCGGCGCGGACGACCGCGTCGTCCTGCGCGCGCGAACTGACGCCGATGCCGCGCACGCCATCGGGCAGCTGCGCCAGCAGGGTGCGGCCGAACGCATCGTCCAGGTTCAGCACCGCGGCCTTCAGGCCCGGACGGGCGAACAGCAGCGCCTTGGCCGCGCCGTAGCTGGCCATGTCGCCGTGGTAGTCGAGGTGGTCGCGGGTGAGGTTGGTGAACACCGCGACGTCGTAATGCACGCCGTCGACGCGGCCCTGGTGCAGCGCGTGCGAACTGACCTCCATCGCCACCGCCTGCGCCCCGGCATCGCGGATCTCCGCCAGCAGCGCATGCATGCGCAGCACCAGCGGCGTGGTGAATCCGGTCGGGACCACGTGCCCGTGCAGGCCGGCGCCGAGCGTGCCGATGCTGCCGGCACGCAGGCCACGCAGCTGCCAGGCCTGGGCCAGCAGCTGCACGGTGGAGGTCTTGCCGTTGGTGCCGGTGACGCCGACCATCGTCATCGCATGCGAGGGATGGCCATGGAACAGGTCGCCCATCGCGCCCAGACGCGCACGCAGACCGGGCACGGCGATCGCGTCGGCCGGCGCGGGATGGTCGGCCGGCGCCGGCGGCTCGAACAGGATCGCGGCGGCGCCCTGCGCCCTGGCCTGGTCGGCGAACGCCAGCCCGTGGGTGCCGAAGCCGGCGATCGCGACGAACGCATCACCGGGCCGCAGCTCGCGGCTGTCCATCACCAGGCCCGACACGTCGACGTCGCGCGGCAGCGCGACGTCGGGCAGCAGGCGCGACAGCGGCATGCTGCGGCTCATGGCGCCGCTCCGCCGCCGCTCATCGCCGGCGGGATGATCGCGTCGATGGTGTTCTCGTCCACGTGGTCCAGCTGGTCCAGGTCGTCCAGCGCGGCCGGCAGCTCGGGCATCGAGGCGCGCCGCTTGGCGTCGCCGCGCGCCTGCGCGGCCAGCCAGGTCTCGATGTCGTCCGGCGGCACGTCCATCAGCCGCAGCGCGCCGTCCATCACCCGCTGGAACACCGGCGCCGACACGTAGCCGCCGCCGTAGGTGGAGCCGCCCTTGGAGGTATCCGGATCGTCGATCACCACCGCCATCGCGAAGCGCGGATTGTCCACCGGCACCAGGCCGGCGAAGAACGCCAGATAGCGGCGCTCGTAGCTGCCGCCGCTGGCCTTGCGCGCGGTGCCGGACTTGCCGGCGACGTGGTAACCCAGGATGGCCGCGCGCGTGCCGGTGCCGCCCGGCTCGGTGACCGTCTGCATCATCCGCACGACCTCGTCGGCGACCTTCGGCGACAGCACCTGGCGCGCCTCGCCGACGTTGCCCTTGACGAAAGTCGGCGGCAGCGCGCGGCCGTGGTTGCCGAGCGTCGCGTAGGCATGCGCGATCTGCATCGGCGTCACCGCCATGTTGTAGCCGTAGGACATGACCTGCTTGTCGGTGCCCGACCAGCGTGCGGGATCGGCCAGCAGCCCCGCCGCCTCGCCCGGGAAGCCGCTGCCGGTGCTGCGGCCGTAGCCCATGTTGCGGATGAACTCGTAGAAATAGCGGTCCTCGAGCCTGTGCACCACCATCGACGAGCCCACGTTCGAGCTCTTGGTGATGATGCCGGTGGTATCGAGCACGCCGTAGTTGCGGAAGTCGCTGGTCTTGAAACGCCCGTTCGGGATCCAGCCGGGGTTGGTGTTGAACGTGGTCGTCGGGGTGATGACGCCCTTCTCCAGCGCGGCCGCGATGGTGATCGGCTTCATCGTCGAGCCCGGCTCGAGCAGGTCGGTGACCGCGCGGTTGCGGCGCACGTCGGTGCTGCCACCGCCCAGCGAATTGGGGTTGTAGCTGGGCAGGTTGACCATCGCCAGCACTTCGCCGGTGGCCACGTCCAGCACCACCACCGAGCCGGCCGCCGCCTGGTGCTCGTCCAGCGCCGCACGCAGTTCGCGGTAGGCGAGATACTGGATGCGCCGGTCGATGCTGAGGGTCAGGTCCTTGCCCGGCTCGGCGGCGCGCACCAGCTCGATGCTCTCGACGATCCGGCCGTGGCGGTCGCGGATCACGCGCTTGCTGCCCGGCTTGCCGGTCAGCCACTCGTCGAAGGCCAGCTCCAGGCCTTCCTGGCCGCGGTCGTCGATGTTGGTGAAGCCCAGCACGTGCGCCATCGCATCGCCCTGGGGATAGAACCGGCGGAACTCGCGCTGCGAGAACACGCCCGGCACCTCGTGGGCGAGGATCGCCTTGGCCTGGTCCGGGTTGATCCGGCGCTTGAGGTAGACGAACTCCTTGTCGGCCCGCTGCGACAGGCGCGCGGTCAGCTCGTCCGGCGCCACGCCCAGCGCCTTTGCCAGCTCGGGCAGCCGTTCGGGATGGCGCAGCAGCTCCTGCGGATTGCCCCAGACCGACTCGACCGGCGTCGACACCGCCACCGGCTCGCCATTGCGGTCGGTGATCATGCCGCGCGAGGTCGCGATCGGGATCTCGCGGACGAAGCGGGCCTCGCCCTGGCGCTGGTAGAACTCGGCATTGACCAGCTGCACGTAAGCGGCCCGGCCGACCAGGGCGACCGAGCACAGCCCGAGCGCGCAGGCGACCAGCGACATGCGGCTGCGCAGGTTGAAGATGTTGCGGCGCGCGCGGACGTTGCGCTTCACGGGCGCACCACCACGATGTCGTCCGCTTCCGGCAGCTTCATGCCCAGGCGCTCGCGTGCGACCTGGTCGATGCGGTTGGACTGGGCCCAGGTCGCCTGTTCCAGCTGCAGTCGGCCGAACTCGACGTTCAGTTCATCGCGGTCGCGCTCCAGCCCGGTCAGCTCGACGAACAGCTGGCGATGCCGGTAGCGCTCGTAGACCACGGCCAGCGCCGAACCGACGGTGGCCAGCAGCAGCACGCCGAGCAGGAAGCGGCTCATGCCGCACGCTCCGTCGCGTCCAGCTTCTCGGCCACCCGCAGCACCGCGCTGCGCGCGCGCGGATTGACGGCCAGTTCGGCCTCGTCGGCCTTGATGGCGCCGCTGATCGCCGACAGCGCCGGCACGAACACCTGCGCCTCGGGCAGCCGCCGGTTGGCCGGCGGCGCCTTGGCGTGCCGGTTGATGAACTGCTTGACGATGCGGTCTTCCAGCGAATGGAAGCTGATCACCGCCAGGCGCCCGCCGGGCTTCAGCGCGGCCAGGGCCGCATCCAGCCCGGCTTCGAGGTCGGCCAGCTCGCGGTTGATGTGGATGCGGATGGCCTGGAAGCTGCGCGTGGCCGGATGGATCTTGTCCTTGCCGCGCGGCATCACCGAGGCGATCAGGTCGGCCAGCTGCGCGGTGCGCAGCAACGGCTGCTCGGCACGGCGGGCGACGATCGCGCGGGCGATGCGGCGGCTCTGCTTTTCCTCGCCGTAGGTCCACAGCACGTCCGCGATCTGCCGCTCGTCGGCATGCGCCAGCCACTGCGCCGCGCTTTCGCCGGCGTCCGGGTCCATGCGCATGTCCAGCGGGCCGTCCTTGCCGAACGAGAAGCCGCGACCGGCCACGTCCAGCTGCGGCGAGGACACGCCCAGGTCGAGCAGGATGCCGTCGAGCGAACCCGCCCCGGCGACCTGCGACAGGGTGGCGAAGCTGCCGCGGTGGATCGACACGCGCGGATCGGCGCCGAAGCTGCGCTCGGCCTCCATGATCGCGTCGGGATCCTTGTCCATCACCTGCAGCCGGCCTCCCGGGCCGAGTCGTTCCAGCACGCCGCGTGCATGGCCGCCGCGCCCGAACGTGCCGTCCAGGTAGCGGCCTTCCTCGAGCACCCGCAACCCCTCGATGACCGGCGCGTACAACACGGGCACATGCACCGGCTGCGCGGGGTCAGCGGGGTGGCCGGCCTGCGCCTGCGTGCGCACCCGGTCACCCCCGGTCACAGTTTCAAATCGAGCATGTGATCACTCAGATCCTCGTCGGTGATCACCTGACGGATCTGCGCGTGATGCGCCTGCTCGCTCCACAGTTCGAACTTGTCGCCCATGCCCAGCAGCACGGCCTTCTTCTCGATGCCGACCGCGTTGCGGTGGCTGGCCGGGATGCTGATGCGGCCGTTGCCGTCCAGCTCCACCGGGGTCGCCGCACCGACCAGCTTCAACTGCAGCGCGCGATGCGCGGCACGGGTGCTGGGCAGCTTGTTGACGTCGTCGCGGACCCGCTGCCAGACCTTCTCCGGATACAGGTACAGCGAGCCGGACTCGAACGGGTTGTAGGTGATGACCAGGCGGTTTCCGCACTCGCGCGCGACCAGATCGCGGTAGGCCGTGGGCACGGCCAATCGCCCCTTGTCGTCCACTGTGATGGCGGTCTCGCCCTGGAACACGCTGCTGCACCCGGCCGGTTGGGAACACATTCAACCACGGAAAACCACAAAAATCCCGGTTTTCCCTCGTGTGCCCACCTTAGGATTCACGAACAGAGTTGTCAACAGGCTGGCGGACCCAAAATCACCTGCCTGATCAACGAGTTGCAGCGATGTTCACAGACAAGTTCAAGGGTTGTCCACAAGTTGCTGTTTCGTCTCAAATTCCGAGATCAAGGTCTTGTGAAGGCCGTTCTTCGCCCGGCCCGGGCGGCATGCCGGCCAACGCGCCCGGCTGGGCGTGAAGGCGCCGGGGCTGCGCGGCCCCCGGCGGTCCGGATCCGGCCGGACCGCCCACCGGAACCGCCGCAGGACGCACGCGCGACCCGGCCGGGCCACCCGGAGGTGACCCGGCCGATGCGGGAAGGAGGTGGCGGAGCCGGCCGATAAGCCGGGTTCTGTCGTGGACAGTCATTCCTCTAGGCGCCGCGTCACCGCGACGCTCAAGCAACCTACCCGGACCCGACGCGGGCCGCGTCATGAGGTCCCTATTTGGTCTTGCTCCCGGTGGGGTTTGCCGTGCCGGTCCGTTGCCGGACTCGCGGTGCGCTCTTACCGCACCATTTCACCCTTGCCGGCCTTCCGGAGAAGACGTAGGCGGTATCTTTCTGTTGCACTTTCCGTCGACTCGCGCCGCCCAGGCGTTACCTGGCACCGTGCCCTGTGGAGCCCGGACTTTCCTCGGCGTTCCCGAAGGAACGACGCGACTGTCTGGCCGGCTCCGCCGCGCGCATTGTCGCATGTAATGCCGGGGACCGGGCCGGATCAGGGCTGGCGCAGCCCGGTCTCGATGCGCCCGAGCCAGGCCGCCAGCTCCGGGTCGCGCGACGCCGGAGGAAACAGTCCGGCGAGCGCATCGGCCAGGGTCCCGTCCGCGTCACTGCGCTGCAGCTGCCTGGCGGACAGGCAGGCCAGCATCCGCAGCCGCGCGCGCAGACGTGGCGCGTCGCCCTGCGCCGCCAGTGCGCGCAGTTCCACCGCGGGCGCGGCGCGATCAGCGGCCGCGGCGGCCTGCGCGTAACGGTGGGCCGCATCGTACAGCACCGCGGTATTGAGGCAGTCGGCCTCGGCCTGGGCCATGGCGAGCACCAGCCGATCCTTGAACGCCGGTTCGGTCGAGCCGCCGACCACGCCCCAGATCGCCGCGCGTTGCGCAGCCACCAGACCGGGATGGACTTCCAGCAGATCGGCCAGACGCCGCTGCACCTGTCGGCGCTCCGCCGGCAGCGTGCCGGCGCGGCGCCAGGCATCGAGCAGGACGTCGAACGCGGCTGCGGCGTCGCCCCGTTCCAGCAGCGTCGCAAGCGCCAGCGCGGCGCGCACCTGCAGGGTGTCGCGCTCCGACCCGTCGGCAAGGGCCTGCAGCTGGCGTTCGACCTCGGGCCAGGCCGCACGCAGTGCCGCGGTCTCGCCGTCATCCATCGACATCGGGCGCAGCGACGCCGCGCTCGCCATGCCAACCTGCAGTGCCGCCCAGTCCGCGTCGCCGTCGAGCCGCCGGCCGGCGCGGCTGGCGTGGATCGCCCCGATGACCCCTGCCGCGTCCGCGTCGACGGTGTCCGCCCGGGTCAGCAGCAGCATGGCCTCGCGGATGGGCCAGGGCCGGGCGAGCCGGCCCGCCGGCTCCAGCGCCTCGCGCAGGTGAGGCCGGGCGAGGTCGTCCGGCAAGGCGGGCACACCGGCCCGCGCCGCACCGTCGCCATCCAGGCGCCGCTCCTGCAGCCGCTGCTCGATCAGGTCCAGATACAGCAGCGCCAGCAGCGCATCAGGAGCGGACCGCCCCGCCCTGCGCCGATAGACCTCGCAGTGCGCGCGCGCGTCCTCCAGCGCCCGGGCCTCGGCACCGGCGCCCGCACGGCAGGCCTCGCGCAGTGCGGCAGGCGCCCCTGCCTGCGCCGTTCCCGCAACCATCAGCAGCGCCGCGATCCATCCGGCCTGTTTCATCCGCGTCCTCCACGACATCCGTTCGCCGATTGTCGCGCAGACGCCGAGCGTCCAGGCGCCAGCGCGCTCGCGACAGGCCGGGCACAGCCCCCAACGACCAGCTGGACACCCGGGATGCACGGTTCATCGAACCCGCTGCAGCGGCCCGTCAGACGGATGTACTGCGACGCGATGGGGCCGGCCTTCCGCGCATCGCGCCAGCCGCCTCAGTCCCCGGCATCGGCCTCGGCATTGCCCATGCCGTACAGCGCCTTGCGCGGCGCCCCGGTGATCTCGGCGGCGAGCCTGGCCGCGGCCGACGGTGGCAGGTGGCGGTTGAGCAGTGCGTAGACGCGGCGCCCTTCGGCCAGCTGCGCATCGGCATTCTCGCCCGCACCTTCCACGATCACCACGAACTCGCCCTTGCGCTGGTTGTCGTCGGCCTCCACCTGCGCGTGCAGCTGCGCCAGCGTGCCGTCGAGCACGGTCTCGAACAGTTTGGTCAGCTCGCGCGCGAGCACGGCCGGGCGGGCATCGCCGAACGCGGCGCGCAGGTCGGCCAGCGATTCGGCGATACGGTGCGAGGACTCGTAGAACACCAGCGTGCGCGGCTCGCCGGCCAGCGCCTGCAGCCGCTCGCGGCGGGCCGAGGCCTTGGCCGGCAGGAACCCCTCGAACGCGAAGCGGTCGCTGGGCAGCCCGGCCACGCTGAGCGCGGCGATCAGCGCCGACGGCCCCGGCACCGGGCTGACCCGGATTCCGGCGGCGCGCGCGGCCCGCACCAGGCGGTAGCCGGGGTCGCTGACCAGCGGCGTGCCCGCGTCGCTGACCAGGGCCAGCGACTCGCCGGCCTGCAGCCGTGCGACCAGGCGCTCGGCCATCGCCTGCTCGTTGTGCTCGTGCAGGGCCAGCAGCGGCGTGCCGATCCCGAAGTGCGCCATCAACTGCGCGCTGCGCCGGGTGTCCTCGGCGCAGATCGCGGCGACCTCGCGCAGGACCTGCTGCGCCCGGGGCGACAGGTCGCCGAGGTTGCCGATCGGCGTGGCGACGATGTGGAGCGTGGCGGATGCGTGGGCGTGCATGAGGCAGGGATCCGTGGAAAGGTAGAATCGTAAGCCCTTTCCCCGGAACGGCCGGGCACCGAGGACCACATGCAGACCCACGCGCGACAGGCAAGGCTTCCATTCCGCTACCACTGGCTGGTTCCCGGCCTGGCCCTGCTGTTGGCATCCGGCTGCACGACCATGGCCACCTCCACGGTCCAGGCCCCGGAGCAGACCGCGGCGCTGGCCCTGCTCGAGAGCGGCCAGGCCGGGCAGGCGGCGCAGCAGCTCGAAACACTGGCTGCGACCGCCACCGGCCAGCAGCGCAATGCCCTGCTGGCCGATGCCGCCTTCGCCTGGCACGAGGCCGGCGATGCCGCGCGCGCGCGCGCCGTGGCCGCCCAGTTCGATCCGCGTCGGCTCGGCGGCGCCAGCCGCGCGCGCCTGTCGCTGATGCAGGCCGAGCAGGCGATCGCCGCGCAGCAGCCGGGCAGCGT
>Ga0075364_10000193_pt1 | contig 28203 bp, 22 predicted proteins | sample EndMetdeltDD1764_FD_71517 | JGI IMG/M metagenome (GOLD analysis project Ga0075364, IMG submission 71517) | Populus endosphere microbial communities from Tennessee, USA - Endosphere MetaG P. deltoides DD176-4 | ecosystem: Host-associated > Plants > Roots > Endosphere | place: USA: Tennessee... | reverse complement strand
CCGATCAGGGTGCCGAGCGCCACCGGCGCCGTCATCATGCCGGGGCGTGAATTGATCAGCAGCGGCCAGAGATAATTGTTCCACGACGCAAGGAAGAGGATGATCGACAGAGCCGCCATAGTCGGGCGGGCCAGCGGCAATGCAACGTGCAGAAAGATCCGCCACTCCTTGACGCCTTCGACACGTGCGGCGTCGAACAGCTCCTTTGGCATCATCGAAAATGCTTGGCGCATGAACAGGACGCCGAGCGAATTGAACAGCGGCGGCACGATGAGCGCCACCCAGGTGTTGGCAAGCTTGAACTCGCGCGCCACCATGATGAACTGCGGGATGACAACGACCGCAAAGGGCAGCGTGATCGTGCCGAGAATGATGGCGACGACGGCCGAGCGCCCTGTGAACTGATAGCGCGCCAACGCCCATCCGGCCATTGAGGTCAGCATGACTGACAACACCGTGTAGATGACCGCGACGGTTATCGATATGAACATCGCCCGCAGAAAATTCGTATCGGCCTGCAGGTGCTTGAAGTTTTCGATGAACTGCGTCGAAGGCACCAGCACGATATCCGGGCTGAAAATGCCGTAATCCGGCATGGTCGAAAACACAAACATCATCCACAACGGAAACAACCAGATGATGGCGAGCGGCGTGAGTGCCGCATGCAGCGCTACACGGCGCATCAACAAAGAGCGGGATTTCGAGCTCATTTCGCCTCCCTCCCGAAGAACAGATTGAGCAGCGAGATGGCGACTGCCAATGCCGCGATCGTATAGGCGATTGCCGAGGCATAACCGAAATTGAGCGAGGTGAAGCCCTGCCGGTAAAGCAGGAGGCCCAGCGTTTCTGTCGCGCCACCCGGCCCGCCACGATTGGTGATCAGGAAAGGTTCGGTAAACAGCTGCATCGTGCCGATAACGGAAAGGACGATGCAGAACAGGATGATCGGTTTGAGAAGCGGCAGCGTCAGGTGAAAGAACTGCTGAACCTTGCTGACGCGATCGAGCGTTGCAGCCTCGTAGACATCGCCTGGAATGGATTGCAGGCCGGCGAGAATGATGATGGCGTTATATCCCGCCCAGCGCCAGGTGACCGCCATGATGACCAGCGCCATCGCCGCCGTGCCGTTGTCGAACCACGCGACAGGTGCAAACCCCACCGTTCCTATGATCTTGTTGACGATGCCGAAATCGGCGCTGAACATCAGGCGGAAGACAGCGGCATAAGCCACCTCTCCCACCACGACAGGCGCGAAAAAGGCAAAGCGATAAAGCGGCCTTGCTTTCAGGAGCGGCGAGTTGAGAAGCACTGCCATGACGGTGGCGAGCGCGATCATGACCGGCACCTGAATGACCAGAATGATCAGCGTGTTGTAAAGCGCATTATAAAAAGCTGGATCACCGACCAGCCGCCCCCAATTGGCCGAGGGCGCAAACCGCCACGGATTGACGCGGGTATTCTGGAACGACATCAGGAATGAACTGATGATCGGCCACAGCCAGAAGGTGGCAAAGATCACGAGGTAAGGGGCCAGGAACGCATAGGCGATCCTGTTGTGCACACGCATGGCATCCTCCGGTCATCGTCGGCGGGAGAGTGTTGGGTCGGGCATGCAGGTGCCCGACCCGATTGCTCATTCCGCGATGGAAAGGCCGGTGGCTGTTTCGATCTGCTTGGCCGCGTCGTCGAGTGCGGTTTTGGCATCGGGATAGCCATTGGCGAAATATTTTGTCTGCACGGCCTTGTATATGCCGTCAGCATCCGCCTGGAACGCAGTACCGCGTGATGGCTTGATTTTCGGGAGTGTGGCCAGAATATCCTTCCACACTGCCTGATCACCCCAGTAAGCCTGTTTTTCCTGGACGAAGGGATCGTCAACAGCAGACAGAAGCGATGGAACGAGGCCGAAGGATTTCAGCATCGAAACCTGTCCTTCATTGGTCGTCAGCGCGTATTCGACGAATTTGAACGCAGCTTCCTGATTTTTCGACCCTCCGCTGATGGCCAGCGACGAGCCGCCCAGATTGGCCGCATGCGGGCCGTCTGCCGTCAGGCTGGGCATGGGATAGACACCCCATTTGCCCGAAAGATCGGGCGAGCCGGAGCGGATCGTTCCTTCGTACCACGCACCCATCATCTGGCTGGCAACTTTGCCGGCGGTATTGGCCTGGATTTTTTCATCCCAGATGGCAGCGGTGATAATACCGGCATCCTTCATCTGCTTGATCTTGTCGAGCGTGGCAACGCAAGCAGGCTTGTTGATGGTGATCTCTGCACCGTCGGTCGAAAAGTAACCGCAATCCTGTTCATTGGCGATCATGCGAAACCATTCGCTGTCGCCGTTGAAATCGGCCTGCGTCATCACCGTTCCGGGATTGGCTTCCATGACCTTCTTGCCAGCGGCAAGGAAATCGTCCCAGGTCTTGATCGATGCCGGATCGACGCCCGCCTTTTCATAAAAGTCGCGACGATAGAAGACCGCCACCGGACCGGAATCCCATGGCATGGCATAGGCCGCGCCGTTGACTTCCAGTTCCGTCCGTTTGAATTCAGGGAAAAGCGCCTGCATCTCTGGGCTGTAGCCGAGTGCGGTCAGATCGGCGAAACAATCAGGAAACTGGTTCCAGAATACTTCCGCTTCAAAATTCTCCATCGTCACGATATCAGGCAATCCGCCGCCGCCGGCAGCACAGCCAGCCAGTGTCTTGTCAAACACCTGCTTGTTGCCGAGGTCCTGAACCGTGACCTTGATATCCGGATATTTCCGGTTGAAACCTTCCAGCGTGGATTTCAGGGCCGATGCGGCCACATCCCAGCTCCAGATGGTAATTTCCGTCGATTGAGCGGCTGCCGGTCCGGTTGCCATCAAGGCAAGCGATGCAGTCGCACAAAGAAACCTGTAGCGCATTGAAAACCTCCCTTTTTCAATTGCTGTTCCTCCACGAACATGTGCAGATTATCGATTGAAGACATCCTGTCTCGTTAGAAGGGAATGTGGACTTGGCGAAAAGTAAGATCGGCGAGAATGCATTCTACCTGCCCGGTGCCAGCAGCATCGAAGGCATGCCGATGAAGCTGCAATTTTTCCACGATCACCCGCGCGCCATGCTGCTGCCCCACTGGCACGCGCAGCTTGAGGTCAACTACATTATGCGCGGCCATGTGCATTACCGCATGGGCAGCCACGAGCTTACGCTCTCGGCTGGACAGATGTGCCTGTTCTGGGGCGGGCAACCGCACCGGATGGACGAATCCTCGCGCGATTCCATCTATGCCGGCGCGCATATGCCGCTGGTGCATTTTTTCCGCATGCGCCTGCCTGCGGCCGTCTCAGGCATGCTGATGGGGGGCGCGACGATGCTGACGGATCAGACAGACGCTGCCGACCGTGAAAACTTTCCGCGCTGGTTCCGCTATGTAACATCGGGTGATGAGATAAAGGCGCAGCATGCCGTGGAAGAATTGCTTCTGCGGGTAGAGCGGATGTTCATGGAACCTTACGCCACCGTTTCTACCGACAAGGTGAGCGTTACAGCGGCTGACACCAGCGCGCCTTCACCCGCTGTCGTCAAAATGTGTCGCTTCATTGCCGCCAACTTTCTTGATGATATCGATGCCGCAGACATTGCCGCCGCCGCAGACCTTCATCCAAAATACGCAATGAATCTGTTTCGTAAATCGACAGGCATGACGCTAATCAAGTACCTGACATTGCTCAGGCTTTCCCATGCTCAAGCGCAGCTGATCAGCGGAAGCGGCAGCATTTTGCAAGTCGCCATGGACAGCGGTTTCGGTTCCGTCAGCGCCTTCAACAAGGCGTTTCGCTTGACCGCCGGCATGCCGCCCTCGGATTTCCGCCGCGACAGCAGAGCCGCGGCGGGTTGAAACGCGCCGGTTGGGTCAGCTCGCCTTTGCCTGCCGGATTGGCGCACTCTGTGTCCAGCCCGGCAACCATTCGCGGTGGGCGCTCAGAAGGTCCTCGGTCAACGACCAGATCTGGTCGAGATCGAGTTCTGCGGCCGTGTGCGGATCCATCATCGCGGCGTGAAAAATGTGCTCACGGTTTTCCGTCATCAGTGCCTGAACCGTCAGTTCCTGCACATTGATATTAGTGCGCATCAGCGCCGTCAGTTGCGGCGGCAGATCACCGACCAAAGTTGGCTGGACGCCGTTGTGATCGACAAGGCACGGCACTTCGGTAGCGCAATTGGCGGGCAGCGAAGTGATGCAGCCATTGTTGCGCTGATTGCCGTAGATAACCGAAGGTTCGCCCGTCCAGACCGAGTTGATGATCGAGGACGCGTATTCCTTCGATTGGTCGACCTCGATCTTTTCGGCAGAGCGATAGGCTTCGGCCTGATTTTTCCAGCTTTCGATCTGCTCGACGCAACGTTTTGGATATTCATCGAGCGGGATGCCGAATTTTTCGATCAGGTCATCACGGCCTTCCTTGATGAAATAGGGTGTGTATTCGGCAAAATGCTCCGAGCTTTCGGTCACGAAATACCCGAGCCGCGTCAGCATTTCATAACGCACCTTGTTGGGGCAACGCGGGTTCCAGGTCGGCTCTGGCGCCTTGCCCTCGCGATAACCGCGCAGCAAATCGGGATAAAGATCGCGATAGCTGCCATCTTTTTGGCGATGCTCGAATTCGAGATAAAACGCCATGCGATTGATACCGGCCGAGCGGTAACGGATTTCCTCGTAAGGGATATCCAGATCATGGGCGAGTTCCATCGCCGTGCCCTGCACCGAGTGGCAAAGGCCGACCTGCCGGATGGTCGGATATTTTTCCGCGATGGCCCAGGTATTGATCGCCATCGGGTTCACATATTGCAGCATGATCGCATTCGGGCAGACGGCGAGCATGTCCTCGCAGATTTTCCAGAGGTGCGGCACGGTGCGCAATCCGCGCATGATGCCGCCGACGCCTAGCGTATCGGCAATCGTCTGGCGCAGGCCGTATTTTTTCGGCAGTTCGAAATCGGTGACTGTGCAAGGTTCGTAACCGCCGATCTGGAAAGCGACAACGACGAAATCGGCATTGACCAGCGCCTTGCGCTGATCGGTAAAAGTTTCTGCCGTCGCCTTCACGCCAAGCGTCGAGATCAGCTTGTTGACGACGATGGCGCTTTCTTCCAATCGCTGCGGATTGATGTCCATCAACGCGATATGCGCTTGCGCCAGCGCGGGCCGTTGCAGCACGTCGCCGATAATATTCTTCATGAATACCGTCGAACCAGCGCCGATAAATGTGATTTTGGGATGTCCTGCCATGTGCTCCTCCTGCAACGCCAGTGATAGTCTCTCCTCGCAACCACAATATGCGGAGAATTCCGGCCAGAACCAGACAGGCATTCAGTTTTAAGACGAATTTTCCGGGCACAGCATTCACAGGCCTTTCGGTCCCGCCGCAATTGACAACCCATGCCGGGTCATACAGTTTGCGCATATGAATGAAGTGGCTGATTGGTTGTCAGAAAATAGCCCGATCAGTCGAATGAATGCGGCTGAGGCGGTTTTCGAGGATTTGCGCACGGCTATTACGTCTGGCCGCGTCGAGGTAGGCTCCCGCCTGCCGTCCGAAACACATCTGGCGAAAAAATACGGCGTCAGTCGCCCCGTTATTCGTGAAGCGCTGCGGTCGTTGCAGACGCTTGGCATGACACAGACACGCACGGGCAGCGGCACGTTCGTCACGACGTCGTACCCTGCCAGCGATCTTCGTTATAGCGGTTATTCGGCACGCGACCTCATCGAGGCGAGGCCCTTTATCGAGGTGCCGGCCGCCGGCTGGGCAGCGGTGCGCCGCAGCGCGGAACAGGCAAACGCGCTCCTGAAACTCTGCGATGCCATGGACCGCGAAGAAGACCCGCATCGCTGGGTCCGTCTCGATTCGGAATTTCACATGTTGCTGGCCAAATCTTCCGGTAACACGCTTTTCGAAAAGATTGTCACCGATGCGCGGGATGCGCTGATGCAGCAGTCGGAACTGGTCAATCTGATGGCCAGCCGTCGTCTCGCGTCCAATCGGGAGCATCGCCAGATCGCTGTTGCCGTCGATTCAGGCTCGCAAGACGATGCCTCGCGAGCCATGGAGCTTCACCTGGGTGAAGTTAAACAGGCCGTGACCGAGATTATCGGCAAATCACAGCCGTTGGGCTGACTTAATCGCTGACCGGCTCCACGCTCGGCGGCTGGACGTTGGCAAGAACGTCCGGGCGCAGCGCCTTTTCAAGCTGTTCGGCAGTCAGATGTCCACGTTCCAGCACGACCTCGACGATCGTACGGCCGGTTTCCAACGCTTCGCGTGCGACCTGTGTGGCGGCGTAATAACCGATCAACGGATTGAGCGCAGTGGCAAGCCCCAGCGACTGTTCAAGACGCAGCGCCATGATGCCCGGATTGGCGGTAATGCCATCAACGCAGCGTTCCGCCAGAATGCGGCAGGCGGCATCGAGATGGGCAATGCTGTCGCTGAGCGAACGCACGATGACCGGCTCGAACGCATTGAGCTGCAACTGACCGGCCTCGGCCGCCATGGTGATGGTGATGTCATTGCCGATCACCGAGAACGCCACCTGATTGACCACTTCGGGAATGACAGGATTGACCTTGCCCGGCATGATGCTCGATCCCGCCTGCATGGCCGGCAGGTTGATCTCACCTATGCCTGCACGCGGACCGGACGACAGAAGGCGCAGGTCGTTGCAGGTCTTCGACAGTTTTACCGCAACACGCTTCAGCACACCGGAAAGATGAACAAAGGCGCCCGGATCCTGTGTCGCCTCGATCAGGTCCACAGCTGTTGTCAGCGGACGTCCGGTCAGGCGTGCGAGATGCGAGCAGGCAAGCGCCGCATAACCGGCAGGTGCATTGAGGCCTGTGCCGATTGCCGTCGCGCCGAGATTGATCTCATGCAGCAGGCTTGCGGATTCCAGCAGACGCGCACGGTCCTCGCCCAGCATGACGGCGAAAACACGGAACTCCTGTCCCAACGTCATCGGCACGGCATCCTGCAACTGGGTGCGCCCGACTTTCAGGATTGCATCGAACTCCTTGGCCTTGCGTTCAAACGACGCCTGCAGGAACTCCATGGAGGCGGCCAGCTTGTCGATGGCTTCGATGGTTCCGACATTGATGGCTGTCGGATAGGCGTCATTCGTCGACTGGCTGAGGTTGACGTGATCGTTTGGATGAAGGTGGCTGTAGTCGCCCTTGGCGTGGCCGAGCAGTTCAAGCGCGCGGTTGGCGATCACCTCATTGGCGTTCATGTTGGTGGACGTACCAGCGCCGCCCTGAATGGCATCCACCACGAACTGATCGTGCAAGGCGCCGTCGCGGAGTTCCCGGCAGGCCGCAACGATGGCGTCGCGACGCTCACTATCCAGATGGCCGAGTTCGTGATTGGCCTCAGCCGCGGCCTCCTTGACATAGGCAAGGCCGCGGATGACGTGCGGATAGCGGCTGACCGTGATGCCGGTAACCGGAAAATTGTCGACAGCCCTTGCCGTGTGGACACCCCAATAGGCGTCGGCAGGAATTTCTTTCGGACCGAGCAGGTCCTTCTCAATGCGTGTCGCCATCGCTGGCATCCTCCACCAAATGATAATCTGTCATGCTGTATGACAGATTTGGCTTGCATACTCCCCTGTGTTTGAAATCGTCAAATGAATTTCACCAAACTTGACGAAACAGTAATCATGGCTCTATGAAGGCAAAATCTGTATTACAGCATTACAGGATTTACGACGAAACAAACGCATGATCGAAAACATCCGGCCTGACGGGCAAAGGATGAGAAAGCTCTAGGGAGGAGCGTTTCAGTGGATACATCGATACAGGCCAAAGCTGAAAAGGGCATCGAGTTCGCCGAGGACCTCGGCTACAAGAAAGCCCTCAAACCCCGTCAGATCCAGATGATCGCCATTGGTGGCGCTATCGGAACCGGCCTTTTTCTCGGCGCAGGTGGACGATTGGCGACAGCTGGCCCTGCCCTCATCTTCGTTTACGCAATCTGCGGTTTCTTTGCATTTCTGGTGCTGCGCGCCCTTGGCGAATTGATCATGCACCGCCCGACTTCGGGCTCCTTCGTTTCCTACGCCCGTGAGTTCTACGGCGAGAAGATGGCCTTTGCCGTTGGCTGGATGTACTGGCTGAACTGGGCAATGACAGCTGTTGCCGACGTGACCGCCGTCGCGCTCTACATGAACTTCTTCAAGCAGTATGTGCCTTTCCTTGTGGGCATTGACCAATGGGTGTTCGCGCTTGTGGCGCTGCTGGTCGTGCTGGCCATGAACATGCTGTCGGTCAAGGTGTTCGGCGAACTGGAATTCTGGTTCAGCCTCATCAAGGTTCTGGCACTGGTCACCTTCCTGATCATCGGCGTCTATTTCGTTATCTTTGGCACGCCGATTGAAGGCCATGTCACCGGCTTCAGCGTCATCACCGACAATGGCGGCTTCCTGCCAAATGGTCTCCTGCCTGCCTTCGTGATCATTCAGGGCGTCATCTTCGCCTATGCCTCGATCGAACTGATCGGCACCACGGCCGGTGAAACCGAAGATCCGCGCAAGATCATGCCGAAGGCGATCCGCACCGTCGTTGTCCGCCTTCTGGTCTTTTATGTCGGTTCGGTCGTGCTGCTTTCGCTGCTCCTGCCCTATAGCGCCTACAAGGCTGGCGAGAGCCCGTTCGTGACCTTCTTCGGCGCCATCGGCATCGAAGGTGCGGACATCATCATGAACCTCGTGGTTCTGACCGCTGTTCTGTCGTCGCTCAATGCTGGCCTCTATTCGACCGGACGCATCCTGCATTCGATGGCCGTATCGGGTTCGGCTCCGGCCGTTCTTGCCAAGATGAACAAGGCGGGTGTGCCTTATGGCGGCATCGCGGTAACTGCCGCCGTGACCGCAATCGGCATCGTTCTCAATGCCATCGTTCCGGCCATGGCATTCGAGATCGCGCTCAACCTTGCAGCACTCGGCATTATCAGTGCCTGGGCCGTTATCATCCTGTGCCAGCTGAAGCTCTGGAGCCTTGCAAAACAGGGCAAGATGCAGCGACCGGATTTCGCGATGTTCGGCGCGCCCTATACCGGCATCATCACGCTCGTCTTCCTGGTCAGCGTTCTGGTTCTGATGGCGCTGGATTACCCGGTCGGCAGCTGGACCATCGGATCGCTGATCATCATCGTTCCGACGCTTGTGATCGGCTGGTTTCTGGCTCGTGACCGTATCGCTGCTGTTGCCGCGCAAAACGCTGCAGCACAGACGACTGCAGCAGAACAGGCAAAACCGTGATGATGACTTCGGAAAGGCCATTGGTGGCGGTTATCGCCACCGGTGGCACCATTGCCAGCAAGCGTGGCGCCGATGGCGCCAGCACACCCAGCCTCGGCGGAGACAGTCTTCTCGAGCTGCTGGGTGATCACGGCATCGACCTGCAGGCCGTCGATCTGATGGCGAAGGATTCAGCAAGCCTGACGCTGGCCGACATGCAGACGATCAGCACAACAGTGCAGGAACTGCTCTGCGATCTGGCCATTGACGGCATTGTGGTGCTGCACGGCACGGATGCCATGGAAGAAACGGCACTGCTCGTGCAGTTGCAGAACATGCTGACCAAACCGGTGATCTTTACCGGTGCGCAGTTCACTGCTGATCATCCTGAAGCGGACGGGCCCGCCAACCTTGCCGCGGCCGTTGCTGCGGCGGCTGATCCGAAAAATACCGAGCGCGGTGTACTCGTCTGTTTCGGTGGCCAGACCTATCCCGCTTGGGGTCTTTATAAACACTCGGCCGATGCACCGGCCGCCTTCCGGCAATCCATGCCGCTCGACAATCCGGAACTCAACCTGCCGGGCAATGTCAGTGACACCCGCGTCGATATCATCGCCATCTATCCGGGTTGCGATGGTGCGCTGGTGGATGCGAGCCTTGCGGCGGGCGCCAAAGGCATCGTGCTGGCCGCACTCGGCTCCGGCAATGCGACACCTTGCGTGGTCGATGCAGTGCGCCGATGTTCTGCGAAGACCGTACCGGTTGTTGTATCAAGCCGCGTGCCGCAAGGTCTGCTCGTGGCAAGTTATGGCGGCGGCGGCGGCGGGCATGACCTCGCGCAGGCCGGCGCAATCCATTCCGACAACCTGCGTCCGGGACAGGCCCGTATTCTGCTGGCAAGCCTGATTGCTTCCGGCGAAAACGCTGAGGCGGTGAAGGCCGCTTTCTCAGCCGGATAAAACGGCAGCCGCCTCAGCGGCTGCGCTATCGGTTCTACGCTCTGGCGACGACGATACGAAAACCATTGCCGCGCCAGAAACCGTTTGGCTCCAGGCTGCCACGATAGGTGCAGTTGGCCTTGAGTTTGCCGCTGGAAAAGCAGCCGCCACGCAAAACGCGACGAACGGACGGAGCTGCGTCCAATGCTTCGCGACCATCATCTGCATAAGGATATTTGAAGCTCGGCGTTGCCATGTCTTCACCCCAGAGCGTCGTGCCCCATTCCCACACCTGACCTGCCATATCATAGCAGCCATAGGGCGAGCGGCCTTTCGGAAACAGGCCAACCGTACAGGTATTGTTGAAGCCGGCCTCCTCGGAATTGGCGGCATCATCGATCCACGATGATCCCCAGGGATAGACGATCACCTCGTCGCCGCCATCCGGCTGATCACCACGCGCGGCGCGTTCCCATTCCGGCTCGGTCGGGAGCCGGACAATTTCGTCAGAACCAATCCGGCCTTCTGCGCGCCAGCGCGTCGTCAGCCAGTCGCAGTAAGCACGCGCATCATGCCATGTTAGATCCGTTGCAGGCGCATTTTGCCGATCGACGGAAAAGCCGTCCGGACTGCGCCACAGGCGACCGCTGTCACGGATGAACGCTCCATAAGCGCCATTGGTGACGGGATAGATCCCGATGCGGAAATTATCGACTTCGACAGTATTTGGCGGCGCGGAATTGGGATGCGTGTTCGAACCAAAAGTGAAGGTGCCGCCCGGCACTTCGGTCAGGGCCAAAAGATCGCGCGGATCGCCCCAGACTGAAAGCGTGCGTCCGGCTTTTTCTCTCTCCGGCGCGGAAAGCGCGCCATCTGTGACGATTGCCAGAAGGTGCGTGGCAATGCGCTGCCGCAGAGCGCCCTCTTCGCCAGAGAGGTCAGCCGCCAGCAATGCGCCGCGCAGCATGCCCTCTCCTTCTCCCGCAATCAGCGCCTCGATCAGCGCGTTCGCAGCTTCTGTGCCAGCCAACCGCGCCGCAAGGCTTTTCAGCACCGGCGTCCAGAGACCGGGGGCGTTTCGAAAATGAGAAACCGCCAGTTCCACGGGCTGCGAAACGAAATGTTTTGCTGCCAGCAACTGACGCACACGCATGATCGGCAGAATGTTGGGATCGTCTTCTTCAGCCGTCAGCGCATCGAAGGCGAGGCCACACAGAAAATCATCCATCGGTGTTTCGCTGGACAGTTTTGCCAGCCAGCTATCGGTCAGTGCTTCGGCGCTGTGGCCCTCATCGCCACCATTCAGCGCCATGACGAATTGCGCCGGATTGGCCGCCGCATCGCCCAGCGCTATGCCGCTCTTATCGAGATCGAGCGAGGCCAGCCGTGAAGCCACATCACGACGTTGCACTTTCAAGAGCGGCAGGAGATCATAACGCACGAAGGCAGAGGGCAGCGCCCATCCCTTCACCGCGGAAAGTTCTCCGAGCACCAGCAGCCTGATGCGTGGATATTGCTGCCTGAAGGCCAGAGCGTCGTTCAACAGGGCCGGACCATTTGCGCCCGCAGCCTCAACGCCATCGAGGACCAGCAGCAGCGTGGCATCCGATTGCTGCCAGCTTTGTGCGGACAGCACGCCTTCCGTACCCGGAAACGTATCCTCGACCAATTCGGCCACCGTCTTGCCGGCGGTGAACGGCACATTCAGTGGCAGCACCTCATGCAGCTTCCAGTTTTCGGCATGCACCGATCCAAGATCGTTGCGCGCAATGGCGCGATCCTGCGGCCCACCTTCTGCCAGCGAAAACGCCAGATGTTTCGCAAACGTCGTTTTACCGGAACCGGTTTCACCGGCCAGAAGCAGAACCTCATGATCGCGAACCATTTCCAGCGCCGAGAAATACTCGGCCGGCTCTGCTTCCGCCTGCTCGGTCAGTTTGCGCAGGCCTTTGGCCGCCTTGTCCTCGAAGCTGAAATTGACCAGCAGCGGCGCGTAACCGGTCGAGAGGTCGGCAATCGTGCCGTGCGGCAAAGGCATCAAAGGTGCCGCGCCATATTCGCGAGCCGTTGAAAATAACGTGTCACGCAGCGCGGTTGCGGTGCTCTTGGTTTCGGCAATCATTGGAAAAGCTTTGCGACATCCGGATTATGAAAACGTTGGATCTCGATGGCATAACCGGCCGGATCTTCAAAGAAGAAATGTTCGCAGAATTTTCCACGCAACATCTCCGACTGTCCCTTGACGCCTGCCGCCTTCAGCTTGGCATGCCAGCCTTCGACATCCTGCGAAACGATGGTCAGCAGTACCGCGCTCTTCTCCTGATGTTTCAGGTGGCCGCGATTGCCATCGACAATGCCGAAATAGCAGTTCGGAGCGATGCGGTAGATACGCGCCATCGTCTGGTCGAGCACCAGTTCGAAGCCGAGAACCTCTTCATAGAAGGGCACGACGGCGTGGATGTCGTCGTAATAAAAGAAGGTGATCGAATAGTCTTTTTCCATGACGGAGGTTCCTCAGAGAATGTTGAGCGTGCCCTTGTGGTCGATCGACAGACCGGCAACGCCTTTACGCGCGGCAAACACATCGACGGGATGAACGAGATAGAGCCAGGGGGGATTCTGGTGAAGCCGCGTCAGGCAACGTGCATAAGCGGCCTCGCGGTCATGATCATCGACGGCATGATTGGCGGAACGGATCAACGCCTCGGTCTCTGCATCATCATAGCCTTGCCACCAGACAGCTTTCGTCTCACTGGAAATCTTGTCGTTGAGAATGCGGTATGTGCTGTGTGGCGATGAATCGAAGATGGCCATGTCACCCATCTCCTTGCGGCCGATCTGGCGGGCATATTCAGGCCGGTCGAGTTCAGTTTCCACCTCGACCTTCAAGCCGACAGCTTCCAGTGAGGCTGCCACGAAACGACTGACCTCCGGCGCTCTCTCCGGCATGAATGTCGGCGTGCGCAGCTTTATCGTGTTGCCGGTATCGACCTTATCGAGAAGCCGTTTGGCCTTGTCCTGATCATAGGCAATGGGCGCGAGTGCCGCCTTGGCTGCCCCCAGATGAAACGGGCTGACGATGGTGGACGAAGGCACGGCCAGACCGTGAAATATTTCCTGCGCAATGGCTGATGTATCGACGGCGTGGTTGACGGCCAGACGCGCATCGCCTGAGCGAAAAATGCCCGCGCTGCAATTGAGGTAATACATCACGGACAGCGTGTTGATCGCCCTGCCCCATTGATAGGCTTCGTCCAAGGCAAGCCTGCCTTCCACGCGCTCCAGGTTGAGCGCGGCATCAACCTCGCCACTCTTCAACAGGGCATAACGCGCATCGGCATGTTTTTCGGCCAGTGCAACAATGCGCTCGGGCCCGTTTTGTCCATTGGCGCGCTCCAGAACCGCTCGGCTCTGCGGTTCGAATTCCGCCACGCGGTATCGGCCGGTGCCCAGTATCGGGCGACTGGATGCATCCAGCCGGCAGATGTAGAATTCGGAAAAGATGTCGAGAATATCGGCGATCGGTTCAGGATTCTCGATACGGACGGTATCGGCCGCTTCGGCGGCAATGCGCGTATCCTTGAGGTAACGCGCATAGGACCATTTCATCCCAAACGTATCGACAGCATCGAGAATGCCTTCGATGAAAGCGATGATGTCGTCGGCAATGCAGGGCTTGCCATCATGAAACGTGGCGCCCTTGCGTATAAAAAAACGCCATTCACGCCCATCCGGTGAATGGGTCCAGCGCTCGAACAGAGCCGGTCTTACAAAGCCGTTTTCCCATTTCAACAGCGGTTCGAACACGAGGTTCTTCAACGTCAGCACGCTTGTGTCGTCGGTGACGCGGGTGGGCGGCAGAAAATCCACCTTTTCGAGACTGATGGTCAGCGTGTTCATGAATAAACCTCAGCGCAATTCGCTGCGTCGGCGCGGGTTCATCCAGTCCGCCAGGGAGTCGCCGATCAGATTGAAGGAAAGCACGGCAAGTAGGATTGCCATGCCCGGGGAAAGCGCCACCCAGGCGGCGCTGCGCACATATTGCAGATTGGAAGAGACATCCGCGCCCCATTCCGACAAAGGCGGCTGCGCGCCCAGCCCCAGAAAGCCGAGGCTCGCCGTTTGCAGGATGGCGCTGCCCAGCGCCAGAGTCGATTGCACCAGAAGCGGCCCGAGGCCATTGACGAAGACGTAACGCAACAGGATGCGATGGGTGGGAAGGCCCAGCGAAATCGCCGCCTCGACGTAAGGTTTGACCGAGATGCTCAGAGCCTGGCTGCGCGCGACACGGGCGAACTGCGGTGCCAGCGTGATGGCAACGGCGAGCATCGCATTCTGCAGGCTTGGGCCAAAGGCGGCAGCCAATGCAATCGCCAGAACCAGAGCCGGGAAAGCCAGAATGGCATCGACGATGCGCATGATGATATTGTCGGTCCAGCCACCCGCAAAACCGGCCAGCATGCCGAAAAACACACCCACAACGAAAGCGATGGCGACAACACCGACGCCGATCGTCAGCGTCGCACGCCCGCCATACATGATACGCGTCAGCACATCGCGGCCAAAGGCATCCGTGCCCAGCCAATGCGCGAAAGTCGGCCCTTCCAGCTTGCGCAGGATATCCAGCTTGGTCGGCGTATAGGGCGAGATCGACGGGCCGATGGTGATCAGCCCGACGAGCAGGACAAGAATGACGAGACCCACGACCGCGAGCGTATTGTGCCGGAGAAAGGTGATGATTTCGCGCATGGTCACTTCATCTTGTGGCGGACGCGCGGATCGAGCACGCCGTAAAGGACATCAACGATGATCGACGTGAGGACGAACATCAGTGCGAAAACCAGCGTCGTGCCCTGAATGACCGGATAATCGCGGTTCTTGATCGCCTCAAACATGTACCGGCCGATGCCCGGCCAGGCGAAGATGGTTTCCGTCAGGATCGCGCCGCCCAGCATTTCCGCGAACTTCAGACCGATGACGGTAATGGCCGGCAGCAGCGAATTGCGCAGGCCGTGATTAAGGACGACATCGGAATTATGCAGCCCCTTGGCGCGCGCAGTGCGGATAAAATCCTCGCCCATGACATCGAGCATGGTGTTGCGCACGAAACGGCCAAGCGTGGCGGCAAGGAACGCCGCAAGCACGGCCGTCGGCAGGATCAGATGCTGCACAGCGCTCCATGCGGCCGCAAAATTGCCGGTGATGATGCCGTCGAGAATGGCAAAGCCCGTGACCGGCTGGACGGTTACGAAAGAACTCATCCGCCCTGACACCGGCAGCAAGCCGAGCACAGTGCCAAATATCAGCTGCAGGATCAGCGCCAGCAGAAAGGCCGGCATGGATACGCCGATCAGTGAACCGACGCGGGTAACATGATCGAACAGCGAATTGGGGCGAACGGCGGAAAGTACACCAAGCGGAATGCCGACGATAATGGCAACGATAACGGCGCAGACGGAAAGCTCGATCGTCGCCGGCAAACGCGTCAGAATTTCATGCGCCACCGGCAGGCCCGTTTTCAGCGAGAGGCCGAAGTCACCTTGAAAAAGGCCAAGCACATAATTCACGAACTGCAGCACGACGGGCTGGTCGAGATCGAGCTGGGCACGCAACGCGTCGATCTGCGCCTGCGTCGCGCCGGGACCAAGCAGCGTCACGGCGGGATCGCCGGGGATCATTCTCACCAGCGAAAACACGATCACCAGCACGATAGCCATGACGGGTATCAGCGCGATCAACCGGCGTAGGATGAAACTCGCCATGCCTCTCAATCAACCTTGGTTCAATCAGCAGAAACAACCGGGCTCAGGCGCAAACATACCATGTAGGCCGGTTATGCGAACACAGGGCGGCCGGCATTTTCGCCGCCCGCCCCACGATCCGGGAGGATCATTATTTCTTGTAGACGGACCAGTATTCGTTGAGCGGCGGTGCGCTGTTGACGACAAGACCTTCAACATTGGCGCGGGCAAACACGATCAGCTTGGGGCTGAACAGGTAGGCACCGGGAACACGCTTGGCGATCTCTTCCTGAATCTGGAAGTAAAGCTGCTTGCGAGCTTCCATATCCGGGGTCTGCTGCGCCTTCAGGATCAGGTCATCCAGCGACTTGTCTTCCGGCATGCGGAAGGTCATCGCCGTATTGGCGAGCGAGGACAGATAACCGATGGTGATATGCGAGTCGGGATCGTTGTACCACGGCTGACGACCGTCGAGTGCAACGTCGAACTGGCCAGAGGTCTGCAAGGCACGCAGCGCCGGGAATTCCGTCTGTTCGATCGTGGCGTTCACACCGATATCGGCAAGGTTTGCCTGCACGTAAGTTGCAACGGCACCCCAGAGCGGCCCCTGGAAACTGTAGAGTTTCAGATTGATGCTGGACGGATCGACCTTGGCTTCTTCAAGCAGTTTTTTGGCAAGCTCGACATCGTATTTCGGCGCCAGTTCCTTCATTTTTGGATTGAAGGCCCAGCTATTGGTCGTCAGCGGACCATAAACACGCTCTGCGGTACCGCCGAATACACCTTCGAGCAGACCATCATAGTCGATCGCGTGAGTGATAGCCTGACGAACCTTTACATCAGCAAAAGGACCGTCGGTCTTGTTATTGTTGAATTCCAGCTGACGGATGATCTGGCTGGAGGTCTCAAGAACTTTCACGTCCTTGTTTTCCTTGAGCGCGCCGATGTCCTCGGCAGCAATCGCCGAAAGCTGGCCCTGCTGCTGCACGATATCGACACCGCCGCTTTCGAGCTCGAGACGGCGGGTAGAAGCATCGGGGATCACGCGATAGATGATCTTGGACAGCTTTGGTGCACCACGGAAATAGTCCGGGTTGGCTTCGAGAACGACATTGGTATCGGCCTGAGCACCCTTGAATACGAAGGGACCGGTACCAACCGGATTGGCAGCAAACTTGTCGCCGTATTTCTCGACAGCCGCCGGGCTGACAATGGCCGACTGCGGCTGCGCCAGAATGGAGAGGAATGCGGGATATGCGGCCGTCAGCGTGATCTTCACCTCGGTCGGCGAAACAACCGAGATATCCTTGATGAGGTCGAAGGTGGCTTTGACGTAGGAGTTCGTCGCCTTGGTGCGCTCTAGCGAGAATTTCACGGCGGCAGCATCAAAAGCGGTGCCGTCCTGGAATTTCACGCCTTCGCGAAGCTGAAACGTGAATTCCTTGCCGTCGTCGGAAACCTTCCAATTGTTGGCAAGACGACCCTCCAGCTTGGTGAAATCGGGAGATGTCCACGCAACCAGCGTATCGAACACGTTGAGAATGATCTCACTGCCAACCGGCTCGGCCTTGTTGGTGCCCGGCTCAAGACTGACCGGATCCGATGGAACGGCGACGACAAGCGTCTTCTGCTGATCGGCATTCTGCGCGCTCGCCGCGCCGGCCATGAGCGGCACAGCAACCATTGCTGCCGCAAACCCCTTCCAGACTTTCATTCCACGACCCTTTCGTCGTCTGCCAGGCCCTCGGCCCGTTCCCGATTATAAGCATTCTCCAGGTCTTTTTGCCTGATATACTACGAAATATATCAACGCATGAAGACGGTGTAAAGCTACTCTGATACGAGTTTGGACAGGCAGAAAAATCGTATAAATTTTGTGCAGGAAGAGGAAATTAATGCTGCTTTATTGCGCTGCAACGAAATGCATTCGCAGCACCTAGAATTCAGACCGGATCGGCACCGGTAATGACCGGGCGCGACTTATCGCTAACCCAGGCCGACCATGAGCCGGGATACATGGCGGCTTCGACACCGATTGAAGCCAGCGCAAGAACGGAGTGCGCGGCAGACATGCCGGCACCACAATAGACACCGACCGGCACCTTCCCGCTCACACCGTAGGCTCTGTACATTTCGGTAAGCGTCGCCGCATCGGTGAAGTTTCCGTAATCCGTCACGGTGTCCAGCGTTGGCGCACTGATTGCGTAAGGAATATGCCCGCGCGGCGGCTGGCCTTGCACATGCGGCCCACCGATATAGTTCGGGCGGATACGCGCATCGAGCAGCACGCCCTTCTTGCCAAGCTCAAGCGCGCTATCGGCGTCAAGCTCGGGCATATGGCCCGCAGACAGCACGATCTGGCTAGGTACGACTTCCGTCACCTTATCCGTGGTCGACAGGCCAGCAGCAAGCCACGCAGGAAAGGCACCGTCGAGCACGCGCACATCCCGAAGGCCTGCCCATTTCAAAACCCACCAGGCACGCGCCGCCGTCATGCTGCGATCGCCGTCATAGATGACGATTGTACTTTCTGGGCGAAGCCCCCAGCGCCGGGCGCTTTCCTGCAGCTTTTCGATTTTCGGAAGGGGGCGCTGCCCGCCAGCTAATGTCGCTGGCGATTGAAAGTCCGTATAGGCCTGCGTGTCGATAGCGCCTTCGATCCGCTGCCCGTTAAACGTCGGCTGGCCCGTATAGGGATTGATCGAATGCACCGCCAGTACGGATATATCCGCGCCGGAGCGGCGCATCTCGTCCAGTTCGGCGGGAGTGAGCAGGACATTCTGGCGGATTGCAGCGGGCATCGGCGTTACTCTTTTACCGGAAACTGGGCAGGCATCCTGATCCGCGTCAGGCAGATTGGCAAGAATAATATCTTACGTAGTATATCACAAATTCAAAACGGCAAGGATCTCGCGTGACAACCGCCGCATCGCGACGATTACGAATCATGCATTGCCTAGATTGTCAGGCCGGAATGCGCATTGGCGACCAAGGATGCCAGCAGACCTTTGCGGGTGTTCTCGTTATGTTTGATCATCGCCTGACTGGCTTTTTCACTGTCGCGGGCGCGCAAGAAACCGAGAATGCGATGATGGTCGTCGTTGGTTTCTGGGTTTATGTCGCGAAGTTGCGTACCCATGTAGAAAAGCCGCGCGCACTCCTCCAGATGCCCGGCAACGAGCATATGCAGGCGCGGATTGCGGGAGCCCTTGGCAATAGCCAGATGAAAATCGCCATTGGCGCTGATGAATGTTTTGGTGCTGACATCCTCGCCGACCACATAACTTGCGTCGGCCAGCCGATCGAGTTGTTCAAGATCGTCGTTGGTCAGGTTTTTCGCGGCAAGCGCTGCGGCAGTGCCTTCCAGCACACCACGAACGGCAAAAAGATCGTTCATATCCTTGAGCGTCACCGGCGTCACGCGGTAGCCACGGCGAGGATAGGCCTCCATGAAGCCTTCGACGCATAAACGCCCAAGCGCTTCACGCACCGGCGTCTTGCTCATCTGCAATTGCTCGGCCAGTTCCGGCTCAGACACTTCCATGCCCGGCGCCAACTCTCCGGTAATGACCTTGTCGCGCAGGTAGAAATAGGCTTGTTCCGTCAGCGATTTTCCGCGCCTTGCACTCGCCGTTACGGTGTCTTCCGCCTTGTTCAAAATCGAATCCCCTCTGCCCATTTTGGGCTGTGTCATGCATCAATCTATCGCAAGGCATGAATGGAAGGCTACCGAAAACCCGCCGCAACGCATTTGCACATTGCATAGCCACGAACCTCTTTGACAGCTTTCCGTCCGTAATATATTACGTGGTATATCTATTTTGCGCAATGTCTTCAGGATCGCGCGGAAGCGCGCGCAGGTGCTTGCTTGTCCCATATTCTCGTCATCAATCCGAATAGTTCGGCCTCCGTCACCCGCTCCATGGAATCCTGCCTCGATCCGGTGATCGCCGCAACGGACCATCGCATCGAATGTATCGAACTGCCCAAGTCTCCGCCGGGCATCGAGAGCGACGAACATGTGGCGCAGATCATTCCCAACATTCTGGAAGCGGTTGCCGCTTCGAAGGCTGATGCTTTCGTTCTTTCCTGCTTTTCCGATCCCGGCATCGCCAAAGTGCGTGAGCGCGTCAGCCGCCCGGTCCTCGGGATCGCTGAATCCGCCTATCTTGCCGCGCTCGGTCTCGGCAGCCGCTTTGGCATCATATCGCTTGGCCAATCCTCGATCGATCGCCACCTGCGCTACCTGCAAACATTGAAGCTGGATGGCCGTCTTGCCGGCGACCGCTCGATCGACAAGACCGTGGTCGAACTGATGGCAACGGATGTTGTCGAGACGGTATCCCGCACCGCCCGCCTGCTGCGGGACGAAGATGGCGCTGATGTCGTCATTCTTGGATGCGCCGGCCTCGGTTCATACCGGCAGGCCCTGCAACAGACGCTTGGCATCCCGGTCATCGATCCCGTTCAGGCGGGTGTTTCGCTCGCCTGCACGCAACTCGATCTCGCCTATGGCACGGCGCGCCGCCTCGGCACCGCACATTAAAGGACGACAACATGACATTCGACCTTATCATCCGCGGCACGGCCGTCCTGCCGGAAGGCCCGCTCGAAAATGCCTGGATCGCTGTCACCAACGGCAGGATCGCGGCCATTGGCAGCGGTGAGGCTCCGCAGGCCACGGAAACATTCGATGCCGGCGACGACCTGATCATTCCGGGTGTCATCGATGGGCAGACGCATGCATGCTCATACGGCGGCCTGCCGGGCATCCGCTCGACCACGCGCTCGGCCATTGCCGGCGGCATCACCACCATTGTCGATATGCCCTATGACAATCCGGACCCGCTCAACACTGTTGCCCGGCTGGATGACAAGGTGGCGGCGATCCGCGAACACGCGCATTCCAATGTCGCACTCTACGGCACGATCATGCCAGGGCAGACGACGGCCGATATCGAGCCGCTGATCGAAGGCGGCGTTGTCGCTTTCAAGATTTCCACCTTCGAAAGCAGCCCGACCCGTTTTCCACGTATCGCCTCCGAACAGATCCTTGCAACCTTCAATGCGCTTGCAGAAACCGTCATTCCGCTGGGCGTTCATAACGAGGATCAGGAAATCGTTCGCGCCTACATCGCGGCGGCAAAAGCGGCTGGCCGTGACGGTATCCAGGCCCATTCCGCCAGCCGCCCACCGGCAGCAGAACTTGCCGCAACAGCGCAGTTCCTCGAACTCGGAGCGGCTGCCGAAGCCCACGCCCATATTGTACACCTGACGACAGCACGCGGTTTTCAGCTGGTCGACAACTATCTCGCGGACGGTTATCGCGCCACCGGCGAGCTTTGTGTGCACTATCTCTGGTTCGACCCGGACAAGGACGGCGCTGAGCTTGGTGCGAAAATGAAGGTCAATCCGCCGATCCGCCCCGGCCAGATCGATGCCCTGTGGGATGAAATCCTTGCCGGTCGTGTCGCCTTTGTGTCGTCCGATCACTCCTCATGGCCGATCGATAACAAGTTCACCCCGTCGATCTTCGAAGCCGGCGCCGGTGTGCCGGGTCTCGAAACGCTGCTGCCCGCCTTCTACACTGCCGCCGACAATCGTGGCCTCGACGCTGCTGCAATTACCGTCGAACAGTTGTGCGAACGCCCTGCGAAATTTTTCGGCCTCTGGCCTGAAAAGGGTGCGATCCGCGTCGGCGGCGATGCTGACCTCTCCATCCTCTCACAAAAGCCGCAGATCTGGGATTCGTCGAAAGCGCATGACGAACTCAACTGGAGCCCGTTTGACGGCCGCGCATTCTCGGTTACCGTGACCCGCACCTATCTCGGCGGAAAGCTCGCCTTTGACGGCAAGGACGTTACCAACCAGCCCGGTTCCGGCCAATATGTGCCGCGCGGCTCCTCTCACTGGTTCGAATAAGGATTAAGGCTATGGCTCTCATCACCTCCAGTACCAAGGGCGTTTTTGTCATCGCCTGCACCCCCTTTACCGACAGTGGCGCGCTCGATACGGCCAGCGTCGAAAGCATGGTCGATTTCTATTACGAAAAAGGTTCGGACGGCCTGACCATTCTCGGCATGATGGGCGAAGCGCCGAAGCTCACCCAGGCGGAGTCCATCGAAGTCACGAAGCTGACCTTGAAGCGTTCCGGCGACAAGCCGGTCATCGTCGGTGTATCCGCTCCGGGCCTTGCCGCCATCGGTGAACTCACCAAAGCGGTCATGGACATGGGTGCGGCCGGCGTCATGGTTGCACCACCTTCGTCTTTGCGCACCGATGATCAGATCATCACCTATTACCGCAATGTCATCGAAACCATCGGCACGGATGTCCCGGTCGTTCTGCAGGATTTTCCGCTCGTCACTAGTGTGCAGATCTCGACAAAGGTACTCGGCACCATTTTCGAAGCGCATCCGTCGATCGTCATGCTCAAGCATGAAGACTGGCCGGGCCTGCAAAAGATTTCCGACCTGCGCGACGCCGAAGCCAAGGGCCGTCGCCGTACATCCATCCTGTGCGGCAATGCCGGCGCCTTCCTGACCGAAGAAATGCAGCGCGGTGCTGACGGTGCGATGACCGGCTTCGCCTACCCGGAAATGATGGTGGATGTCGTGCGCCTCAGTACGCAAGGCAAGTTCGACGAAGCTCAGGACATCTTTGACGCCTATCTGCCGCTGGTGCGCTACGAGCAGCAGCCGGGCCTAGGCCTTGCCGTGCGCAAATATGTGCTTGCCAAACGCGGCGCGATTGCCAGCGCGGCCCAGCGTCGTCCGGGTGTCGCGCTTAACGCGCTCGCCATCAAGGAAGTTGAAAAACTCATCGAACGTCAGACCAAGAAGCTTGAGGCACTGCGCTAATGGATTTCCAGATTTCCGGTAAAACAGCACTCGTTCTGGGCGCAAGCCGTGGCCTTGGTAATGCCATCACCAAAAGCCTTGCTGCAGAGGGCGTGAAGGTTTTTGCCGCCGCTCGCAGCGCCGACAAGATCGAGGCCTCCGCCAACATCACGCCCATAGCCGTCGATCTTTCCGACAAGGCCTCCGTTGCAGCGCTGATCGATACGCTGAAACAACAGGGCGGCGTCGATATTCTCGTCAACAATTCCGGTGGCCCGAAGGCTGGACCGGCTGTCGGCCAGAGTTCGGAAAGCTGGTCGTCGGCCTTCGAGATGATGGCAACCTCGATCTTCGCAATCACAGACGCGATGCTGGAAGGCATGATCGCCAAAAAATGGGGTCGTATCATCACCATCGGCTCCTCAGGTGTCGCTCAGCCGATTGCGAACCTGGCGCTGTCGAACGGTGTACGTGCCGCCGTTGCCGGCTGGTCGAAAACGCTGGCTTCCGAAGTCGCGAAACACGGCATCACCGTCAACATGATCCTGCCCGGCCGCATCGATACTGACCGCGTACGCGAACTCGACGGCATCAAGGCCAAGAATACCGGTGCGAGCGTCGAAGCCGTGCAGGAGGCCTCGCGCAACGATATTCCCGCGGGCCGCTACGGCAAGCCGGAGGAATTCGCGGCGGTCGCAACATTCCTTGCCAGCACCCAGGCCAGCTATGTTACGGGTTCATCCATCCGCGTGGATGGCGGAATGATCAAGGGACTTTGACAGGCATGACCGATTTCGACGCTGTGCACGAACGCCGCGGCACCGGCAGTTCCAAATGGAGCAAATATTCGCCCGACGTGCTGCCCATGTGGGTAGCCGACATGGACTTTCCGGCCGCCCCGGAAATCGTCGAGGCGATCAGCAACCGGCTGCAACATCCGCTGCTCGGTTATGGTGTCGCTAAGGACGAGCTGCGCGAAAAAATCGTTGCCGACATGCAGGCGAAATACGGCTGGGTGATTTCGGAAGAAGAGATCGTTTTCCTGCCCGGTGTAGAGCCCGGCTTCAACATGGCGCTCAAAGCCATGCTGCAACCCGGAGATGGTCTGGCCGTGCAGACGCCTGTCTATCGGCCGATCCTCAATGCCGCAGGCCATTGGGGCCTCGTTCGCCATGACGCACCTCTGCGCCCGACCGATGCCGGCTGGGTGATGGACGAAGATGTGCTGGCATCAGCGCTCTCGAAGTCGAAAGCACTGTTGCTCTGCAATCCGCAAAACCCGACCGGCAAGGTTTTCACCGCAGACGAGCTGAAGACCATTGCGGCGCATTGCGAAAAGAACGGTGCGCTGATCATTTCAGACGAGATCCATTGCGATCTTTTGTTCGATGGTCGCCGCCATATCCCGATCGCAACGCTGTCGGACGAAATTTCCGACCGTACCATCACGCTGATGTCAGCCGCCAAGACCTACAATACCGCCGGGCTGAAGACCGCTTTTGCGATCATCCGCAACAAGGACATCCGCTATAAATTTACAGCCTCCCGTCTCGGCATGGTCGATAGCGTCAACATTCTCGGGCTGGAGGCAACGCTTGCGGCCTTCGCAAAGGCCGATGACTGGAAGACGGAAATGCTGGCCTATATTCAGGCCAATCGCGATCATCTGTCTATCGAGATCGCCAAACACTTCCCGAGCATCAAGCTGATCAAGGCAGAGGCAACCTTCCTTGCATGGCTCGATTGCAGCGCATTGGGCCTGAAGCCTGATCCGCAGGCGTATTTCCTCGAGCACGGCAAAGTCGGCTTCAGCGCCGGTTCGGAATTCGGCGATGATTTCGGGCAGTATATCCGCGTCAATTTCGGTTGCCCGCGCTGCCTGCTGGACGACGGCCTTGATAGGATGAAAGCCGCATTGCGCGGCTGAGCCGTTCACGGCCGGCCTGTCAAATCCTTATTCGGCAATGGCTTCCAGAAACAGGTCGCCATATCGCTTGAACTTGGTATCGCCGACGCCGGCGATACCAAGCATTTCCCGCTCACTCGACGGACGCTCGCGCGAAAACGCAACAAGAGTCGTGTCCGGGAACACCATATAGGGTGCGATCCCGGCATCCTTGGCGATTTCCAGACGCAGCTTGCGCAGACGCTCGAACAGGATTGCTTCGACCTCGGACAGCCCTGCACGGCTGTTGGCGCCGCCACCGGATGTTCTTGCCGCCTTGCGGTCGGCCTTCGTTTTATCCTTGCGGAAAATGACCTGGCAGCGTTTCTTGAAAACGTCGGCAGCGCTTTCGCGCAGGATCACCGCACCGTAGTTTCCGTGGTCGATACCGATATGGTCGAAGGCGAGCAGTTGCCGGAACACCGATTGCCATGTTTGCACGGAATGTTCGCGACCTGCGCCAAAAACCGGAAATTCCGTATGGCCGAATTTTTGGGTCTTTTCCGTTTCCTTGCCGATCAACACATCAATCAGGTGCCCGGTGCCGAAACGTTCGCCTGTGCGGTAGACCGCGGCGAGCGCCTTGATCGCTGCATCCGTGCCGTCCCACTGCTCCACCGGATTGCGGCAGGTGTCGCAATTGCCGCAGGGCTGGCTGTAGCGTTCGCCGAAATGCGAAAGGATCGCCGTGCGCCGGCAACCGGCAGTCTCGCAGATAGCCAGAAGCGCGTTCAGCTTGGAACGTTCGATACGTTTGGTCTCATCCGAAGATTCAGCGTTTTCCTCGATCATGCGGTGACGCTGAACGATGTCCTGCATGCTGTAGGTCATGAACGTGGATGACGGCAGGCCGTCACGGCCGGCGCGACCGGTTTCCTGATAATATCCTTCAACGGAGGACGGCAGATCCAGATGCGCGACGTAGCGCACATTCGGCTTGTTGATGCCCATGCCGAACGCCACCGTAGCGACAAGGCATAGCCCCTCTTCCATACGGAACGCTTCCTGAACCTCTGCCTTCAGCGCAGGGTCCATGCGCGCATGGTAAAAACGCGCATGAAATCCCTGCTCATTCAGCCAGTTGCACGTTTCTTCTACCTTGTTGCGTGAAAGGCAGTAGACAATACCGCTTTCGCCCTGAAATTTGTTCAGGAATTCAAGAAGCTGTGCGCGTCCGTTCGCGCGCTCGACGATTTCGTAATAGATGTTCGGGCGGTCGAAACTGTCGACAAAAACCTCGGCTTCACCGAGGTCCAGAAGCCGGATGATGTCTTCGCGCGTGTGCGGATCGGCGGTCGCCGTCAGGGCAATGCGCGGCACACCGGGAAAGAGCGTTTTCAAGGTGCCGAGCGCCAGATAATCCTTGCGGAAATTGTTGCCCCAGGTGCTGACGCAATGGCATTCGTCCACGCAGATCAGCGACACCCTTGCCCGGCCCAGCATCGACTGGAACGACGGCAGCACGATGCGCTCCGGCGTGACATAAAGCAGCTTCAAGCTGCCGGCACGCAACTGCTGGCGTACCTCGCTATTCTGTTCATCGGTCTGCGCGGACGAGAGGCAGGCCGCGGCCACGCCGAGCGCCTTCAAATCCTCGACCTGATCATGCATGAGCGCCACCAGCGGTGAAACGACAATGGTCAGCCCCTCAAGGCAAAGTGCGGGAATCTGGAAACAAAGCGACTTGCCTTTGCCTGTGGGGAACAGGACCAGCGCATCGCGCCCGCCGAGAACCGTACGGATGACCTCCTCCTGTTGACCGCGAAAAGTCTTGTAACCCCAGACTTGTTCGAGTGCTTGTTGAGGATCGGCATAAAGGCTTTGCATGAGGCTCTCGTCTCGAAGGGCACCGACAGAGGTACCACGCTCGCAGCAGGATTTTGGCCGATGCCCGCCAGACTCGGCCAATAGATGGCAAGCCGTCATCTAGCCCGCCAAGGCCTCCGTTGCAAATCACAGCAACCCTAAACATCCGGGAGTTGCGAAGCGCGAAACAAGCGACAATAAATAGTCATCGCCGATGGACCTGCCTGGGGAGGAGTTCGAATTGGTTGAGTTGCAGACGGATGTCGTGGTGGTGGGCGCAGGGTTGGCCGGGCTTGTTGCCGTCTGCGAACTGGTCAGGCGAGGGCGAAAAGTCATCCTTCTCGATCAGGAGCCGGAAAACAGTTTTGGCGGACAGGCTTTCTGGTCGCTTGGCGGGCTTTTTATGGTCGATACGCCGGAGCAGAGGCGGCTTGGCATTCGCGACAGCTTTGAGCTCGCCCGGCAGGACTGGCTCGGGTCTGCGGGTTTCGATCGCACAGAGGACCATTGGCCGCGCCAATGGGCGGAAGCCTATCTGCAATTTGCCGCAGGTGAAATGCGCCCGTGGCTGCATGGTCTGGGCATGCGCTGGTTTCCTGTCGTCGGCTGGGCGGAGCGTGGTGGCGGATTGGCCGGCGATCATGGCAATTCGGTTCCGCGCTTTCATGTCACATGGGGCACAGGCCCCGGCACACTGAAACCATTTGTCGATCGTGTTCTGGCAGCTGCTGCCGATGGCCTCGTGGAAATTCGCCACCGTCATCGCGTCACCGGCCTGCAGGTGAGTGCCGGCTCGGTCACAGGCGTAACCGGTGAGGTACTGACACATTGCGACGTCGAGCGCGGAAAACCGTCAAACCGCGAAGTGATAAGGGACTTCGAAATTGCCGCATCCTCGGTGATCGTTGCAAGCGGGGGGATCGGCGGCAATGAGGAGCTGGTGCGACGGAATTGGCCGGCAGACCGTATCGGACAACCACCCAAAACCATGGTCTGCGGCGTGCCGCAGCATGTCGATGGATTGATGCTCGAACACACGCAGGCGGCGGGTGCCCGCATCATCAATGCCGACCGCATGTGGCATTATACGGAAGGCGTGAAGAACTGGGGGCCGATCTGGCCCAACCACGGCATCCGCATCCTGCCCGGCCCGTCTTCCATGTGGTTCGATGCCGCAGGCAATCGTCTGCCCCTGCCAGCACTTCCCGGTTTCGATTCTCTCGGCACGCTAAAAGAGCTTTGCGCACGCGGTTATTCGCATTCGTGGTTCGTCACCACGCAACAGATCATCAAGAAGGAGTTTGCGCTGTCCGGCTCCGAACAGAACCCGGATCTGACGGGAAAGGATATACCGCTTCTCTTGAAAAGCCGCTTGGGGCGCAGTGCAACACCGCCATTGGAAGCGTTTAAACAGCACGGCGAGGATTTCGTGGTCGCCGATACGCTTGAAGCACTGGTTGATGACATGAACAGGATAGGTGAATGCCCGATCTCGCTGGATCACCTGCGGGGGCAGATAGAGGCGCGGGATCGCGAGTTGGAAAACAAATTCGCCAAGGACCTGCAGATTGTCGCCATGCGGCAGGCCCGCGCCTATCTGGGCGACAAACTCATGCGCACGGCCAAACCGCATCGCATACTCGACCCCAAGGC
>Ga0075364_10000192_pt1 | contig 28238 bp, 25 predicted proteins | sample EndMetdeltDD1764_FD_71517 | JGI IMG/M metagenome (GOLD analysis project Ga0075364, IMG submission 71517) | Populus endosphere microbial communities from Tennessee, USA - Endosphere MetaG P. deltoides DD176-4 | ecosystem: Host-associated > Plants > Roots > Endosphere | place: USA: Tennessee... | reverse complement strand
GCGCGTCTGCTTGCGGCCACGCCGACGCGGAGCTTCCCGTTAGGTGCGAGAAGCTTGCCGGCCTCGGAATCTACCGCGCTTCCCATCGCCACCCGCGCCCAGCAGCTACTGTCCCATGCCATTGTCGCACTGTTGCACCGCACTTCGCCGCCCCCCGCACGCGGGCATGTCCTTCAGCTATGGCCCACACGAGCGATGACGGCTAAGACCGATCCACCATGGGTGGAACACCGAGTGGCACGATGTCAGCGAACGACGATCGCCGGTCCTGTAAAAGTGAGCAGCCTCGACCGGTCCTTTACAGATTGCGCCTTCCCGGACCGACCGCAGTACCAGCCCGTGTCCTGGCCGCCATCGCCGAGCCAATGATCTCGCATCGCGGATCACAGTTCCGCGAGATATTGAGCGACACCGCACGGCAGCTTCAACCGATCTTCGGCACGAAAAATGCGCCGCTTCTGTTCGGATGCAGCGGCACCGGCGTGATGGAAGCGGCTCTCGTCAATGTGCTCGCACCGGGTGAGAGGGTGCTGATTGTCAGTAACGGACAGTGGGGCGAGCGCTTCGCGGCCATCGGCACCGCAATCGGTGCGCGTGTCGACACCATCGATGTGCCGTGGGGCGGGGATGTCGACCCTTACGCGGTCGAGGCGGCACTCAAGTCCAACGATTATCGCGCGCTGGTCTACGTCCACAACGAAAGCTCGACAGGCGCTGTTGGCAACCTCGAGGCGGCTGGCCGCCTTGTCCGCCATCGCGACACGTTGCTGATCACCGACACCGTGAGTGGTCTCGGCGGCGTCGAGATGCTGCAGGACCAGTGGGGTGTAGATATCGCCGTCTCGGCGTCGCAGAAGTGTCTGATGTGCCCGCCGGGGATCGGTATCGCGAGCGTCAGCGAAAAGGCCTGGCCGATCATACGGCGTGCCGGAGGTGGTGCGCGCTTCTATCTCGATTTTCGCCGTGCGGCGGACGCCTGGACGAAGGGCGAGACCGCCTTTACGCCTCCAGTATCTCTCATCCGCGGCCTGCATGTTGCGCTGCAGATGATCCACGACGAGGGCCTTGCCAACGTGCTGGTCCGCCATGCGCGGCTGGCCAACGCATTGAGGGCGGGCGTCAACGCGCTCGGACTGGCCACGTTCACGTCCGCCGAGCGTCTCTCCAATACCCTTTCGGTCTTTCGTGTGCCGGAGGGTCTCGACGGCAAGGCGATCGTCAAGCGCCTCGCCGACAAGCACGGCACTATCATCGCAGGCGCACGCAACAAGCTCGACGGCAAGGTGATACGCATCGGCACGATGGGCTGGATCGGGGACGGAGACATTCTGACCGACCTGCACCATCTCGAGGATGTCCTGGCAGAGCTTGGTAGCCGGATCGAGCGTGGATCGGGCGTCGCAGCTGCATCGACTGCCCTATCCGATTGAGGCTTGCACTCGCCTCATCCATAATGGGCCCGGGCGGTTTGGTCGGACAAGCGGTGTCACGGCCTTTGCGTAAAGGGAGCGGATCGTGAAGAGCGGACCATTTGGAGCGCTTGGCTTTGCACTGTTGGCGCTCGCAAGCGTGTGCCTCGGCTCGAAGGTCGAGGCGCAACAGAAAGTCGTCATCTACTCGTCGAATGACGACACGTTGCACAAGCTGGTATTCGCAGCGTTCACAAAGGAGACAGGCATCGCGGTCGAGCCCATATCTGCTGGATCGGGTGTCGTCATGAAGCGCATCCAGACGGAAAAGGACAGGCCAGGCGGCGACATTGTCTGGGGTGTCAGCCGGTCTCTGCTCGACACCAATAAGCAGTACTTCTCCGCGTACCTGTCGAAGAACAACGACGCAACGCCCGCCGAATACCGAGAGCCGACCAACCTCTGGATCGGCAACAATCTGCATCTGCTGGTGATCCTGCAGAACACCAAGGTGCTCCCCGAAGATCAGGGCCCCAAGACCTGGGCCGATCTCCTCGACCCCAAATGGAAGGGCAAGATCGCCTTCACCGATCCTGCCAATTCGGGCTCCGCGTATTCCACCGTCACCATGCTGGTCGACCATTTCGGCGGTGGCGATGCGGGCTGGTCCAAGGTCAAGGAGCTGCTTGCCAACACCAAGGTGCTCAATCGGTCATCGCTGGTGTTCCAGGGCGTCGGCAACGGCGAGTATCCGCTCGGCATCTCGCTCGAATATGCCGGCTATGTCTGGGCCGCCGGCGGGGCGCCAGTGAAAACGATCTATCCGGCCGACGGCACGATCGCGCAAATGGAAGGGGTGGCCATCGTCAAGGGTGGTCCCAACCCGGATGCTGCCAAGGTTTTCGTCGACTACGTCAATCGCAAGGATGTGCGCGAGATGATCATCAAGGACACGTTCCGTCGTCCCGCACGCCAGGATCTCGACCTCTCCAAGCTGCCGGGCAACATGCCAGCGCTGACCAGCATCAAGCTCCTGCCCTACAAGGAGGTCGCCTGGACCGACGTGCGGGCGGCGACGCTCGAAAAGATCAAGGATCTTGTCCAAGAAACCCGCTAGATCTGGGGCCGGGGTTGAGCAAGATATCGATCGACGGCGTGTGCCGGTCTTTCGGACCGGTGCAGGCCGTGCGCAACATCACGCTCCAGATCGAAGACGGCGAGTTCTTCACCCTGCTCGGGCCGTCCGGCTGCGGTAAGACCACGCTGTTGCGCATGATCGCAGGCTTCACCGAACTCGAAGCCGGTGAGATTCGCATCGGCGACAGACGTATCGACATCCTGCCGCCGCATCGCCGCAACATCGGCATGGTGTTTCAGAACTACGCCATCTTTCCCAATCTCACGGTGGCCGGCAATATCGCCTACGGCCTCAAAGCCCGCAAAGTCGGCAATGCCGAGATCGCCACGCGCGTGGCCGACGCGTTGGCCCTGGTTCGGCTGCATGGGTATAGCGAGCGTTGGCCCCACCAGCTGTCGGGCGGACAGCTGCAGCGCGTGGCGATCGCGCGCGCGCTCGTCATACGCCCGGAGGTTCTGCTGCTCGACGAGCCGCTGTCCAACCTGGACGCGCGATTGCGCGTCGACATGCGCGGCGAGATTCGCGAATTGCAGCAACGCCTGAACATCACGACCGTCTACGTCACTCATGACCAGGAAGAGGCGCTCGCCGTATCCCGCCGCATCGCCGTGATGCAAGCTGGACAGATCGAGCAACTCGACGTCCCGGAAGCCATCTATCGCAGGCCGACAAGCCTGTTCGCCGCTCAGTTCATGGGCACCACCAATGTACTGACCGGCACGGTTGCACCGCGCGCGGGCGGACCTGCACGTGTTCGCGTCGGGTCCGCCGAGGTGGAAGTCGCCGATCTCGGCGCCCGCGAAGGCGAGACCGTTCGCGTGTGCATCCGCCCCGAGGCCTTGCAGGTTCTCGCTGCCGGGCAGGCTGCTCCTGCGGGGATGGCGAAGCTCCAGGCGACGATCGTCGGCGTCGAGTTCATCGGTGCGCTCAGCCGCCTCGACGTCGAGCTGCCGGGCGGCTCGGTTCTGAAGGTCGCCGTGCTCGACAATCCGGCTACGCTCGCAAGATCCGGCGACTCCATCGCCCTCGTCTACGATCCGGCCCGTGTCATTGTGTTCCCGCAGGGAGCGTCATGAGAGCGCTCGCCATCGCGCCGCTGACGCGATTACCGCTCGCCATGGGCGCGGCAGCCTTTATCTTCCTTAGCCTGTTCCTGCTCTATCCGTTGTGGAACGTGCTCAGTGCCAGCGTGCTGACGCCCGACGGCACGGCTTTCACGCTCGGCAACTATGCCCGCGTGCTGTCACGGAACTTCTATCGCGCCAGCATCGCCAACACGCTCCTCATCGGCCTGCTGGCGACCATCACCACGACGCTGATTGCCGTGCCGCTGGCTTTCGCAATTGCCAGGCTGGATATCCCGGGCAAGCTCCTGCTGATCGGCCTGGCGGCCCTACCGCTGGTTCTGCCATCGTTCGTCGGCGCCTACGCGCTGCTCTTGCTGTTCGGTCGCGCAGGGATCGTCACGCAGTTTCTCAATGCGTGGGGCGTGCCATTCGGCTCCATCTACGGCGTGCCCGGCATCGTCGCCGTCTACACGCTGACACTCTACCCCTACGTGCTGTTGCCCACGGTGGCCGCCCTCAAGGCGATCGACATCTCGGTTGAGGAGGCGGCGCAGAGCCTCGGCTCCTCGACGGCGCGAACCTTCCGGACGGTCACCTTGCCGATCATCATCCCGTCCGTGCTGTCCGGCGCGTTGCTGGTTCTGATCGAGACTCTGGAGAACTTCGGCGTTCCAGCAGTGTTAGCCGAAGACATGCCGATCCTGTCGGTCGAGACCTACAAGCTCTTCATCGGCGAGACGGCGGCCAACCCCTCGGCGGCGGGTGTGCTGGGGGTCTTGTTGATCGTCCTGACCGCCTCGGTGCTAATCATCCAGCGGCGCTATCTGGCGCGCCGGCGCTTTGCGACCGGAGCACGGGTCGCGCCGCCGCTGATCAGGATCGGCGGTGGCTGGCGCATCGTGGCTACCACATACTCCTGGGCCATCGTGCTGCTGGCGCTCGTGCCGTTCTTTGCCATCGTCGTCTTGTCGTTCATGGAATTCCGCGGTCCGGTTCTGCATGCAGCTTTCAGTCTGCAGAACTACGCGGAGCTGTTCGCAACCGCGCAACGACCGCTCGCCAACACGCTGCTGTTTGCCACCCTTGCCGCCTGCGCTGCAGCCATCATTGGTGTGCCGGTCGGCTGGATATTGGTGCGCACGCGCTCGGCCTGGACCAGTCTGCTCGACGTCACGGCCACGTTGCCTTTCGCTGTCGCGGGGACGATTCTCGCCATCGGCCTGGTGATCGCCTTCAATTCGGGCGGCCTGGTCTTGACCGGTGGATGGCTGATCATGGTGCTGGCCTACACGGTGCGAAAGCTACCTTTCACGGTGCGCGCTTCGAGCGCCATCCTGCACCAGATCGACCCGTCGATCGAGGAGGCGTCCATCAGTCTCGGCGTTTCCCCGCTGCGCACCCTGCTTCGCCTTGTCGTTCCGCTGATGCTGGGCGGCATCGTGTCCGGCATGGTGCTGACGTGGGTCACCGTCGCATCCGAGCTGTCCTCAACCGTGGTGCTCTACTCAGGCCCGTGGCGCACGCTCACCATCGTCATGTTCCAGGCGCTGGAAGGCACAGGTGCAGGCGTAGCGGTTGCTGCAGCCTCCCTCCTGATCGCCGTCACTTTGATCCCCGTCCTGGCCGCCTACCAATTGCTGCGCCGCTATGAGCTGTCCATGCTCTAGGCGCGCCGCGTCGGACAAATGCGCTGCAAGGCTCGAGACCTAAGTCTCGAGCACCTGCGCCAAGGCGGTCGCGGCGATCTCCATATCGGCGGATGTAACATCGAGGTGCGTGACGGCCCGGATCATGCCGCCGTAGGACGTACCCATGCGCACGCCGTGCTCGGCCAGTCCGGCAACGATGTCCTTGGGTTTTCTGCCGCTCGGGGATGGATCGATGAACACGATATTGGTCTCGACCTCGGGATTCATTATGCGTAGGCCCGACACGTTGCCCAGCATGTCTCCCAGCCGCCGGGCGTTGGCATGGTCTTCCGCCAGACGCTCGACGTTGTGATCGAGCGCATAGAGACCTGCAGCGGCAAGTATACCCGATTGGCGCAACGCTCCTCCCAAGCGATGCTTCCATTGCCAAGCCTCGTCAATGAAGGCCCGCGAGCCTGCCAGCACTCCACCGACCGGGCAGCCCAGCCCCTTCGACAGATCGAGCCAGACGCTATCGCAGGGCGCGGCCATTCGATGGGCGGCGATGCCACTGGCGACCGCAGCATTGAGAATGCGCGCACCGTCCATGTGAACGGCGAGACCGTGACGGTGGGCCATACGTGCCACGTGCTCGATAGTGTCGAGCGGCCAGACCGCCCCGCCACCGCGATTGACGGTCTGCTCGACGGAAACAAGGCGCGAGCGCGGGCCATGTCGGCCGCCGGTATCGCGCAGCGCCGCCTCGACTTCGGCCGCGCCGAAAATGCCTCGCTTTGTCGCCAGCGGCCAGGTTTGCACACCGGCAAGAGCCGAGCCGCCGCCGGCCTCGGACGTGAAGATGTGCGCCATGTCGGCGGCAATCACCTCGTCGCCCGGCCGACAGTGCACCAGGAGCGCGATCTGGTTGCACATGGTGCCGGAGGGCAAGAACACCGCGGCTTCCTTGCCCAGGAGAGTTGCAACGCGTTCCTGCAAGGCATTGGTAGTGGGGTCTTCGGCCTTCTGCTCGTCACCAACATCGGCCTCCGCCATCGCCTTGCGCATGCCGGACGACGGGCGCGTCGAGGTGTCGCTCGACAGATCAATCAGCCTGTTTGGCGCCATATGTAGAGCCCTCATGATTGCCGACTTGGCAGCGACGCCACAATTTTGAGAGATGCCGGGCCGGTACTTTGCCAGCACTCTTAGTGCAGTACTACATCCGTCTGCAGTTGGCACAAAGCGGACCACCCGGCGCCCTCGCCGTCACGTCCGCTCTGAGGGCAAGGCAGACGTCGAGCGCGGTCGACCTCATGTCTGCTTCTGACCACAGCCGTAGTCGCGGCACCTCCATTCGCTGCGGAAACCGTCAAGTCGAAATCAGCGCTCCCTGGGGTCGAGCGCGTCGCGCAGGCCGTCGCCTAGGATATTGAACGACAATACGACAAGGAAAATTGCCAAGCCGGGCCAGATGGCCATCCACGGTGCGTTGGTGAGGAAGCGCTGGGCCGTGTTAAGCATCGAGCCCCACGACGGCGCAGGAGGCTGTTGGCCGAGCCCCAGGAAAGAGAGGCTTGCCTCCGCAATGATAGCGGTGGCGATCGATATGGTCGCCTGGACGATGAGGGCCGGCAGAATATTGGGCAGGATATGCTTGAACGCGATGCGCGCGGGCGGGTTGCCGACTGCGCGCGCGGCTTCGACGTAGTCCTCCACCTTCACAGCCATCACCTGGCCGCGCGTCAGACGCACGAAGACCGGCGTGGCGGTGAGACCGATGGCGATCATGGCGTTGCGCAGCGACGGGCCGAGGAAGGCCGCCAGCGCGATGGCCAGGATCAGAAACGGGATCGCCAGCATGGCATCGGTGATGCGACTGACGAGGGCGTCGATCCATCTGCCGCCGTAGCCCGCGAGCAGTCCGATCGGCACGCCGAGGCTGAGCGCGATGGTGATGGAGACGGCGCCGGCCAGCAGCGAGGCGCGGGTGCCGAAGATCACACGCGAGAAGAGGTCGCGGCCGGATTCGTCGGTGCCGAACCAGTGCGCAAAGGATGGCGGCTTGCGAATGGATGTCCAGCTCTGCTGGGCCGGATCATATAGCGTGATCAGGGGCGCAAAGATCGCCATCAGCACGAACAGGACAATGACGACCAGGCCCAGGACGGCGCTTTTGCGCTTCAAAAGACGGCGCCAGGCGCGGGCGCCCGGGCTCTCCTCGGCCAATTCGACGCGGGGGACGCTCAGGACGGCCATGGGTCAGCTCCTGAGCCTGGGATTGATGAGCACGTAGGCGATGTCGGCCAGCAGATTGAGCACGATATAGGTGGTTGCCGTGACCAAGGTGACGCCTTGCACGACCTGGTAGTCGCGGTTGAAGACGCTGTCGACGATCAGCTTGCCGAAGCCCGGAATTGAGAACACCTGCTCGGTGAGCACGGCGCCCGACAGCAGCGTGCCTAGTTCGAGAGCGCCGAGCGTCACCACGGGTGTCAGCGCATTGCGCAAGGCGTGCTTCAGCACGACGACGCGCTCGGCCAGACCCTTGGCGCGGGCGGTGCGCACATAGTCGCTGTTCATCGCCTGCAGCATGGCGCTACGCGTATGGCGCATCAGCACCGCGGCGAACGAATTGCCGAGCACGAAGGCCGGCAGGATGGTGGTCTGCAGCGAGAGCCAGAAATCCTCGAATGGCCCGACGTAGCCCGACGCCGGCAGCCAGCCCAAGTGCACGGAGAACAGGAAAATCAGCATGATCCCCAGCCAGAAGTTCGGCGTGGAGATGCCCCACAGTGCGACTATATTCACGGCATAGTCGATGGGGGTGTCTCTCTTCACCGCCGAGATGATCCCCGCCGTCACGCCGATCGTCAGCGAGATAACGATAGCCATCAAGGCGAGCTGCAGCGTCACCGGGAACTTCTGCGCGATCAGCGTCAATACCGGCTCCTTGAGCCGCATGGACTCGCCGAGATCGCCCGAAAGCACGCCGCCGACCCAGTGCAGATATTGCGCGTAGATCGGCTGATCGAGCCGGTACTGCTGGCGGATCTGTTCCAGGACGGCTGGATCGCGTTCCTCGCCGGCCATGGCGAGCGCGGGGTCGCCGGGGAGGAGCTGCTGCAGGCCGAAGATGATCACGGACACGAAGAACAGTGTCGGGATCAGCTGCAGCAGGCGCTTGCCGAGGAATAAGAGCATTGGCGAGATACCCCCAGACCCTCCCCGCAAGGGGGAGTTGTCAAGGCTTCAGCTTCACGCCCACCACGCGCACCAGACCGTCGGGCAGTTGGGTGTAGCCTTCGAGCTTGGCGCTGTGGGCGATGATCACCAAGCGGTGGTAGAGATAGATGATCGACCCCTCCTTCAGAAACTTGTCCGCAATCTTTTCATAGATCGCCTTGCGCTCCTCGAGCTTGGATACCTTGCGGCTGTCGTCCAGCCACTGATCCACGTCCTTGTCGCAGTATAGCCCGTTGTTCTGCGGTGCCTTGCAGCGGTGAAAGATGTAGCTGTTGCCGTCGGGATCGACGCGGCCGCTCCATGCAAGGAAAAAAGCCTGGAAGCGACCCTCTTCGGCTTCTTTGAGCGAGGTTGCGAACTCGGTGACGCGGATCTTGAGATCGAAACCCGCCTCAGCCGCCATCGCTTGCAGTACCTCGGCGGCCTGCCGGCTTTCGGGATTGTTCGGCACCATGAAATCGACCACCACTGGCGCCGTCATGCCGGCGTCGGCGAGCAGCTTCTTGGCCTTGACGATGTCGCGCCCGGGCACCGGAAATTTCTGCTGAAAGTAGGGGCTCTTCGGGCTGACCCATTGGTTGCCGGGCAGCACCTCGCCGTTGAAGACGACATCGGAGAGGGCCTTGCGGTCGATGGCCGCCTCGAGCGCCTGGCGCACGCGCGGGTCCTTGCCGAAGGGGCCGTTCCTGCCGGCATCCCCATTCGCCAGATTGAGGGTGAGACCCTGGTAGCCGATCTCGATCTGAGTGGCGAGCTTCAGCTTGGGATCGGCGCGGATCTCTTTCAGGTCGGTAGCCAGCGCGCGTTCGATCAGGTCGAGACTGCCCGATTTCAGGCTGGCGAGCCGCACGGTCGACTCCACGACGGGCCGGAACACGATGCGATCGATGTGGACATTGGCTGCGTTCCAGTAGTCCGTGAACTTGTCGAGCACGATGCGATCCTGTTGCACGCGTTCGACGAACTTGAACGGCCCGGCGCACACGGGCTTGAGGCCAAACTTGTCGCCGGCTTCCTGCGTCGCTTTCGGGCTCAAGATCATGCCAGCGCGATCGGCGAGCTGGGCAATCAGCGGAGAGAAGGGATTCTTGAGCACCAGGCGCACGGTGGTGGCGTCGGCGACCTCTATCTTGTCGACGGCTGCGAGTTCCGGCTTGCGGAAGGAGCCCTGCATCGTCATGTGCCGTTCCAGGCTGGCCTTCACGGCGTCTGCGCCCATCACCTCGCCGTCGTGAAACTTGACACCGGGGCGCAGCTTGATGGTGACGGTCTTGCCGTCCTCGGAGGTCTCGTGCGACAGGGCAAGCTGCGGGATGATGTTGAGCTTGTCATCGATATCGAACAGCTTGTCGCACAGCGAGGCGAACACGATGCGTCCGACGTAGGTGCGGGCCAGCGTGGGGTCCAGCACATCTGGATCCTCGGCCAGGCCAATGCGCAGCGTCGTCTGTGCCATCGCGGCGGAGCCCCACAATACGAGCGTCGCTGCGGCCACGCCTGCCAAACCAAGCTTCCTCATGTGCGTGACTCCCAAGTTCGTGCGATTCCTCGCGCCCAGTGAACTAATCCTGAATCGTCGTGTCGAATGCCCGAAATAGCCGCTGCAGGCTTGCCGAAAATTCCGGTTCTGCATTGCGTGCGAGTGGCCCCAAAGAAACCATGTCGCGCCACAGATGGCACGCCGTCGCGTGCCGATCGGGCGTGTGCGCCAGATCTGGCCGCGCGGTTGTGCAAACTTCCTGGGCATGTGGGCAGCGTGGGTGGAGATGGCATCCGGCCGGTGGGTAGAGCGGACTGGGCAGATCGCCTGGCAGGATGCTGCGAACCCGGCGCGGACCCGGCGCCAGCGTCGGTACGGCCGACAGCAGGGCCTGCGTGTAGGGATGGCGCGGCTCGGCGAACAGCCGATCGGCAGTCGTGCTTTCGACGACGCGGCCGAGATACATGACGGCAACGCGGGTCGCGATATGCTTCACCACGGCCAGATCGTGACTGATGAAGATGTAGGCGAGACCAAGCCGCTGCTGCAGGTCCTTGAGCAGGTTCAGGATCTGACTGCGGATCGAGACGTCGAGGGCGGACACCGGCTCATCGCAGACGATCAGCTTCGGCTCCACCGCCAGTGCGCGGGCGATGGCGATGCGCTGGCGCTGGCCGCCCGAGAATTCGTGCGGATAGCGCTGGATGTGCTCGGCCTTGAGCCCGACGATGCGCAACAGATCGCCAACGCGCTCGCGCCGGCTCGCAGCGGACAGGTCGGTGTGCAGCAGCAGCGGCTCGGCCAGCGTCTCGCCGACCGTCATGCGCGGGTTGAGCGAGCTGTAGGGGTCCTGGAAGATCAGCTGCGCGCCGGCGCGCGCGCGGCGCAACTCACTGCCCGACAGGGAGGCGAGGTCGCGACCGGCGAGGCGGATGCTGCCGGCGGTGGGTTCCAGCAGCCTGAGTGCGAGCCGGCCAACAGTGGATTTGCCGCAGCCGGATTCTCCGACCAGCGCCAGAGTCTCGCCGTCGCGCACCTCGAAGGAGACACCGTCGACGGCGCGTACGACCGCTGAGGGAGTTCCGACGATCGATCGGCGCACTACGAAATGCTTGCTCACGTTCTCAAGGACAAGGAGGGGCGCGCTCATGCCACCAGCGCCTCCAGCGGCGCCTTCCAGCAGCGCGAGGCATGCCCTGCTCCAAGATCGGTGAGGGCCGGCGCCCGGCTGTGGCAGCGCTCGTCGGCGAACGGGCAGCGGGTGGCGAAGCGGCAGCCGATGAAAGCGCCCGCGAGGCTCGGCACGCTACCGGAGATGGTAGAGAGCCGCTCGCGCCGTGCGGAGAGCAGCGGAATGGAGCCGAGCAGGCCGACCGTGTATGGATGCTGCGGCGCCGCGAACAGCCGGGCGGCCGGCGCCTGCTCGACAATTTCGCCGGCATACATCACCGCCACGTCGTCGCAGGTCTCGGCCACCACGCCCAGATCATGGGTGATGAGGATGATGGCCGTGCCGGTCTCCTCGCGCAGCTTGGCCAGCAGATCGAGGATCTGCGCCTGGATGGTAACGTCGAGGGCCGTGGTTGGCTCGTCGGCGATGAGCAATGCGGGCGCGCAAGCGAGCGCCATGGCGATCATCACGCGCTGACGCATGCCGCCCGACAGCTTGTGGGGATACTCGTCGACGCGGACTTCGGCGGATGGAATTCTGACATGCCCCAGCATGTCGATCGCCATGCCCCGCGCCGCCTTCGCCGAGAGGCCGCGATGGCGCATCAGGGCTTCGCCGATCTGATCGCCCACCGTGAAGCTGGGATTGAGCGAGGTCATCGGCTCCTGAAAGATCATCGCGAGCCGGTTGCCGCGCAAATCCTGCATCTGCCACTCCGGCAGAGACGCCAGCTCCCGCCCTTCGAAAACGACGGATCCCGATACGCGCGCGCCGGTCCTGGCGAGCAGCCGCATGATGGACAGCGCGGTCACGCTCTTGCCGCAGCCGGATTCGCCGACGATACCGAGCGTATGGCCGGCCGCTAGCGAGAAACTTACGCCGCTGACCGCTTCTGTGACCCTGCCGCGGTCGCCGTGGAACACGACGCGCAGGTCCTCGACGGCAAGGAGCGGCACCCCACTCACGCGCATGTCCTCACTCATATCCCTCCGCGATCGAGCTGGTGATCAGCGTCTCGAGCTTGCCGCGATCGGTCAGCCCTGAAGGTTCGCTCCGGTTCGGCATCAAGCGGCGGAAATGCACCCAGCGCCGGCGGGCGACCTCCTCCAGCCGCGCAATCTCGGCGAGCGGGTCGGCGTGGTCGTCGACGCGCAGATCGTAGAGGGGGTAGTCCTCGCCGTCGTGGATTAGGAGTGCCGCCGACTGCTTGCCGCGCTTGTCTCCGCCCGCCTCCTCGCCGGCTAGCATCGCCGCGATCAGCCGGCGCGCGAAGGGTAGCGTGGATCGCGATTCGTAAACCCGCATCGTCTGGGCCAGGACTTGGGGGCTAGTCAGCATGTTGCCGGCGATGGAGTAGTTGGCGCGCACCTCGTGCCCGCACCAGCCGATACAAGCCGCACCGGTGTAGGCGGCGAACCGGCCTACCCTGTCCATCACGTGCAGCTGACGGTTGTCGCGGCCTTCGTCGGCCGCTGTGAGCCGCGCAATTACATCCTCTGCGCTCACGCCAGCCTCCAGCAGCGCCAAGCCCTTGGGCCCATAATACGGGTTCATGAAGGCTTGCGAGGCGACGCCGCCGGCACCGGTTCTGATATGCGGAACCAGCGCTCCCACAGCAAAGAACCTCGTGGCAACGGCGATACCGATGCGGCCGGTCGGCTCGTCACGGGCGATGATCGACCATGTCATTTAGCAGTGTCCAGATCTGCCCCGCGCGCGCTCCCGCCGCAAGGCTACGGGCGCCAGTAAGAAGCAACGCCGAAATGATTGCGCCGTCAATGACGTATTGGCACAGCTGGCGTTTCGCGGCGGCGCGCAAGAAGATAGCAATCGAAGGTGCTGGGGATGATCGTGAACGTCGCTGAACCGACACTCACTAGGACGACGAGGTTTGTGTCTGGTCGAACTTGGCATACCGTCTCCTACAGTGTCAGGGGGCCGACACCCTTTGCGGGGTGACAAGCTTTGGCATTCTCCGCTCCTGCGCTTGATGGCGCGCTTGGAGGAAACGTGATGGCAGACAGTTGGAATCGTTATGGTCCGACGGCGGCCCGCTCGCACCGCAAGCCCGGCCGTGAGATCCGCCCCGAGAGCCTGACCCTCGACGTCCACTCTCACGTCGCCGTGCCGGCCGCCGCCGCCCTCGTCAAACCGCATCTCGACCTGTCGACCATCCCGCTTGCCCACTTCGCCACGCCAGCCACCAAGGCCCTCAACATGCAGCAGGATGCGGATCGCAGCAGCCGCATGACCCAGTACGACGAGCGCCTCGCCGACCTCGATGCCATGGGTCTCGACATGCAGGTGATCAAACCGCCCCCACCGCAGTGCTACTACACCGTGCCGATCGAGATCGCGGTCAAGGCCACCCGCATCGTCAACGATAGCCTGGCGGAATACGCCGCCAAGAAGAGCGACCGCTTCGTCGCCTTCGGCTCGGTGCCGCTGCAGGACGGCAAGGCAGCCGCCGCGGAACTCGAGCGCACGGTCAAACAGCTCGGCTTCAAGGGCGTCCAGGTCCTGACCAACGTCGCCGGCAAGGAGCTGTCGGACCCGGAATTCGCGCCGTTCTGGGCCAAGGCCGAGGAACTGGGCGTGCTCGTCGTCATCCACCCGAACGGCTTCACCGAGGGCCAGCGCCTGACGCGCTTCTATTTCAATAACGTCGTCGGCAACCCCTTCGACACGACCATGGCGCTGCACTATCTGATCTTCGATGGCGTCCTGGAGCGCCACCCCAAGCTGAAGATCCTCGCCGTGCACGGTGGCGGCTATCTGCCCTCCTACTCAGGCCGCATCGATCATGCCTGGGGGGCCCGCTCGGACGTGCGCGGCACGCTGCCGAAGCCGCCCACCAGCTACCTCAAGCAGATTTACGTCGACACTGTTGTGTTCACGCCGCACCAGCTCGCCGCCCTGGTCGACCTGTTCGGTGCGGACCACGTGCTGATGGGCACCGATTACCCCTACGACATGGGAGAATACGACCCCGTGGCCCACGTCTGCGGCGCTGGACTGGACGCCACGTCGATGGCCAAGATCTGCGGCGGCAACGTCAAGGCCCTCCTGGGTCTGTAGCTGGTCTGGAGTTGCGGTTGTCATCCCGGAATTCGCGCCAGCGAATATCCGGGACCCAGGGCCAAGCAGCGATACCTCCTATGGCCCCTGGGTCCCGGCTCTGAGCCATGCTCAGGCCGGGATGACAGATGGCAAAAGTCGCCATCAAGACTTGTGATTATTTCCAGCAGTTTATCTAATTTACGCGACCCGTGAGCGGCCGCTAGGCTAGGCGCAAGAGCAAGAACAACATGCCGTTGTCCGCGTCTCGCATGCGGCAGCAAGGGAGGAATGCGACGTGAGCGAGCCCATGATCCCCAGCCAGCGGGCACCCTACTCGGCCATCGTCGATCGGCCACCACTCCAGCTGCCGGGCGGCGCACGCATCATCGTCTGGTCGATCGTCAACCTGGAGGTGTGGGACATCTCGCGGCCGATGGCGCGTCAGGTAATCCCCGCTCCCACCGGCCAGGTGCTGCTGCCGGACGTGCCGAACTGGAGCTGGCACGAGTACGGCATGCGCGTCGGCGTCTGGCGCTTCTTCGACCTCTACAAGCGACTCGGCGTGCGCCCCACCCTGTCGATCAACGCCCGCGTCTGCCTAGACTACGAGCGCGTCGCCCGCGAGGCGCGCGATGCCGGCTGGGAGCCGATGGGCCACGCCTTCGAGCAGATGCCGATCCACAAGGTCGAAGACCAGCGCGGCATGATCCACAAGTCGATGAACACGCTGGAGAAGTTCTGGGGCAAGCGGCCGATCGGCTGGCTGGGGCCCGGCCTGACGCAAACGCTCGACACGCCGGAGCTGCTGGCGGAAGCCGGGGTCAAGTACATCGGCGACTGGATCTATGACGACGAGCCGACCGTCATTCAGACCGCGAAGGGCCCGCTCGTCACGCTGCCCTACACCGTCGAGCTCAACGACATCCCCATGATGATCGTTCAGCACCACGAGGGCCAATACTGGTACCAGAAGTGCGTCGACGCCTTCGACCGGCTCTACGAGGAAGGCGGCACCCGGCCCCGCATCATGGCCATCGCCATCCACCCCTACATTTCCGGGCAGCCGTTCCGCATCAAGTACCTGGAGCGCGTCTACGAGTACCTGAATCGGCATTCCGGCGTGCTGCATTGGAACGGCGCGGAGATCTACGACTGGTATAATGCGATCACCAAGGTGCATACCTGAGATGCGGCTCGGGGGGAGACCAACGGCATGATGCTGTTCCAGGTCCTGAACGGTCTCACCTTCGCCGCGCTGCTGTTCGTGGTAGCGGCCGGCTTCACCTTGATTTTCGGCTTGTTGCGCATCGTCAACCTCTCGCACGGTGCGCTCTACCTGTTCGGCGGCTACATCGGCTTCGCCGTGGCCGTGAAGACCGGCAGCTTCATTCTCGGCGGCGCAGCGGCGATGGTGGCCGTGGCCCTCGCCGGGCTCGTCCTCGATCAGGGGCTCTTGCACTTCGTCAAAGGTTACGAGCTGCGCCAGGTGCTGCTGACCCTCGGAGTCGCCTTCGTGCTCAACGACCTCGCCCTCGTCATCTGGGGCGGCGACACCTTCACGGTGCCCACGCCCGAAATCCTGCAAGGCCCCATGAACGTGTTCGGCGTGTTCTATCCCAAATTCCGCATGTTCGTGCTACTGGTCGGCGTCATCGTCTTCGTCGGCCTGTGGCTGTTGCTGCACAAGACCCGGCTCGGTGCCCTGATCCGCGCCGGCGTCGATGATGCGGAGACAGTCGAGGCGACCGGCATCAACATCCGACTGGTGTTTCTCGCCACCTTCATGCTGGGCTCGGCGTTGGCGGGATTGGCCGGCCTGCTCGGCGGCGCATTTCTCACGCTCTACCCCAGCGCCGACTCTGAAATCCTCGTCTTCAGTCTGGCCGTCGTCATCATCGGCGGTCGCGGCAGCCTGGAGGGCGCCGCGATCGGCTCGATCCTGATCGGCATGCTGAACACGTTCGGTCAAGTGTGGTTTCCCGAGCTCGCCTACTTCGTAATCTTCGGTCCGATGGCCCTGCTGCTGGCCTTCCGGCCGCTCGGATTGTTCGGGAGAGCGGCATGACGCAAGCGGTCAATGCCTTGGCCAGAAGCGATGCGCCGGTCGGCCGTTCGGTCGGCAAGTTCGCCGCCATGACGGTCGTTGTTGTTGGCCTCGCGATCCTGCCGCTGCTGCTCAGCAGCTACCAGCTGGCCCTCGCCACACAGATCCTGATCTTCGCCATGCTGGCCATGTCGGTCGACGTGCTGGCGGGCTATGCCGGGCGCACGCCGCTGTGCCACGGCGCCATCTTCGGCGCCTCGACCTACGTCGTCATCTACGCCAGCAATGAATACGGACTGCCGCTGCCGCCGGCACTCCTGCTCGGCGTGCTGGCCGCCACCGCGCTGGCCACCGTTTTCGCCCTGCTCGCGGTACGCACCGCAGGAGTCTACTTCCTGCTGCTCACCCTGGCGCTCGGCCTCGTCATCTGGGGCGTATGCCTGCGCTGGACGCACGTGACGGGTGGAGAGAACGGCCTGCGCGGTCACCTGCGCGAGGGCCTCTTCGCCGACATCCGCCTACTCTATTTCGTCGTGCTCACCGTCAGCCTCGCCACCTACTGGGCGATGCACCGCTTCGTCAGCTCGCCGTTCGGTCTGACGCTGCGCGGCATCAAGGACAGCGAAAGCCGCATGGCGAGCCTGGGCTACAACGTGCCGCTGCATGTGTTCGTCGCCTTCACCGTATCGGGCTTCTTTGCCGGCATTGCCGGTGCCCTGTACGCCATCTTCAACAACTTCGTCAGCCCCTCGACCATTGCGCTCGCACAATCGGTACAGGGGCTGCTGATGGCCATCGTCGGGGGCGTCGGCACGCTGCTCGGCTCCTACGTCGGCGCCACCGTCATCATCCTGCTCGAGCAGTTCGTCAGCGCCTACACCGAGCGCTGGCTGATGGTGCTGGGCGCCGTGTTCGTGCTGATCATGATCTTCGCCCCGGAAGGCATCGTCGGAAAAATCAGGGCCCTGGCGAAGAGATCGAACTGAAGGTAGCGCGCATGGGCGCGTCCGTTGAAGGGAGAGTAGGGTCATGAATCGCAGAGATTTTCTGAAAACCTCGTCGTCGACCGCCGCTCTGGCAGTCGGCACCGTCGCCATGCCGGCCGTGCTGCGCGCCCAGGCCGGTGGGCCGATCAAGATCGGCCTCCTGTCGCCGCTGACCGGCGTGCTGGCCGCCGGCGGCAAGGAGCTGGTGGAAGGCTTCGAGCTGTGGTGGGAGCAGAAGAACAAGGAGGTCGCCGGCCGCAAGGTCGAGATCGTGGTCGAGGACGACGCCTCCAACCCCGACACGGCCCTGCAGAAGGCGCGCCGCCTCGTCGAGCAGGCCAACGTGCACTTCCTGATCGGCAACATCCTAGCCAACACCGGCCTCGCCGTCGCCAACTACGTGAAGGGCAACGGCGTGCCCTACTTCATCCCGGTCATCGCCGCCGACGAACTGACCCAGCGCGCCCGGCTGCCCAACGTGCTGCGCATTGCCGGCTACACCGGCAGCCAGATGACGCGACCACTGGCCGACTGGTGTTACAAGCAGGGCTACCGCAAGGTCGCCACCATCTCGCAGGACTACACCTATGGCCACGAGATGACCGGCGGCTTCTGCCAGACCTTCTCGGAGGCCGGCGGCAAGATCCTGCAGCAGTTCTGGCACCCGCTGGCGACGGCCGATTTCAGCCCCTATCTCGGCCAGCTCGCCAACCTCGGCGCCGACGCCATCTTCGCCATGGAGACCGGCGCCGACTCCACGCGCTTCATCCAGCAGTACAAGAATTTCGGGCTAAAGGAGAAAATCCCCCTCGTCGGCGCCATGAACCTGGCCGACCAGTCAGTGATCCGCACGCTCGGCGACGAGGCGCTCGACATCGTCAGCTGCCACTCCTTCGCCGAGGGTGCCACCGACGATGGCACCAAGGCGTTTGTGGCCGAGTACGAGAAGCGCTACCAGAAGCTGCCCTCGGTGTTCGGCACGAACCACTATGCGGGCGGCATGTGGCTGACCGAGGCGATCACCAAGATCGGCGGCAAGGTCGAGGACCGCGACGTGTTCCTCAAAGCCGTGCGCGAGGTCGAGCTGAAGGGCTCGCCGCTCGGCCCGGTCGTGAAGATGGATGCCTACGGTCACCCGGTTTACACGGCCTTCATCCGCAAGGTTGCCAAACGCTCCGACGGCAAGCTGTGGAACGTGGTGGTCACCAGCTATCCCAACGTCTCGCAGTTCTGGACCTACGACCCCGAGACGTACATGAAGCAGCCGCCCTACTCGCGCACCTTCCAGGGCATCAAGAGCTAGTGTTCTCTGGCCAACAGATGCTGCCCCGGTGGCCATCCTCGGGCTTGTCCCGAGGATCCATCCTTCAGCAGCCTCCGGAGCGCGCGGATGGATGGATGGTCGGGACAAGCCCGACCATGACAACTTGGAGCAGCGGGACCCAGACCAATTGACGAACCCTATTCTGCAGCTCGAGAACGTAAGCGTCCGCTTCGGCGCGCTGTCGGCGGTCGATGGCGTGTCGCTCACCCTGCGCGAGGGCGAGCGACGCGCCGTGATCGGGCCCAACGGTGCCGGCAAGACCACGCTCTTCAACGCCATCACCGGCGTGATCCGGCCATCCTCGGGGCGCATCCTGCTGCAGGGGCGCGACATCACCCGCATGCCACCCAACCGCCGCGCCCATCTCGGCATCGGCCGCACCTTCCAGATCACAAATCTGTTTGCCAACCTGACGGTGGCCGAGAATATGCGCCTCGCCCTGCGAGGCACCTCACAAGGCAAGTTCCAGCTGTTCGCCGGCGACCGCCTCACCACCGACGAGGCAACGCGACTGGATCGGGCCCTCGAGACCAGCCGGCTGACGCACCGCCACCAATCGACCGTGCGCGAGATGTCCTACGGCGAGCAGCGCCAGCTGGAGCTGGCCATGGCGCTCGTCTCGCAACCGCGCCTGCTGCTGCTCGACGAACCCGCCGCCGGCCTCTCGGCCATGGAGCGCACCTACTTCGCCGAGATCGTCAAAGGTCTGCCCAAGGACCTGACCATGGTGCTGATCGAGCACGATATGGACCTCGCGCTGCGCCTCGTCGACTATGTGAGCGTGCTCAACCACGGCCGCCTGCTGGTCGAAGCAGAGCCCGCCGCCATCCGCATCAACGAGGCCGTGCAAGAGGTCTATCTCGGAAAGCCGCATCATGCTCGACGTGCGTAACGTGCACAGCTTCTACGGCGCCGCGCACGTGCTGCACGGCGTGAGCCTCGACGTGAAGGCCGGCGAGATCGTCGCCCTGCTCGGCCGCAACGGCATGGGCAAGACCACGCTGATCCGTTCGATTATGGGGCTTGCCTCGCCCAGCGTTCGCGAAGGCTCCATCCTACTGGAAGGCCGCGAGCTGCGCGGGCTCACGCCGCACGAGATCGCCCGCCGCAAGGTCGGCTACGTGCCGCAGGGCCGCCGGCTGTTCGGCTCGCTCACCGTCACCGAGCACCTGACGATTTACAAGGCCGCCGGCGCGCGCGAGGGTTGGACGGTCGACCGCATCTTCGCCACTTTCCCGCGCCTCGCCGAGCGCCGCTCGCATCGCGGCGGCCAGCTCTCGGGCGGAGAGCGGCAGATGCTGGCCGTGGCGCGCGCGCTGATGATCGACCCCAAGCTGCTGCTGATGGACGAGCCCTCCGAGGGCCTGGCGCCTGTCATGGTGCAGCAGCTCGAGAGCATCATCGTCGGCCTGCGACGGGAGGGCCTCGGCGTGCTGCTGGTCGAGCAGAACCTCTATTCCGCCCTGGCCGTCGCCGACCGCGTGTTCATCCTCGAAACCGGCAAAGTCGTGCACCAGGGTACGCCGGTCGAGATCGAGGCCGATACGACTCGGCTGCAGCAGTTCCTGGGCGTGCACTGAGGTCGAGATGCCATGTCCTTCGACCTGATCCTCCCCCAGGCCCGCATCCCGGGCCGCGAGGGCGACCTCGTCGGCATCGCCGTAACAGGCGGGCGTATCGCCGCCATCGGGCCTCGCGGCGAACGGTGTCGGCGAAGCCGTACGAAAGGCACACAACCACAACGTGGCGTCGGCGGCTGTCGCCTTTTCCGAGTTGGCACCTGACTTCGACATACGGCACTAGGGCTCCTGCCGCCCTACGTCGAGAACCGTTACTCCCCGACGCAACCGAGCCGAATGGAAACCGGCCACACCGTGATGCGCGCGCAGTATGTCCCCGGCGAGGTCATGCGGCAGGTGGCGGGTTTCTCGATCCGGACTTCTCTCGCGCCGCCATCCAGACGTGTCTATCCTGCGGGCTAGTTGCTCAGCAGCTCCGCGCTCCAACGATTGCCAACGCTTCGGCAATGCTCGCTGCCGGAATGCCGGCTTCTTTTGCCTTTCTCAGCATGGGCCATACCTCGTCACGAGCGTCAGCCCCAACCTCTTGGCCGTCAGGAGATGCGCTGAATTGAAGGTGCGATAGCGCGGTGCGATTTGTCTGCCGTCTATGTGCGCAATCCGGTGCATCGCACTCTTGATCTCAAAGAACCCGTGCATAGGCATGACGAGGCCAAAGCCTTGCACGTGCGCTGCTTGTAGGAACTCGTCTGCCGCCGTGTGATGAACGGATGTTGTGTCAAAGGCATCAACGACAACGCTCGCTCCACGATGAGAAATTTTTGAGGATCGCGCGGGTGGTCCGTTATCGTGCTCTCTCACGCGCGGTGGAAAATTGCTGGTTCGAAGGAACAATGGTGCCGTCGGGATCAACCGTCACGACGCGTTTGCAGGGAGGTAAATCTGAAACGTAAAAGAGTTGCAAGCTGATTTCACGGTTCAGCGCCTCTTGCTCTGCATCAGTGAGGCTGATTCCGGTAGCAATAAGCTTGTAGCCACCGCAAAGATTGGCGACGATCCAACCGCCTTTCGCGGCCGCAGAGTGCGCGCCGCAATCATTTGCGTCGCGAGCGGTTGCTTTACACCGTCTGATTGCTTCGGCCATGGCTTGTGGCTGCGAGCTATGGCTCGCAACGCCCCACGATCCGTCCCGTGCCAATGTCACAACGGTCCAATCGTGGTCCCATGCCACGCACTCAGAGAAGCGCAACACGAGGGCGCAAAGAAGAATTGGGAGACGGTTACTCGAACAGTTCATATTGGCCTCCCTCAAATTTGGCGGGCGCGAATTTCTCGTCTTGCTTCGTTGGCTAGACCACAGCGACTTGCTTACAGACCGCGCCAGAGGCGAGCAGTTCCGCAGGGGACAAGCCGGATTGCGATACCAGATGTTGTGCCGTTACTTCTCGGCGCTGCGCAGCCAAGGGGTGCCGCCCACCATTAGGCGCCGCGCCACCATGCGCATGCCGGTCGATGGGCTATTGCTGAGGCCATTCGGCTTGGTGGCCTCGCGCCTTAATGCGGCAGCGGAACCGGTCTTCGTCTCGGAGTATGCATGCGGTCGGTGATCGCTGAGGAAAACCACGTAGTAGGTGGCGGCGACGATGACACCGCCGAGTGTGTTCCCGAGCGTAACGGCGACAACGTTGCCGACGAAATCAGTGAATCCAATCTGCGCGCCGTTCAGCATGCCAATCGGAAGCAGGTAGAAGTTGGCAATACAGTGTTCGAACCCAAGGGCAACGAAGGCGCTTATGGGCAAGGCAATCGCAATCGCTTTGCCCTCAACGCTGCGCGCGCCGACACTCAGCCACACGGCGAGGCATACCAGCATGTTGCAAAGGACGCCCCGCAAGAAGGCCGGTGTCATGCCGAGATGGGCCTTGGTTTCCGCAATCCTGACGACCGTCGCTTTGACTGCTGCATTGTCCATGACACCGGACAAATGGATTACAAGAGCCAGGGTGACAGCGCCGACGGCGTTTGCGGCATAGGCCAAGACCCAATTCCGCAGCACGGCCTGGAATGAGATCTTGCGACTGGCAAATGCCAGCACCATGAGATTGTTGCCGGTGAATAGCTCGCCGCCCGCAACCACCAGCATGAACAGGCCCAGGCTGAACGCAAGACCAGTTGCAAGCCGGCCCAAGCCGTATCCGAGCATCGTCTCAGTGGCTACGAGCGTGGAAAGTGCACCGCCGAAGCCGAGGTAAATACCTCCAAGCCCTGCCAGCAAGATCAGGCTTCTGGTCGGCAAGCCTGCTCGTTGCACGCTAGCCGCCTCGAGTCGTTGCGCGATCTCGCTGGGGCTAACAGCATCCAAGAATGTTGCATGCGGCCCCATCTGAGAATTTTGCATTTGTTCCTCGACTTCTGGCTGGGCAAGCCCGTCTAACCACCACGATCCGCACCTGTTATCGACGAAGCAACCCGTGACGCCTGTTCCTCGCGTCACACCTTGGTGCATTTTGTCGACAGCGGGCCTGTCGAGGAAGCTAGCGACGAGGACGGTCTCCACACATCGTCGGAATTGACCTAGATTTTCCCGTTCTTTCCGATCCTCTCGTCTGCACCGGGGTTCATCGGGGACCTGCTTTGCGGCAAAGCTCGGTCTTCGTCCCAAGTCTTCCCCGGGAATGCGCTAGACTCCGTACGTTCGCCCGACCTCAACGCTACCATCCTGTCGGGACGAGCTATGAGCTTTGCGACGGATCGCATTCCGTCAATGGAACCCCTGCGACGCCGGCATCGAAGTCGAAACCGCGCAAGTGTCTGGCAAGTTTCGCTCCAACATGGCTAGCAGCATCGCCGAGAAAGATTCGCGTTTGTATCCAGTCCGAGTGCCGGTCGCGCCAAGTGGTCCTACCTCGTTGTAGTCTCTATGCAGCCGTTCTCTAGCGTCAGCCAGCAACAAGAACCAGTGCGTGTTTCTAGCATTCTGCGTGCAGCCGGCCGTTGAACACCTCGATGGAGGCGTTATCGGTCGGCTCGCCAGGCCGTGAGAAGTCAGCGCGAAATCTGGTGTCGACGCTGTAGGCGATTGTCCGCTGATGAAGCCCAGCGGACATCATCACGCGAAGATCCGACGCCATGTGCCACAATGCGACTATCGCAGCGTGGCACAAAAGACATTCGCCGCGATTGAACTGCAGGCTCCCGCCTGCGCTCCTCGTGGATTGTGTGGCAGACTTTGCGGGCAGCCTCTCTCTGAGCGGCGCCATGCGCGAGGCAACAGCTACATGTCTCCAGCCAACGAACCCTCCGAGGACGCTACATTATCTGACTTGCACGGTGTGCGGGTGCTCGTCGTCGAGGACGGATGGCAGGTAGCGGATGCGCTTAGGTTGTCGCTCGAGAAGTTGGGAATGCATGTTGCCGGCCCCGTAGCCACGACAGAGGCGGCGCGCGGTTTGGCAACCGAATGCAAACCAGATCTGGCTCTCGTCGATGTCAATCTCAAAGGCGAAATGGCCTATCCCCTGATGGACTGGCTGCACGATCGAGGAACCCGGATCATAGTGATCTCCGGCTATGGGGACCTTCCCCAGTCTTTGGAGAGGTTCGCCGCCATACTGCACAAGCCGTTCACCGCGACTGCGTTGCAGGCAACGCTACGTCGTGTGATGGGCCGGGGCCAGATACGCTGAGAACGTCAGTTGGCGTCTTGCCGGCCTGCAGCCATTTGGCCGGCAACGTGATCCTGCAGCGCACGCCCTCAGCGTCGTAGACAAGGTCTACCTTGCCACCCAGTTCGTAAGGAATGAGGTTGCGAATGGCACCCGTGCCATACCCCGTCTCGGTTGGAGCCGTGACGGCAGGACCTCCACTCTCGATCCATTCCAGCAACAAGCTGCGTTGGCCATCCTGCCAATCCCACCGTACAGAGATGCGTCCGTGCGGCGTCGTCAGCGCACCATACTTGGAGGCATTGGTTACGAGTTCATGCAGCACGATCGCCACGGGCTGGGTGGCATCCGCCGACAGAAGCGCGGCAGGACCTTCAACGCTCGCGCTATTCTCACCGACATAGGGCGCCAATTCGCTATTGGCTAGATCGGCCAGGCTCACACCCTTCCAGTGATTGCGGCTCAGCAACGCATGAGCATTGGCCATCGACTGAATACGGCCATCGAATAGCTGAAGAAACTCGTCCATCGAGCGGCTGCCTTCGCGTGTTCGCTGCGCAACCGTTGCGACCGACGCGAGGACGTTCTTGACGCGGTGATCGAGCTCGCGCACGAGCAGCCGCAATCGGACTTCGCTGTCCTTGAGTGCAACATCCGCCCGTTTGCGGTCGCTGATCTCTTGCGTGATCTTGGAGATGAGCGCGGCCAGAAACCACCAGTAGCTGAGGGCCAATACACCGAGGAGCACGTAGCCACGGTGGTTGAGAAAGAGCAGACACTTCGCGGCGCTCGGAATGAGTATTCCAGACATGTAGCTCATGGCAGCCGAGGGCAATGCTGACAGCAGCACAGTACCGCTGGCTGCCATGCCGACCCCGAGCGCGACCAAGATCAGCTCTTCGTTGTGCGCCAAGTTGCCCAGGTACAGAACGGCGATCGCGCTCCACGGCAAGGCGAGAAAAAACGCGTAGATGGTCGCCCTCCTGACCGCGTGCCGAAGGTCTCTTGCTATCCGACCGCGCCTTCTCAGGTGTCGATAAAGCACCACCAGGGCTATTGCGTACGAATACGCGCACCAGATGATGAGTTGAATGCTCGGAATTGAGCCTGCCAGCGCAAGAGCCAAGACGGTAGTGTTAAGGATATGTCCGGCCATCGCATGCGGCGTCACACGCGCAACGACGCTCAGCTGGTGACGTTCAAACTCGGAGAGACGGGATTGCATGGGTAGCCCCAGCGCCTCGCGAGCACCAACGGCTGGTGCCCAATCGATGTTTGTGCAGCATACATTGTCTGGGGCAGGCAGGATGCCGATTTTCAAAACGCCAGCTTCATCCGCCGCCGAGTGGGTGGACCCATCAGCGAAGAATGCCAACGTCCTATTGAGGTCTTGCGCCGGAGAAATTATGGCCCAGTGGTCCCGCGTCACCGGGCCAAGCCCCGCAACTGGCGGTCGGCGATGGCTTTGAGTTCCGCCGCGACCTTGCATCAGTGCTAAGGCCTGCCAGCCCGACTTGCATATCTGGTGGAAAGACCAGAGCCGGGCGGCTAGGTCGGCCGGGCGACCAAATCCCTATTCGTCCGATGACACGGCCCGGTCCGACCCATAGGGTGGAAGCGACAATCTGTCGGCGCTAGGTTGGAGCCGCCACCGTCATGTCCAAACGGAACGCCTCTCCAGACAGCGAGTTTGACGTGACTGTAACGGCCGAAGATCCAAGCCAGTGTGTATCGATCGCGCACATTTGGGCACGGGCGGCGCATGACCTGCGCCAACCCGTGCAGGCTGCGCTGCTGCTTGCCAATGTGCTGGATGGCGTTTCCGAGTCGTCTGAATTGAAGCGCACCGCCAAGCACATCGAGGGCTCATTAGGATCCCTCCTGGACATGCTCGACGTCCTGATCCTCCTGTCGCGGATCGAGGCAGGCCTTCAGATGGCGCCGTTGCGCGCATGCGAACTCGCTGACGTGCTTTCCTCGGTTATGCGAGAGACGGCAGAAATCGCCGCGGAACGAGGGTTGCGGCTGCGTTTCCAGAGGATGCGAGGCGTGGTCCGCAGCCATCCAAAGCTGCTTGCGGTCGCTACGAGGAGCCTCGTCCTCAACGCGATCGAGTTCGGAAGCGGTGAAGAAATTCACGTCGCGTGTCGCCGACGAGGCAAGCGGCTAAAGCTCGAGGCTGCCTTCAAAGGCGCACGGATCGATGCGACGAGGGAAGAGTGCGCCTTTGTCCAGCTGTCGCCGTCACGCGGCGCCCCGGCAGGCGGTGTACTCGGGTTGGGCCCTGTTCTGCTGGAGCACCTGTGCCGCTTGCTTGGTCATAAGCTGGAGTACGGCAAGCCATCGCCGGATTGGAGGTTGCTGGGCCTGGTTCTGCCGCTATCAGTGACAGATAGTTGAGCCCCAAGCTTATGCGATGAGCTGCCTGCCCAAGGCGGCGGCATGGGCACGATTGGTTGCGCCGAGTACCCTGTACAACGCGGCCAGGTGCATCTTTACTGTGCCTTCGGCCACATTCAGACCTTTGGCGATCTCCTTGTTCGATTTGCCCTCGACAAGACCTTTGAGAACTTGGTGCTGACGGCCGGACAACCTTTTGCTGGCGCGGGGCGCCCTGTCCGGGACAGGCTGCTGCTCTGCAAGGCTCGGTGGCACATAGATTTCGCCAGATAGAATGTAGCGAAGCCTAACGATCAGTTGGTCCGTATGTTGGCTCTTAACGATGTAGCCATGCACGCCAGCCTCAAGGGCATGCAGAATATCTTCACGCGACTCGGAGGCGCTCACTACGACGATTTGTACGTCCGGACGCTGGCGGCGGATTCGCTCTAGGTCCTTTGCACCCGTCATGCCAGGCATGCGGAGGTCGATGATCGCCAGCGCCAGATCCTGGTCCTTGAGATGGCCGGTCACCTCCGAGAGGGACTCCGCTTCGAGAAATCTTTTTATCTTCAAGCTACTGCGCAGCAGCTGCACCAAGCCGATGCGAAACACCGCATGATCATCGGCGACCAGCACCGTTCCTTGGAAGTCGCGCTGAGCGTGTGCCCGCATGCTTTGAGTCCTCCGCTCGCACTGGGCGTGTGTGACTATTGCGCCGCCCCGCCTCGCTGCCAACATGCATGCACCAGTCTGGATCGCAATTCTCCACTTAACGGTGTAGGCCGAATGTTATATATCATTAGGCTATATGGCCTAGCCATTCGGACTATGCTGAGGCGGCAACCCCGCAGCTTGCCTCAGGTAGAGAGGGGCCAGTCTCGGTTCCTTCTTCAACGGGGGACTTCAGGCTGGCCCCAAGCTAGTCAGTAGGCAGACATCAAAGACCGAAAATCTAGCCAAGGCGCTCGTCGCTACAGCGTGCCCGACTTCCGTTCTGGTCAGAGCCGACGTGACATGGGAGCCGGTCGACGCACGCGCCTTCGTCGGTCTTGTACCAATACCGCAACAGCCCAGAGAGCCACCCTCACCTGGAGTCGATCTGCAGGTGGCGATCTTACTGGTATCGAAAGAAATATTCGGTTTCGAGAGCCACATCGGCCGTCGGCTCAAATAGGTCAAAGTTGGCGTTGACCTCGACAAAGGGAACCTTTGGATTGAGATTCTTGAACCTGACACCACCAAAGATCGTCTTTGCGCCGTCCTGGAGCAGAACCCGCTCGCGGAACGCATCCACGTCTAGCTCTGACTGGAAGAATTCTTGGCGGCGTGCGCAGACCCTAGGCTCCACCAGCTCGCTCAATGAACGGACGTGCTCCCGGACAGCAGGTAGGGACGTTCGGCTCGTGTGAATCTGCTCCGGGCGTAGCTTGCCTTGCGCGCCGCAATTCTTCGATTTGCGCTTCTGTTAGCTCGAAATATGACTGGACCTTCAGACTGAACCTTCCGACTACCGCACACCCTCGCGCGGATTGCTCGTCTTATCGCCACGCCTAGGATCATGACCTTCGCGGGGCTGTTTCATGCGGAACAGCCCATCGCATGGATATCGGTAACCCTGCGAACGCAAGCGAACGGCATGGTGCCGCGACGCTCGCGATTAGCGCGAGAGGTTTTACGATGTACGGGCATCGCACTCATGAACGTGGGGCCTTATGGCGTGTGACGGTGGGCGGTCTGTTGTCGATGCTCGCAGCGGCGATCCTTGTCGGCCCGGCGCATGCGGCAGCGCCAACAGAAAAGCCTAGCCAATTTCAGCTCGCCAATGGCCTGCAGGTCGTCGTGGTGCCCGACCATCGTGTGCCGATCGTCACGCACATGGTTTTCTATCGAATTGGCTCGGCTGACGAGATGCCCGGCGAGGAAGGCCTGGCTCACTACCTCGAGCACATGATGTTCATGGGAACGCCGACGTTTCCGAAGGGCGAATTTGATCGCTATGTGATGCGCGGCGGCGGCATGCACAACGCGACGACGACCCAGGATCGAACCACCTACTACCAACGTATGCCGCGCAACGCCTTGGAGCATCTCATGACGCTCGAGGCTGATCGCATGCAGAAC
>Ga0075364_10000191_pt1 | contig 28271 bp, 26 predicted proteins | sample EndMetdeltDD1764_FD_71517 | JGI IMG/M metagenome (GOLD analysis project Ga0075364, IMG submission 71517) | Populus endosphere microbial communities from Tennessee, USA - Endosphere MetaG P. deltoides DD176-4 | ecosystem: Host-associated > Plants > Roots > Endosphere | place: USA: Tennessee... | reverse complement strand
GACCTCAACACCAGACCCGAAACATATCTAAAAGGCGGGTCAAATCTCGGTGGAAATACCGGGTCAGTTCTCAGTGGCAATCAACAGATGGAATTCTGCAAGCGGGTGGATCGCTGGCACACATTCCAGTTTCAAAACTTCCGATGGACAAACTCAGATGCGAAAGCGGGAGGATAGGCCACATCCAGTTCATACACGAATACGGTTTGAAAGATCTCCAGGAGACGATCATCTTCGACCCTAAGTGGACCCATTCACTTCATGGGATAGACACTCCGTCCGTCAAGCGAAAACGATTTGTATCCGTGGAGGCCGACGCGCTGTTATCGTTACTTACCGCCAAAGCTGTGTCTCCATCACAGCACCCAGGCGTCAGAAAACAGTTCGTCAGGATGCAGCACGCCGCACACATTACTGGCTGTAGCGTTGACGAGGTCATCAAAATGTTGGCAGAGGGGAAACTCGACCAAGTCGTCTTCTACCAAGACAGCCGGTTTGGCGGGATCCATGTCTCGCCCGATGAACTGCAGCAAAAGTTGGAGCGGCCCGACAACACAGACGACAACTAGCCGACCGCACACTTATCTATAAGTCTCGAAAGCCCGCCTCCTAAGGCGGGCTTTTTTTGTGCTGGCGCTTAGTCATAGCGACCAAAACTGCGCTTCTGTTTGAAACTTGCAAAACCACCATCCAGACTGATGTCATAGAGTTTGGCGAACTTGGGACACCGGTAAGAGAACTTTCTTCGTACCTAATGGGCCGAGATCTTGATCGCCGCTCTCTGGAGTCATTTACTATCAATGAGTTACGGGAATATTAGCAATGCAAAAGGGACAATGTTATGGGGCCGAAGCATTTTTGAGTTCGCGCCTCAACACTCACCCAAAGGCCCCAATAAAATGTGCTAAAGCGCTTTTATGCTTATCCAGACAGCGATGTGAGCGAATAGCCCGTTACCGTGGTGACGGGCAACGGCGCACGATCGATGATCGCTGGTAGCCTGGCTGTGCGCGCTCAACCCGCCTTAAGAAGTCTGGATTGCCTGAATCTTTGACGGTATTCGGACGGGGAAATACCGACTTCCTTCTTGAAAGCCTTGCAGAAATAATTGGCATCCGCATAGGACAGGTCAAGCGACACGTTGGTGATGGGCTGGTCGCTATTTTGCAGCAATTGCTTCGCCCGCTCGATCCGTTGTTCCTTGATGTAGGAAATGAACGTCATGTTCATTTCCTTGCGGAACAGTCGGCTGAGATAACATGAGCTGACATGCGCGAAGTCGGCAGCATCTTCCAGTGTTACTCCCTTGCACAGATTGCGTTCGATGAACTGCAAGACGGTCTCGATACGTTCGGAGGCAGGCACTCCCCGTTCTTCGTCATTGTCGAACAGCGCATCAGTCATTTGGCAGAAAAGTTCCTGCACCTTGTAAAGGCTTCGCGCGTCGAGCCGCTGGCTTTCCAGAGCGTTGATCTGCCGTGACAGCCCGGGTTTCAGCTCATGCCCCAATTCGTCGGCCAGATCAGTCAGCACCTCGGCGAAATCGAGAACCTCGTGGCGTGGTGCTATATCGCGATGGGCATAAATCGCCTCAAGACGCAACCGAACCAGCTTCAGACAGTCCCGATACGCACCCTCCTCCACCAGGGTGGCCAAACGCCTGCGGATATCACCAGCGACGGCGTTATCAGCAACCAGCCGCACCCCCACGTCCCGCGCCGTGGCCAAGGGCTCCGAACGGCAACCCTCCACGGCCTTGAGCAGCGCTTCCGTGCGCACCGGCTTCAACAGAACTCCGTCTGCGTTGTGCTCTATCGCCCTCTGCATGATTTCGAAACAATCGTAGGCGGTGAGGATCAGCACCTTTGTCGCTTGATGCCGCTCGCGGATCATCTGAAGAATTTCCAGGTCGCTGGGCTGGGGTTTCTTGATGTCGAGCAGCATCAAGTCGATGCGCTCCTCATCAAGCAGACGCACCGCTTCGGAACAGTTCTTCGCCTCGCCGACGATACGGATATCCTCGACATTGCGTTCGAGGATGGAGCGCAGGGCACGCCGCTCCAATTCTTCGTCTTCGACGATGGCAATATTGAACATGGTAGTCCTCCTCCTCAGGTATAGGTATCAATAAAAATCAGAATTCGGCCGGATCGAACTCGAGCGGAAAAGCATCCGCACAAGCGTGCTAGGCCCGCTGCCGATAAGGGCTCAAATCTCCAGACCATGCTGTGGCTCGAAATAGCAACGAGAGCGGCTGTCGACATTGTAGATGTCGATACTCTTGCGATTGCCGTGACCCGCCTCCCCGCGCATCACCCCCTGAAACGCTTACGGTACATCCAAAGTGAAATCGAAGCGCTCGCCCGGCTTCAACAGCAGACGGCCGTTGCCGGAAACAATTCAGGGAAAAGCACGACCTCCAGCGTCAGCCGACGCAACGTTTCCGCAGGATCTGTGCAAGATCCGTTTTCTCCCATGATCTCTCCTCCGTCATTCGACCGAAGTGACTATAGGAGGCGGTGTTCTGAAAAAACGGGACGGCACAACGCGAGTGCATCAATCATCCCGGATACGCTAAGATGGAACAACTCGCGTATCGCTTCCGCAATAATATCCGTATCGACCTTCGATTCTCCTTGAATCGATACCCGACCATTTCAGGGGTCTTCTGACCTATCGCAAAAGCAAGCGATATTTCACGGTTATTTGAAAGCCCCGCCGCCGCCATGAACGGCTTTGACGGGTTGGTTTTTACCGACGACATCGACGAAGAACGTATGATTGCCATCAATACGTGACGTCTTACCTCTGTTCCGAGCCGTTGAAGTTGTGTCTCAGGTTGCGATGCGGCCGTGCTTGCGAACAAGGCGACAATGCCGTCTTCTGCAAACCAGCTTTGGTCTGGCACAGAACGCTGCCTGCGAAATTGCATCAAACACTTCGAATTCATTGCGGCAGTCGACAAAATAAACAGGGCGACCGAAGCCGCCCTGCTCTATTGGTTTTGTCAGGCCGCACCCGGCCGATTGATGGTCAGGAAGTGGCGAACCACCGGCTTTTCTGGTCCGACATGGTAGGTCAGAACCTTGCCCTGCAGGTCTGCATCGGCATTGGAGACGCGCTTGTGCTGGCGCAGATGCTCGGCCCAGGATTCCACCATGAACCATTCGACGATCTTTTCCGGATCAGCAGAGTCTTCGGTTACGCCCCAGCCATAGGCACCATCGCGACGGCGTTCCTTGGAGAGATGATCGATGGCATGCAGGAAGGCGCTGCGGTTCTGTTTCTCGACCTTGTATTCGATCAGGATGAGAACCGGACCACGATCATGAGCGACGGGTTCAGCGACAAGCGGCTCGGGCCAGTGGTTGGACGGAACCATATCGGCATCGCCGGTGGGCAGCTTGATGCGATGCATGATGAAGCCTGCGATGAGGAGACCGGCTGCACCGATGATCAACGTCGCCTGAATTCCGACAGCCGAACCGACGGCACCCCATCCAAGGCTGCCCGCGGTCATCGCACCGTTGAAGACAGTCAGGTAGACAGCAAGGCCACGGCCACGCACCCAGTTGGGAAGGACAGCCTGCGCCGCACCGTTGAGCGTGGTCAGAGCGGTAATCCATGCGCCGCCGAGGAAAAGAAGCGCGATGATGGCAACGGCCTTCGGCGGGGCGAGAGACAGGATGCCCATGACGGCTGCGGTGATCAATGCAGCACCGAGAAGAAGGCCGTCGGCGCTCAGGCGTTCGCGCAGCTTCGGCATGACCAGCGCGCCGCCGATGGCACCGGCACCGACAGCGCCAAGAAGGATACCGTAGAAGCTGGCATCACCACCAAGCAACTGCCGAGCAACCAGTGGCAGCAGAGCCCAAACGGCACTGGCGAATGCGAAGAAGATGGCCGCACGAAGAAGAACCACATGCAGGGGCCTGCTCGAACGGGTGTAACGAAGGCCAGCACGGAAGGCGCCGAAGAAATTCTCCTGAAGGGAGTCGTTGGCGTTCTTCGCGCGAGGCCACCAGACCAGCGCCGCGATGACAAAGAGGTAGCTGGCGACATCAGCGCCATAGGTTATCCCCGCACCGAAGGCTGCGAGCAGCAGGCCGCCGGCGGCAGGACCGATGGAGCGGGCAATGTTGATGCCGAGCGAATTGAGTGCGACGGCGCTTTTCACGTCTTCGCGTTTCACCAGTTCAGGCACGATCGCCTGCCAGGTCGGTCCCATCAGCGCGGCACCGATACCACCCAGGAAGGTCAAGCCGATCAACGCGCTGATTGAAAGCATGCCTGTCTGCGACAGAACCATCAGTGAAATACTGACGGAGGCCAGTAGAAGCTGGACGGCGATCAGGAATTTGCGACGATCGAGAATGTCGGTGAGCACACCGGCCGGGATGGCGAGAAGGAAGATCGGCAGCGTTCCGGCCGCCTGAACCATGGCGACTGCTGCCGGCGATGCCGAAAGGTCCGTCATAAGCCATGAACTTGCAACATCGCGCATAAAGCTGCCGGTATTGCCGAGAACGGTGGCGATCCAGAGAACCGCGAAAACGGGTTGTGCAAGAGGAGCGAAAGTGCCGCCGGATGTTTTGGTCGAGCTCATTTGCCGGTTCCCTTGGTGAGGTCATATGCTGCGACGAAAACGAATGCGCCGGCGAGGCCGAGATGTTCGAAGAAAGCATTGGTCGCCATCATGCGATCCATGCCCGGCGCCATTTCCCAGAAACGAAGGGCGATGAAGGTCGCCATCAGAGTGAACCCAGCCAATGCCAGAGCACCGACCCAGCGCAGGAAGCCGGACACGACCATGGCGGACGCTGTCAGTTCGAAGACGATAACGGCAACCGCAAAAAAGGTGGCAGGATGCAGACCGAAATGATCCATCTCGGCAAGCGCGCCGTTGAAATCAAAAATCTTGGTGAGCGGACCCTGGATATAGGCAGCGCAAAGCGCCAGCAGAGAAACCGTTCGCGTGACCGGCGATCCGATGACACGTGCCAGAGGGCCTTGAACTGTGTTCGATAGAGGGGATTGAAAGGTCATATCTGCTCCTGCAGGTGTGCCGGTCGGATAGAGCGGCGGTGTTCGATGGAGCGATATTGACCGGGAACCGCCCCACCAACAATTGCATCAATCGTTTCGATTTAATTGCGACTATTGTAATTATAGGGAAGATCATCCGGGCGGCCTCAACCGCCCGGACAGACACGTCAGATCACACGGCCCAGCAGGAGCAACCCAGCGCCCCGAAAAAGCCCTTGAGGTCAGCAATCGGCAGTTTCGAGGTCCAGGCTCCGGCGTGGTCGTGGCCGTGAACGCCGCAATCGCTGGCGCATCCGCATGTCGAGATAGCCGTGCGTCGCAGCGACCGGGCACCCGCACCTTCCGGCTCGCCCCAGGCTGCATAACCGCCGAACTTGCGAACCGGCGACCAGTCCGGCATCGCAGGCGGAATGTCGTTTTCGTCGAGCGCCTTGAAGTCGCCTGCGCCATAAACGATCTTGCCGCCGACCATGGTCAGTTCCGACACGAGGAACGAGATCTCGTCCTCGGCGCAGGCGAAGAAGTCCTTATCCGGCACGACGAGGTCAGCGAACTGCCCCTCCTCGATCCGGCCCTTCTTGCCCTCTTCGTTGGAGAACCAGGTAACCTTTTCGGTCCACATGCGCAGCGCCGTCTCGCGGTCGAGGCAATTGGCGCGCGGATAAAGCTGCATGCCGCCAACGGTCTTTCCGGTCACCATCCAGGACAGCGAAACCCACGGATTATAGGAGGCAACGCGCGTAGCATCGGTACCCGCCGAGACATTGACGCCCTTGTCGAGCATGCGCTTGATCGGCGGCGTTGCTTCCGCCACGCCATGGCCGTAACGCTCGACGAAATATTCACCCTGATAGGCCATGCGGTGCTGGGTGGCGATACCGCCGCCAAGTGCAGCGATACGGTCGATAGAGCGCTCGGAAATGGTCTCGGCGTGATCGAAGAACCAGTTCAGGCCTTCAAGCGGAATATCCTTATTGACCTTTTCGAACACATCAAGTGAGCGGGAGATGGTCTCGTCATAGGTGGCATGCATGCGCCATGGCCAACGGTTTTCGGCCAGAACGCGCACGACCTCTTCCAATTCGCCTTCCATTTCCGGTGCCATTTCAGGGCGCGGCTGGCGGAAATCCTCGAAATCGGCAGCCGAGAAAACGAGCATCTCGCCGGCGCCGTTGTGACGGAAATAATCGGTACCCTGCTTGTATTTCACCGACTGCGTCCAGTTGAGAAAGTCCTGCTTCTCTTCCTTCGGTTTCTGGGTGAAGAGATTATAGGCCAGTCGCACAGTCATCTGGTCATTGTCTGCCAAATGCTGGATGACTTCGTAATCGTCCGGGTAATTCTGGAAACCACCACCGGCATCAATGACGCCGGTCACACCGAGGCGATTGAGCTCACGCATGAAATGGCGTGTCGAGTTGACCTGATAGTCCAGAGGAAGCTTTGGACCTTTTGCCAGCGTCGAATAAAGAATGCCTGCGTTTGGTTTCGCCAGAAGCATGCCTGTCGGATTGCCGTTAGCATCGCGGGTGATTTCGCCACCCGGTGGGTTCGGCGTATCACGGGTATAACCAACAGCGCGCAGGGCAGCGCCGTTCAGCAACGCACGGTCATAGAGATGCAGCAGGAAGACAGGCGTATCGGGGGCGACCGAATTGATTTCCTCGATGGTCGGCAAGCGCTTTTCGGCGAACTGGTGTTCGGTAAAACCGCCGACGACGCGCACCCATTGCGGGGCAGGCGTGATCGCCACCTGACGCTTGAGCATGTCCATGGCATCGGCAAGCGAGCGCACGCCATCCCAGCGCAGTTCCATATTGTAGTTCAAACCGCCGCGCACGACGTGAGTATGGTTGTCGATCAGGCCCGGCAGAACGCGCTTGCCCTTGAGATCGACGATTTTCGTGTCAGGTCCCGCATGCGCCATGACTTCGGCATCGGTGCCGACAGCCAGAAACTTGCCGTCCTTGATGGCGACTGCGCTGGCGTTCGGATTGGTGCGATCGAGCGTGGTGATAAGGCCGTGATGAAGAATGAGATCGGCATGCATGGATGCTGCTCCGGTCTGGGATGAACTGGCGGCATTGGCCGGCGAAAAGAGATTGGAAAATGCGAGGCTGGACGCCCCGCCGAGAAAGGTGCGCCGCGTCGTCATCAGCCGCGCTCCTTTGCCTGATCCTGAGATTGATGGGCCACATCGATCGTTTTGGCGCCGCCTTTCGGCATATGGCCAAACATGTGCGGCTTGATTTGGTGGAGCCAGGAAATAGCGGCAGGCTCCTTGCTCCAGAGTGTTTTTGCGAGCGGTATGATCTGTTCGCCGACAAGGATGCCAAGGAGACCGACCAAGGCGATAATCGGCGGCGCAGGTGAGCGAACATTCAGCAGGCTGTAGACGATACCGACAAGCAGGCCGGCGCCGAGGGACAGAAGATAGACTTTCATGGAGCATCCTCCTCGTTGAACGGAAAACCGCTCCGATTGGGGCTTATCGGAGCGGTCTAATCAGACCCTTACTTGCCGGTAGTCTGGGCAGGGTTCGGGCCGATGCGCTTGCCGTGGCTGACGCGTTCAGTGCCGCCGTGAACGTGAGTGACGGCATAATCGATACCCATGCCGTAAGCGCCGGAATGTTCCTTCACCAGCGAGGTGACGGCGTCATAGGTTTCCTTGCGAGCCCAGTCGCGCTGCCACTCCAGAAGTACCTGCTGCCACGTGACCGGCACCACACCGGCCTGCACCATGCGGTCCATGGCGCGATTGTGGGCTTCGAGCGAGGTGCCGCCGGAGGCGTCTGCCACCATGTAGATCTCGTAATCCGGCATGTCGTGCATGGCCGAAAGCGCGAATGTGGTGTTGCAGACTTCGGTCCAGAGACCTGAGACGACGATCTTTTTACGGCCGTTCGCGGCATTCTTCGCCAGGGCGTCACGAACATTCTGGTCGTCCCAGGAATTCATCGAGGTGCGTTCGAGAATATCGTTTTCCGGGAAGACACCGAGCAGTTCCGGGAAGGTGTTGCCGGAGAAGCTTTCGGTCTCGACCGTGGTGATCGTGGTCGGGATGTTGAAGATCTTGGCGGCCTTGGCGAGGCCGACGACATTGTTCTTCAAGGTCTGACGGTCGATCGACTGGACGCCGAAAGCCATCTGCGGCTGCTGGTCGATAAAGATAAGCTGGCTGTTGGCAGGCGTCAGAACTTCGAGCTTCTTGGACATGGTTTGGTTCCTCGTAACGTGTTGGGCCGCCGATGCGGCGTCATGAAATGGGTAGCCGCACTCGATCGCACGCCGCGGCACGGCGTTCGCTCTTCAATCCTTGGGGTTTCCAACTCCTTGCTGGAGACTTTCACCCGTTGTCTTGGCTGCTGAATGGAAATCTATCGCTTCGGGTTTCGATACGGAATTGCAATATTAATTGCGAATGAATTCCATATTTTGCAATAATGATTAAATGCCTCCGGCTTCCGCCTGATCGGCGTTTGCCATACAGACTGGGTATGGACGCTTTTCGCGCGAACCACGCGGCGGGTCTTGTCGATTAGTCAGCTTCGTAGAACGAAAGACAGGCAAATGCCGTCCGGGCATCAGACCACCATCCCTGTGGCGACCACTCAGGCGTTACGCCGCCAAATGCCGGGTGTGGTGCCGACGACGGTCGAAAAGACCCGCGTGAAGTGGCTCTGATCCGAAAACCCGCACGCGATCGCGACATCGGAAAGAGAGGCGTCGGTTTCGAGCAACAGCGTCCGTGCGCGGCTTATCCGCTCACGGAGCAGCCATTGGTAGGGTGTCATTCCCGTCGTTTCGCGGAAGGCATGGATGAAGTATCCGCGCGAAAGGTTGCAAGCCTGCGCCAGCTCTGCGATCGAAACCGTACCCTGAAGGTTTGCGAGGATCATCGACTTGGCGGTGTTTTCCTGAAGTCGGGAGAGTTTCCTAGGCTTCAGGCCGCCGGCATTCGAGCGGTCGGCGTATTGCTGAACGACATGGGTCCCGATTGCCGCGGTCAGTTGATCGACAAACAGCGTGCTGGCCTGTTCCGGATGTTCAAGGGCCGGAATGAGCGCCCGCGCAAGGTTTGCCAGAACGGGATCCGGCTCGGCCGTCATCGTCTTCAGTGCGGATATCGTTGGCAGGCCGACTTCCTGCGCTATCGTTTCCAGCGAAGCGTGAGAAAGCTCGAGAAGCAAAAAATCGAAAGGCCCTTCGAGGTCGGCTTTGTAGTCCTCGGCAAGCCCGCGAATATAGACGGTGTCATGCATGAAGACATGGGTCGTCACGTGATGTGCGTGAAAGATGCGCCGCGTATGACCAGGAAGTGTGGAGACCCCCACGACAAAGCCGCGATCGCTGGCGGGCGTCGAAACCTGCTGCATGAAAGCTTCTTTTGACCCTTTGCGTAAAACAGTAAGGCCCGCGCCGCGGATCATCTGGTTCTTGTAAAGTTTGTCGAACGGGCAGCCGTAGTTGTCGGTCGAATCGTCGGCAGGATTTTTCGAGGGAGTGGTGTCTTTCCTCAACAAATCCGCTACCTTCCAGTTTGAACGAGCCAGGTGACTTGGTATCCCGCGCCTATCCGGGGTATCCGCGACACTTCACTAACCTAATATGACATTGGGCGCCACAACGGCGGATTGAACGAATTTGCAACGCAACGGCTCGGACGCCTTCTCATTCCGATCCCATTTCATACGAGATTATTGTGAGTGAAACATCGGCTGTGGCCGAAAACATGGGGGACTGGTTCCAGTGCGGCAGTGTCCCCACGATCGTAACAAGGCCGTTGGGAGCGGCCGAAGTGACGGTTGGTTATGTCGTCCGCAATTACGACGCTCAAGACCCTGCTGTCAAGATTCCGGCCTGTGACGCTTTCCTCATCATGCTCTATCTGACCGATGTCGAGCATTCAGACATATGGCCGGACAAGCCCGCTGCTCCTCTGAAAATCTATCCTCAAGGGTCTATCTGTCTGATCAGCCTCGCACGTGGTGCGGCCATTTCTGTTCGTGGCTCGCTGGAAGCACTGGTGATCTACCTTCCGCGAAACCACCTGTCGGAGCTTGCCGAACACACCGGAGAGCCGTGCGTCGATGATCTGGCGACGTGCCGCGGCATGGATGACCCGACGGTGCGTGACATCGGCGCGGCTCTCCTCCCGCTCATCGATCAGGATCATTCAGATGGCTCCCTGATCAATCATATCGCGCTGGCGCTGAACGCACACATTGTCCATCGGTACGGCCGCTCTCGTTCAACACATTGAAGCGCCGAAACAGAAGTTCGCGGCGCTTCAGCATGTTCATTTCGGCATCGAGTTCCGCGCTCAGGCTGCGAGCGGCACAAGGTTTGCCTGGATCTCGTCCCGGAATTCCTCGTATCGGCTCGGAAGCTTGAGTGCCTCTCCCAGATGCGCCGTGTCCTCGTCACGGTTGAAGCCGGGCTCGTTGGTGGCGATTTCAAACAGAACCCCACCCGGCGTGCGGAAATAGATCGCCCAGAAATAATCGCGATCAATGACCGGAGTCACCTGATAGCCTGTGTCCATCAGTGCTTTGCGCACTTCCAGCTGCTTTTCGCGGTTATCGACCGCAAAGGCGATGTGGTGAACCGAACCTGCGCCTTGGCGGGCAAATGCCGTCTTGGGAAGCGATGCGAGATCGATCGTGTCCGCCCCGTTACCGTTCGGAATGATGAAACGGGTGACGTCACCCTCCCTCTCTGCCTTCTGATAGCCCATGAAGCCAAGCAGTTCCTCGGTCGCGGCCGTTTCATGGAGACTGAAACGAGCACCGGCGAAACCACGGATTGCAGCATCACTCGGGATACCATCGGCAAGCCACGGAGCGCGCTTGTCATCTGCTGCTTCGATCAGAGCAAGGCTGTCGCCGTCCGGCCCCATGAAACGGAGACGCTTTGCACCGAAGACGGTGTCGGTTTCCAGTCCATCGACGCCCTGAGCGACAAAACGATCCTGCCAGAATTTTAGCGCACCTTTTGGCACGGCGAACTGCGTCTCACCGACCTCACCGACGCCGGGACGACCCAGCATCATGTTCGGGAACGGGAAGTAGGTCATGACCGTACCGGCGGAACCGTTCTCATCGCCATAATACAGGTGGTAGACGCTCGGATCGTCGAAGTTGACGGTCTGCTTGACGCGGCGAAGGCCGAGCGTATCCGTAAAGAAGCGGTTGTTCTGTCTTGCATCCGATGCCATCGAGGTCACGTGATGCAGTCCCTTGATATCCTTGATCATGTCGATGCCTTTCAATTGGCGTTGTGTTCCTGTGTTGAAGGAAAGATAAGCCAGTTGATCGGCACATAAAATTGCAATATTTCTTGAGATTGAATTGCAATTAGTGAAACAATCACATGAACGATTATAAAGCTCTCCGAACCTTTTTGCTCGCTGCCGAAAAGCGGAACTTCGCCCAGGTCGCCCGCGAACTGGACATGACACCGGCCGCAGTCACACGCGCGATCGCTGCGCTGGAGGCGGAACTTGGCGTGCAGCTCTTCGTGCGCACAACAAGGCAGGTTTCGCTGACGACTGACGGTGCAATCTTCGCCGCGCAGATCCAGCCGGCTGTCAAAACACTCGAAGAAGCAAGACGCGATGTGATGAATGCGCATAAGGCGGACGAAGGACGCCTGCGGATCAGTGCGCCGACCTGGTTTGGCAAGACCGTGCTCCCGCCGATCCTGTCGGGCTTCAAGGAACGCTACCCGAAGATGAGCTTCGAGATCTCCTTGTCCGACGGTTTGGTGAACATCGTTGATGACGATTACGATCTGGCAATCCGCATCTCATCCCAGCCTTCGGACAAGTTCACGATCTGGCGTAAAATTCGAAAAGTGCCACGCATCCTCGTGGCGGCGCCGGGCAGCCGGTTCGCCGATATGCAGCACCCGAACGAGTTGAAGCCGGACGACTGCCTTGCCTATAGTGGCGAGAGCCGGCGCGAGAACTGGGTTCTGTCCGATGGCGGATCGAGCATGACCATCTCGGCGGGGCGCGCCTTCAGCGCCAACAGCGGTGAAGTTCTGGCCGATATGGCCGCCGACGGAGCGGGTGTGGCGCTTCTGCCGGGATTCAACATCGCCGACCATATCAGAAGCGGCCGTCTCATTCATGTGTTTAAAGGCTGGGCACCGCCGGAATTGTGGCTGACGCTGTTCTACCCACCTTATCAGGCGCTACCGCCCCGCATCGCGTCGTTCTCAAAATTCTTTGAGGAGCAGGTGGCAGTGCATATGGTCATGCTGGATTGAAGCCTGAATAGCCGCAGGACTTCAGACGGATTGATTTGTTTTGATCCGATCGGCAACCAGCCCCTGCAAATGCCAAAGGTTCCGGTCACGGATTCCCTCTGCTTCGAGGTCGACAATCGTGTTGCGCAAGTATTGCGCACATGACCCGCCCTCACCGCAGGCATTGGCTATCAGCGTCGCTGCAATTTCCGCCGGCAATGGTTTTGTCAGACCGGATCGTTTGGTGCTCGCCCAGAACGTCAGCGCGTTTTTCGTGCCTTCCGGTGTCTGCACCCGTATCCACCGAACCATGTCGGCAACTTCGCGGTATTTGATCTCACGCACGACAAGTGCCCGAAGATCCTGACGGCGGCGCTCTGCCGACAGGCGAAGCAAGACACCGTCACATCGTCCGCCGCGCTCCAGCGCCATCATCAGTCCAGGCTGGTCGCTCGTGGCGCGCCAGCGTTCGATCTTGAGTGAAAACGAACGATGCCAACCGTAAGCCGTCGCCCGCATACGGGCATCCGGCTCGAATTCAGGTTTCCAGATGAGCGACCCGTAAGCAAAGACCCAGATCGGATCACCAGCCGATTCCAGCTCGACCCTGTCGACGAGACAATCGAGTTCCGCTGTGGACAGTGGCGTCCATCCCGGCTCCGGGCCATCGTCTTGTACATCCCGCAATGTCAGGGCAACAAGCTCGGGGGTGAGCAACATCATCATCGTCTTCCGAAATTCAGTACATGCAACAGCAATTCGGAGCCGCGATCGCTTCCGCGACGCGGCTCCGAGTTTTGATCAAGCCTGAACGAAGGCCAGAAGATCAGCGTTCAACACATCCGCATTCACGGTCAGCATGCCATGGGAGAAGCCGGGATATGTCTTGAGCGTACCGTTCTTCAGAAGCTTGGCCGACTTCAGCGCCGAGTCAGCAATCGGAACGATCTGGTCGTCTTCGCCGTGCAGCACGAGTGTCGGCACGGTGATCGCCTTCAGGTCTTCTGTCTGGTCGGTTTCGGAAAATGCCTTGATGCCATCGTAATGAGCCTTTGCGCCGCCCATCATGCCCTGACGCCACCAATTCTGGATCACGCCTTCCTGTACATTGGCGCCATCACGGTTGAAGCCGTAGAACGGGCCGGCCGGCACATCACGGAAAAACTGTGCTCGGTTGGCGGCGAGCGCCGAACGGAAACCGTCAAAGACTTCCATCGGCAAGCCTTCCGGGTTGGCATCGGTCTTCAGCATCAGCGGCGGCACAGCCGATACGAGAACAGCCTTGGCGACGCGGCCGGAAGGCTGGCCGTGCTTGGCGACATAACGAGCGACTTCTCCACCGCCCGTGGAGTGACCGATATGGATGGCATTCTTCAGGTCAAGATGCTCGGCGACTGCGAAGGCATCGGCAGCGTAATGATCCATGTCATGACCTTCTGCCACCTGCGCCGAGCGACCATGGCCACGGCGGTCATGGGCAACGACGCGATAACCCTTGGAGAGGAAGAACAACATCTGCGCATCCCAGTCATCCGACGACAGCGGCCAGCCATGATGGAAAACGATCGGCTGAGCATCCTTCGGACCCCAATCCTTGTAGAAGATTTCGACGCCGTCCTTGGTGGTTACATATGCCATGGTCTTGTTTCCTTCGATTGAGGTTGTGGAGGGAGCAGCATCGGCTGCGAAACTGAAAGTAGGAGAGATCGTCATGCCGACTACTGCAGCACCTGCGGAAAGCAACGCGTTGCGGCGCGTCATGGAAGTGAAAGTGTCGGTCATCTCGCGTCCTGCGATTTCGTTATAGAAAACTTCAGGCGACGCTGTGTTCGTCTGATGCAGCGATATTGCCGGCAAGATCGCCATCCGACAATTGCATCAATAGTTGTTAGTTTGTTTCATTTTTAGAAATAATGATAAGCGCCATCGGAGGCAAGCAGAGGCGGTCTCACGGCAATCAGGAGCTTCCTGGCTTGCCATTTCAAGATGCGAATTCAGCCATTCTCGTAAGAACAATTGTCAGGTGGCAACTTTTGAACGAGAAAGATGTGGTATTATGAAGCCACCTTTGATTTTTCGACATCGTCAGCAATACCCCTTCATTTTCCGTCACAATCTTTTCACGCAAGCCGTCTTAGACAGTACTGAATTGAACCAACGAACAGTGATCCAATGCAATTGCCCGCCGGTCTCCATATTCTCCATCATGCACACGAAACACGACTGAAATGGCATCGCCTGCGTTGCAAAATCGGCGACCCGCTGTTTTCGCCGGATGTGATGGCCGAAGGTTTTCGTGTTGGCGCGTCCATGGAGCTCGATTTGAGGGTGCGGGCCGATGGCGGCTTTGCCGTACTGCATGACGATGTTCTGGAAGGTGAAACGACCGGCAAAGGGCTCGTCTGCATCACCAACGGTCCTGACCTCGCGGCCTTGAGCATGCTCGATGGCGGCAAGCCGGTCATGTCGAGCGAGAACCTTGCAGGCATGATTGCCGCCGCCCATCCGCAGGCATTGCTGCAGTTCGACATGAAGGATGAATTGCCACTGATCGGCTCAAAAGGCATCGATCATTTGCGTGATTATTTTACCGACGCACTCGACCGCATCATCGTCAGCGGCCACGATCTCGATCTGATCGTCGCGTTAAAACAAGCCATGCCGGACCTGAAACGCGGCATCGATCCGACCGACAAGCTCGTTGACATCAGCAAAGCTCAGGGCTGGACTGCCGTCGAACGGGATCTCCTGGCTGATCTGACGGGTCCGACCGAGCCGGATACGATCTATCTGGAATGGCGTCTGTTGCTGGCGGCCGCCCGGCAGGGGCTGGATCTTGTTGCGCTGTGCCACGACCACAACAAACTGGTCGATGCCTGGACCTATAACCTGCAGGATAAAGAAAACGGCTTTTCCCACAAGGAATGGGGCGAGTTCGCAGCCCTGATGGACTTGAAACCCGACCAGATCACCACCGATTTTGCGCCGGCGACCGAAGCCGCCTGGCTGAAGCGCATGGCCTGATGCCGGATCAGGCGGCGGCAAAGGCCTCCTTTTCCTGTTCCATCAGGAATTCCACCGCGCCGACCACACCGGGTGCGCAGGCAAAAGCCGGACCGCCCTCTGCCATCAGGCGCGATACCGGCGGCAGAGCAACGACGGCACCGGCTTCGCTGGCGATCAGCGCGCCAGCAAGCATGTCCCAGGCGGAAAGGTGGCGTTCATAATAGACATCGGCCACGCCTTCCGCCACCCGGATCAGGCCAATCGCCGCGGCACCCATGCGCCGGTAATCCATGCCGGTCTCATAGAGTTTTCGGGAGATATCCAGATAATCTTCGAAATCCGTGCGACGGGAATGGCCGAGAATGGCAATGCCGCGTGACGGATCCGTGGTTTTCGCCGCTGAGATCGGCTGGCCTTCTCGCAAGGCTCCCTCTCCCTTGACCGCGCTGAATACCGCGTTCTGGGCAGCATCATAAATCACGCCGATAAGAATTTCGTCTCCTGCAACAAAGGCGATGGACACACCCCAATGGCGAAAACCGCGAATGAAATTCGTCGTGCCGTCGATGGGATCAACCACCCATGTCCCCGCAGAGGAAACCGTGCGGCTAGCGCCACCCTCTTCGCCAAAAAACGCATCCTGCGGAAAGTGCTCCAGAAGAGCGTCGCGGATCATCTGTTCGGCGCGCTTGTCGGCAACCGTGACGAAATCCTGCATCCCCTTCTTTTCAACGGCCAGCGCTTCCGGCCTCACTTCGCCGCGAAATTTCGCGGTTTCAGTGCCGACACGGCGGGCAACAGCAATTGCAGCCTCGGCGCGTTCGCGCAGCGAGGTAATATCCATAGGCAATGACATCAGGCACTTCTTCTTTTGATGAGCGTTACCGGCGTGAATTCCACGCGGGCAACGCAATCGGGATCGAGGATACGGCTAGAAAGCAGATCGATGACCTGCTCGGCCTGTATCTCGCAAGGTTGCAGGAAAGTCGTCAGTTGATAAGCGCCCCAGCTTGCCTGAGGAATATCGTCATGGCCGATCACCTTGACGGAACCGTCATTGCGGCCTGCATCCAAGAGACCGTCGATAACGCCACACGCCATGTAATCGTTGACGGCAAAAATGCCATCGACACCGATGTCGAGAAGATCGGGCACGATGGCACGGCCATGCTTATAATCGTTCAACACCAGCGGCACATGCGTCACATCCAGACCGAGTGCCTTGCCCCGCGCCAGAAAGGCTTCTGTGCGCCGACGCGATGAATAGGAAAACGTCGTGCCGGAAACCACGGCGAGCTTTTTCGCACCGGCCTCCGCCAAATGGCCCGCGGCTAGGTATCCGGCATCCCGATCATCGGAAAGAACGCGATCAACGAAGGGATAGTCCTCACCCTTGTTGATCAGCACGATCGGCACGCCTTCAGCCGCGCATTCCTCGCAAATATGCGATGGAGGAGCATCCGAGGTGACGATAACGCCCGAAACGGCATAGTGCAGCAATTGCCCGATGACAGTGGCGCTATCGGCTTCCGGCGACGTGGGCAGCAGGATCGGCCGGTAATTGCGTGCAATCAATGCCCGCGCCAGATGTTCGACCTGTTGCGTGCGGAAAGGGTTATCGAGGCCGGCGGCAACAAGGCCGACAAAATCGGACCGTTTATTGGTGAGGCTGCGGGCGAGATAATTGACCCGGTAGCCGAGTTCCTTGGCCGCCTGATAAACCTTTTCACGGGTCTTGTCCGAAACGCTGGCATCAGGCGTAAACGCCCGGGACACGGCTGCACGGGAAACACCGGCAGCCCGCGCAACATCATGCGACGTCACTCTTCGTGCGGACCGCTCTATACCCTGCGCTTCCCGAGGACGCATCAGCTCCGGCAGGTTGGTACAGATGCCGAGAACGGGAAGTTTCGTGATATCGGAAAGCACGTCTGGCCGTTCTTCGTGCCAGAGCACAATCTCGCGGCCATCGGCGAAGGCACGTTGAAGGAGTTCGTCTGTGACGAATTCCTGCGGCGTTTCGCTCGCCTTTTCCCAGCATAGATGCAGGATATCGGCTGCGGCCTCATCGCCCATCGCATGTGGGTCTGCGCCGACACGCAGCAGAATGGCGAGCGGATAATCGCAACCCGCATCACGCAGTTCCCGCACCTGCACCGGATCGAACGAACCCAGGCAGGCGAAACGCTGCTGCATCCGTTTCAGGTGCTGCCAGCAGAGAAGCCCGGTTCCGGCGCGTTTCAGTTCGACATAAAGACCACAGCCGGTTTCACGCGCAAGCGCCGCCACTTCCTCGAAAGTCGGCACATCGGGCACTGCCGCACGCAGATCCGCGAATGTGGATTGCGAGATAAACAAGTCCTGCCCGAAAATCCGTTGCAGATGATCGTCGTGCGAAATCATCACCACGCCATCGGCGCTCAATTGGGTATCGATCTCCCACATTTCGGCACCGAGTTCAGCGGCACGGCGGAAGGCAGCAAGCGTATTTTCCGTTTCATGGCCGCTGGCACCACGATGGCCGACGCAGAATGGCAAACGCCCCCTGCCCTGAGGCCAGCCGAAACGCTCGAAAAAACTCGAAAAGTCGCGGGCCGGATTGCCTGATGTGGTTGTCATGCCGCTTCCCCTCAGAGCCTCTGACCGTCATCGGTAAAGACAAATACCGCTTTGCTGTCGATATGCCAGCGCACCGGCTCTCCCAAAGCCAATGTTTTTGCCGCCGGCTGAATAGAACGGAGAACCGAGCCGTCCGCCAGTTCGACGTCATAGAGATTTTCGCGCCCCTGCGTCTCAGCGAAAGCGATCTTGCCCTCGACGGCAAGGTCGCCCTGAGGGCCGAAGTGTTCCGGTCGCACACCAAGCGTGAGCGCCGTACCATCGGCCATGCCTTGCAAGGCCGGCATCGGAATACGCAGGTTGAGCGGCGCAATCACGAAGGCGCCGCCCATCGCCGCGCCCTTGAGGAAGGAGATCGGCGGATTGCCGAGGAAACCCGCAACAAAGGCCGTACGCGGATTGCTGTACATATCGGCCGGCGTATCGACCTGTACGATCTCGCCCTTGCGCATGATGGCAATACGGTCACACATCGACATTGCTTCCACCTGATCGTGAGTAACAAGCACTGCCGTAATGCCGGTTTCGAGCTGGATACGGCGGATTTCCGAACGCATTTCCAGCCGCAGCTTGGCATCGAGATTGGCAAGCGGCTCGTCGAGCAGCAGAACATCCGGCTTTCGCACCAGAGCACGAGTCAGTGCCACGCGCTGTTGTTGCCCACCGGATAGCTGGCCGGGGCGACGCTCGAGAAGATCGGCAATATGTGTGAGTGCCGCGATGGCGCGCACCTCGCGGTCGATATCCGCCTTGCTGTCTTTCCGGACAGTGAGCGGGAAGGCGATGTTCTCGAACACGCTCATATGCGGATAAAGCGCATAGTTCTGGAACACGACGCCGACATTGCGCTTCTGGCTCGGCAGGCCAGACACATCGCGATCGCCGAACAGCAACTCGCCCTTGTTCATGCGGTGAATGCCGCAGATGGTGAACAGCGTCGTGGACTTGCCGCAGCCGGAAGGCCCGAGCAGCGCCAGCATTTCGCCGTCGCGGATCGTCAGGTTCATGTTGTCGATAACGGTCGTGTCGTCGAACGTCTTGGTGAAATTGCGAATGGAGATCTGCATCAGCCCTTGGTGCCCCCGCCGAAAATGTTCATGAGACGGTTCTGGAACAGCACGAAAAGTGCCAGCACCGGCAGTGTGTAGAACAGCCCGACCGACTTGAAGATATTGAAATTGTAGGTGCTCGAATTGGGATCGGACACCGTGTTGAGATACATGGACAGGACTTCGAAATCGCTCGACGGCGCAAGGATGCGCGGCAGCATGTATTCGCTCCAGCCATCGATGAAGGCGAAAAGCGCCAGCGACAGAAGACCCGGCTTCACCTGCGGCAGGATGATGCGCCGCCAGACGGTGAAACGGCTTGCGCCATCCTGCACGCCGGCCATCTCGATCTCCCATGGCACGGCATCGTAAAACCCCTTCATGATCCAGATGCCGAAGGGCAGCATCAGGCTCGCCTTCACGAGAATGACGCCGATCAGCGAGTTGTAGAGCCCGGCGAACTGCAGGACGAGAAAGACGCCGATGATCAGCGTGACCGAAGGAAAGGCATGCATGACCATGATGCCGGAGAGAACGAACCGGCGGAACGGCAAAGCCAGCCGCGACAGCGCATAACCGGCGGTCGCGGATACGGACACGACCAGCACCATCATGCTCATGGCGAAGATGAAGGTCGTCAGCGTCGGCTTCCAGATATCGCCGGTGATCGACGGATCGATGAGGAAACGCCAATGCTCCAGCGTGAACTCGGTGGGCAGGATCGAGCCGACCGGTGTGTTTGAAAACGTATCGACGATCAGGAACAGGTACATGATCATCAGCGGCAGGCTGAGCACGGTCAAAAGCAGGATGATCGGCCAGGCGGCAAAATTGCGGGTCATCTTCGCTCTCCCTTAAAACTCGATCTTCGGCTTCGACATCATGTCGTCGAAACGGAAGACGCGAAGGTAAAGAACGGAGAGAAACAGCCCGACACTGACCAGGATCAGCGCCATAGTGGCACCCAGACCATATTGCAGATTGCCGGTATAGTTGTTGAGCGCCGTCTTGAAGGCTTCGAGCGCCCACACCGTGGTCGTGCTGCCCGGCCCGCCATTGGTGGTCAGCCAGATCTGCTCGTAGGACGACAGCAGTGACAGCGTCTGGTAACTTGTGACGAACAGGATCGGCCAGCGCATATGCGGCAGAATGATGTAACGCACCTGTTGCCAGCGCGAGGCGCCATCGACTTCGCTTGCCCAGAGCTGCTGCACCGGAATGGCCTTCAGCGCGCCGGAAAACAGGATCATGCCGAAGGACGCACCGACAAAACCGTTGACGAGGATCACGACCGTCCAGGCACTGGTGACCGAGCCTTTCATATAGTTGAAGGCAGGCAGGCCGAGATGCTGGGCAACCGTGTAGAGAAAACCGTCATCCCAGGTGAACCATTTCCACATGACGGCATAAAGCACGACAGGCGTGATGCGCGGCAGAAGCCAGAGCACGCTGAAGAAACCGGAGCCCCCCGGCGGCAGGTAGAAGGTGGTGATCGCCAGGAACAGGCCGACCAGAACGTTGAAGGCCAGCGTTACCACGACATAAAAGATCGTGTTGCCGATAATGCGCCATGTGTCGGGCGCAACGACAAGATTGCGAAAATTGTCTGTCGTCCAGGTCCAGCCGGTATAGCTGGCGGTGGCGATCTTTTCGATCGCGCCTTCCGGCGGCTTTTCCAGCATATGCGACAGAGCCGCTTCAATTTCGCCACGGCTGCCGTAGCGCACATTGAGAACCGACTGCTCGAAGGCGCCAACAGCGATCTTCAACTCACGAATACGGGTCGGGCGCGACGGCAACGTCTTCAATTCGCGCTCGAAAGCCGCCGAACTGGTAAAACTTCGCCCGTCGAGGCGAGCGGCGATTTCGGAGAGAAATTTCTCCTCGGCACCGGCAGCACGCGCTTTTGAAAGCCCCGCCTCATCCACCACGTAACTCGACTGGCCCAATGCCTCGACGGTTTTGGCATCGACACCATCATCGGCAAGCGAGCGAAGGAGGTTGCCGGTGACGACATAGGAGCCGCCGGAAATGCCGGTGGCCGTGCTCATATTGGTGAAAGCGAAAACGCTGGTCAGCACCACCGGCAGGAAAAAGAAGCCGATGAGCAAAACGAAAGCCGGCGTCATGAAAGCGAGGCCGAGGAAATTTGCCCTGACGGGCGCAGAAGCACGCATGGGAACCCGATGAAATGCAGAGGAACCGGGCGGCAAAACCGCCCGGCCTAAAGGAAGGATCAGCGGATGATGACCTTGTCACCCAGTGCAGTGCGCACTTCCGTCTCGACGGCCTTGACCGCATCGGCAACCGAGGTGGTCTTGGTCCAGGAGGATTCCAGCCCCTTGTACATGGCCTTCCAGATCACACCGAAATCGCTGTTGTTCGGAATGGCCTTTGCGTGCGGCAGAAGCTTTTCGGTCGCCTCGGTCGTCCAGCGGTCATTGGCGTAAAGCGGGATTTCAGCCTGCGTCGTGCCGATGGCGAGATGGCCGGACTTGATGGCGTGCAGCGTGTTCATACGCGGTTCCGAAGCGATGGTAATCAGTTCGGCAGCAATCGTCGCATCTTCATCCGTGCCGGTCTTCGACAGGAGATAAACGAGCGGGTGCGTGATGGTGTTGGCGCGGCCCTTTGCATTGCCGGCCGGGATCAGGCTGTACTGGATGTTGCCGAAGAAATCCTTCATGCCCCACTTGGCTTCCCATTCGGCCTTGGTCCAGGTGCCGGCGTGCCACATACCGGCCTTGTTGCCGGCAACCAGCGGGTGCCAGGTATCCCAGGTCATGCCGAGATAGGTGGCGGGAACGACACCCTTGGCAACGGCATCGGCGAAGAACTGGTACATGCCGGTCAGCGCTTCACGATCAAGCACCAGCTTGCCGGATTCGGCATCTTCCATCTCGCCACCGAAGCTCAGATAGAACTGCCAGTAGTCCGTGCCGTTGGACGGGCGCGGCATGAAGCCCTTGCCCGGCTCCACCACCTTGGCGTCCTGCATCTTCTTGGCGTCGTCGAGCATGGAATAAAGCGTATATTCGCCGCTTTCGACCTTTGCCGGCAGCGCCTCGATGTCGGCGTCGCTATATCCGATTGCCTTCAGGTGCGACTTCGAGAAGAAGAAAGGACGCGCTTCCGAATCCTGTGGAATGCCCCAGATGCGACCGTCATAAGAAGAAATGGCGACGAGGTTCGGGTAAAGCTGGTTCAGCGGCCATGCGTCGAAGTCGACATAATCCTCGATCGGGCGCAGCAGGCCGGATTGCGACCACGGACCGATATCCTCATGGCCGGAAACGATGATGTTCGGCGCCTTGTTGGATTCGGCAGCGAGCGTCACAGCCTGTTTGAAATCGTCCCAGCCGCTCCACGCCTGGGTCTGAACGTCGATATTGAGTTCCTCGCCACGGATTTTTGCTTCACGCTCGACGATATCGGCCGCCATCTTGATGGCTTCAACGCGGTAATCATTGGTCGGGCCTGTGCCACCGGCCCAGACAGAAATGGTCACGTCCTTGGCGAGTACCAAGGTGGCCGTGGAGGCCAGCAATGCAGTCGCCAGCACGGCGGATTTAAAGGTCGAAAGTATGGTCATGGCTTATCCCCGAAGAGGTCTTGCATCGCCTTGGCCACGTCGCGCCTTTGCGCTGTCCGGGCCGGAAAAGCAAGGAGTTGATCCTGAACGAGGCGGAACTTACGGACGGTGCAAGACAGCCAGATGACAAAATTGTACACGTGTACATTTTTCTTTGCGGCATTCATTTGAAGCTCATGCCGAAAAAACTCAACGCTGCGATGGCGCAGCCTCAGCCACTCGTTTAAAGATAGGGACAGACCCAGCACGCGCAGTATGAAGCCATGAACGACAACGTCATCAAGTTCCGCAAAAAAGAAACGCCGAAGCCGCCGCGCCAGACCCCGCCGTGGATGAGGAAGGCTCTCATCATTGGCGGCGCAGTTGCGGCCTTTCTCGTTGCCTTCACCTACTTCTACGTGACCGGCGACCACTCCAGCGTCATGCCCGGCGCCGCACAGCTGAACTGATTCAGACACACAGTTTTTTTGACGCCCCCTACGATTTATCGAGGAGTCGAGCTCGAATTTCGTTGACTCGATCTATTTTTGTAATGTTATAACATTTTATGTTTTCAACATAGGATGTGCAGCATGAACTCCAAACTTCCCGTCACGGTTCTTTCCGGCTTTCTCGGTGCCGGCAAAACGACGCTTCTCAACCACATCCTGACGAACCGCGAAGGGCTGCGCGTCGCGCTGATCGTCAATGACATGAGCGAGGTCAACATCGACGCAGCGCTCGTTCGCGATGGCGGCGCCAACCTTTCCCGCACGCAGGAACAGCTGGTGGAAATGACCAATGGCTGTATCTGTTGCACGCTGCGTGACGACCTTTTGAAGGAGGTGCGCGCATTGGCAGAACAGGGCCGGTTCGATTATCTCCTGATCGAATCCACCGGTATCGCCGAGCCCCTGCCCGTGGCCGCCACATTCGATTTTCGCGATGAAAACGGCCAGAGCCTTTCCGACGTCGCGCGTCTGGACACGATGGTGACGGTTGTGGATGCCGCCAATCTGTTGAAAGATTACGGTTCAGCCGATTTCCTCTCCGACCGCGGCGAAACCGCCGGCGACGGTGACAACAGAACGCTTGTTGATTTGCTGGTCGAGCAGATCGAATTTGCCGATGTTGTCGTACTCAACAAGGTCAGCACCGCATCACCGGCAGAACGGGATGCGGCCCGAAAGATCATTGTCGCTCTCAATCCAGATGCCCGGCTGATCGAAACAGATTTCGGCAAGGTGGATTTGAAGGATATTCTGGGAACGGGCCGTTTCGATTTCGCCAAGGCCGAAACCCATCCGCTGTGGTTCAAGGAGCTTTACGGTTTTGCGGACCACGTGCCTGAAACCGAGGAATACGGCATTCGCAGTTTCGTCTATCGCGCGAAAAAGCCTTTTGACCCGGCGCGTTTCAAAACCTTCATCGACAAGTCATGGCCGGGTGTGGTTCGCGCCAAAGGCTTTTTCTGGCTGGCGACGCGCCCGCATCATGTCGGCGAAATGAGCCAGGCCGGCGCGCTTGTCCGCACCCAGAAAATGGGATTGTGGTGGTCGTCGGTTCCGCAACAGCAATGGCCGCAGGATCCCGGCTTTCTGACGATGATGAAACCCTATCTCGATCCTGTCTGGGGCGACCGCCGGCAGGAAATTGTCTTCATCGGTGCCGATCCGATGAACGAAAAATCCATCCGGGCGGAACTCGATGCATGCTTGGTGGACGCATCGTCCTTTATGCCGGAACAATGGCTCGATCTGCCCGATCCTTTTGCGAAATGGGATCGCACTGCGGCCTAAAACAATCCGGGTTCTAAGCCTGCGAAAACTCAGCGCGCTTGATTTTCAGGCGCGTTCGAGCTTTGGCGGACACCGGCGGCTTCTATTGAAAACGTCACCTGGCAGCGAGCACCGGAGCGGGCCAGAACATGGTCGAGCCTGCCGCCAAGCTGCCGTTCCACCAGCCGCCGGATAAGTCCCGATCCCTGATTGGGCGAGGAACTTTCGATGACCGGCGGGCCATTCATCTCTGCCCATAACAGGGTGAGTTCAGACCCCGCCACCAGCCATGCAATTTCTACCCGGCCATTCGGCACGGAAAGCGCCCCGTGCTTGAGCGCATTGGTGGCAAGCTCGTTGACAACGAGGCCAAGCGCCGTGGCGCGCATCGGCTGCAACTGCACCGACGGACCGCTCAGTGAAAACGGCTGCCGATCGGGAGACATGTAAGGCTCCACCTCGATTTCGATCAGGCTGCGCAGATCGATCCGGGCATTGTCCTCCACCTGTTCGTCCAGCAATTCATGGATACGTGCAAGCGCCGATATCCGTCCTCTGAACTCCTCTCCCAGATCTGCGGGAAGTGTCAGCCGGGCAAGACTTTGCGCGCCCATATAGGCGTTCTTGACGCGGTGGCGCAGTTCGTCGCGCACAAGTTCCGCTTCCGACACAGCATCCTTGAGAGCGGAGATCAGCCGGACATTTTCAAGCGCCGTCGCGGTAGCACTTGCCAGCGCCTCCAGAACCTCGATTTCCTCGTCGCTCGGTTCATAGGTGGAGGCCCAATAAGCGCCAATTGCAGCAATCGGATCGTCGCGGCGCACCGGCGTCATCAAAACTGCGCGAACAAAGGTTTCTTCGTAAAGCTCGTAAGGAATGCGGGGATCGAGTGCGATATCCGGCACAACCACGGTTTGCTTATTCAGCATCGCCCAGCCGCTGATGCAGGCGGACATCGGAAACTTCTGCCCCTTCCAGAGCGGGCCGATCGCGTCTTCCTCGACATAATGGCAAAGATCGCCATCGCGCCGGATGATGGCAATGCCCTCGCTGCCGACCAACGAACGTGCTGTCGCACGAACGATTTCAACCACTTCTTCAGTGGATTTGGCCCCAGCAAGCCGCGCGACCGCCTGGGTGAGATGCCCAAGAGGTGTCCGTCGCCGGTTTCGATTCTGCCCTTCCGTCATCAGGTCATTCCCTTGCCCGCACAAGGTTAGAAACACGCATGCGAGAATCGCACAGATCCGTGCATTAGCAAGCCAAAACATTACAACTTCGGCAAGCCCCACTCGTTTAAATGGTAAGCAGAAGGTTGCCACGAGCCTTGACGTTGAAGCTAAAGATAGGTTCTTTGCGGTCGGCGCGAGGGAGGAGGGGCTTGGCCCGACCTTCGCACTCCATGATTTGATTATTGAAATGGGTATAGAGATGTCGGCAGATCGGACAGACAGGATTTTTCAGGGACCGGTGATCGTGATGGGCGTATCGGGCAGCGGCAAAAGCTCGGTCGGCATATTGCTGGCAAAACAGCTTGGCCTGCCTTACGTCGAAGGCGACGAACTGCATCCGAAGTCCAATGTCGAGAAGATGTCGAAGGGCACGCCGCTGACCGATGAAGATCGTTGGCCATGGCTGGACATCATCGGCCAACGTCTGGCGGAAGGTGCGGCGACCGGCGTCGTCATCACCTGCTCGGCCCTGAAGCTTATCTATCGTGATCGCCTGCGCAAGGCAGCCGGCGGCAGGCTGGCATTCGTCTTTCTCGACGGATCGAAGGAACTTCTGACAGACCGCATGGGGCACCGTACCGGCCATTTCATGCCGCTTAGCCTGCTCGAAACCCAGCTGGCGACGCTGGAGCGCCCCGACAAGGAAGCGGGCGTCGTCACCGTCGATATCGATGCCACACCAGAAGAAATCGCAAACACGTCTGCCGAAGGTCTTGCGAAACTGAAATTGGACTGACACTGGCCTGCGAAGGCGGATCCGGCCTATAGTGCCGCATATTCTGCGAGTCACTTCATGCCATTCCGCTTCGTTCACACAGCCGATATCCATCTCGATTCCCCGCTTCGTTCGCTGGCTTTGCGCAATGCAGAACTGGCGGAACTGATCGGTGGCGCGACACGTCAGGCGCTGGTCGCCATTGTCGACCTGTGCCTTGAGGAACAGGTCGATGCGCTGGTGATTGCCGGCGATCTTTATGACGGCGACCAGACCTCGATGAAAACGGCGCGCTTTCTGGCCGGACAGATGGAGCGACTGCATCAGGCCAATATCGCCACTTACACGATCCGCGGCAACCACGACGCCCTGTCCCGCATCACCCAGGAACTGGTTCTGCCGCCGAGTGTAAAAGTATTCGGCGGTCGGGCTGAGGCTATCGAAATGGAGGCGAACAGCCTTGCCGTTGCCATTCACGGCCTGAGCTTTTCCAAACCGCAGGCGCCGGACCCGCTTCTGCCGAAATACAAACCACCGGTCGCTGGCGCGGTGAATATCGGCATCATGCATACCAGCCTTGCCGGTGCGCCGGGGCATGATGTCTATGCCCCCTGCAGCACCGCCGATCTGCATGCGAGTGGCTTCGATTATTGGGCACTCGGCCATATCCACCAACGCACACATCATGCCGGCACCCGCGCCGTGATCATGCCGGGCATGCCGCAGGGCCGCGACATCAACGAGGCCGGCGAAAAGACCGTCTCGCTGGTAACGATTGCCGACGACCGCACGGTGACCGTCGAGGAACGACTGACCAGCATTGCCCAGTTCGAACGCATTTCCGTCGACCTGACCGATTTGACCGAGTGGCGTGACGCAGCAACAGCCATTGAGACCGCCCTTGCCGAACAGCGCACAAAAACCGCCTCCCCTCATCTGGTGGCGCGGCTTCGTCTGACAGGGCAAACGCCGCTTTCTTTTCGGCTTCGACGCGATATCGACCTGATGCTGGCGGAAGCCGAGCAGCGCGGCGAACGGCTGGGCGATACCTGGATCGAAAAACTTGAACTGGATGTGCGCCCGCCGGGCGAGATCGAACAGGCGACCGCCGATCCGGTCATCGAGCTTGGTCAGTTGATGCAATCAGACGTGATTGCTCGCCCCGGTTTTCGCGACGATATCAGTGACATGGTGCGTGAAATGTTGGCCGACCTGCCGGCCGAGAGCCGCCATTTTGCCGGCGATGACGAGGCCGGTTTTGCCCGTTTTGTCGATGACCTTCTGGCTCGCGGCACCGAAGATATCACCGCGCGCCTGAGTGGCGCCGAGCGGGACGAAAACTGATGCGCCTCAACCGTCTGGACCTTACCCGCTACGGCAAATTCACCGATCATGCGATCGATTTCGGCAAGGCCGCCAGCGGCCAGCCGGACCTGCATATCGTCTACGGCCTGAACGAGGCCGGCAAATCCACCACACTGGCCGCCTATCTCGACCTGTTGTTCGGTATGCACCAGCAGACGCCCTACAATTTTCTGCACCCCTACAGCTCGATGCGAATAGGCGCACAGTTGGAAATCGACGGCGCGCCCCATGAGTTGGCGCGCCTGAAACAGCGCAGCGGCAGCCTGATCGATGGTCGTGGTTCGCCGGTCAATGACGCGCTGCTGGTGGGCGCGCTCGGCGGCGTGAGCCGTGACGCCTATCGCACCATGTTCTCGCTCGATGACAAATCGCTGGAAGAAGGCGGCAATGCCATTATCCAGAGCAAGGGCGAACTCGGCGAACTTCTGTTTTCCGCCAGTTCCGGTCTCGCAGGCCTGAGCAAGGCCTTGGCGGCCGCCGGAGACGAAGCCTCCGCGGTTTATAAAAAGCGCTCTTCGACCTCTAAAATGGCTGAACTGAAACGTGCGCTGGAAGCGCTGAAGACAGAGCGCAATGCCATCGACACGTTTGCTGCGGCCTATGCCAGCCTCAACACCAGCCATGAGCAGGCCCGAAC
>Ga0075364_10000189_pt1 | contig 28350 bp, 21 predicted proteins | sample EndMetdeltDD1764_FD_71517 | JGI IMG/M metagenome (GOLD analysis project Ga0075364, IMG submission 71517) | Populus endosphere microbial communities from Tennessee, USA - Endosphere MetaG P. deltoides DD176-4 | ecosystem: Host-associated > Plants > Roots > Endosphere | place: USA: Tennessee... | reverse complement strand
ACTACGACGACACCTGGCTGCGCGATTCCGGCCCGATCACGCTGCGCGACGGCGACGGCTTCCGCCTGCTCGATTTCCGCTTCACCGCCTGGGGCGGCAAGTTCGAGGCCGGCCGCGACGACCAGCTGGTCGAGGCGCTGGTCGCGCAGGGCCTGTTCCCCGGCGCCGCGCACCAGCGGATCGATTTCGCGCTGGAAGGCGGCGGCATCGAGACCGACGGCGCCGGCACCCTGCTCAGCACCTGGCACTGCCTGCACGAACGGCACCCGGACAAGTCGCGCGCGCAGATCGATGCGATCCTGCTGCAGTCGCTGGCCCAGCACCGGATCCTGTGGCTGGAGCACGGCTACCTGGAGGGCGACGATACCGATGCCCACATCGACACCCTCGCCCGCTTCGCCGCACCGGACGCAATCGTGTTCCAGGCCTGCGACGACGCCGACGACCATCACTACCCCGACCTGAAGGCGATGGCCGAGGAGATCGCCGCGCTGCGCACGGTCGACGGCCAGCCCTACCGGCAGTTCCCGCTGCCGTGGGCCGCGCCGATCCTCGATGGCGAGCGCCGGCTGGCCGCGTCCTACGCGAACTTCCTGATCGTCAACGGCGCGGTGCTGATGCCGGCCTACGGCGTCACCGACGCCGAACGCGCGGTCGACGACGCGGCGGCGGCCGTGCTTGCACAGGCCTTCCCGGACCGCGAGATCGTGCAGGTGCCCTGCCGCCCGCTGATCTGGCAGAACGGCAGCCTGCACTGCATCACCATGCAGCTGCCGGCCGGCGTCACCGGCTGAGTCAGCCGTACCCAGCGGCACCGCAGCGCCGGTGCCGCTTCTTTCCCGGATACCCGTCAGCCTGCGTGCAAACACGCCGGGTTACCATTCCCGCTTTCCGCGTTTCAGCCGAGATCGACCGCCATGAGCCGCAAGACCCTGACCGTCGCCCTGATCCAGGAGCGCAACCACGGCGATGCCGCCGCGAACCTGGCCGTGATCGAACAGCGCGTGGCCGAGGCCGCCGCGCAGGGCGCGAAGCTGGTGCTGCTGCAGGAGCTGCACAACGGTGCCTATTTCTGCCAGCACGAGTCGGTGAACGAGTTCGACCTGGCCGAGCCGATTCCCGGCCCCAGCACCGAACGCCTCGGCGCGCTGGCGAAAAAGCACGGCATCGTGCTGGTCGGCTCGCTGTTCGAGCGCCGTGCCGCCGGGCTGTACCACAACACCGCGGTGGTGTTCGAGACCGACGGCACCCTGCTGGGCAAGTACCGCAAGATGCACATCCCGGACGATCCGGGCTTCTACGAGAAGTTCTACTTCACCCCCGGCGACATCGGCTTCAAGCCGGTCGACACCTCGGTCGGCCGCCTCGGTGTGCTGGTGTGCTGGGACCAGTGGTATCCGGAAGGCGCGCGCCTGATGGCGCTGGCCGGTGCCGAACTGCTGCTCTACCCGACCGCGATCGGCTGGGATCCGGACGATGTCCAGGACGAGAAGAACCGCCAGCGCGACGCCTGGGTGCTGAGCCACCGCGGCCATGCCGTGGCCAACGGCCTGCCGGTGCTGAGCTGCAACCGGGTCGGCCATGAGACCTCGCCACTGGGTGCGTCCGGCATCGACTTCTGGGGCAACAGCCATGTGCTCGGCCCGCAGGGCGAGTTCATCGCCGAGGCCGGCGGCGAGCCGACCGTGCTGGTCTGCGAGGTCGACCTGGAGCGCTCCGAGCACGTGCGCCGGATCTGGCCGTTCCTGCGCGACCGCCGCATCGACGCGTACGGCGACCTGCTCAAGCGCTACATCGACTGACCGCCGGCAACGGCCCGCACGGAACCTTCCGATGACCCAGACCGACCTGTCCGCCGATCTTCCGCTCGGCGGACAACCGCATCGCATCGTCGAACGCGACGGCGTCCGCTACACCCTGCTCGGCACCGCGCATGTCTCGCAGTCGAGCATCGACGCGGTACGGGCGGCAGTCGCCACCGGCGCCTACGACGCGGTCGCGGTCGAACTGGACCCGGGCCGGCTGCAGTCGCTGAGCGATCCGGACGCGCTGGCGAAGCTGGACATCGTGCGGGTGATCCGCGACGGCAAGACCCACCTGTTCGCCGCCAACCTGGCCCTGTCGGCCTACCAGCGCCGGCTGGCCGAGCAGCTCGGCGTCGAACCCGGTGCCGAGCTGAAGGCCGCGGTACTGGATGCACGCGCGCGCGACCTGCCGGTGCACCTGATCGACCGCGAGGTCGGCCTGACCTTCAAGCGCGCGATGCAACGCCTGGGCTGGTGGGGCCGGGCCAAGACCGGTGCCGGCATCATGCTGGCGATGTTCGGCGATGAGGAAGTCGGCGACCAGGAAATCGAGAAGCTCAAGCAGGGCGACATGCTGGAGGCCAGCTTCGGCGAGTTCGCCAGCCAGAGCCCCACCCTGTACGAGGCCGTGATCGGCGAACGCGACCGCTACATGGCGGCGAAGCTGCGCGAGACCGCAGGCGGCGCGCGCGACGTGCTGGCCGTGGTCGGTGCGGGCCACCTGGCCGGCCTGGCCCGGCATCTGGCCGAGGACAGCGCCGAACCGGCCGCGATCCAGCGCGAGCTGGAGACGGTCAAGCCGAAGTCGCGCGTGCCGTGGATGGAGCTGATCATCGGTACCGTGGTGATCGGCGGCTTCGCCTGGGGCTTCTGGCAGGGCGGGATCGACGTCGGCGCCGACCTGCTGCTGCAGTGGGTGCTGGCCACCGGCATCCTGGGGGCGATCGGCTGCGCGATCGCCGGCGGCCATCCGCTGAGCATCCTCGCCGCCTTCATCGCCTCGCCGCTGACGCCGCTGCACCCGGCGCTGGCCTCGGGCACGGTCAGCGCGCTGGTCGAGGCGACGCTGCGCAAGCCGACCTACGCCGACTTCATGGCCCTGCGCGACGACGTGCAGTCGATGAAGGGCTGGTGGCGCAACCGCGTGGCGCGCTTGATGCTCAACTTCTTCCTGACCAGCCTGGGCACCGCGATCGGCGTGTGGACCGGTGGTCTGCGCATGCTGGGCAAGCTGGTCGGCTGAGCACCCTGCCGGCGGCCTGCAGGGCGCTGTCCGCGTCGCAGGCCCGTCGGGGCGACGCATCGACGTCGCGAGGACGTCACGCCGCCAGCGACAGCTCCGCGACCAGTCGTTGTCCGGCTGGATCGGCGGGCATGGCGGGATCGGTCGCGCCCCCGGCTGAAGACCGGGTCCGGCCCGGTTGCCCGACATCCGGAGCGTCGGCATACGCAACCGCGCGCAGGACGCGACGGGCCGTTGTCGTGAAGACGAATTGGCCCGACAACAGCGGCATGCGACGTGCAGCTGCATGCCCGCCACCTCGCCGCAGTGTCGGCGTCGACCAGGCCACGCCAGCACCGGAGCCGCATACCGGGCGCGGGCTCCACCGCCTGTCGCGCCCCCGGCCATGCATCGCACCGTGCGCCGGCACACTGCGACTCGGCATGGCCCGATCTCCACATGCGAGCGGCCGGACGCACGCGTGGACGGGGCTCGCGCCCCGTCCATGGACTCACTCCGCCAGCGGCTGCGGAGTGCTGCCCGCGTGCTCCGGCGGCAGGCCCCGCGCACGGCGGAGCGTGCGCGACACGCCGTTGCGCAGGTCGTCCAGGATCGCGTAGATCGTCGGCAGGAACAGCAGGCTGACCACCGTCGAGAACGCCAGGCCGCCGGCCACCGCCCGTGCCATCGGCGAGTACTCCAGGCCGCCCAGCACCACCGTGTCGCTCAACGAGATCGGCACCATCGCCAGGATCGCCGTGCCCATCGTCATCATGATCGGACGCAGGCGTTCGCGGCTGCCCTCGACCAGTGCGTCGGTGCGCGACATGCCGCGCCGGCGCAGGTTGTTGATGTGCTCGACCATGATGATGCCGTTGTTCACCACCACGCCCATCAGCACCAGGATGCCGATCAGGGCCATGATCGTGAACGGCGTGCCGGTGATCCAGAACAGCCAGAACACGCCGAACACCGAAAACACCACGCAGCTCATGATCGCCGACGGGAACAGCAGGGACTCGAACACCGCGGCCATCAGCACGTAGATCATCACCAGCGCCAGCAGCAGGTTGAACATCATCTGCTGCATGCCTTCCTGGTCTTCCTGGAAGCCGGACCCGTCGAACGAGTAGCCGTACCCCGGCGGGAAGCTCATCGCCTCGAGCGTGGCCTCCATCGCCTTGCGGGCGTCGGGCATGGTCGTGCCGTCGGTCAGGTTGGCCTGCAGGGTGACCACGGTCTGGCGGCTGAAGCGGTTGATCTGGCTGGCCGACGGCATGGTCGCGATCTCGACCATGCTCAGCAGCGGCACCATCCGCCCATCCGGGGAGCGCACCATGAAGCTGGCGATGTCTTCCACGCCGTAGCTCTGCGCGCCCTCGAAGCGCACCCACACCGGCACTTCGGTCTGGCCGCGACGGAACTCGCGCAGCTGCGCGCCGCGCAGGGCCAGACCGACGAAGCGCGACACCTCTTCGGCACTGAAGCCGTAGGCCGCCGCGCGCTCGCGGTCCACGCGCACGTTGAGCTCGGTGTTCTTGTCGCCACCCTCCACGCGCACGTCGCGCAGCTCCTTGCGTGCGGCCAGCATCGGGATCACGTCCTCGGCCAGCTCGGACAGCAGCTGGGTCGAGTCGCCGACCAGCTGCACCTGGACGTTCTGGCCCGGGCTGCCACCGCCGCCACCCTGCCCGCTCGCGCCGCGCACGCCGAGCGTGGCGCGGGCCGACTTGGGCAGCTCGTTGCTGATCTGGTCGCTGAGCGGCTTGGTGTCCTTCACCGTGTCGGCGAAGGTCACCATCGTCGAGGCCTCGCCCTCCTCGTTGAACCACGAGTAGGTCTGCACGATCTGGAAACGCTCGCGGTTGCGGTCCAGGAAGTTCTCGACCCGGGCCACCTCCTCGGAGATCTGGTCCTTGGTGTAGCTGCCCTTCCACTGGTAATAGACCTGGATCTCGCCGGTATCGCCGCCGCCGAAGAAGTCGAACTTGGTGCCCATCATCGGCGCCACGCTCAGCACCACGATCATGCCGATGCCGAGCACGCTCCAGCCACGGTGCTCCAGCGTCCAGCGCAGGATCCGCGCATAACGGCGCTGCATGCGCGGGATCAGGCCATCGGGCCTGTGCACCGCGGCTGGCGTCTTCATCCGCGCCGACAGCATCGGGATCAGGCTGACCGCGACCAGCCACGACGCCAGCAGCGACACAGTGATCGTGATCGCCAGCTGCGACATGAAGATGCTGATCATGTTGGTCTCGCCCAGCAGGTTGGGCAGGAACACGATGCAGTGCGACAGGGTGCCGGCCGACAGCGCGATGGCCACGTGGCGGGTGCCCAGGATCGCGGCCAGGCGCGGCTGGTCGGGCATCCGCTCGCGCTCCTGGTAGATGCTCTCGACCACGACCACCGCGTTGTCGACCAGCATGCCGACCGCCAGCAGCAGGCCCATCAGGGTCAGCACGTTCAGGGTCACGCCGGCGAAATGCATGAAGCCGAGCGTCACGATGAAGCAGATCGGGATCGCCAGAGTCACCATCAAGGTCGACGGCCAGTGCCGCAGGAACGCGTACAGCACGATGATCGACAGCAGCAGGCCGACCACGCCGGCTTCGCCCAGCTCGATCAGCGAGTCGGTGACCTCGTCGCCCATGTTCTGGATGACCTTGAAGTCGATGTCGTTGAGGCCCGGCTCCTTGCGGATCGCCTCGATCTCGCGCAGCACGTTGCCCGACACCTCCACCAGGTTGGCGTTGCGCTCCTTGAAGATGTCCAGGCCGACCGCCGTGCGCCCGTCCAGGCGCCGGCCGTAGCCCATCCGCTGCGCCTTGAGCCGCACGTCGGCGATGTCGCCCAGGCGCAGCCCCTTCGCGTTCAGCACCAGGTCGCGCAGCTCCTGCAGGTCGCGGATTTCGCCGACCGGCTGCAGGCGCAGGCGGCGGCCGTTGTCCTCGATCTGCCCGGCCGAGACCGAGAAGTTGACCGTCTGCAGGCGCTGGGTCAGCTCATTGAGGCTCAGGTCGTGCGCGGTGAGGCGGTTGGGATCGATCGCGATCTCGACCTCGTTCGGCGGCGCACCGCTGATCTCCACCCGGGCCACGCCGGGGATGCGTTCGATCCGCCGCTTCATGTCGCGGTCGATCAGGTCGTACGCGCCGGTCAGGTCCATGTCCGCGGCCAGGCGTACGCGCAGCACCGCCTCGTCGCTGGTGGAGAACTTCATCACGTAGTAGCGCTGGAAGTCGTCCGGGAACTCGTCGCGGATCGCGTCCAGCCGCTCGCGCGCCTCGGAGGCCGCGATCGACACGTCGCGGTCCCAGTCGGAGAACTCGATGAAGATGCCGGCGCCGTCGGCGGTGGCGTTGCTGCGCATCCGCTTGACCCCGGTCAGGGTCGCCAGGGTCTCCTCGGCCGGGCGCAGGATCGTGCGTTCGATCTCCTCCGGCGTGGAGCCCGAGTACGGCAGCTGCACGAACAGGAACGGCGCCGACACGTCCGGCAGCGCCTCCAGCGGCAGGCGGAACGAGGCGATCAGGCCCACGACCACCAGCGACACGAAGCACATGATCGTGGTGATCGGCCGCTTGATGCTGAACTCGGAAACGCTCATGCGTGCTCCTGGCCCACGGTGGCGTCATAGCCGCCGCTTTCCGCATCGGCGCGTGCGCGCCGGCCGCGCTCGACGTAATCGCTGTCGGGGCGACGGTCGAGCAGGTCGTAGACCACCGGGATCACGAACAGGGTCAGCAGGGTCGAGACCAGCAGGCCGCCGATCACCGTGATCGCCATCGGCGAACGTACCTCGGCGCCGTCGCCCATCGCGATGGCCAGCGGCAGGAAGCCGAACAGCGTGCTCAGCGTGGTCATCACGATCGGACGCAGGCGCGAACGCGCGCCCTCGACCAGCGCCTCGCGCTTGGCCACGCCTTCCTCGCGCAGCTGGTTGACCTTGTCGATCAGGATGATCGCGTTCTTGGTCACCAGGCCGACCATCAATATCAGGCCGATGAAGACCACCACCGAGATCGAATTGCCGGTCAGCATCAGCGCCAGCACCGCACCGACCATCGCCAGCGGGATGGTGAACAGGATGACGAACGGATGCAGCAGCGACTCGAACTGCGAGGCCATCACCAGGTACACCAGGAACACGGCCAGCGCGAACGCGAACAGCAGCGAGCGCACCGATTCGGCCAGCTCCTCGCCCTGGCCGCCGATGTGCAGGCCCAGGCCGGCACCCAGCGGATTGGCGGCGACCATGCCCTGCACTTCCTGCATCGCCGAGCCCAGGTCGATGCCGCGCAGGTTGGCCGAGATCACCGCCACCCGCATCTGGTCGGCACGGTGGATCTCGCTGGGGCCGGTGGTGGCGACCACCTCGGCCACCGCATCCAGCCGCACCGCACGGGCGCTGCCGGGATTGACGATCAGCTGGCGGATGTCCTCGACCGTGGCGCGGTCCGATTCCTGCGCCCGCACCAGCACGTCGATCTTGCGGTCGCGGAAGTTGTAGCGCGTGGCCACTTCGCCGCGGACCTTCTTGACCACCGCATCGGCGACCTGGCGCGTGGTCAGGCCGAGCGCACCGGCGCGCTCCTGGTCGAAGCGGATCTGGATCTCGGGGAAACCCTGCTCCACCGTCGACTTCACGTCGGTGTAGTGCGGGTTGTCGCGCAGCATGCCGGCCAGCTTCTGGCCCGCACGCTCCAGGCTTTCCAGGTCGTTGCCGCGCAGCTCGATCTCCAGCGGCGTGGAGAAGCTGAACAGCTGCGGCCGGGCGAAGTCGGCCTGCGCACCGGGGTAGCGCTGCATGGTCTGGCGCATGCGGTCGCTCTGCTCGGCCTCGAACGCGCGGCTGCCGCCGCCGGCCATGACCACGGTGAGCTTGGCGATGTTCTCGCCGCTCTCGGTCGGGTTGGCGTCCAGCCGCGTGCCGCTGCCGCTGACGCCGTACAGCGTCTCCACGCCGGCGTCTCCGCTGTGCTGGGCCTGCAGTTCGCGCACGACCTTGTCGGTTTCGCGCAGCGGCGTGCCAGGCGGCAGCTTGACCGTCATTTCGAAGCGGTCCTGGGCCAGCTGCGGGATCAGGTCGGTGCCCAGCAGCGGCATCACCGCCACCGCCGCCGCGAACGCGGCGCCGGCGAACAGCAGGACCCGGCCGGGGCGCTGCAGTGCGGCCGGCAGCGCGCGCAGATAGCCACGCTCGGCGCGACCATACGGCGCCATCGCGATGTCGCTGGCCTTGCCCATCACCGGCGACACCACGCGGGTCACCCCGCGCCAGAGCCGCACGAACACCCAGGCGAGGCCGAAGAACATGCCGCGGACGCTGGCGCCGATCCCGCGGCCAACCGCGGCGACCGGCTTCTGCACGCGCGCGGTCGGACGCCAGCTCGGGTGCGCCGGTTCTTCCGGGAAGCCCAGGGCCGAACGCGACTTCCAGGCCGACAGCATCGGGATCAGGGTCATCGCCACCAGCAGCGACACGCCGACCGCGATCGCGATCGTCAGCGCCTGGTCGCGGAACAGCTGGCCGGCGACGCCTTCGACGAAGACCAGCGGCAGGAACACGGCGATCGTGGTCAGGGTCGAGGCCACCACCGCCATGCTGACTTCGCGCGTACCCACGATCGCCGCCTGCAGCGGAGACAGTCCGCGCTCGCGCGCCTTGGCGATGCTCTCCAGCACCACGATCGAGTCGTCGACCACCAGGCCGGTCGCCAGCGCCAGGCCGCCGAGCGACATCACGTTCAGGCTCAGGCCCAGCTGGTCCATGAAGAAGAAGGTGGCGATGATCGAGACCGGCAGCGACAGGCCGATCACCAGCGTGCTCCAGCCGTTGCGCAGGAACAGGAAGATCACCAGCAGCGCCAGGCTGCCGCCCCACACCGCATCGACCTTGACGTCGTTGATGGCGCTGCGGATGAACTTGGACTGGTCGTCGATGACGGTCAGCTCCATGTCGTCGGGCACTTCCTTGCGGATCTGCTCCAGGCGCGCCTGCACCGCATCGGCGGTGGACACGGTGTTCGCGTCGCCTTCCTTGTAGATCGCCAGCTCGACCGCCTCGCGGCCGGCCAGGCGGATGATGGCTTCGCGCTCCTTGTAGCCCTGGCGCACCTCGGCGACGTCCTTCAGCCGCACCGGCACGCCGCCGGCGATCGCACTGCTGCCGCCCGACGAGGCGCTCTGCACCGACGCCGCCGCCGCCAGCACGCTGGCATTGCCCGAGGCCGCGGCGATCGCGGCCATCTGCTGTGCCGCCGAGGCCGCCGCGTTGTCGCCACCGCTCTGGGTGGTGACCAGCATCTCGCGCATGTCCTCGACCGCGGCGAACTGGTTGACCGTGCGCACCAGGTAGCGCTGCGAGCCCTGCTCCAGGCGACCGCCGGACAGGTTGATGTTCTCCTGCTGCAGGCGCTGGATCACGTTGTCGATCGGCAGGTTCAGCTGGGCCAGCTTCTGCTGGTCGATATCGACCTGGATCTCGTCCTCCAGACCGCCGCCGACCTTGACCGCGGCCACGCCGGTGACCGGCTCGAGTTTCTTCTTCAGGTCGTCGTCGGCATAGCGGCGCAGCGCGGTGAGCTGGCGCACGGCCTGCTCGTCGCTGGCGGTCTCGCCCTTGGCCGACAGCGCCAGCCGCATCACCGGCTCGGTCGACGGATTGAAGCGCAGCAGCACCGGCGCCTTGACCTCCAGCGGCAGCTGCAGCACTTCCAGCTTGTCGCGCACCTCGAGGCTGGCCTGGTCCATGTCGGTGCCCCAGGCGAACTCCAGCACCACGTCGCTCTGCCCGGTCCGCGACACGGACTTGAGCTTGCGCAGGCCCTTGGCCACGCCGACGGCCTCCTCGACCGGCTCGGTCACCAGCGTCTCGATCTCGGCCGGGGCCGCACCGGTGTATTCGGTGCGCACGGTCAGGGTCGGATAGCTCAGGTCCGGCAGCAGGTTGACCTTCAGGTCGCCCAGCGCCAGCGCGCCGAACAGCACCATGGTGATGGTGAACATGGCCACGGTGACACGGCGGCGGACGGCGAAGCCGACCAGTCCACCGCGGGCAGCCGCCTGCCAGCCGGCTCCTTCGGAGCCGTGCGATGTCTCGGGGGTATGGCTCATTGTGCGCTACCGGCCTGTGCGGTCGCGTCGGCCGACTTGGCCACCGCGGTGGAGGTCTGTTCCTGCCCGATCACCTGCACCGTGCTGCCGTCGCGCAGCGCCACCTTGCCGGCGGTGACCACGGCGTCGCCTTCCTTCAGGCCTTCGCGGATCTCGCTCCACTCGCCTTCGGTGTAGCCCAGCTTGACCGGCACGCGCACCGCCTTGCCTTCGCGGATCACGTACACCGCCGGATCGCCCTGATCGTCGAGCAGGGCCAGGCGCGGCACCACCAGCGCGTCGGCGCGCTGGTCGTAGTCGATGCGGATGCGGCCGAACATGCCCGGCTGCAGCGCCTCGCCGCCGGTGAAGGCGCAGACCACGCGGAAGGTGCCGCTGCCCGAATCGACCACCGGTGCGACGCGGTCGACCACGCCCTCGAAGCGCTTGCCCGGCAGGGCGTCGGCCAGCAGCACCACCGGCTGCCCGGCCTTCATCGTCGCCAGTTCGCGCTCGGGCACGTTGAGCGTGGCCTCCAGGCGCGAATCGTCGACGATGCGGAAGATCGGTGTATTGATCTGGACGAAGTTGCCGTCCTTGATCGAACGCGAGGCGATCACGCCGGAGATCGGCGCGGTCACCGTCGAGTACGACAGCTCCAGCGCGGCCATGTTGTGCTGGGCACGCGCGTTTTCGACGTCGTAGCGCATCTGGTCGACCTCACCGGCGCTGATCAGCTGCTGGGCGACCAGCTGCTGGGCACGGCGGTAGTTGTTCTCCAGCTTGCGCAGCTGCGCCTCGCTCTGGGCCACGGCCAGGCGCGCGCGGTCCGGATCGAGCCGGACCAGAGCCTGTCCGGCCTTGACCTGCTGGCCTTCCTCGACCAGGACCTGCAGGGCCACGCCCGACGTCTTGGCCACCACCTGCGATTCGGCACGGGGCTCCAGCGCGGCGGTGCCGGTGTAGCTGGCCGCGATCGCGCGGTGCGACGCCTTGACGACCTCCACCGGCACGGCATCGGCAGGCTTTTCGGACGCATCGGCCGCATCGCCGCCGGGCGCGCCCCCCTTGCAGGCGGACAGCAGCAGTGCGCAGGCCAGCAGCGCGGTGGCGGCACGGGGGCCGTGGCGCAGGAGGTGGGAGGAGGAACGGGTCGTTGCGGTGTCCATGCGCGTGAGGTGCCTTGGCGTGGGGCGTGAATAGGTGTTGTACGCAAGTAAATCACCAGAACGACCCCCTGCCATGCGCCGAAGGTCATGGTGACTGCAGGGACCCCTCCGCCCGGGTGCCGGCCCCGAACCCCCAAGCGCCCCGAAAACGGCCACGCGCCAGGCACCAGGCAATGGGCAGCCAGCCGCGTCATCCGCCTGACCGAGAGCGCCAGGCCGGTGCGCGCGCCCTCATCCGGCCACCGATCCTGCCGCCCCACGGACGCCACCTCCGGCACAGGATCGCGGCAAGGTCCTTGATCGCACGCATGGACACGCGTTTCCGGTTGCGTTAACGCGAGGCTATACTCGACCCGACTTGCGTCCGGGAGGGGTAGAACCGGCCGCCAGATTCCATCCGCGACCGATCCGGACCATCGAATGAAGCGCCCGCTGCCGCTAGCCGCCTGCATTGCCCTGATCACTGTCTCTTTCACTTCCCTCGCCCAGGACGCACAGCCGTCCGCGCCCGCCCCGGCTGCCGCCGAAGCGGCAGCGCCGGCCGCCGGCGACCCCGAGAAGGGGCGGGTCCTGGCCTACACCTGCCAGGGCTGCCACGGCATCGAGGGCTACAAGAACGCCTATCCCAGCTACAAGGTGCCCAAGATCGGCGGCCAGTCGGCCGAGTATCTGGGCCAGGCACTGCACGAGTACCAGCAGGGCAAACGCCGACACCCAACGATGCAGGCCCAGGCGCAGAGCTTCTCGGCCCAGGACATCGCCGATCTCGCCGCCTTCCTGTCCACCATCAAGTAAGTGCCTCCCGACATGACGACAGCCGTGTACGCCCAGCGTCTCGCCATCGCCCTGACCGCCGCCCTTGCATTGGCGGCCTGCTCCTCCGGACAGGATTCCTCCCACGCCGCCGCTGACGCGCCGGCCGCCAGTTCGTCGGCAGGCCTGCCGAGCGGACGCATCGCCATCGGCGAGCAGCTGGCCACCGCCAAGGGCAAGGCCACCGGCCAGAGCTGCGTGGACTGCCACGGCCCGGATGGCAACGTGCCGCTGGACGCGAGCTACCCCAAGATCGGCGGGCAGTACGCCGATTATCTGGCCCACGCGCTGCAGGCCTACCGCAAGGGCGAGCGCGACCATGCGCTGATGACCCCGCAGGCGACCGGCCTGAGCGACCAGGACATCGCCGACCTGTCGGCCTACTTCGGTTCGCGCCCGGCCCAGATCCGCGACCTGCACGGCGCCTTCTGAGCCGGCTCCACGCGTTCCGATCCAGAGGCCCGCGCAAGCGGGCCTTGTCATGTGCGCAGTCCGGATCAGCCCGGTCCGTGGATGCCGCCGCGCCAGCGCAGGTGACGCATGCGCCAGCGTCGAAGCATCCGCTGCCGACGTGATCGCCTGCGCGACGGGCCACGCGGCACAATGCCGGCATGCCATCGCCCGCCTCCAGCACCAAGCCGCGCCGGGAGCACGCCAGCCCCAGCCTGCGCGAGCGCTTCGATGCGATGCGCAACCTGCCGCCGTTCCTGCGCCAGATCTGGCAGACCAGTCCCTGGCTGACGATGACCAGCCTCGGCCTGCGGCTGATCCGGGCGCTGCTGCCGGTGGCGATGCTCTACCTCGGCAAGCTGATCATCGACGAGGCGATCCGCCTGGCCGGGCTGGAGCCCGGGCTGAGCGACATCGCCCAGGCCTGGCGTAGCAGCGCGCTCGACCACCTGGCCTGGCTGCTGGCGCTGGAACTGGCGCTGGCGGTGGGCTCGGACCTGCTCGGCAGGCTGGTGTCCTATGCCGACGGCCTGCTGTCGGAGCTGTTCACCAACGCCAGCAGCATCCGCCTGATGGAGCATGCGGCGACGCTGGACCTGGAGGACTTCGAGGACCCGGACCTGCAGGACAAGCTCGACCGCGCCCGGCGCCAGACCATGAGCCGGATGAACCTGATGAGCCAGCTGTTCGGCCAGGTCCAGGATGCGATCACCGTGGCCAGCTTCGCCGCCGGCCTGCTGGTCTATGCGCCGTGGCTGATCGCGCTGCTGGCGGTCGCGCTGATCCCGGCCTTCATCGGCGAGTCGCACTTCAACGCGCTGGGGTATTCGCTCAACCACCAGTGGACACCCGAACGCCGCCAGCTCGAATACCTGCGCCAGACCGGGGCCAGCGTCGACACCGCCAAGGAGGTAAAGATCTTCAACCTCCACCGCTTCCTGGTCGGCCGCTACCGGGTGCTGGCCGAGCGCTTCTATGCGGCCAACCGCGCCCTCGCCCGCCGCCGCGCGTTCTGGGGCACGCTGCTGGCCGCACTCGGCACGCTGGGCTACTACGTGGCCTATGCCTACATCGCGTGGCGCACCGTGCGCGGCGATTTCAGCATCGGCGACCTGACCTTCCTGGCCGGCAGCTTCCGCCGCTTGCGCCAGCTGCTGGAGGGCCTGCTGGTCGGCTTCTCGCAGGTGGCCGGCCAGGCGCTGTACCTGGACGACCTGTTCTCGTTCTTCGAGATCGAACCGGAGATCGCCTCGAAGCCCGACGCGCTGCCGGTGCCGCGTCCGATCGCGCGCGGCTTCACGTTCGAGAACGTGGGCTTCCGCTATCCCGGCGCCGAGCGCTGGGCGCTGCGCGGGCTGGAATTCGAGCTGCGCGCCGGCGAGGTGCTGGCCCTGGTCGGCGAGAACGGCGCCGGCAAGACCACGCTGGTGAAGCTGCTGGCGCGGCTGTACGAGCCGGACGAAGGCCGGATCCTGCTCGATGGCCGCGACCTGCGCGACTACGATCTCGACGACCTGCGCGCCAATGTCGGCGTGATCTTCCAGGACTTCGTCCGCTACCACCTGACCGCCGGCGAGAACATCGGCGTCGGCCGGATCGAGGCGATGGACGACGCGGCGCGCATCGAGGACGCCGCGCGCCGCGCCTTCGCGGACGAGGTGATCGCCGGCCTGCCGCAGGGCTACGACCAGATCATCGGCCGCCGCTTCCGCAACGGCGTGGACCTGTCCGGCGGGCAGTGGCAGAAGATCGCGATCGCCCGCGCCTACATGCGCGACGCGCAGCTGATGATCCTCGACGAACCCACCGCCGCGCTCGACGCGCGCAGCGAGTTCGAGGTGTTCCAGCGCTTCAAGGAACTGTCCGAGCGGCGCACCGCGGTGCTGATCTCGCACCGGTTCTCCAGCGTGCGCATGGCCGACCGGATCCTGGTCCTGGCCGAAGGAAGGCTCGAAGCCAGCGGCACCCATGCCGAACTGATGGCGCAGGGCGGCCGCTACGCGGAGTTGTTCGAGCTGCAGGCCGCCGGGTATCGTTGAAGGCGACCCCCGAAGCCAAGACGAGGCACGTCTCGATGCGTCATTCCCTGCGCCTGCCCGCGCGCGCCACGCTGTGCGTGGTGCTGCTGTCCGCCCTCGCCGCCTGCGGCGGCAGCGACACCACGGCCACCTCCTCCACCGCCGCCACCGGCCCGGCCGAACAGACCACCCAGGCCGTGGCCAGCGAGCGCGGCCAGGCGCAGCTGACCGTGCTCGCCAGCGGCCTGTCGCATCCCTGGGCCGTCGCGCCGCTGCCGGACGGCAGCTTCCTGGTCACCGAGCGCGGCGGCCAGCTGCGCCATGTCGGCGCCGACGGCAGCATTTCCGCGCCGCTGGAAGGCGTGCCGGCGGTGGCCGCACGCGGCCAGGGCGGCCTGCTCGACGTCGCACTGGCGCCGGATTTCGCGCAGAGCCGGCGCATCTACCTGAGCTTCGCCGAGCCGGGCGATGGCGGCGTCGCCGGCACCAGCGCCGCCTACGCCACGCTGGGCGACGGCCGCCTGGACGACGTCACCGTGTTCTACCGGCAGGAGCCGAAGGTCAACGCCGAGAACCACTTCGGTTCGCGCTTCGCCTTCGACGGCGCCGGCCACGTGTTCATCAGCCAGGGCGACCGCACCCTGCGTCCGTCGGCGCAGGAACTGGACAAGCTGCAGGGCAAGATCGTGCGCCTGACCCTGGACGGCCAGGTGCCGCAGGACAATCCCTTCGTCGGCCAGGACGGCGCCCGTGCCGAGATCTGGAGCTACGGCCACCGCAACGCGCAGGGCCTGGCGGTCGATCCGCGCACCGGCACGCTGTGGGAGACCGAGCACGGCCCGCGCGGCGGCGACGAGATCAACCTGCCCAAGCCCGGCCTCAACTACGGCTGGCCGATCGTCACCCATGGCATCAACTACTCGGGCCAGCCGATCCCGGAGGCCCAGGGCAAGGAACAGGACGGCATGGCGCCGGCCCACCACGTGTTCGAGGTCTCGCCAGGCCTGTCCGGCATGGCCTTCCTGACCGGCCAGCCCGATTCGGCCTGGAACGACAGCCTGTTCCTGGGCGCGCTGGCCCAGCGCAACCTGATCCGCCTGCAGCTGGACGGCGATACCGTCGTCGGCGAGGAGCGCCTGCTGCAGGACCTGGGCGAGCGCATCCGCGACGTGCGCGCCGGTGCCGACGGCAACCTGTACCTGGTCACCGACGAGGACAACGGCAAGCTGCTGCGCCTGCAGCCGCCGAAGGGCTGATGTCCCGGCACCGTCCCGGGCGGCATGGCCGCCCCGGGACGGTGGCGCACGAGGCGCGGGTTCTTGATCGGGCGCAAGGCCGCCACGGACGGGTCGGCTACAATGACGCGTCCTGTTTTCCCACCGATACCTCGATGTCCTCTGCCTACGGCGCCGAAACGGTGCTCGACGTCCGCCACTGGACGGACGCCTACTTCAGCTTCACCACCACCCGCGACGACGGTTTCCGCTTCGAGAACGGCCAGTTCGTGATGATCGGCCTGCCCACCGAAAGCGGCAAACCGATCCTGCGCGCCTACTCCATCGCCAGCGCCAACTGGGAAGAGCAGCTCGAGTTCTTCAGCATCAAGGTCCAGCACGGGCCGCTGACCTCGCGCCTGCAGCACATCAAGCCCGGCGACGAGATCCTGATCGGGCGCAAGCCCACCGGCACCCTGCTGATCAGCGACCTGCACAAGGGCCGCAACCTGTATCTGCTGGGCACCGGCACCGGCCTGGCGCCGTGGTTGTCGGTGATCAAGGATCCGGAGACCTACGAGCGCTTCGACAAGGTCATCCTGACCCATGGCGTGCGTCATGCCGAAGACCTGGCCTACCGCGACTATTTCGAGAAGGAACTGCCGCAGCACGAGCTGCTCGGCGACATCATCGGCGAGAAACTGCTGTATTACCCGGCGGTCAGTCGCGAGGACTTCCCCAACCACGGCCGCCTGACCGACCTGATGGCCAGCGGCGCGATGATGGACACCCTGGGCCTGGATCCGCTGGATGCCGAGCACGACCGCGCGATGATCTGCGGCAGCCCGCAGATGCTGGCCGATTTCCGGGTGCTGCTGGACTCGCGTGGCTTCGCCGCCTCGCCGCGGATCGGCAGCCCCGGCCAGTACGTGTTCGAACGGGCCTTCGTCGAGAAGTGACCCGGCGCGGCGGCCGCACCGGCGGCGCCACGCCCTTGCCACACCGATGCCATCCACGCCGCCCGCAGCACGGGCGGCGTGGCTGCATCTGGCCGTCGGCCGGCGGCCTATGCCGGCCGGTATCAGCCAGGCCGCCTGGCGCGTTTCCGCGCCACGACCATGCCCCGATTCCTGGTGCAAGCCACTCTTTCAAAAGATGTCCCCTGTGCAGCCGTCCGGCGGGAGCAGCCTTTCCGCAAGCGCCATACGACGTTTGTCCCGTGCCTTTTGTCACGGGTCCCGACGATGGTTGCTGCGGTAAATTTCAGGGTTTGACCCAGCAGGACCCTGCCCGATGATGAGAACCGGCCTTTCCCTCGCCCTTGCCGCCGCGCTCGGCATGACCATGACCGCCTGCTCCAGCGACGAGGCGTCCAAGCCCGGCACCGAGCAGACCGCCGCTGGCGCCGAAGCGTCGCAGGAGAACCCGTTCCTGGTGCAGAGCGACCTGCCGCTGCAGTACCCGCATTTCGACCGGATCAAGGACGGCGATTTCGCGCCGGCCTTCGATGCCGGCATGGCCGAGCAGCTGAAGGAGATCCAGGCGATCGCCGGCAACGCCGAGGCCCCGACCTTCGAGAACACCATCCTCGCGCTGGAGAACAGCGGCCAGGTGCTGGGCCGTGCCCGCGCGGTGTTCTTCAACCTGGTCGGCACCGACACCAACGACACGCGCAAGGCGATCCAGGCCGAGTACTCGCCGAAGTTCGCCGCGCACAGCGACGCGATCATGCTCGATGGCCCGCTGTTCCAGCGGGTCAAGACCCTGTACGACACCCGCGACAGCCTGGGCCTGGACGCCGAGGGCGTGCGCCTGGTCGAGCGCTACTACACCGACTTCGTCCGTGCCGGCGCCAACCTGTCCGATGCCGACAAGACCAGGCTGAAGGACATGAACGGCCAGCTGGCCACGCTGGGCACCCAGTTCAGCCAGAACGTGCTGAACGAGGTCAACGCCTCGGCCGTGACCTTCGACAGCGCCGAGGCGCTGGCCGGTTCGACCGACGCGCAGATCGCCGCCGCCGCCGAAGAAGCCAAGAAGCGTGGCCAGGAAGGCAAGTACGTCGTCACCCTGCTCAACACCACCGGCCAGCCGCCGCTGAGCTACCTGAGCGACCGCGAATCGCGCCGGAAGATCCACGAGGCCTCGATGGCCCGCGGCAGCCGCGGCGGCGAGTTCGACAACACCGCCATCGTCTCGCAGGTGATGAAGCTGCGCGCCGAGCGCGCCGCGATGCTCGGCTACCCGAACCACGCCGCGTTCTCGCTGGAGGAAGCCACCGCCAAGACCCCGCAGGCGGTCAACGACATGCTCGGCAAGCTGGCCCCGGCCGCCGTGGCCAACGCCAGGCGCGAGGCCGCCGAGCTGCAGAAGATGATCGACCAGGAGCAGGCCGCCAAGGGCGAGCCGAGCTTCCAGCTCGAGGCATGGGACTGGGCCTACTACACCGAGAAGGTGCGCAAGGCGACCTACGACTTCGACGAGTCGCAGCTCAAGCCGTACTTCGAGATGAAGAACGTGCTGGAGAACGGCGTGTTCTTCGCCGCGACCCAGCTGTACGGCATCACCTTCAAGGAACGCACCGACCTGCCGAAGTACCACGCCGATACCTGGACCTACGACGTCTTCGACGCCGACGGCAGCCAGCTGGCGATCTTCATCTTCGATCCGTATGCGCGCTCCTCCAAGCGCGGCGGCGCCTGGATGAACTCCTACGTGTCGCAGTCCGAACTGCGCGGCACCAAGCCGGTGGTGGCCAACCACCAGAACATCACCAAGCCGGCCAGCGGCCCGACCCTGCTGACCTGGGACGAGGTGACCACGATGTTCCACGAGTTCGGCCATGCGCTGCACGGCATGTTCTCGGACGTGAAGTACCCGTACTTCAGCGGCACCAGCGTGCCGCGCGACTTCGTCGAGTTCCCCTCGCAGGTCAACGAGATGTGGGCCGACTGGCCGTCGGTGCTGGCCAATTACGCCAAGCACCACGAGACCGGCGAGGCGATGCCGCAGGCGCTGCTGGACAAGGTCCAGGCCACCGCGACCTTCAACCAGGGCTTCGCCACCACCGAGTACCTGGGCGCGGCGATGCTCGACCAGCGCTGGCACCAGATCGGCGCCGACAAGGTGCCCGACGCCGCCGGCGTGATGCAGTTCCAGGCCGATGCGCTGGCCGCCGACGGCATCGCCTACGCGCCGGTGCCGCCGCGTTATCGCACCGCCTACTTCAGCCACATCATGGGCGGCTACGCGGCAGGCTATTACGCCTACATCTGGTCGGAAGTGCTGGACGCCAACACCCAGGCCTGGATGCAGGAACACGGCGGGCTGAAGCGCGAGAACGGCGACCGCTTCCGCGCAACCCTGCTCTCGCAGGGCGGCAGCAAGGACGCGATGCAGCTGTTCCAGGATTTCACCGGGCAGGCCTCGCCGCAGATCGAGCCGCTGCTGAAGAAGCGTGGACTGGACCAGGCCGGCAAGTAAGCCGCCCTGCGCCATCGGCATGACGACGACGCCACCTCCGGGTGGCGTCGTCTTTTGTGGTCCCGGGCATGCAGTTCTCCACAGCCTGTGTGGATCACTTCTGCATGAAGCTGTGGATAAACGGCCGGACGCCTTGCGCGGCGGGCGTGTCAAGATGGATGGTCAAAATTTGACCAGCAGCAGCACCACCACGATCGTCTAACCGGACCGGGATCGATCGCCATGGCCGATCCGACGTCCAGCGCAAGTGCGATGTCCTGCACCGAATGCACGCGCAGTGCCTCGCGGAGGATCCAGGAAGGCCGGGAACGGCCACCGAACCCGCGCGACGACGCAACCCGATGCCGCCGATCAGCGCGGCGCCAGGTAGCCGCCCGGCACGCCCGACGGCGACAGCACCAGTTGCCAGAGCTGCAGCCGCCGGCAGCGGAACGCGGCCATCGAGCCGGCCAGGTAGTAACGCCACATCCGCCTGAAGCGCCGGTCGTAGCGCGCGTCCAGCGTGTGCCACGCGGCTTCGACGTTGTCGCACCAGGCCTGCAGGGTCCGGTCGTAGTCGGCGCCGAAGTTGTGCCAGTCCTCGATCACGAACCGTCCCTCGCAGGCGTCCGCGATCTGCGCGGCCGACGGCAGCATCGAGTTGGGAAAGATGTAGCGCGCGATCCATGGATCGGTACGGATCCGGCTGCGGTTGCCACCGATGGTATGCAGCAGGAACAGCCCGTCCGGGAGCAGGCAACGGCGGACCACGTCGAAGAAGGTCCGGTAGTTGCGCACGCCGACATGCTCGAACATGCCGATCGAGAACACCGCGTCGTAGCGGCCATCGAGCGCGCGGTAGTCCTGCAGCCGGATCTCGATCGGCCGACCTACGCACAGGCGGCGCGCATGGGCGGCCTGCTCGCCCGAGATCGTCACGCCGACACCTTCCACCCCATGGTGCTCGGCCGCGTACAGCAGTGCCTCACCCCATCCGCATCCGATGTCGAGCACCCGCATGCCGGGGCGCAGACCGAGCTTGCGGCAGACCAGGGCCAGCTTCGCCTCCTGGGCAGCGTCCAGATCGCCGGCATCGCGCCAGTAGCCGCAGCTGTAGACCATGCGCCGCCCCAGCATGGCGCGGTACAGGTCGTTGCCCAGGTCGTAATGGCGGCGCCCGACTTCGCCGGCGCGGCGCGCGCTCTGCAGGTTCAGCAGCCGGGCCAGCACGGCATCGCCGATCTCGCCGATGCCATGGACGCGCTCGTCCAGGCCTGCCCGCAGCAGTCGCAGAAGCAGGCCGTCGAGCGATGCCGCATCCCAGGCACCGTCCATGTACGACTCGCCCAGCGCCAGCGCTCCCCCGCCCAGCAGCCGCTGGAACACGCGGGGATCGTGCACCTGCATGTCCCAGGCGCGATCCCCGTCGATGCGCACGTCCGCTTCGGCCAGCAGCGCTTCGACACGTTTCCGTTCGCGCGATGCCGGCTGCATGCTGCGTCACTCAGTCCGAGAACAGCCCGCGGATGTCGTCGGCCAGCCAGGGCCGCAGCACCTGGGCCGGGACGTCGACCGTCCGCACGCCGTCGGCGTAGGGACCGACCTGGTAGGGCGGAAACACGAAGCGCAGCGCGCCGATCCGCCCGTCCGCCGCGCGCACGGGCTCGAACTGGGAGAAGTTCTCCGCGCTCGGTTCGGTGCCGTCGGCGATCATCTTCAGCGCCGTGCCCAGCAGGCGACGACGGTCCTCCTCTTCCAGCGCCTCGTCGGCGGCGCGGGTGTGGGCCGCGGCGCTGAGCTGTTCGCCCACGTAATCGGCCACGCCACGCCAGTCGTCCGGCGTACGCAGCAGGTTCTCCGACGTCAGCATCCGGTCCTGGCGCGGCAGCCAGACGAAGCGCGCGACCAGCGGCAGGCCATGCGCACCACCGGTGTACAGGCTGCCGTCCGCGGCGACCGCGTAGACATCGTCGGCCTCAAGGAGACTGCGGAATCCCAGCGAGAGTTCGTAGGGCGCGCGCGGCACTTCCTCCAGCCCGTCCACCGCCTGCACCAGCTCGGCGCGGGCGGCCTGGGCGTAATCGGACAGGGCACGTGCCAGGCCCGGGTAGCGGCCTGCATCCTTCGGGAAGCTGATCCCGACCACATAGCGCGGATCATGCTCGATCACGTCGTCCAGGCTGACCGGCGCGAGTGCCGGCGCTGCCGCCGGCGCATCGCCCGCCTCCACCGGTGCCGGCGCGGGCGTCGCCGGCTGCGACTCCGGCGCCGGTTGGGGTTCACGACCGCAGGCGGCCAGCAGGCCGACCGACACCACCAGGCCCCACACACGCTTGTCCATCTCGGCTCCTTGCACCGCGTTCCACATGGCGGCCCGCATGGGCCACGCCTTCATTCCACGACCAGCCCCTGGTACTCCGGGTGCCGCTCGATCCACGTCGCCGCATACGAGCATGCCGGCACCACCCGCCAGCCACGCGCGCGCGCGTACTCCAGCGCGACCTGGACCAGTCGCCCGGCGATGCCGCGTCCACCGATCTGCGCCGGCACGCCGGTATGGTCGATGACCATCCGCTCGCCCGACTGCCGATAGGTCAGCTCGGCCTCCCAGCCATCGACCACCAGGCTGAAGCGGGCGGCGGCGGGGTCGTGCTGGATGTCGCTGGTCATGAGGTCTCCTGCTCCTGTCCGGGAATGCGCGGCACTGGCCGACGCTGCGCGTCACATTCTGGCGCGGGTCCGGACAGCACCCGGTGATGATCGCGCGGCTGGCCTGCGGCCGCCAGCGTCAAGGAGTTGGCACGCCTCATGCGTCGACTGTGCTGGACAGCAATCAGGAGAGCACCGATGAACAGCGCAGCCCCGATGGACATCGTTCCCGGCGCCAACGGCGACACCTCGCTGCTGGAAGGCCTGTATCAGCTGGTACTGGATGGCGCGACCGACAGCTGGGAGTTCGAGCAGCTCAACGCCGAGGTCTACGGCCGGCTGGAAGCGGCGTACCGGATCGACGCCGAGCGCGCGCAGCCCGCCCTGGCCGGCTGACGCGACCGTCATCGCGACGGGAAATCGACGCCAGCGCCGCCTGCAGACGATGCCGGCCTGCGCTGGCACGCTTCCTGCGCATCGCAGGCGTTCACCAAGAAGCCTGCGATGACCCGTCACACCGATGCGCCCGGCAGCGACACGCTGCTGCTCGAAGCCCTGTTCCAGCTCGCCTTCAGCGGCACCACCGAGGGCTGGGAGTTCGAGCGGATCAACGCCGAAGTCTACGACCGGCTCAAGAGCGCCTATCCGCCGCCCAGGATCTCCGGCGACCGCTGGACCCGCATCGCCAGCCCGCCGCCGCCCGCAGGCGGCGACTGAGCGGACGCGCTCAGCCGAACTTCGGCTGGGTCACCGCCTGCAGGAAGTGGGCGAGGATCCGCGGATCCATCGCCACCATGAACAGCACGCCGAAGGCCGCGCCGGCCAAGTGCGCGCTGTGGTTGATGCGGTCGCCGCCGCGCCGGTCCATCCAGATGCTGTAGCCAACGTAGAACACCGCATACAGGATCGCCGGCGCCGGGATGAACATCACCAGGATGATCGTCCACGGCGACAGCAGGATGAAGGCGAACAGCACCGCCGACACCGCCCCGGACGCCCCCAGGCTCAGGTAGTTCGGGTTGTTCTGGTTCTTCAGGTAGCTGGGCAGGATCGAGACCGCCAGCGCCGTCAGGTAGAACGCCGGATAGGTCAGCATGCTGCCGGTCAGCTGCACCATCACCTGCTCGATCATCCGTCCGAAGAAGAACAGGGTGATCATGTTGAACAGCAGGTGCGGGAAGTCCGCATGGATCAGCCCGTAGCTCAGCAACCGCCAGTACTCGCGGTGCCTGGAGATCGCAGGCGGCCACAGGATCATGCGGTCGGCCAGGCGGCGGTCATTGAACGCGCGCCACGACACCAGTGCGGTGATGGCGATCAGGGCCAGGGTGATCGGGGAGTCCATGCGGTCCTCAGGCGGCGCGGTAGTTGTCCTGCATCGGGTAGCGGCGTGCATAGGCGGCGAACGCCAATGCGGCCACGAACGCGAAGCCGGCGAAGAAGAACATCAGGAACGCATTCTCGCTCAGCCCGGTGCTGGCGATGCTGCCGATGACGGCGTCGTTGCGCACCGCGGCATTGGTCAGCAGCACCCACAGGCTGCCGAAAGTGCTGGTCAGGTACCAGAAGGCCATGATCACGCCCTTCATCGCCTGCGGCGCCTGGCTGTAGGCGAACTCCAGCGCGGTCGCCGAGACTAGCACCTCGCCGAAGGTCAGCAGCAGGTACGGCAGCGACTGCCAGGCCAGCGAGACCTGCTCGCCGCCGTCGATCCACAGCTGCAGCGCACCGGCCGCGATCCAGGCCAAGCCGGAGAACACGATGCCCCAGCCCATGCGCCGCAGCGGGGTGACGGTGAAGCCCATCGCGCGCAGCGTCGGATACAGCACCAGGTTGTTGAACGGGATCAGCAGCATCACCAGCAGCGGGTTCAGCGCCTGCATCTGCGCGGCATCCTGCAGCGGCATCCACGACGGGATCACCATCTCGCGGCCCTGCAGGATCCAGGTCGAGGACTTCTGGTCGAACAGCGACCAGAACGGGGTCACCAGCGCGAACACGATCAGCACGCGCAGCACCGAACGCACGCCGTCCACCGCCGCGTCCGGGTGCACGCCGCGGGCGCGTTCCAGCTGCATCGAGGCGCCGATGCCACCGGCCGCGATGATCACGCCCAGCGCCAGACACGCCGAGATCACGAAATTGAAGGACTGCGCCCAGCCCGCCGGCAGCACGCCGACCGCCGACAACGCCCAGGCCAGCAGCAGCAGCACCGCGACCACGATGCCGAACATCGCCACCAGCAGGCCCGGCCGGCCCGCGCCGCGCTGTTCGGCGCGCAGCGCGCTCTTGACCACCTCGAAGAACGCATGCGGATCGCGGCTGGAAGGCGGCACGTTGACGTAGTGCTTGCGCCCCAGCCAGAACACGAACGTGGCCAGGAACATCAGGATGCCCGGCACGCCGAACGCCACCGCCGGCCCGTAGTTGCGCAGCAGCAGCGGCGCCAGCAGCGACGCGAAGAACGAGCCGAAGTTGATGATCCAGTAGAACGCGTCGAAGACCAGCTTGGCCTTGTCCTTGTTGCTCTGGTCGAACTGGTCGCCGCAGAAGGTGACCACCAGCGGCTTGATGCCGCCCGAGCCGAGCGCGATCAGGAACAGGCCGGTGTAGAAGCCGGTCGCGTTGTTCTCGAACAGCGCCAGGCACGCATGGCCGGCGCAGTAGATCAGCGAGAACCACAGGATGGTGTTGTATTTGCCGAAGTACCGGTCCGACAGCCAGCCGCCCAGCAGCGGGAAGAAGTACACGCCGATGACGAACATGTGGAAGATGTCCTTGGCGGCGGTGTCGCGCGCGGGACCTTCCGGCAGGTACGCCAGCAGGATCGAACTGATCAGGAACGGCACCAGGATGTTGCGCATCCCGTAGAAGCTGAAGCGCTCGCACGCCTCGTTGCCGATGATGTAGGAGATCTGGCGCGGCATGCGCCCGCTAGCGGCGGGAGTCGTGCTCATCCGGGGTCCAATATGCAAATTTCCCCGAGATTACCCGATCATGCCGGCAATTCGAATCTTGACGGATGCCGCGGGACCGGCTTCGAAGACACTGGCATGATGGCGTCGTCTCCCTGCCGGCACCGCCGATGTCCCGTCTTCCCCTCGTCCTGCTGCCGCTGCTGCTGGCGCTCTCCCCCGCCCTGGCCGCACAGGATCTGACCACCGTCGCCGAGCGCTCGCAGTTCCGCAGCACCGGCCGCTACGACGAGGTGCCCGCGCTGGCGCGCGCCTTCCAGCAGGCCCATCCGGACAAGGTCGCGGTACGCACCTTCGGCGTCAGCCCCGAAGGCCGGCCGATGCAGCTGCTGGTGGTGACCGGCACCGGCGTGTTCGACCCGGCCGAGGCCCGTCGCCGCGGCCTGCCCGTGGTCCTGGTCCAGGGCGGCATCCATGCCGGTGAGATCGACGGCAAGGACGCCGGCTTCCTGGCCCTGCGCCAGGTGCTGGAAGGCCAGGCCGCGCCCGGCGCGCTGGACCGGCTGGTCTGGCTGTTCGTCCCGGTGTTCAACGTCGACGGCCACGAGCGCTTCGGCCGCTGGAACCGCCCCAACCAGCGCGGCCCCGAGGAAATGGGCTGGCGTACCACCGCGCAGGGCTACAACCTCAACCGCGACTACCTGAAGGCCGACAGCGCCGAGATGCGCGCGATGCTGTCCCTGGTCCGCAGCTGGGATCCACTGGCGGTCGTCGACCTGCATGCCACCGACGGTGCGCAGTTCGAGCACGACATCTCGATCCAGGTCGAACCGGTCCACGCCGGCGACGAGGCGCTGCGCGGCATCGGCCGGCAGTGGCGCGACACGGTGATCGCCGACCTGGCCCGGCAGGGATCGCTACCGCTGGATTTCTACCCCTCCTTCGTCACCTCCGACGAACCGGCATCGGGCTTCGAGGACAGCGTCTCGCCGCCGCGCTTCTCGCACGGCTATTTCCTGCTGCGCAACCGCCTCGGCATGCTGGTCGAGACCCATTCCTGGCGCCCGTATCCGCAGCGGGTACTCACCACGCGCAACACCATCGTCTCGGTGCTCGAGCAGATCGCCCGGCATGGCGCGGACTGGCGCCGTGCGGCCGACGCCGCCGATGCGCGCGCCGCGCGGCTGGCCGGCACCCCGCAGCCTCTGACCTGGATCACGCTGCCCGAGGCCCGCACGATCGCGTTCCGCGGCTATGCCTACACGCGCACTCCGTCGGCGATCTCCGGCGCCCTGATGACCCGCTACGACGAATCCACACCGCAGGTCTGGCAGGTGCCGCTGCGCGACCGGATCGCACCCGGCCTGCAGGTCGACGCCCCGGGCGCCGGCTATGTGGTCCCGGCGGCCTGGGCGGCGCAGGTGGCGGCGATGCTCGACCTGCATGGCATCGCCTACCGCCGCATGGATGCCTGGACGCAGGCGCCGGTGCAGACCTTCCGCAGCGAGTCGCCGCGCTTCGCCGCGCGTCCGTCCGAGGGCCACCAGCGCGCCGAACTGGCCGGCCACTGGACAGCGGAACCACGCGACATCCCGGCCGGCTCGCTGTTCGTGCCAACCGCGCAGCCGCTGCTGCGCCTGGCGATGGCGGTGCTCGAACCGCTCGCGCCGGATTCGCTCGCGGCCTGGGGCACGTTCAACAACGCCTTCGAGCGCAAGGAGTACATGGAGGACTACGTCGCCGAGGACGTGGCGCGCCAGCTGCTGGCCGACGATCCCCGATTGCGGGCGGCGTTCGAGCAGCGGCTGGCCGACGACCCGGCCTTCGCCGCGGACCCGGCCGCGCGCCTGGACTTCTTCTATCGCCGCCACTCGGCGTGGGACGAGCGCTACGGCCTGTATCCGGTGCTGCGCCTGGACCAGGCGCCACCAGGCTGACCGGCATGCGTCCCTCCATCCCGCACCTGCCCGCGCTCGGCCTGCTGCTGGTCCTCGCCCTGGCCGCGATGTCGGCCAGCGTCGGCGCCGCAACGCCCGTGCAGGACGCACCGGCCACCGCCGGACCGACGGTCCACGTGGTCACGCTGAACCTGTACCACGACCAGCAGCACTGGCCGCAGCGGCGGGTCGAGATCGCACGCGTGCTCGGCGACCTCCGACCCGATGTGATCGCACTGCAGGAAGTGCTGGAGCACGAGCAGCTGCAGAACCAGGCGCAGTGGCTCGGACAGGCGCTGGGCTACCAGGTACATTTCATCACCAACGACCCGCCCAGCCGGCCGCGCCGCTACGGCAACGCGCTGCTGACCCGGGGTGTGGTGCTGGAACGTGGCGAAACGCTGCTGCATCCGCTCGACGATTACCGCGTCGCCGGGATGGTGCGGCTGCTGGTCGAGGGCCAGCCGCTGAACGTGTACGTGACCCACCTGCACTGGCGGCCGGAGGGCGGTGCGATCCGCGCCCGCCAGATCGACGACCTGCTGGCCTGGATCGATGCGACCGACGATGGTCTGCCGAGCGTGATCGCAGGCGACTTCAACGTCCCGACCGAGGCGCCTGAACTGGCCGCCCTGCGCGCGCGTTACGACGACGCCTGGGACATCCTGCCGCTGCCCCGCCCGCCTCCGCCGCCGAGCACGCTCAACCCGCATTTCTATCCCGAGCAGCGCGTGCGCATCGACCACGTGTTCCTGCAGCGCGGCCGGCTCGCCTCCAGCAGCGTGGGCCTGCTGTTCACCGAACCCGATGCCAGCGGACTGTGGGCATCGGATCATCTGGGGCTGTCGGTCCACGCGCGCCTGCTCCCGGCGCCATGAACGGATTCACCCGCCGGGCGTGCTTTCGCGCGATCTTTGCGAACCGGACGCTAGCCTCGCCGCTCCCCCTGCGAAACGGAGCACGATCATGCGCCCACTCACCGGCAAGCGCGTGGCCATCCTGGCCAGCCACGGGTTCGAACAGTCCGAGCTGCTGGAGCCGATGAAGGCACTGCGCGACCACGGTGCCGAGGTCGACGTCGTCTCGCCCGAGGAAGGGCCGCTCCAGGGCTTCGCGCATTTCGACAAGGGCGAGACGGTGGCGGTCGACCGTCGTCTCGAGGGCGTCGATGCCGGCAGCTACGATGCGCTGGTCATTCCCGGTGGCCTGTTCAATCCCGATGCGCTGCGCCGCGACGACGACGCCCTGCGCTTCACCCGCGCGTTCTTCGACGCCGGCAAGCCGGTCGGCGCGATCTGCCACGGCCCGTGGGTGCTGGTCGATGCCGGCGTGATCGATGCGCGCGAGCTGACCTCGGTGCCCAACATCCAGCGCGACCTGCAGAATGCCGGCGCCCGTTGGGTGGACCGCGAGGTCGTCGTCGACCGCGGACTGGTCACCAGTCGCACCCCGAAGGATCTCGACGCGTTCTGCGCGACCCTGGTCGAGCAGATCCGGGACGCGGCATGACCGCGTCCGTGCACGCGCGCCCGCACGGCCGGCGCATCGCACCTGGTGCGGCCTGGGCCTGCCTTGCACTGTTGCCGCTGCTGGCCGCC
>Ga0075364_10000186_pt1 | contig 28478 bp, 26 predicted proteins | sample EndMetdeltDD1764_FD_71517 | JGI IMG/M metagenome (GOLD analysis project Ga0075364, IMG submission 71517) | Populus endosphere microbial communities from Tennessee, USA - Endosphere MetaG P. deltoides DD176-4 | ecosystem: Host-associated > Plants > Roots > Endosphere | place: USA: Tennessee... | reverse complement strand
CGATCCGCTGCCCGCGTTGTCGGGTGTGACCATCGTGCAGTCTCCCGTAAGGGGAAGGTCAACGCTGCGGATCGAGGCGGACTGGGTGCTTGACCCTCCCCTTACGGGAAGCTCCATCGTGATGTCATGACCACTGAATGGGATGCACTCCCGGAAACCATAAAGACGTTCATGACCGCGCTCGACGCCCGAGACGGCGGCCGAGCGCTCGCCACGCTCACCACCGATGCCGTGGTGACCGACGAGGGCCACGACTACACCGGACACGACGCGATCGGCGCCTGGATTGCCACCGAGGCCATCGAGTACACCTACACCACCGCATTCACCGGCGCGACAGTGCTCGAACGGCAGACCGGTACGACTGTCGACGTCGGACAGCACCTGGAGGGCAACTTCCCTGGCGGGGTCGCCGACCTGCACTATCGCTTCACCCTCGACGGCGCGCTGATCAGCCGGGTGGTGATCGAGCCATGAGCAGGCGCTGGTTCATCACCGGAGGCACCCCCGGCAACTTCGGGATGGCGTTCGCCGAAGCGGCGCTGGAGACGGGGGGCCGAGTGGCGCTCACGTCCCGGCGTCCCGAGGCGCTGGCGACGTGGGCGGCGCCGTACGGTGACCGCGTTCTCGTCGTGCCGCTGGAACTCACCGACGCGGCCCAGGTGCAGCGTGCGGTGCGAGCGGCCGAGGAGCGCTTCGGCGGTATCGACGTGCTGGTCAACAATGCCGGCCGCGGGTGGTACGGATCGATCGAGGCAATGGACGAGTCGTCGTTGCGCGCGATGTTCGAACTGAACTTCTTCGCGGCGCTGTCGGTGACGCGTGCGGTGCTGCCAGGGATGCGCGCCCGCGGCGACGGGTGGATCGTCAACGTGTCCTCGGTGGCCGGGCTTGTGTCAGCACCCGGATTCGGCTACTACAGTGCGACAAAGTTCGCCATCGAAGCCATCACCGATGCCCTGCGCGACGAGGTCGCCGCACAGGGCATCTCCGTCTTGACGGTCGAACCAGGAGCGTTCCGCACGAACGCCTACGCCGGCTTCGCCAACGAGCCGGTCGCTGAGGCGATCCCGGAGTATCACGACATGCTCGAGCAGGTCCGCGCCGCCTTCGTCGAGATGGACGGGACGCAACCCGGCGATCCGCATCGTGGTGCCCGGGCGGTGATCGCCGCAATGGCTCAAGATCCGCCGCCCCGCCGGTTGGTTCTGGGCAATAGCGGCTACGACGCCGTGATCGATACGCTGGAGCAGACCCTCGACGACATCCGGACGAACGAGTTGCTTTCTCGCAGCGCAGATTTCCCTGCATAGCCAGCCAACGGTCCTCGCGTTCCGCCGTGCACGACTCGATCAGGCGGACGCCGCCGTGAGCTCGTCGACCTGTTCGGTTGTCAACTGCACGTCGGCGGCAGCCAGGTTCTCTTCCAGGTGCGCGCGTTGCGAGGTGCCAGGGATGGGAAGCATCGCCGGTGAGACGTGCAGCAGCCAGGCGATTGCCACCTGGCCCACGGTGCACTGGTGCGCCCGGGCGACGTCGGCGAGGGCTTGGTGCGCCGCGGCGAGCCCGCCTTGGGCCACCGGCGCCCACGGAATGAACGCGAGCCCATCGCGTTGGCACACCTCCAGCATGTCCTGGGCGCCGCGGTCCATGACGTTGAACCGGCTTTGGACACTGACGATATCGGCGATCTCGCGCGCCTCGTCCAGCTGTTCCACCGTGCATTGCGACATGCCGATCGCGCCGATCTTGCCCTCGTCCTGAAGCGCCTTGAGTTCCCCGATCTGATCGGCCAACGGCACCTTCGGATCCACCCGGTGCAGCTGCAGCAGATCGATCCGATCGACACCCAGGCGGCGCATGCTCATCAACACCTGCTGGCGCAGGTACTCGGGTCGTCCCACCGGTGGCCACGCCGCCGGGCCCAGGCGTCGCGGCCCGGCGGCGGTGTCGATGACATCGGGGCCGTTACGGGTCAGGCCCGCCTTGGTGGCGATCACGATATCGTCGGGATACGGGTGCAGCGCCTCGTGCAGGATCTGTTCGGCGACATGCGGCCCATAGGAGTCCGCGGTGTCGATGAACTGCACACCGAGCTCGACCGCCCGACGGGCCACGGCAATACACTCGTCGCGGTCGCGGGGCTCACCCCAGATCCCGCGGCCGGTGAACCTCATCGAGCCAAACCCCAAGCGCGACAACTTTTTTCCGGCAATGCTGATCGTCTGCGGACTCGCGTTTACCATGGCGCGTACCTACATTTCTGTTTCGTGGTAGTGATCTTCACGCCCGGGCCGCCGCGTCGAAGTGGCAGAACATCTGGGTGAAGTACTCGGGCTGCTCTTCGGCCACCCAGTGGCCGCAGGCCGGGACGAGCTGATCTGTCACCGAATCGGCGATCTCCTCGCACATCGCCCGGAAGTGCCTGGCGAGAGGATTGGCAGCACCTCCCGACGCCAACACCGGGATGGTGAGCTTGCCGTGTCGTTGCAGCGCGGCGCGATTGTCCTCGGCGTCGCGGTCGAGTTCCCGGTAGACCTCACACAGTGCGCGCATGGCTCCCGGGGCTTCGAACGCGCGGGCGTAGACGTCGAGGTCGGCGTTGGAGATCGCATCCGGTTGGTAGGCCAACTCGTCGAAGAAGCGGTTGATGTACCACCGTTCACGCCCGTGCGTGAGGTACACCGCGATGTCGGTGTTGGCGTGAAAGGCGAACTGCCACGCCGACTTCTGAGCCACTCGCCAGTCGTAGTAGGCGGTACCCGGCAGCGGAGCCTCCATGAAGGTCACGCTTACGACATCGTCGCGATACCGCAGCGCGAACCCCAGCGCCAGCGTGGACCCGAGATCATGACCGACCAGCGAGACGGGCTCGGCCACGCCCAGGGCCTCGCGCACGAGACTGTGGATATCGCCGGCCATGGTCCACTTGTCATATCCGTCACGGGGTTTGTCCGACGCCCCGGCGCCCCGATAGTCGGGCATGATCACCCGATAACCGGCGGCCGCCAGCGGCATCATGACCTTGCGCCACTCGTATCGCGTTTGCGGCGCGCCGTGGAGAAGCACGACGGTCTTGGTGGGTTGCGGTGGACTGACCACCGTGTAGCCGATACGAACCGCTTTCTCCGGGCCGACCCAGGCCCGACCGTGGTGAACATCGACATCGCGCACCTGCGCCATGTTCGTTCGCCTTTCTGTGGGCATGCCTGTCGGCGGCCGGCGTCAGCGGGCGCGTCGCGCAGCCGACACGGTCAACCAGGCGGCTGACAGCAGGAAGTAGAAGGCGCCGAACGCGGCGTAGGCGGCGATGTCGGCGACGCCGGGAGTCTCGGGCGCGCGGGCCGCCAGAACGAACATCGCGCCGGCAGCGGCCGATTGAGCACCGCTGACCATCATCACCCACTGCGCTCCAGTGCGTTTCCACCGACGTACAGCCGTCGCGAGTTGCAGCAGCCCCGACATAGCTGCCCATACGCCGAAGACGCCGAGTACGGCGTTCAGGCTCACCGTCAGTGCGATGCCCACGGCCACGGTCGTCAACCCGCTGACCGCCATGTTGAACGCCTGGGTGGGATTATCACGAAGGCCTCCGTGCTGTCGCGCGTCGACCACGTTGGCCAGGGCGTCCCATGCCGGATAGAACAGCAACAATGCGCCGGCAATGAACGACGACGTGGAGCCGAGGACCAACGCGGCCGCGACCCAGGCGAGCGAAACTGCGCCCCGCACAGCGTAGTAGGACGCCAGGGTGCGATCGGCACCAACAGGCTGATGGCGCTCGAGGATTTGATCTGACATGCGTTCGTCCTTCATTTGGCGCACGGAGTGGTCGACGTGTAGTCGATTGACTACACGTTACTGTAGTCGGATGACTACAGCAAGTGGCGGGCCGACCGGCGGGGCCACACGTGTCCGTACAGTCGTGCTGCCCCATGCGGCAGACCTGTTCGCCGAGCGAGGTCCGGCCGCCACGACCATGCGCGACATCGCCGATCGCTCAGGCGTGAACGCAGGATTGATCTTTCGCCACATCGGCACGAAGGAAGCGCTCGTGACGTCCGTGTTGGAGTACCTGGCCGAAGACCTGATAGCCGCGCGAGATGGCGGCGCGGCGCGCGCTGTCGTCGAAGCTCGCGCGGAACGCAGTTGGAAAGTCATCGCCCGCGCGCTGCTCGACGGATTCGACGTCGCGCGGCTTCAGCAGAGGTTCCCCAATATCGACCAGCTCCTGGCGGCCGCCCGAGACCACTACGATGACGACTACACAGCACGCGTCGCCACTGCGGACGCACTTGCCTTGCAGCTGGGATGGCGGCTCTTCGGCCCTTTCTTGAGGGCCGCCACCGGCCTCGACGAACTGAGTGCCCGTGATACCCCCGCTCCCGCAACCGGTTTCATCAGCCTGCTACTGGGAGACCCGCGCGGGCTTCGGGGTGGCTGAGGCCCGCCGGGGCTAGTCCTCGTCCGACGCGGAGTCGCCGTAATACCAAGACAGGGCTCGCACAGGAGTCACGTAGATGTAGGTGGCACCCGGTCTCGGCGCGGTGGGCCACTCGGACTCTGGCACGCCGCGCAAGCGGGCGCCGTGCCGTGCGAGCTCCAACGTTTCAGCAGCTTCCCGAACGATGCGGGCGTGACCTTGGAACATCACCCCGCGGATATCCGCCATGGTCGAGCCGTCTTCCAGCATGACGCTCACGGTCGGATTGCGCTCCACGTTGGCCACTTTGCGCGTGCCGTCTCGCACACCCATGACGACATCACCGCCCAGCCGGAAGTATCCCAGCGGCACGGTGTGCGGGAATCCATCCTCGTCGATGGTGGTCAGGACCGCCCAACCCGGACGGCTGTCGAGAAGCGCCGTGATTTCGTCGTCAGTGAGTGTGCGCGGCATGTGACGAGGTTACTCGTGAGCCAGTCGCCACAGGTGGTGCAACCTGTCGTGAGAGCGACCTCCGTTGAGAGATCGACGGAACCGATGGCGACCTGTTCGTGACCAGCCCGTCCGCAACGGCAACATGCACGTCACCGAGTTGGCACTTGCCGGCGGACACGGGTCGGAAACCCCACCACGAGGGGCACATGATCGGCATCCACAGCCGCCGGACTCGGAGATCGACACACACGTGCCCGAACTCTGTTGGTGGACAGGCACTCTGAGCGGTGCGCGCGACATCCCGTCGTCAACCGCATTCCACTATCCCGATAGCGCCTCGGCAGGCCGCGCTGCCTCACTCAGTCGTGCAGTGCTCGACGAATCTCAACGTCGGAAGGAGCCGCCGGCGTCGCTACCGGGACTTCCCCGCCCAGGATGCCCCCCAGCCAGAGAGCCACCAGCCGGGCACTGGACCGTGGAGCATGCTCGGCGGTGCGGTGGATCAATCCGGCGTTGGCGATCAACAGCACCGCCAGGTCGGGGGCCCGGCATCGGCCCGGATCTTCCCGCTGCCGACCGCACGTTCGAACAGCGCGGCGACGGCTCTGTGGTGGCGGGCCCGGAGTTCCTCGACGTGGGGCGACACCGGCTGCAGCGATGCCAGCAGATCCGCCAGGCCCCGGTTCTCCGCTTGCAGCGCGCAGGTCGCGACGATGCAGTCGCGCAGGGCAATCACCGGATCCTTCGCTTGCGCAGACTCTTCCGCCAATGCACAGTAACGCTCCAGGTGGGCGCTGTAGACCTCCGCCAGCAGCACCTCGCGGGTCGGAAAGTGCCTGTACAGCGTGGCGTTGCCGATATTGGCGCGTCTCGCGATCTCGTTCAGCGCGACGTCGATCCCGTCCTCGGCATATGCGGCTTCGGCGGCCGCCAGCGCGGCAGCACGATTGCGTTCGGCGTCAGCACGCACCGGGCCTCCTCTCGTACGACGCGGAATATCTGGGGAAGCATCCCCGGTTGATGCTACGGGGAACTAAGTGGGGATATATCCCCGGATCGAGGGAGTTGCGATGCAGGCAGTGGTGGTCACCGAGTACGGCGGCCCGGAGGTTCTCCGGGCAGTGGACGTGGACGAACCCCACGCCGGCATCGGTCAGATCCGCATCAGGGTGTACGCGGCGACGGTCAACCCGGCCGATGTCCTGCTGCGGGTCGGGGACGTCGACGATGCGCTACGCGCGAGCACGTTGTCGCCGCCGTACCGACCGGGCATGGAGGTCGCCGGGGTGGTCGACCAGATCGGTCCCGACACCTCGACGGGACTCGCCGTCGGTGACCGGGTCATGGCGATCATGATGCCGATCGATGCATCCGGCGGTGCCTACGCCGGGTACGTCGTCGTCGACGCGGACCAGGCCACCAAAGCCCCCGCCGGATCCACCCATGCCGAGGCCGCGACGCTGCCCATGAATGGTCTGACCGCCCGCCGTGCGCTCGACGTGTTGGATCTCCAACCCGGGCAGACACTTGCCGTCACCGGTGCCGCAGGTGCCGTCGGCGGCTACGTCGTCCAACTGGCCAAGACCGACGGGCTACACGTCATCGCCGATGCCGCACCGGCCGACGAGCAACTCGTCACCACCCTCGGAGCCGACGAGATCGTCGCGCGCGGCCCCGATGTCGGACAACGCATCCGACAGCGACATCCCGAAGGGGTGGCCGCGGTCGTCGACACCGCTCTGCAGGGCGACGAGGTTCTTCCGGCTCTGCGCGATCGCGGCCAGATCGCCATCGTCCGTCGCCCCGGTGAACGTGGCACCTCCGCACTGCATCCCGAGCGGGGCATCACCATCCAAGACGTGTGGGTACCCGACTACACCCATGCGACCGACAAGCTCGACAGCCTGCGGGCATTGGCCGAGCAGAACAAGGTCACCCTGCGGGTAGCACGAACCTATCCCGCGACCGAGGCCGCCGAGGCACACCGCACCATCGAACGGGGCGGCGTCCGTGGCCGCCTCGTCCTGACGTTCCACGACGACGAGGAGATCACCCAATGAACCCGCTCGGGGTCGGATCATCGGCGCCGGCCCCGGCAGCGGATGGGCCGCGGCAGCTCACGTGCCGGCGCTGCAGGCGTTGCCGCAGTTCGCACTTCGGGCCGTGGCGACCAGCCGACGCGAATCGGCTCCGAGCGTCGCAGCGGCATGGAATGTCGATGCCTTTGGCGACCCGCGACAGCTGATCACCCACCCCGGCGTCGACCTCGTCGTCGCCGCCGTGCAGGTGCCCGACCATCATGACCTCGTGACGCAGGCCCTGGTCGCTGGGAACTCCACATTGGCAGGTGATACTGACGACACCGACAGCCCGCAACGGCGATCATCGATCAGACCGGCGCCCCCACCCCCGACGCACGACGAAAGGCACTCCGATGAACTGGAACCCCACCGACACCGCCGTAGTATTCATCGATCCGCAGAACGACGTCCTGAGCCCCACCGGAATCAATTGGGCGGCAACCGGAGCCAGTGTCACCGAGAACGACACGGTCGCGCACATGCTCGCCATCTTCGAAGCTGCGCGAGCATCGTCATTCGGAATGTTCATCTCACCGCACTACTTCTACCCCACCGATCACCGCTGGTTGTTCAACGGTGCACTGGAGGCCGACGAACTTCAGACCGGCACCTTCGACCGGCCAGGCCCGTTGAACCTGGACGGACTGGTCGGTTCCGGAGCCGACTGGCTGGAGGAATTCAAGCCCTTCATCGAGGACCCCCGTACCGTCGTCGTCAGCCCGCACAAGGTCTTCGGGTCACAGACCAATGATCTTGTCCTGCAGCTCAGGAAACGACGCATCAACAAGGTTCTGCTGGGCGGGATGCTCGCCAACATGTGCGTCGAATCGCACCTGCGCGACCTCCTCGAGCAGGGCTTCGAAGTTTACGTCGTCCGCGACGCCATCGCGGGACCGCGCCACCCCGAATGGGGCGACGGATACCAGGCCGCACTCGTCAACTACGCCTTCCTCGCCCACGGTGTCGTCTGGACCGACGATGTCGTCACGGCGATGCGCGCCGCATCGGCTCCGGCGGGCGAGGGCGGGACTCCCTGACGATGCACTCCACTTCGTGCGGGTAGATCGGAACCGCCAGCCGGCCGGCCACCACCGGCTGACGATCCTCACCGCCCACCGAAGCCGCGAGGCAGGCGCGCCAGCGCCACCGACCGCCCCAGCGCGACGTCCTCGCACACAGCGCCGATCATTCAGAAATTCAGCGGGCAAGCACCCCGGGAAAGCGTGAACGATCTGCGTCCCGGTTCTGATTCAGACCGCAGAAGAGGCGCCACGCAATCCAGACGGCTCCGCATGTCTCGCGAACCTGGCGGAACCGACATCACTCCGCCACCGTCCGCGAGATTTCGCCATGCCCTGTGAGAATCTACGACGCTGGGCCCCGGCGCTGGGCCCCGGCCAACATCCGCGGCACCACCGTGCTCCGCCGGATGACCGCGCTCAAGATTCGGCTGCGGAGGATCCAGATGAGAATTCTCATTCAAGATGCCCAATTGGACATCAACTCGGGAAGCCACAGCCACCACTGTGGCTTCCCGAGTTCCATGTCCACACCAGCCCCGCTGAGCTGCTACAAATCGCACAATCCCACTTCATGTCCACACCCGGGAATCACACTTTTGTGTCCACCTCGCCGTTTGCGACGACTTACTCAAATAAGAGCTGCGCGCCGCCCGTCTGAGTTATACGACTTCATTTAGTCACGTGACACCATTGATTCGGGACGCCCTGGTGCCGTAACGCTCTGCGGATGGAGCAGCGACGGTGGCACGCCCGGGTGTGATCCGACTACGTAGTACGCGTTAGCGGGATCGTCGCACTAACTCAGCGCGTCTGTGTATGTGATGTCGCGCCGACATCCGGCAACATCCTTAGCTGTGGCCGTTGTGAACGCATGGGTCGTTGCGCCGTGTTCAGTAGACGGCTCTCCGAACGTTGCCCACTGCGCCGTCGCTTCAGGTCGATCATTCGACGATCGGTCGTTGCTTGGATCGCGTCATACGGCGTTGATCTGAAGCGGTCATGGGTTGAAGGTCAATCGCAGACAGTCACTGCGCCGTGGTCCCATTTGCGACCGAAGCCTGTTTGCGCATACCGACCGAAACAAAGAAGCCGAATTCACCTCTTGCACAAGGCAGACCAACTAGTGAACGAACCAACGACAATCTCAGTGAACCGCCGACCGTGGAGTCTACGACTGCTGCAGAAGGGATGGCTCGCGCTGGTCACTGTGGCCGCGCTGGCGGTTGGCTCGCTGGGCGTGTGGAAAGCGCACCAGATGTCGGAGCCCGGCCCCGTGCCGACCGTACTGACCGCACAAGCCCCTGAACAATTCACCCCAAAAGAATTGACCTATGAGTTGTTCGGCACACTCGATAGCAGCGGGTTATTGAGCTATGTGGACATCAACGGTCATCCACACTCTGTTGATATAACCGAGTTGCCCTGGTCGCACACCGAGACCACGACGCTCACGGTCGTTTCCGGCAGCATCTCGGCACAGGTAGATGGAGGGTTCGTCGGCTGCCGCATGCTGGTCAACGGTATCGTGCGCGACGAGCAAACCGCGACTCGAAACGATGCCGACGTCACCTGCCGGGTCAAGTCTGCATGAGCCTGCACCGCACCGATCAACCGCATCGGCCACTCATTGCCCGCACCGTGCGTGCCCTGGCAGTCCCGATCATCGTGTTCTGGGCGCTGGTCGCGGTCAGTACCAATACCTTTATCCCCCAAGTCGAACACGTCGCGGAGCAACTTGCCGGGTCGATGATTCCCAGTTATGCGCCTTCGCAGGTTGCGATGCTGCGAATTGGCGAGAAATTCCAAGAATCGACGTCGACGAGCCTGACGATGGTTGTGCTCGAGGCTGAGAACCGGCCCCTCGATGACGGTGACCATCGCTATTACGACGAGTTGATGAACCGACTTCGAGCCGACAGCGAGCATGTGCAGTACGTAATGGATCTGTGGGGCCGTTCGATCACTGCCGCAGGAGCTCAGAGTGTCGACGGCAAAGCCACTTTCGTGCTTCTTCGGCTGGCGGGCGACATCGGCCAGATTCAGGCAAACGAGTCCGTCGATGCAGTGCGCCAAACCATTGCTGATGACACCCCGCCGCCGGGATTGAAAGTTTACGTCAGTGGGGCTGCACCGTTGGCTTCAGACACCCTGTCCATCGCCAACTCCAGTCTCAACAACATCACGATCGTCACCATCATCCTGATCGTCTTCATGCTGCTGCTGGTCTACCGGTCTGTGGCATCGCTCTTGGTCCCATTGGCCAGCGTGCTCATTCTCATGCTTGTCGCCAAAGGCGTGGTCGCCACTCTCGGCCACATCGGCGTCATTCCGCTATCGTCATTTGCGGTCAACATCGTGGTCGCCTTAACACTAGGCGCAGGAACCGATTACGGCATCTTCCTACTCGGCCGCTACCACGAAGCCCGCCAGTCCGGTGAAAGCCGCGAAGACGCTTACTACACTGCCTATCGCAGCGTTTCCCCGATCATCATCGGCTCCGGATTGACGATCGCCGGCGCTTGCTACTGCCTGAGCTTGGCCCGGCTGGACTACTTCCACACCATGGGGCCGGCAGTAGCCATCAGCATGGTCTTCACCATCATCGGTGCGCTCACGCTGGGACCAGCGCTGTTGACCTTGGGCAGCGCGTTCGGCATGTTCGACCCCAGTCGCACGACCAAGGGCCACCTGTATCGCCGCATCGGCGCGAGTGTGGTCCGATGGCCCAAGCCGATACTCGTTACAACTGCCGCGGTTGTTCTTGCCGGAGCAGTCTTTGTTCCGACCTATCAAGTCAGCTATGACGACCGCGCCTACCAACCGGCTGACGCCTCGGCAAACATCGGCTTTCAAGCTTCAGACCGGCATTTCCCGCCGAGCAAACTGTTCTCGGAAATGTTGATGGTCGAAAGCGACCATGATATGCGCAACTCTGCGGACTTCATCTCCTTGGACCGCGTCGCAAAGAATCTCATTCGCCTACCCGGTGTAGCAATGGTCCAAAGCATCACCCGCCCGTTGGGACGGCCCCTCGAACACGCTTCCATCCCCTACCTGTTCACCACCCAAGGCAGTGGCAACGGACAGCAATTGCCGTTCGCCGAACAGCAAAACGCAAACACCGACAAGCAGGCAGAGATCCAGGAGCGATCCGTCGAAGTGCTCCAGGTTGTAATCAACTTGACGCAGAGGATGTCCGACGAGCTGCACTCCACCGTGTTGACGCTGGAGAACCTCAAACAAGTCACCGATCAGGTCAATGAAGGTATCTCCAACCTCGACGACTTCCTACGGCCGTTGAAGAACTATTTCTATTGGGAGCCACACTGTTTCAACATTCCCGCGTGCTGGGCGATGCGCTCACTATTCGACGCACTAGATGGTATCGACGCGTTGGACGCCGAAATCGCCAATGCCGTGATCTCTCTTGAGGCTGTCGACCGCCTGCTGCCACAGATGATCACCCAACTCGAACGCATGATCACCGACAGCCGCGCGCTACTGGATGTCGTAACCAACTCTTACGGACCTGCACACTTGCAGTCCACCGCGACCGATCAGACCTACGAGGATCTCATCAACGTCGGAAACGACTTTGACACCTCCCGCAATGATGACTATTTCTATATCCCGCGAGAAGCCTTCGACAATGATGACGTCAAGACCGGTATGGAACTCATGATGTCCCCGGACGGCACTGCGGCGCGTTTCATCATCACCCACGAGGGCAACGCCATGAGCCCCGAAGGTATCGAGCACGTCGAGCAGTTTCCCGCAGCTGTTCAAGCCGCGTTGAAGGAGACCTCCCTGGCCGGCGCGAAGATCTACATTGGCGGTGCAGCGTCCAATAACAAGGACATCAAGGCCTACGCAGCTTCCGACCTGCTCATCGTCGCGATCGCAGCGTTCACTCTGATCTTTCTCATCATGCTCTACCTGACACGGAGTTTGGTGGCAGCTCTCGTTATCCCGGGAACCGTCGCCTTCTCCTATGCGGGAGCCTTCGGCCTTTCGGTTCTGCTGTGGCAGCACCTGATCGGCCTGCACTTGCACTGGCTGGTGCTTCCGCTGACGTTCATCATTCTCGTGGCGGTGGGATCGGACTACAACTTACTGCTTATTGCCAGGGTCAAGGAGGAGACGGGGGCTGGACTCAACACCGGGCTGATTCGTGCCTTGGGAAGCACCGGCGGGGTGGTGACCTCGGCGGGCATCGTGTTCGCAATCACCATGTTGGCCATGCTTATCGGCGATCTGCGCACCATCGGTCAGGTCGGTTCCACGGTCTGCATCGGCCTGCTAATGGATACGCTGATTGTGCGCTCATTCTTGGTGCCGTGCCTGCTTCGGCTTCTCGGCCCGTGGTTCTGGTGGCCGACGTTTATTCGTCAGCGTCCACTGCGTCAACGACGAGAGGCCCGTTCGTGACCACATCCAGCCTGTGGGGCATCTTGGCGATCATCGCGTTCATCACGATTTGGATCTGCGCCGCAGTAGCTTTTCTATACACCAGGGAACTACGGCGCCGCGATTACGTCGCCGACCCGTTGCCCATCGGCTACCAACCTGGGGCACTGCGCAAGCTCCGGGCCGGATCTGAGATGACCGATCAGGAAATCGAAATGGCCCGAGATCTTCTGGCCGCCCGCGGCAGCATCAAAGCCTTCGCGATTCCCGCCACGTTGTTCTGCCTGGGCAGCTTTTTCGTCTTCGGAAGTTTGGAACAGCTGCACGGCCACCCGCCCTCAGAGCGTACTTTTCTCGGCATCATTCCGATGCTGACCGCAACCAATCTGTCTGTCCAGATCATCAGAAGCGCACGGCTGAAGCGTCGCCTGCCAACACCGGTCGTACCGCCTCCGGCGGGGTCAATGCCAGCCTCTCAGCCAACTCCGCGTTGAGCCCGCCGCTTTTGCTCGTGGTGGGTGCGCAAGGTTGCGAGCTTGCTCTGCTGCAACGTGGTTTCGGCTGGAAGCAACCGGCCATTCCTCATACGCGGCTCCACTGAGCGCTAGGGGCGCCGCAGCACGGCATAGACCGGCGTGTCCACCATTCCACGTGCCTCCACGGCGCCCACCACGGTGTCCTTGTCGTAGGCGCGGATGTAATCAAGGATCGGCGCCTGGTCATATACCAGCGCCGCGGATAGCACGCTGCGGTACTCGACCATCCGCACTCGGGCAATCGGACCGGACGCTTGCACCAGGTCTCGGTGGGCCGACACATCTACAGGTCCACCGCTCAGCAGGCTCAGCAGCTTCGGGAGGTCGGCCGCGAACAACTCGTTGCCGAACAGAAGCGGGTCGACCGATTCGCTGCTGGTGAAGCGCATTCCGCGCCATCCACTTTCGAGCAGCACCCGCCCGCCCGGCGTCTCTGCATAACTCGAATCCGGGATCCACAATCCACGTAGTTCGTCGATGGTGACGGCGGGCAGAGTGTCGAATGTTGCCGCAAGGGCGTCCTGAGTGAGGTCCATGCACTCTGCAACGCCGATCTACTGACCAGATCTTCCAATCAGTCAGCTTCGACTGTCGGAACACGTCTTCTTCGCCTTGGCGGGAATCAAACTGACCTAATGACGATTATGGTCAGTATGAACACAAAGAGTCAGGACAGCAGCCACACTGGACGCCGCGCCCTCGTGGTCGGCATGGGAGTCAGCGGAATCGCGACTGCAGCCCGCTTGCGCAAGGCCGGCTGGACACCGGTCATCGCGGAGCGGGCAGCCGACCGACGGCGCGGTGGCTACTTCATCGGCCTGTTCGGGGCCGGCAAGATCGCCGCCGATCGGCTCGGAATCCTCCCGCATCTGCACGACCGCAATCCCGACGGAGTCAGCTACCTCGTCGATCGACAAGGACACCGTCACCAGACCTTCTCGATGCGCGACCTGCCCGGCCAACCTTGGCTGATGCTGCGAGGAGACGTCGAGAACGCCGCGTTCAGCATGCTGCCCGCCGATGTAGAAGTTCGGTACTCCACCACGCCGACGGCCATCGTTCAAGACGACGACGGTGTCGACGTCACGCTCCGCAATACCGTGACCGGCAAGGCAAGCACCGAGCGGTTCGATCTGGTGGTCGGTGCCGACGGGCTTCGGTCCTCGGTGCGGTCGCTCGTCTTCGGCCCACACCGGGACTACCTGCGCAGGCTTGGCTACATGATCGCCGCTTTCGAATTTCCCGGGACGCCCAAGGGTCTGGAACCGGGCACCAGCATTCAGCTCGTCGAACCCGACCGGGCCATGTGGGTGTTCGCGTTCGCCGACCACAACCCCACCGTGATGATTTCGTACCGCACCGACGATGTCGACGCTGAATTCACCCGCCCGGCGCCGGACCGTATTCGGGAAGTGTTCGCCGATCTACCACTCGGTGAGACGCTGAGCGACGTGCTGGACGCGCTCGACGGGGCAGAACACGTGCTCTATGACTCCGCCGAACAGGTTCAGATGAACAGCTGGCACAAAGGTCGGGTATTACTTCTCGGCGACTCCGCGTGGTGTGTCACCCTCTACGCGGGCATGGGTGTGTCGGCTGGTTTGATCGGCGCCGACCTCCTAGGCGAACTCCTGGAACGCAACTCTTCAGATGTTTCGGGCGCGCTGGCCGACTGGGAACGCGGACTTCGCCCCTACATCGGCGAGTATCAGGCAGTCGGGCTGCAGCAGCGCCAGTTCTTCGTCCCGGACGCACCAAACCAGATCAGGTTGCGCCGCGCGATGTCGGTGCTGACCCGGTTCGCGATCGGACGCCGATTCCTGAGCAAGCTGACGGCACGGGCGGTAGAAGTACGAACCGCCGACATCACTGCCAAGGCACTGCGGGATCTGCAGCATGCGGGAGTATGAACAGACGATGGCAGATCTACCTGAACAGAAGTCCCCCACGGCGGCGCGCATCCTGGCTGCCGCGGACGATTTGCTTCAACGCCGTGGCAGCAGGGCCGTCACCGTCGCCGAGGTGGCACAGAAAGCCCACGTCGGCAAGGGGACGGTCTACCTGTACTGGACAAGTAAAGCTGATCTGTTGCTCGGTCTGATCGGGCGTGACTTCCTGGAGCTGGCCGGACAGTTCATCTCCGATCTGCAGTCCGATCCGGACCTCGCGCGGCCGTCGCGGTTGTTTCCCGACCTGATGCAGCGCGCGGCACACCGCCCCTTCGTCCGGGCGATGCTGCGTGACGATGACGATTTGCTCGGCGTGCTGACCGACGACCCACGATCGGAAGCCCTGGTCGACGCGCTGGGCCCGGAAGCCCTGATGGACACTCTCCTGCCGTCATGGCGGAGTAACGCGCTGGCGCGCACCGACTGGAATGTGCACGAGCAGTCGCTCGCCGCTCACTCTCTGTACCGGGGATTCCTGCTGCTCGGCACGGACGCGCCCGATGTGTTGGCCCGGTCGGTGACCGCCTTGCTCGGACCCGAACGCCCCACTCGGTCGCAAATGCGACAGGTCGCCGCCGACGGCATCGCCTTTCTGGAACGGGGTCGATCGGTAGTGCTGGAGATGCTCGCGAAGTAGCGCCGTCCTTGAGGCATGGGCTAGTGGCCATGCCTCGGCGTCGGAGCTAGTGGGGCACCGGCCAGTTCCATACCGTCATGTCTGCAGGCGGGTAGTCAGCGCAGACGTCGGTGGCTCTCGCAACCACGCCCTTGTTGTTGAAGAAGACTTTGGCCCAGTTGCCCCAGCGGGTAGCGACCTGTTCGTAGTAGATGTTGGTCGCCGTGTCTTCGGAGTACTGGCGCCGCCCTGCCGCATCGAGCGAATAGAACCAGTGGATCCGGTCCACGGCCATCTGCTGGATCTCGGGCGGTCGGTTGCTTTTGTCGATCATGTAGCGCTCGAAGTAGATCGGGCTGGTGTCCCGCGCTGCGGCAAGGTACTGCTCGGCGTCACAGTGGGTTTCGATCTGGCGATGCGGAATCGGATAATCATCGGTGGCATCCGCGCCGGCCTGTGGGGCGACCAAGGCGCCCGCGGCACACGCTACGGTGCTGACCATCAGTAGTGCGCGTCCCGCCCATCGCGAGATGTAGATGTTCAAACTTCCTCCTGGGCCATCACGATCAGCGCGGGTGTGTGTGGGGGGCAGTATCGGGGGATGGCGGCGCCGAGGAATTGCCAAATCTGCTCGGTGCTGCTGCCGGGAGCAAGGTTGCGCGAGAGAAACACCGCTGACGCCGACGCATCTGCATCAACGCCTGTAGTGAGGCGTTTGCAGGTGATCTTGGCCAGCCACGCGTTGAAGTCACGCTGTCCGTAGATTCCATACCCGTGCAGGGCGTCCGCGAAATCGGTGTCGACATCGGCGTGAGCCGGCGCTGTCCAGACCATGCTGATCGCGGTGAGCGCGGCGAGAGTGCCTGCCACTATTGGGCGTTTCATCAGCGGTGTCCGTTTCGCGTGGTGGGTTGTGGGATGGGCGCGTTGTGCGGTTTGTCGGGTCCGGGGCCAGCTGCGGGCTTCGGTGGGTGGGTGATCTTGTAGGTGTTCAGCGGCCACCAGAACCAGCGCCCGAGGCTGGCGGCGATCGACGGTGTCATGAACGCCCGCACGATCAGAGTGTCGACGATCAGGCCGATTCCGATGGTCATGCCGAGTTGGCCGACGACCCGTAGATCGCTGACGATCATCGAGGCCATCGTGAAAGCGAACACGAGTCCGGCTGCGGTGACGACGCGTCCCGTGGCGCCCATGCCGCGGATCATGCCGGTGTTGAGCCCGGCGTGGATCTCTTCCTTGAGCCGTGACACCACCAGCAGGTTGTAGTCCGAGCCGACGGCCAGCAGGATCACCATGGACAGTGGGATCACGATCCACTGCACGCCGAGGCCGAGCACGTCCTGCCAGATCAGCACCGACAGGCCGCACGCGGTACCCAGCGAGGCGGCCACAGTTCCGACAATGACCAGTGCGGCTACCACGGCCCGGGTGATGATCAGCATGATCGCGAAGATCAGGATCATCGAGGCGATGATCGCGATCATCACATCGGTTTTCACACCGCTCTGCATGTCGCTGTATAGCGAAGCGGTTCCGGCCAATGACACCTTCGCATTCGACAGCGGGGTGCCCTTGACCGCGTCGGCGACCACTTCCTTCATGTCCCGCACATGCTCGATGCCCTCGACCGAGGCCGGGTCACCCTGATGGGTGATGATGAAGCGCACCGCGTGCCCGTCCGGTGAGACGAACATGTCCAAGCCGCGTTGGAAGTCCGGGTTGTCGAAGACGTCTGGGGGCAGGTAGAAGAAGTCGTCGTTCTTGGCCTGGTCGAAGTACAGGCCGATCTCGGTGGCGCCCTTGGCGAGTTCCTGCTGCTGGGCTTGGCTGCCGGCCATGACGCTGTGCGTGGCGACCATGAAATCGCGCATGGTCCGCATGGAATCGATGGCCGGCAGCAGGGTGGCCTGCATCTGGGGCATCAACTCATCGAGCTTGTCCAGATCGGTTGTCAATCCCCCGATCTGGGTGGCCAGCATGTCGATCCCGTCGAGGGAATCGAAGACAGAGCGCAGCGCATGACAGATCGGGATGTCGAAGCAGTGCGGTTCCCAGTAGAAGTAGTTGCGCAACGGGCGGAAGAAGTCGTCGAAATCGGCGAGGTGGTCCCGCAGTTCGTCGGTGGTCTCCACCATGTCATGGGTCTTGCCGACCATGCTGTGGGTGGTGGCCGTGAGGTCGGTCATGATCGCGTACATGCGTTCCATGTTGGCGATCGTCGAACTCAATTCATCTGCCTGTTCCAGCATCTGCGCAGAGTTGTCGTTGTTGAACTTGGCTGCCTGCAGGGTGCCGGCATTCTGTGCACCCATCATGAACGGGATGGAGCTGTGCTCGATCGGTGCACCGAGCGGCCGGGTGATGGTCTGCACCCGCTCGATACCGCGCATGTGCACCACGTTCTTGGCGACCCGGTCGATGACGAGCATGTCCGCAGGATTGCGCAGATCGTGATCGGCCTCCAACATCAGCAGTTCGGGATTCATCCGGGCCTGCGAGAAGTGTCGGTCGGCCACTGCCATGGCCAGGTTGGCCGGCATGTCCGCCGGAGTGAACTTCTGGTCGTTGTACTGCGGCACATAAGTTGCGAGGCTGACGAAGCCGAGTGCGGCGATCAGCGTGGTCACCACGATGATCGGGACGGGCCAGCGGACCGCTGCGGTGCCGACCTTGCGCCACCCCTTGGCCGAGACCACCCGTTTGGGTTCCAGCAGACCGAACTTCGAGGCCACGGTGAGAATGGCCGGCGCCAGCGTCAGCGCGGCGGCGATGATCACCAGGATGGACAGCGCGCACGGCACAGCCATCGTCTGGAAGTAGGGCAGGGTGGTCATGGTCAGGCACAGGCAGGCGCCGACGATGGTCAGCCCGGAGCCCAGGATGACGTGCGAGACACCGTGATAGGCGACGTAGTAGGCATCCTCGGCGTCCAAGCCTTTTGATCGTTCCTCGTGGTACCGGCCCCACAGGAAGATGACGTAGTCGGTGCCCGCGGCCAGGGCGAGCATCGTCACCATGCTCACCGCGTACGGGGTCAGGCCAATCAGGTTGAAATGTCCTGCTGCTGCGGTGAAACCTTGCGCTGCAGAGAGCTCCAAGCCGATGATGACCATCGAGACCAGGGTCGTGACGATCGACCGGTAGATGACCAACAGCATGACGAGAATAACCCCGACCGACACCAGCTCCATCAGCGTCATGCTCTGGTGCCCAGCGACGCTGGTGTCGGCGTTGAGCACGGTATTGCCGGCGACATGGGCTTTGGTGCCCGGCGGCGCCGGCACCGAGTTCACGATCTGGCGCACCGCGGCTACCGAGTCGTAACTGGCGCTGGTGCCTTGTGATCCGTTGAGGAAGACCTGGACGTAGGCGGATTTGCCGTCCACGCTCTGCGACCCGGCGGCCGTCAGCGGGTCGCTCCAAAAATCCTGGACATCCCGGACGTGGTCGTCATCGGCTTCAAGCCTGGCCACGAGCTCGTCATAGAACTCATGCGCGCTGTCTCCGAGTTGATCCTCACCCTCCAGCACGACCATCGCCGTGGAGTCGGAGTCGTACTCCTGAAACACCTTGCCGATGTTGAGCATCGCCTGATACGACGGTGCATCGATCGGGCTGAGCGGCACCGACCTACTCGCCGCGACGTCATCCAGAGACGGCACAAAGATGCCGAGCAGCACCGCCGCTACTACCCAAAAGGCGATGACCGGCAGCGCGAGAAGCCGGACGATTCTGGCCACAAAACGTCGCGGTGGCTTTGAATTCCCTTCAATCATACGGACTTCACCAAGCAGTAGATGAAGGGCTTGATGGAGTCGGAGCTGGAGCGGTCATCACGGACGTCACCGTCGACGGTCACTCTGCAGGCCAGGTCGCGGACGTCGCGTTCGCCCTGAACCAGGATATTGGCCGACATCGACGGCAACGTTGTCACAATCGTATGCGACCACGGGAGAGGCGTCGTCTCAACAAGATTGGGTTGCCCGTTCTCGTCGAGATAGTTCACCGTCGCCATGCCGCCGAAACCTGTCACTTCGTAGGTGACGTGCTTCGGATTGAAGTTCGCAGTAATCACCGATCCCGCTGCTGCCGTGGGTGTCGCAGTGACTGCCGACTCACGGATACGGCCGATAACGAACGCGCCCACAGCCACGACGACTACCAAAAGCAGCGGCATCCACGACTTTCTCAAAAGCCCGAACACCTATATCTCCCTGAATGATTACGTATGACCTCGCCCCGGGCCCACGCGAGCGGTCACGTTCCAACGGTGTCCGATTGCTGCCGCGTCAGCGGTAGTGTCGCTGCCCTTGACAACCCTCGCTCATCCCACGCCAGAGCAGAACTACAGCGTTCGTGCAGCGCGCTGCCCGCCCAACGATGCTCGAACCGCGCGTGATTGCCCGACAGCGCTGGTCCGGCGAGGCCCCAAGCAAAATGCGACCGTGACGCTTCATTCCGGCGCACCGCCAGTTGCGGGGATTGGCACCATTCGATGATGGCTCACTCGACAACACCGGTACAGACACAGCTGCGCTGATCCGACACGACGATCGCGCTGACCGGCGTCGGTGAGTCAATGCAACTTCAGCGCTCGCAACTGGCGGCGAGACGTGATGGCGAGCTTCGCGTAAACGTTACTCAAATGCCATTCGACGGTGTGTGCGCTGATGAACAGCTGCGAACCGATTTCGGCGTTGGTCAGTCCCGTCGCTGCCAACTCGGCCACCTGGGTTTCTTGCGGCGTCAACGCGGTTCCGGTGCGTATCCGTTTGACGGTCTTCTCCCCGACCAAAAGTAGTTCACGGCGTGCACGATCGGCAAAAGCGCGCACTCCATATCCGGTGAACATGTCATAAGCGCTGCGCAAATGTTCGCGAGCATCGCTGCGGCGGTTCATCCTTCGAAGCCATTCACCGTAAAGCAGGTGGCCGCGCGCCAACTGAACCTTCACCCGGCTTCGCCCCAAGTAATCGATCGCGTCGAGATAGAGCGGCTCGGCGGCTTTGTCAGCGGCTAGCAGCGCCGCACTGCGCGTGGCGATGCCCAACGCCCATGGTGTTGATGCAGCATCAGTTCGCAGCTGGAGCCTGCCAAGCGCATCGTCGGCCACGTCACGACGGCCCGTGCGCACCGCGCACTCAACCAGCTCACTGAGATTCCAGCCGACGATTCCAATATCGTCATACTCGCAGGCGGGTTCCAACACCGCCACAGCGTCCTGGTACCGACCCAGCCCGTTGTTGAGCACACCGACGGCATACGCCGCCAAGGCGATGGCTCGACTCTCACCACGCTGTAGCCCGTCGCGAAGCGCCGCCTCTGCCATCGCGGTCGTCTCGCCTTCGTTGCCGGCCCATGCGGCCAACGTCAGCTTGTGGTACTGCAACGGCGAGTATCCGATCGCCGCAGAGATGTCGTCGGCCTCGGCAATCAGCAGCCGCGCTGCCGCCAAGTCCCCGGCCATGACCTGTGCTCCGGCGCGGCTGACCAGCGCTGTAGGAAGAATCTGCAGGGAGGCGGTGTCCGTGGCCAGCCGCACGGCGGTCGCTGAGAGCCGCTCCCAGGCGTCGTCGTCCCAGATTTCGTGCACGGTGACCATCAGCGCCAGCGGAAAAGCTTCCCACTGCCAGCTGTGATCGGAGAAAGAGGCAACCGCCCTACGCATTGCCGCGACTGCGGCCGCAGGGTCAGTTCCCACCCTGCGCGCTAGGCCCTCGGCAAGCAGCCCGACCGGCTGACGACTCTCACCATCGCGATGATCCAAGATGGCTGAAGCGATCTCGGCCAACGCATCAGGATTGCCGAGGCGCCCGATGTACATCAGTCCGCATATCGCCTCCAGGAACGCCTCATCAGCTTCACCGGGATCCACCGGCCGCAAGCGCGCAGCTGCCTCGGCCATGGTTGCGGCGTGGTCGGCCAGCGGGGGTCCCGTCTGACTAGCGCGTCGACGGTGAAACGCCAACTGCGTACTGAGATGGAGCCGCCGAGCTTGTTCAAGTTCGTTGAGCGGCGACAGCGCTGCGGCTGCCACCAGTTCCGTAGCGGCATCAAAGTCGGCGGCACGCCGTTTGGCGTGCGCTGCCTCCAGGGCTCGCCGCCCTCGCTGGACCGGATCCGGTGTCAATTGGAAAGACTGAGTGAGAAACGCTGCCGCGGCGGCGATCCCGCCGCGTTGCTGCGCCCGTGCAGCAGCCCGTTCGAGTTCGGCAGCCACAGACTCATCGGGGCCTGCCGCAGCGAATGCGCGATGCCATGCGCGACGATCGGGATCTTCATCTGGGTCGATGCTTCGGGCAAGGGCCACGTGTACCCGGTGACGTTGGTCGGCGTCGGCGCCGGCATAGGCCACCGACCGCACGAGTGGATGACGAAATCGCACACGAGAATCGATGTCGATCAGGTCCGTCGCCTGTAACGACTTCCACGCCGCCGCCGCGATTCCGAGAAACTGGGCAGCACGTACAAGCAGCGCAGGGTCACCAACCGGCTCGGCAGCCGCCAGCGTCAACAACAGCCGCGCATCATCGCAAAGCGCCGACATGCGCTGCAGGTAACGGGATTCGGTGCTTTCCGCCACCGTATGGGCATCGGGCCTGTGGTACCCCCCCGCCAGATCGGCAGACCTCAGATCGCCTAAGAATTCCAACAAGGCCAGCGGATTGCCTCGCGTCTCGGCGACAATGCGGTCTCGTACTCTGGGATCGATACGGCCCAAAACTGCCGCGTCGAGGAGTTCGCGCGCGTCAGACACCGGCAAACCTGGCAGCACCAATTCTGGCAGGCCGCGTAATTGCGTGGTCGCGTCACGTACAGCGAAGACGACCATCACGCGTTCAGCCAGCAGACGCCTGGCCACGAAGCTCAGTGTTTGTTCCGATACCTGGTCGAGCCACTGGGCGTCATCGACGACGCAAAGCACCGGGCAGGCTTCTGACGCGGTGGCGATAAGGTCCAGCACAGCCAAACCGACCAGAAACCGGTCGGGTGCCGGCCCCGAAGCCTCGCCGAACGCTATGGCTAGCGCTTGGCGCCGCGGACCTAACAGTGCCTCACGGCCATGGGCCCACAGTGGCGCAACGAGGCGGTGTATACCGGCAAACGGCAGTTCCATATCGGACTCCACGCCGGCGGTGCGAAGCACCTGGAATTCTTTAGCCACCGCGTCTAGCAGGTGTTCGATAAGTGCGGTCTTGCCGACACCCGCTTCGCCGCGCAGCACCACCACCGCGCTGTGCCCGGCTCGGCTTGACTCCACGAGCTTGCCCAGGACAGCCAATTCGGTGGCCCGGCCGCGCAGCACCCCCGCCCTCACCTGGCTTCACCACCAGATGGCAGTACTGTCGGTAGCCACGAGCGCGGTGACCGAGCGTGCACGGCTTGAGCATCCTTTCCATTCAGGGCCCCCGCCTGCCCACCGCGTTCGGCAGCAGCAGGTGACACCTGCGATTCACCAACCCTACGATGCGTACAACAATTCCAGCGCCTGCCGTACGACGTGCTGTTGAGTTTGCTGCCACTGAGGCAGTGGCCCCCGGGGTTATCCGGAAAACCCCGGGGTCTCCAGGGGGCGCATCCGCGCCTGGGGTGGCAGCGTCGACTTGTGTCCACCGACCAGCTCGAACCTCTCAGCCGTGCGTTCGCCGGAACCATCGCGGCGCTGGCATGTAACGAAATAGGTGGTGTGCTGCGTGCCCGGCGAGCCCTTCATAGGGTGCAGGTCCGTAGTTTCGACCGCCCAGCCACGGGTCGCACCTCATGAAAGACAATGTGACCGCACCCGCGCCAGCCCCCACTGACGGCCGCATCGCTCTGATCACCGGCGCCAGTCGCGGCATCGGAGCCGCGACCGCGGTGTTGTTCGGCCAACGCGGCTATCGGGTCGCTGTGCATCACGACAACAATCCTGCCGAGGCCGGACACATAGCGACCCGCATCAGCGACCTAGGTGGCGAGGCCCTGGTCGTACGAGCCGACCTCACGCAAGCCCAGGACGTCGCCGACCTGGTGGACACCGTCTCCCAGCACTGGGGGCCCATCGAGGTGCTGGTACACGACGGTCCGCGATCACACGTGCGCACGTCATTCGCGGATCTACACCTCGACCGACTCGAACAGGATGTCGCCGCCGAACTTCGGGCAGCATTCCTCGTCACCAAAGCAGTCGCGCCAGCCATGATCGCCCGTAATTGCGGTCGGCTGGTTTACCTCAGCACAGAGCATTCGCGACACCCGCAGGTCAAACGCATCGTCGAAGGTACCGCCAAGGCGGCACTCAATCAGTTCGTGCGCTATATCGCTCAAGAACTAGCGCTGCATGGCATCACGGCCAACCTTGTAGCCCCGGGCAACGTCGCCGGCGTAGATACACATAGCGCGGCATGGACCGATGCCGAACTCTGGGTCCTGGGCGCGGCGAACACCCCGGCCCGCGTAGTCCTGCCCGGCGATGTTGCCCGCACGGTCGCGTTCTTCGCCAGCGAAGACTGTGTCACCACCACCGGTCACTACGCGCCGGTCAACACCGGACTGGCCCTGCACTGAAGCCACCGGCAGGGCTTCATACACGTGGGAACCGAATGCGCCGAAAGGACCTGCTGTGAAAGACATTCTGATACTTGGCGGCGGGTTCGCCGGAGTGTGGAGCGCTGCCAGCGCGATTCGCCTGGCGCGCAATGTCGGCGCCGACCGCCGCGAAATCCGCGTTCGCATGATCAGCGCAGGGGATGACCTGATTATCAGGCCTCGGCTTTATGAGCCCCAACCGGACAACATGCGCGTTCCCTTGGACCGTCTACTCGGACCCATCGGAGTCAACCGTATCAACGCCAGTGTTACAGCCATCGACGTCAACACCCGAACCGTGACCGCCCGCGACTTCGACGGCTCCAGAATTACTGCCAACTACGACCGTCTGGTGCTCACCAGCGGCAGTCAACTCGTCAGGCCCGCGCTGCCAGGCACCCAGCACATCTTTGACATCGACACCATCGATGCTGCAATAGCACTGGACGCCCATCTGGCTGGCTTACCCCGCCACACGGACTCTGCAGGCCGATACACCGCAGTCGTTGTTGGGGCCGGGTTCACCGGGCTGGAGTTAGCCACCGAACTGGCCACCAGGCTGCGCGACATCGCGGGCCACAGCGCCGACGTGCGGATCGTGCTCGTCGAACGAGCAGAAGTCTGCGGCCCTGAACTCGGCGACGCGCCCCGGTCTTACATTGAAGAAGCCCTCGACAACCTGCAGATCGAGCGCCGCCTGGGACGTACCGTAGTTGCAGCGACAGCCGACACCGTCACCTTGAGCGACGGCGAAATCATCCCGACCGCAACAGTCGTCTGGACTGCGGGCATGGCGGCCAGCCCGCTGACCTCCCATGTCGCCCTCAATCGCGACCCGCTGGGCCGCGTCTACGTCGACCGATACATGCGGGTCGCCGACCTTCCCACGGTATATGCCGCAGGTGACACCGCCCACGCCACCGGAGACGACGGCCGCCCCACCGTTCAAAGCTGCCAACATGCCCAGCAAATGGGCAAATGCGCCGGACACAACGCCGCCGCCGATCTACTGGACCAGCCCATGCTGACCTTTGCCGCGGATCCGTACAGCACTTGCGTCGACCTGGGCACCGCTGGTGCCATCACTACCAGCGGATGCCAGCGGGTCGTCACTTCAGCTGGGCGCGCGGCCAAAGCAACCAAACAAGAAATCAACACCCAGCTGATTTACCCACCCACCGATTCCGCAGAGGCCTTATTGGCCAAAGCCGCGCACTTCAGCAATAGCGCATGACTGCCACCTCACCGACCAGCGAGCCAGTACGCGCCGACTTCCCCGGTGACGGTGCTCGGGCACGAGTCACAGTCGTCGCCATTGCAGGCACCGGCCTGCGCATAGCTGCCGACGATCTACTCATCATCTACGTTCTGCGCGGAACCCTGCGGGTCCGTGCCAGCTTCAAAGACCTAGCCCTCGACACGGGCGATTTCGTCGTGATCAACCGCGGCGACCCGTACGCACTAGCGGGATCAACCGACAACATCACAGCAATCGTATCGATGACCGTCGCCAACTTCACCGACGTCGACCCATTCTGTGACACCATCATCTTCACCTGCGAATCGTTTGGCCTGGCCCGGTACCGCCGCCAGGAAACAGTGCTGCGTTCGATGCTCTTGGCAATCGTTGAAGCTGGCCTCGATGACGCCGCAGCTGACCAACTCGACATTCGTTGCACAGACCTACTGGCCTTCCTGTGCTCGAACTATTGCTTGGAGAATTACTACAACCACGGTCAGGTCTTGACCGCGGCGCAGCGCCAGCGCCTGCACACCATCATGAAATCAATGCGTACGCACATGCATCGCCGAGACGCCATGCAGGTCATTGCCGCCGAACACCATTACTCGAAATCGTATGTTTCACATTTGATTAAAGACCTATGCGGACTAAGTTTCATGGATCACCTCACCACACTTCGGGTCCTGCGCGCCGAAACGCTGCTACTGACTACCGATGCCACGACTGCCGATATCGCCGCCATTTGTGGCTTCTCCCACGTCAAGTACTTCACCCGAGGATTTCAAGACTGGTTTGGACAGAGCCCCTCGCAGTTTCGCGCCCGCTATCGACCGGACATGTGGCGCGACGACGATGTCGCGCCCGCCGACGTCATCTCGGTACGTGAGACCATCAGAGAACACCGACTGATCAAAAGGAATGAACCCAACCCACCACGACTATCAATCACTCCCGTGTTACTCAAAACCGCCGGGTCTCGAATCGATCTATTCGGCAGAGTACGCACTTTCGGTGGTGGTTCCTACCAGCCACTGAACGCTGAAAGCAGGACCCACCCCCGCGGCTCGCGCCACCTTATCCCGATATGTGTCGACGCCGAAAACGTTGACAGTAACTACCTTCTAGACGGGTTGGCATCATTTGATCGGATCCATGCCACCCCCTGTCTGGTACTGGAATTCACCGGCAAAACCAGTTCCCTGGAGCTCGTTGATCGCCTCGCGGCACGACTGACCCGAGCCGGCGCTAACGGTGCAGTGATCTGGCTGCTCTACCCCGGGATGCATGCCCGCACGGCAGTAGAGCAAGTCGTCGAGACTGCCGCCACACGCCACGGACTGACCGTGAACGCAATTCTGATGGCATAGCCCAAACCCGTTCAGACAACGTCAAACACCATCGCCCGCGGTGTGGACATCGCACTCCCACCGACCCAAAGTCTCCTGGCATCCGGTACAGCCGACTCCCCCTTGATGATCGCGGATCCGCTACTCCGTCAAAGACGTTGCGCTGCACCTACTCGTATCGACGTCGCAGCAAAGTTCCGAACCTTAGGCTGACCATCGGACTCGGCGTGTCTGAACGACTAGCGCCAACTTATTCGACGGTGACCGACTTGGCCAGGTTGCGCGGCTTGTCCACGTCGTACCCGCGGGCCTGGGCCACCCCGGCGGCGAACACCTGCATCGGAATCGTCGACAACAGCGGCTGGAAAAGCGTTGACACCGCCGGGATCTCGATCAGGTGATCGGCGTACGGCGCCACGGTGTCGTCACCCTCCTCGGCGATGACGATGGTGACCGCGCCGCGGGCCTGGATCTCGCGGATGTTGCTCAGCAGCTTGGCATGCAGTGTCGCGGCACTCTTGGGAGAGGGCATGACCACGATGACCGGCAGGTCGTCCTCGATCAGCGCGATCGGGCCGTGCTTGAGCTCGCCGGCGGCGAACCCCTCGGCGTGCATGTACGCGAGTTCCTTGAGCTTGAGCGCACCCTCCAATGCCACCGGATACCCGACGTGGCGGCCCAGGAACAGCACGGCCGAGGAGTTCGCGAACTTACGGGCGAGTTCGGTGACAGGCTCCACGCAGCCCAGCACCCGCTCGACCTGAGCAGCCATGGCCTCCAGGTCGTGGTACTCGCGGGCCACCTCGTCGGCGTACTTGGCGCCGCGGGCCTGCGCGAGGGCAAGCCCCACAAGGTAATTCGCCGTCAGCTGCGCCAGGAACGTCTTGGTGGACGCGACGCCGATCTCCGGTCCGGCGCGGGTGTAGAGCACGGCGTCGGCCTCGCGCGGGATCTGACTGCCGTTGGTGTTGCAGATGGCCAGCACCTTGGCCTTCTGCTCCTTGGCGTGCCGCACCGCCTCCAGGGTGTCGGCGGTCTCGCCGGACTGCGAGATCGCGATGACCAGGGTGCTACGATCCAAAACCGGGTCGCGGTAACGGAATTCGCTGGCGAGCTCCACCTCGACGGGCAGCCGAGTCCAGTGCTCGATCGCGTACTTGGCCAGCATGCCGGAGTGATAGGCGGTACCACAGGCGACGATGAAGACCTTATCGACCTCGCGCAGCTCCTGATCGGACAGCCGTTGCTCGTCGAGCACGATCCGGCCGTCCGCGAAATGACCGAGCAATGTCTCGGCGACGGCGACCGGCTGCTCGGCGATCTCCTTGAGCATGAAGTACTCGTAGCCACCTTTTTCGGCGGCCGAGAGGTCCCAGTCGATATGGAACGGACGAGCATTCGCGTCGTCACGCTCGCCGGCGAAGTTGTAGATCCGGTAGCCGTCGGCGGTGATGACCACAGCCTGGTCCTGGCCCAGTTCGACGGCCTCACGGGTGTACTCGATGAACGCCGCTACATCGGAGCCGACGAACATCTCGCCCTCACCGACACCGACCACCAGCGGGGTGGAACGTCGCGCCGCGACGATGGTGCCGGGCTCGTCGGCGAAGGCGAACACCAGGGTGAAGTGGCCTTCCAACCGCCGCAGCACCGAGAGCACCGAGGCGACGAAGTCTCCGGCGGTCTCCCCGTCGCGGTAGGCCTGCGCGACCAGGTGCACGGCGACCTCGGAGTCGGTGTCGCTGGCGAACTCCACACCGGCGGTCTCCAACTCGGCGCGCAGGGCCGCGAAGTTCTCGATGATGCCGTTGTGCACGACGGCGAACTT
>Ga0075364_10000185_pt1 | contig 28523 bp, 26 predicted proteins | sample EndMetdeltDD1764_FD_71517 | JGI IMG/M metagenome (GOLD analysis project Ga0075364, IMG submission 71517) | Populus endosphere microbial communities from Tennessee, USA - Endosphere MetaG P. deltoides DD176-4 | ecosystem: Host-associated > Plants > Roots > Endosphere | place: USA: Tennessee... | reverse complement strand
ACCCAGCACGATGACCAGGGCGCCTGCGCCCCACAGCGCCCTGACCACCTTGACCACATAGGCCTGGTCCTCGCCGACGTCGGCGCCCACGAAGAGGGTCTCACCGCCCGCCAGGCGCTCCTGCAGGCCTCGCGCGGGCCGCCGCACCGGCCGGCCGGACTGCACGTCGCTGACCTGGAAGGTGGTCCAGGCCGGCTGGCCGTGAAACCGCTCCACCGGCGACTCCTCGATGGAGCCGGAGATGCGCTTTCCGTCCCGGCCCATGAGCAGGTAGAGGAACGGCCGCTCGCTGGCGGCCCGCTCGATGAGGGACTGGTTGACCGCATCGACCCCGGCGCGGTCGTAGACCGAGGTCAGGGAAAGCATCTCGCGGGTGATCTCGCGATCGGTCCGGCGCGTCGCCTCCCCGGCGGTGGCGACGTAGATGTAGGCCAGGAAGGCGCTGGCGGCGGCGGCGAACAGCGCCAGGAACAGCAGCGTCAGCCGAAACGGCGTGGTGCGGAAGATGCGCGGCAGGCGCACGCGCTCTAGGCGTCGAGCCGGTAGCCGGCCCCGCGCACAGTCTGCAGCATTGGCCGATCGAACCCCTTGTCGATCTTCGAGCGCAGGCGCGAGACGTGGACGTCGATTACGTTGGTCTGCGGATCGAAGTGATATTCCCAGACCTTTTCCAGCAGCATGGTGCGGGTGACCGACTGGCCGGCGTGGCGCATCAGGAACTCCAGAAGCTGGAATTCACGCGGCTGCAGGTCGATCTCCTTGCCCTGGCGATGGACGGTGCGGGCGATGAGGTCCATCTCCAGCTCGCCCACCCGCAGCAGGGTGTGCACCGAGCCGGTCTCGCGCCGGCGGGCCAGGGCCTCGACCCGGGCGATCAGCTCGGCGAAGGCGTAGGGCTTCACCAGATAGTCGTCGCCGCCGGCCTTGAGGCCCTCGACCCGGTCGCCGACTTCGCCCAGGGCCGAGAGGAACAGCACCGGCGTCGCGTCACCCTCGCGGCGCAGGGACTCCACCAGGGTGACCCCGTCCATGCGAGGCATCATGCGGTCGACGATCAGGACGTCGAAGGGACCCTGCCGGGCCGCGTCCAGTCCCGCCAAGCCATCGGAGGCCCGCACGCATTCGCAGCCGGCCTCGACAAGGCCGCGCTCCATGGCGTCGGCCGCCTCGACGTCGTCCTCGATGATCAGGATCCGCATGCGACGCCCCCCAGTGCGCGGTCGACCCTAGAAGACTATTCCTCGATCTTCAGCGTCAGGAACAGGGTCTTGCCGCCGCGGAAGACGCTGACCAGGACGCTCCCACGATGGGCCTTGCGGGCGTTCTGCACCGCGGCCGAGACCTCGGCGGCGCTGTTCACCTGGATATCCCCGGCGCTGACGATCACATCGCCGCGCTTGAGACCCTTCTGGCCGGCGTCGGAGCCGGACTCAACGCCCAGCACCACCGCGCCCCGCACCGTCGCCGGCAGGCCGAGCTGGCGTCGCGTCGCGTCGTCCAGCGGGGCGAGCGAGAGGCCCAGAACCGCCGGCGCACGCTGCGTCGAGGGCCCTTGCGATCCAGCGCCCGGCCCGCCCGAGCCATTGTCGTTGGCCGCCAGCTCCTTCTCCGAGGGCCGCACGCCCGAACGGACCTCGACACTGCGATGCTTGCCGTCCCGGATCACGTCCAGGCGCAGGTTGTCGCCAGGACGCGCCTTGGCGACCTCGCGGGTCAGCTCCGAGGAGGTCTTCACCGAATGGCCGTTGATCGAGACGATCACGTCGCCCGGCGCAAGGCCCGCCCGCTGCGAGGGACCGCCCGGGGCGAGGTCGGCGACGATGGCGCCGCGCTGAGCGCCCAGGCCCTGGGCCTCGGCCATCTCGGAGGTGAAGTTCTGGATGGTGGCGCCGATATAGCCCCGCTGGATGCCACGACCCGAGATCAGGGTCTTGGTCACCTGGTCGGCCACGTCCGCCGGGATGGCGAAGCCGATGCCGACCGATCCGCCCGAGGGCGAGAAGATCGCGGTGTTCACCCCGATCACGCGGCCATAGATGTCGAAGGTCGGCCCGCCGGAGTTGCCCCGGTTGATGGGGGCGTCGATCTGGATGTAGTCGACGAAGGTCTCGCCGATGTCGCGGCCGTAGGCCGAGATGATCCCCGCCGTGGCGGTGCCGCCCAGGCCGAACGGATTGCCCACCGCGATGACCCAGTCGCCGACCCGCGGCCGCGCCGAATTCTCGAAGTTGACGTAGGGGAAGGGACCCGAGGCGCCCTTGACCTTGATGACCGCCAGGTCGGTGGCCTCGTCGCGGCCGACCACGGTGGCGTCGAGCTCGGTCTCGTCCTTGAGCACGACCTTGATGGTCTCGGCGTTCTCGACCACGTGGTTGTTGGTGACGATGTAGCCGTCGGGGGAGATGAAGAAGCCCGAGCCGGCGGACTGCTGGGTGGGAAGCTTCGGCTGGCCCTTCTCGGTGCGGCCGCCCTGCGGCGCGCCGTTGTCGTCGTCATCCCCGCCGCCGCGCGGCACCAGATCGAAGGGAAGGCCCGGGATGCGAAGCGCGCTCGCGTCCACCCGGCTGGTGACGTTGATCGACACCACCGCGGGAGACACGTGGTCGAAGATGTCGGCGAAGGACATTGGCGCGCCCGGGGGCGGCGCGAAGATCGGCGCGGTGGACGCCCGGATCAGCTGCGGTTCGTCGGCGCGGGCGGCGGGCAATCTCACGCCGGCGCCGGCCACGGCCGCGGCCATCACGCCCGCGCCTGCCAGGGCGCCCAGGAAGTAGCCGGTTTTCTTCGATCTCATAAACTTCCATCCTCATGCGCGCCGGGACGGAACGGCGCGCCTCGCCAACCTAGGTTGGATGCACGAGAGCGCAATGGCTCTCAAGTTACGTTTAGGTCAGCCTCCGCGCCTTCTGGTGTCCCTTATGGGGCGCTCGTGTGTCAGAGCGCCTCGTCGGTGAGCCGACGCAGGCGCTCCGCAGCCTCATCGTCGAGCTCCGGCTCGGGCCCGCGGTTCCGCAGGCGGACCAGAAGCAGGCCCGCGCCAAGCGCCACCACCAGGAAAGGCCCGATCCACAGGGCGGCGTTCCCGGCCGAGAAGGTCGGCCGCATCAGCACGAACTCGCCATAGCGATCGACCAGGAAGCGCTTGATCTCGCCGTCGCTGCGGCCCTGGCGGACCTGTTCGCGGACAAGGCGGCGCAGGTCCTGGGCGAGGTCAGCCTCGCTGTCGTCGATGGTCTCGTTCTGGCAGACCAGGCACCGCACCTGGGCGAACAGGTGGCGTGCGCGGGCTTCCTGCGCCGGGTCGGGCAGCCGCTCGGCCGGATCGGAGGCCGCCGCCATGCACAACACGGCGGCGAGGCTCGCGGCCAGGGTGCGAAGCCTCATGCGGGCGGCTCCCGGCGCCGCCCCACGCCCAGCCGCAGGCGGCGGTCGGAGAGCGAAACCAGCCCGCCCAGGGCCATGATGACCGGCCCGGCGAACAGCAGGCTCGCCCAGGGATTCCAGTAGGCCCGCACCAGCCAGACCGGCGGGCCGGCCGCCTCGCGCCGCTCGCCCAGCACGACGTAGAGGTGGCTGAGGCCCTGGTAGCAGATGGCGACTTCGGAGGTGGTCTGGCCGCCGGTGTCGTAGACGTGGCGCTCCGGCTCGGCGCGGCAAACCGGCCGGCCGGCCCGGGTGGCGAGGATCTCCCCGCGCTCGGCCTGGTAGTTAGGCCCCTCGACCGGATGCACGGCGGCGAGCGTCAGGTGATAGGCGCCCACGTCCAGGCTCCCGCCCAGCGGCAGGGTCTCGGCCGCCTCGGCGCGCCATCCGGTCTCGAAGCAGGCCCCCAGGACGAAGACGCCCAGGCCCAGGTGGGCGAGCGTCATGCCCCAGGCGCCGCGGGGCAGTCCCACCAGCCGCCGCAGGCTCTCGCCGGCCGGCGCGCGAAAGGCGCGGGTGCGCTCCACAAGCTCGGCCAGGGCGCCCGCCACTAGCCAGGCGCCCAGGGCCAGGCCCGCCGCGCCCCACGCCTGCCGGGGGCGGATAAGCGCATAGGCCAGCAGTCCCACGGCCGCGGCGATCAACAGGGCGATCCAGAGGCGCTGGACCAGGAGCTTCGCCTCGCCCCGCTTCCAGGCCAGCAGCGGGCCGGCCGGCAGCAGCATCAGGAGGGCGGCCATCAGCGGCGTGAAGGTCAGGTTGAAGTAGGGCGGGCCGACCGAGATCGCCTCCCCACTCAGCGCCTCCCTGATCAGGGGATAGAGGGTCCCTAGCAGCACCGTCGCGGTGGCCGCGGCCAGCAGGATGTTGTTGAGCACCAGGGTGCTTTCCCGGCTGACCGGGGCGAACAGGCCGCCGGCGGGGAGCTTGGCCGCGCGCCAGGCGAACAGGGCGAACCCCAGGCCGGCGGTGAGCCCCAGGATGATCAGCAGCAGGACCCCGCGCGTGGGATCGACGGCGAAGGCGTGCACCGAGGTCAGCACCCCCGAGCGCACCAGGAAGGCGCCCAGCATGGAGAAGCTGAAGGCCGCCAGAGCCAGGAACACCGTCCAGCCCGCCAGCGCGCCCCGCTTCTCCGTGACGACCGCCGAGTGCAGCAGGGCCGTGGCCGCCAGCCAGGGCATGAAGGAGGCGTTCTCCACCGGATCCCAGAACCACCAGCCGCCCCAGCCCAGCTCGTAATAGGCCCAGAAGGACCCCAGGGTGATGCCGACCGTGAGCAGGCTCCAGGCCGCCAGCGTCCAGGGCCGCACCCAGCGCGCCCAGGCGGCGTCGACACGCCCCTCCACGAGGGCGGCGACAGCGAGGGAGAAGACCACCGACATGCCGACATAGCCGGCGTAGAGGAACGGCGGGTGCACCGCGAGCGCGGGGTCCTGCAGGAGCGGATTGAGCGAGCGGCCCTCCACCGGAGGCTCGGCCAGGCGGGCGAGGGGATTGGAGGCGAAGACGGTGTAGGCCAGGAAGACCGTTCCCAGCGCCCCCTGGGTCGCCACCATCACCGCCCGCAGGCCCCGGGGCAGGCTCTTCCCCAGCAGGGCGGCCGCGGCCCCATAGCCGGTGAGCGCCAGGCACCAGAGGAGCATGGAGCCTTCGTGGCTGCCCCAGGTCCCGGCGACCTTGTAGAGCATGGGCTTGTCGGTGTGGGAGTTGGCCGCGACGTTGGCCACCGAGAAGTCGGACGTCACGAAGGCGTGCATCAGGGCCGCGAAGGCGAGCGCGACGCCGCAGAAGGCGGCCACGGCGGCCCCCTCCCCGGCGGCGGCGAGCGCCAGCGACCGACGCCAGCGCCCGACGATGGAAAGACAAAGCTGGGCCGCCGAGAAGGCCAGCGCCAGCACCAGGCAGAAGGCTCCAAGCTCGGCGATCATCGACCGGCCGCTCCATAGGTCGGGACCGCGCCGTCGCCGCGCCATTCACCCTGGGCCTTCAGAGCGCGCGACACCTCGCGGGGCATGTAGCGCTCGTCGTGCTTGGCGAGCACCCGCTTGGCCTCGAACACCCCGTCGGCGCGGAAGGCCCCGGTGGCGACCACCCCCTGGCCCTCGCGGAACAGGTCCGGCAGGTCGCCCTGGAAGACCACATGGTCGGCGGCGCGCTGGTCGCGGACCTCGAACTCCACGAGGCCGTCGGCGTGCTTGACCACCGAGCCCTTGGACACCAGCCCGCCCAGTTGCACCGAGCGCCCCGCCGGCGGCTTGGCCTGGGCGGCCTGCGAGGGGGTGTAGAAGAAGGACACGCTGTCGCCCAGGCCCCACAGGGCAAGGCCCACGGCCAGCGCCAGGACCGGGGCGATGGCGGCCAGCAGCAGCAGGCGGCGGCGCGCCTTTGGCGAGCGGGGCAGCAGGCTCATCGCATGGGCTCCGCGCGGGCGGCCGCGCTCAACTTGGCGAGCACGTCGGGCTTGCCGGCGTAGCGGGCCCTGGCGCTCGCCAGCGCCTGGTCACGGCGGGCGGCGTCCCCCAGCACCCCATAGGCGCGCACGAGCCTAACCCAGCCTTCCGGGTCGTCGGGATTGGCGGCGAGGCGGCGGGCGAGGCCGTCGACCATGCCGCGGATCATCGCCATCTGCTCGGCCGGGAGCTGCGGCGCGGCCTTCGGCTGGCCCTCCGCCGCAGCGATGGCCTCGATGAGGCTTGCGCGGCGGGGATCGCTGGCCGGCATGTCCGCGAGCAGGGCGCGCCAGGCGGCCAGGCCGCCGGCCTTGTCCCCTTGAACGATCTGCGCGCGGGCGAGCTGGAAGCGGGCGGCATAGGCGGCGGGATCGCGCCGCACGGCCTGCGCGAAGGAGGCCTTGGCCTCGGGGGTGACGTCCCCGCCGGCTGCCGCCGTCTGCGCCTCGCCCAGCAGCTCCCAGAGATCGGCGCGCTCCGGCGCGAGCTGCACCGCGCGGCGCATGGCCCGCACCGCGCCCGCGGGATCCTGCGAGGCGCCCCTCGCGATGGCCAGGAAGCGGAAGCCCTCGGGATCGTCCGGACGCTCGCGGGTGAGCTGCCGCAGGACGGCGGCAAGCTCAGGCGGGGCCAGGCTGATCGGCTCGGCCGCGCGCCAGGCCGCGAGACGTCGGGCGAAGGGCTGATCCGGAACGCCCGGACGTCCCACCATGAGATAGACGAGGAGCGCGGCGGCCGCGGCGGCGAGCGCGGTGAGCAGGACGACCCGGCCCATGGCGCCCCCGCCCGACCAGAGGGGCTCGGCGCCGTCCGCAGCGCCCAGCAGGCGGCGGGCGGCCTCGGCGTGGGCGCCGCGGCGCTCGCCTTCGGCCAGCAGGCCGCGCGCCGCGAGCTCGTCGATCTCGGCGAGCTGCCGGCGATAGACGGCCGCGGTCGGATCCTGCACGGGCTGGCCGGCGGCGGAGGCGGCGCGGTGAAGGACGAGACCGGCGGCGGCGGCGGCCAGGGCGCCGGCGACAGCCCAAAAGGCGATCATGGCGCGCGCTTTAGCGGAAATGCCTCAGGCGCGCGAGCGCGGCGTCAGGTCCCGGCGGCGCGGCGGGTGTTCTGCTCGAGGGACGCTGCGGCGTTGAAGGCGGCGGCGGCCCGACGGCGCACCAGTTCGGCCGCCTTTTCGTCCCGGACCAGGGCGCTGAACTCGCCGGCGATCGCCAGGAAGGCGCGCGCGAACTCGGGGTTTTCGGCCTCGCCGGTCTTCACCAGGTCGAGCAGCTCCTCGACATAGAGATCGAGATGGTCGCCCAGGATCTCCAGCAGCTTGCTGCGGGCCGAGGCGAAGCCGCCGTAGTTGGCGCTGTGACGGACCTCCGCGACGAAGACGAGCAGCGTCTCGCAGCGGCGGACGGCCGCCTGATCGGGCGCAAGGCTCAGGCGCGGAATGCTGCGCTGGATGCGCTTTAGCCGCGCCCGCCCGCTGGGCAGGGATTGCAGGAAATACTTCTCGCACTCGCGCAGCCGGCCCTCGACCACCGCCGCCAGGGCCTTGCGATGTTTCATCAGGGTGTGACCCCACCCATGCTCGCGCGAGAGCGAGACGAAGGTCTCGAGCTCGTTGGCCTCCAGGGTGATCTTGTCCACCAGACGCGCGGCTTCCTTGGCCGCTGGCGGTCCGCCGTCCAGATCGATCCGCTGGATCTTCGCCAGGGCGCGCTCGATCTCGTTCAGCACCCGTTCGCCGAACATGCCAAGCTCGGACTCCGCGAGGTAGCGGTCGGAGGGGCGCTCCATGATCGCGCAGATGATGCGCAGGATCATCGACTCCTGCGGCAGCTGGGCGGCGAGCATCTGGAAGAAGCGCGGGCCGCCGTCGGGAGAAACCGCCACGGCGTCCTTGTAGGCCAGGCGCGCGCCGATCATGGCGTCGTCGGTCTGGTGGGCGGCCCATTCGGGGAGCTTGTGGGCGACGCCGCGCACCACCGGGGCGAGCTCAAGGCAGTCCAGGAGGGCCTCGGAGCCGCCGGGACGGGCCTCGTCGCACAGTTCGGCCGCCGTGCTGAATTCCGGCAGGTCCCGCGCGCGCAGGCCCTTGGCCGCGATGCGCACCAGCCGGTCGAAGTGGTCGGTGTTGGTGGCGCCCGGCCGGTAATCGTAGAGCGCCAGTTCGGCGTTGCGCACCTCGGCGGGGGCGCGGGCCTTCAGGCCCCGCCAGATCAGCCCCAGGATGCGCGCGGGAAACACCAGGCGATCGGGATCGCGCCCTTCGCCGACGCACATCGGGACGATCGGCAACAGGGCCACGTTGCGCAGCTGACGGTCGCGCGCCTCCACCTCGACCATGCGACGCACGCTGGCCAGGGCCGTCTCGCCGCTCGCCGAGGCGAGCGCGGCATTGAGACCGTCCAGCACCCGGTCGGGGGCGGTCTCCATCAGCGTGCGGACGATGTCCAGCTTATGCTCGGAAAGAGCAGCCATTGAGGGCTCCGGGACGGGTGCAAACGCCCACGAACCCACAGGATGGCCAACGCCGGTTAAGGTTTTCCAAAATCGGCCCGCTTTTAAGCTTCCGCGCGTGGCAGCTCGACCTGGACGCGAAGTCCGCCCAGCGGGGCGACGTCCAGCGTCACCGCCCCGCCATAGGCGCGGGCCAGGTCGTCGAGGATCGAAAGCCCCAGGCCCGATCCCGGCGCGGTCTCGTCCAGGCGCGCGCCGCGCTGCAACGCCGCGTCCCGCTCCGCCTCGGGAAGCCCCGGCCCGTCGTCGTCGACGCAGAGCTGAAACCGCTCCTGGCCCAGAGGGACGGCGCGCACCCGGACCTCCTTGCGGCCCCATTTGCAGGCGTTCTCCATGGCGTTGCCGGCGATCTCCAGCAGGTCCTGCCGCTCGCCGAGGAAATAGAGGTCCTCCTCGGCGTCCCAGTCGATGCGGATCGCCTTGTCCTGGAAGATCCGCTCCAGGGTGCGGGCCAGCTCGTCCAGCACCTCGGCCACGGACGTCCGCTCGCCCTGCCCCTGGGTGCGGGCCGCCGCGCGCGCACGGCGCAGATGGTGGTCGACCTGGCCCCGCATGGCCTCGGCCTGGCGCGTCACGACCTCGCCGAGCGGTCCCGGGCGCAGGGCGGCCTCGGTGAGCATGACCGAGATCGGCGTCTTCAGCGCGTGCGCCAGGTTGCCCACGTGGGTGCGCTGGCGCTCGACGACCTCCTGGTTGTGCGCCACCAGGGCGTTCAGCTCCTCGGTCAGGGGCGCAAGCTCGCTGGGATAGGCGCCCGCCAGGCGCTCGGCCTTGCCGCGGCGCACCGAGGCGACCTCGCGGCCGAGCTCGAACAGCGGGCGCAGGCCCACCCGAACCTGGATCACGATGGCGGCGATCAGGCCGGCGCCCAGGGCCAGGAAGGCCGCCGCGGTGGCGGCGACGAAGGCGCGCACGTCTCGGTTCACCTCCGAGCGATCCTCGGCGGCCAGGAAGATCACCGGCGTCGCCCGCCCGGGCAGGACGTTCTGCTGGGCCCGCGCGCGCAGCGGCTCGTCCAGCGGTCCACGGGTGTCGTAGAACACCGCCTTGCCGGGCTGCGCCTTGAACCGGGCCGCGAGGTCCGGCGGGGTCTTGAGGGCGGAATCGAACAACGAATAGGACCGCACGAGCGGCTGCACGCCCCCGGTGGCGGTGGGCTCTGCGATCTCCCAGTAGCGTCCGGAATAGGCCGCCAGCGCGCGCTCGTCGGTGAGCGGCGGGGCGAAGACCTCATGGCTCTCGGGATCGACCGTGGAATAGCGGACGAGGTTGTCGACCAGTTCGTGCAGGCCCTGGTCGACGCGGCGGATGGCGGCGTGCTGGAACAGGAAGGCCAGCACCACCGCCGAGATCACCAACGCCGCGAAGCTCCAGCCGACCGCCAGCAACACCAGCCGGCGCGCCAGCGACGGCTGGCTCAGCCAGGCGGCCAAGCGGCGGGGCGACTTAGCCTTGGGCAGGATCGGCGCCCTCTCCCTCCAGCGCGGTCAGCCGATAGCCGAGGCCGCGCACCGTCTCGATGCGTTCGGCGCCTATCTTCTTGCGCAACCGCCCGATGAACACCTCGATGGTGTTGGAATCCCGGTCGAAATCCTGGTCGTAGAGATGCTCGACGAGCTCGGTGCGGCTGATCACCCGGCCCTGGTGCATCATCAGGTAGTGCAGCAGCCGGTACTCCAGCGAGGTGAGCCGGAGCGGCTCGCCGTTGACGCTGGCCCGCGCCGCGCGCGGATCGAGCCGCAGGCCCCCGCAGGCGAGGCTGGGCGCCGCGTGGCCGGCCGAGCGACGCAGCAGGGCGCGCAGGCGGGCGAGCAATTCCTCGGTGTGGAACGGCTTGGTGAGGTAGTCGTCGGCGCCGGCGTCGAAGCCTGCGACCTTCTCGCTCCAGGCCGCCCGCGCGGTCAGGATCAGGACCGGGGTGGCCATGTTGTCCCGCCGCCAGCGTTCCAGCACCGACACCCCGTCCACCTTGGGCAGGCCAAGGTCGAGGATGATGGCGTCATAGGGCTCGGTCTCGCCCAGGAACTGGGCTTCCTCGCCATCGGGCGCGTGATCGACGGCGTAGCCGGCGTCGGCCAGCGCGCCCTTGAGCTGGCGGGAGATGTCGGGATCGTCTTCGACGAGCAGGATGCGCAAGGTGGGGCGTCCCTTCTGGTTGGCGGATCAGCCGCCCTGGCGACCGATGATCTGGCCGCTTTCGGCGTCGACCACGAAGATCACGACGCGCCCGTCGGTGGTCTGCCACTGGACATAGTAGGCCGGCCGACCGCCCGCCTCGCCCATGGTGGTGTTCAGGTGCCGGCCAGGCTCGCGCTGCGCGATCATGGGGAGAATGCGCGACAGGGGAACTTGGCGCCCGGCCTCGGCCACCAGCCATGGCCGCGGCGTGGCGGACGCGGCCGGGGCGGCGAGCGCAGCGAGAAGGGCCGAGATCACTAACAGGCGTTTCATGGCCCCGACACCTATTCGTCCTGCACTGAACCCAGCCTGAACGTGGGGTTATGGAACGGTCAGGCTCTACTGTCACGCGCGCCGCCGGACGCTCCGGCCGCTACTTCCGCCGCTTGGGCGTGTAGGGCCGCTTCTGGCGCCAGGTTTCGGCGAAGGATTCGAGCTCGGCGTCCGGGCTGTCGGGAAGCGTCACCACCAGGCGCGCGAAGAGATCGCCGCGCCGACCCTGGGCGTCCGCCAGCCCCCGGCCCTTCAGCCGCAGGCGCGAGCCGGTGTTGGCGCCCCTGGGCACGGTGAGCGTCACCGGGCCGTCCGGCGTGGGCGCCTCCACCTTGCCGCCCAGCACCGCGTCGTAGACGGTGACCGGCACGTCCATCACCAGCACCTCGCCCTCGCGGCGGAAGATCGGGTGGGGCGTGATCGCCAGCTCGATGAAGGCGTCGCCAGGTCCCGAGCGGCCAGGCTGGCCCTGCCCCTTCAGCCGCAGGGTCTGGCCCTCCTGGGCGCCCTTGGGGATGGTGACGTCGATGGTGCGGCCGTCGGAGAACGAGATTCGCTTCTTGCCGCCGCGGATCGCCTCCTCCAGGTCGATCTCCAGCCGGGCGCGAACATCGCCGCCGCGCTGCGAGAAGCCGCCAAAGCCGCCGCCGCGCCCGCCGGCCGCGCGGCCAGAGCCGCCGCCGAACATTTCCCCAAGGATGTCGCCAAGGTCGACGCCCTCGAAGGACTCAGCGCCATAGGGTCCGCCCCCCGCGCGGCGCGAGCCAAAGCCAGCGCCGGGACTTGCGCCCCACGGGCCCTGCCCGCCGGCGAAGCCGCGAGCGGTCTCGCGCCCATCGGCGTCGATCTCGCCAGCGTCGAACTTCTTCTTCTTGTCGGGATCGCCCAGGATGTCGAAGGCCGCGCTCACGCGCTTGAAGCGCTCCTCGGAAGCCTTGTCGCCCTGGTTGGTGTCGGGGTGGTGCTGCTTGGCCAGCTTGCGGAACGCCTTGCGGATATCGTCCGCACTCGCACTCCTGGGCACGCCCAGTTCCTGATAGGGGTCCTGCGCCAAGACGGTTCAGCCCTTCCGATCCACCTGAAGACTTGGGTTGTAGATTGGTCCGCGTGCGCTTGCACGCAAGGTTCTATGTGGCAGAAATACCACATAAACGTGCATCAGCCGTCGCCCCGCTCAGCGGTGAGGTCCCAGGCGGTGAAATCCAGGGCGTCCTCGGGGTCGGCCAGGGCGCGTTCGCTCACCGTCTGGCCGCGCACCGATACGCCGGCCCGGTGGACGCTCTCGGGATCGCCGCTCACCAGGGGATGCCAAGGGGCGAGGTCGCGGCCCTCGTGCAGGCGGCGGTAGGCGCAGCTGAGGGGCATCCACTCCAGCGCCTCGATATTGTGCGGCGTGAGCTTGATGCAGTCGGGCACATGACGATGGCGGTCCGCGTAGTCGCTGCAGCGGCAGAGCTCAGCGTCGAACAGCCGGCAGTGCACCCGGGTGGGGATGATCTCGCCGCTCTCCTCGTCCTCGAAGCGCACCAGGCAACAGAGGCCGCAGCCGTCGCACAGGCTCTCCCATTCGCGAGCCGTCATCTGCTCGAGCGTCTTGCGTCGCCAGAAGGGTTCGCCTGTCATGCCCTGCATCTAGGCCCGGCCGAGGCTTTGCCCAAGCCCTTCGAAGAGGGTCGCGGCGTCGCGGCGCTTGCGCGAAGGCTGTGAGCCTATATCTCAGCGCCCGCATGAGAGCCCCCATCCTGGCCCTGAAGGACGTCCGCCTGGCGGACGGCCCGAAGATGATGTTCGACGGGGTGGACCTCGGACTCGAGCCGCGCGTCCGCGCCTGCCTGGTCGGCCGCAACGGCGCAGGCAAGTCCACGCTGCTGCGCATCCTGGCCGGCGAGACGCAGCCGGACGCCGGCGAGCGGGTCATCACGCCCGGAACCCGCATCAGCTATGTGCGGCAGGAGCCGGAGATCACCGGCCCGACCCTGCTCGACCACGCGACGGCGGGGGGCGCGGAGGCGCATCGCGCGGCGGCGGCGCTGGCGACCTTCGGCCTCGACCCGGCCAAGCTCGCGCAGGGGCTCTCCGGCGGCGAGGCGCGCCGCGCGGCGCTGGCCCGCGCCTTCGCCGAGGATCCCGACGTCCTGCTGCTGGACGAGCCCACCAACCACCTGGACATCCTGGCCATCGAGACCCTCGAGGCCGAGCTGGCCGCGTGCCGGGCGGCGGCGCTGATCGTCAGCCACGACCGCGCCTTCCTTGAACGCGTCACCCGCCGCTCCTTCTGGCTGGAGCATCGCCAGGTGCGGCGCCTGGACGAGGGCTTCGCCGCCTTCGACGCCTGGGCCGAGAAGATCGAGGCGCAGGAGGCCGAGGAGGCGCGGCGCCTCGACAAGGCGCTGGCTCGCGAGGAGCACTGGCTCCTGCGCGGCGTCACCGCGCGGCGCGCGCGCAACGAAGGCCGACGGCGGCGGCTGCTGGCCATGCGGCAGGATCGGGCCGAGCGGCTGAAGGGCGCGCGCGGGGAGCTCTCCATGGGCCTGGCCAGCGGCGGCCTCTCCGGCCAGCGGGTGGCCGAGGCCAAGGGAATCACCAAGGCCTTCGGCGAGCGCGTGGTGTTGAAGGGCTTTTCCACGCGCATCCTGCGCGGCGACCGGATCGCGGTGGTGGGCCCCAACGGCGCGGGGAAGACCACCCTGGTCAAGATCCTGCTGGGCGAGCTCGCGCCCGACGCCGGCGAGGTCAAGCTGGGGACCAACCTGGAGGTCGCCTACATCGATCAGGCCCGCGCGGCGGTTTCGGGCGAGGCCACGCTGAAGGACATCCTCGCGCCCGGCGGCGACCAAGTGATGGTGCGCGGGCGCCCCAAGCACGTGGCGGCCTACGCCAAGGAGTTCCTGTTCGGGGAGAACCAGCTGCGCCAGCCGGTGCGCAGCCTCTCGGGCGGGGAGCGCAACCGCCTGCTGCTCGCCCGGGCGCTCGCCCAGCCGGCCAACGTCCTGGTGCTCGACGAGCCGACGAACGACCTCGACATGGACACCCTGGACCTGCTCGAGGACCTGCTGGCGGACTACGACGGCACGCTGATCCTGGTCAGCCACGACCGCGACTTCGTCGACCGGCTGGCGACCTCCACCATCGGCCTGGACGGCACGGGGCGCGCTGTGGAGACGCCGGGCGGCTGGCAGGATTTCACCAGCCAGAACCCGGGATTCTTCGCGCCGCCGACCGTCGGGGCGCCGGCGCCGAGGGCCGCGCCGAAGGCCGAAAGACCGGCTCAGGCGGCGCCCTCCAAACTCTCCTACAAGGACCAGCGCAGACTGGCCGAGTTGGAGGCCCTGATCGACGCCCTGCCCGGGAGGATCACCGCCCTGGAGGGCGGCCTGGCCGACCCGGGGCTCTACCAGCGCGACCCTGCAGCCTTCGATCGGCAGAGCGGCGCGTTGGCGGCGGCGCGGGCCGAACTGGCCGCCGCCGAGGAGGAGTGGCTGGCCCTGGAGGAGCGCCGGGAAGCGCTGGCCAACGACCGCTGAAGCGATGCTGTGGAAAAGCATGGCGGCATTGTTTTCATGTGAGTTTCAGGCGTCGATTCACGGTTGTTAACCGTTTGGTCACAGACTGTTGACGGCTGCTCCACACCCGGGTGCGTTTCCCCGCTTGCGAGGTCGAGGGGGCCGGCGCAACCTCAACTCGTCACGAGGGAGCGGCAAGCGCAGACGGCCCCGGGAAACCGGAAAGTCCAGCGGAACGCAGGATCGGAGGCGAGGCGACCGGGGCGACCTGGGAGCTGGACCAAGGAACCCGAAGGCGGCGGAAAACCAGCGGGCTTGCTCGCGAACCGAAGCCGCAGTCGACCGAACTGGCGCAGATCCCCCAACGGATCTGGATGAGAGGGCGACGCACCGGGCGACCGGAGCGCCGCCCTCTTGCTATGTGGCAAATCTCCGCCGCCGCCTTATTGGCGCCGCGCCCGAGCCGCCCTACCCTCCGCGCCGCTCGAACCGGGGGAGCCCATGAAGCTGTTGCGCCCAATCGCCATCGTCCTGGCCGCGCTGCTGAGCGCTTGCTCGCCGGCCAAGGCGCCGCACCCAGATGCGGCGGCGGGGGGCCTCACAACCATCCGTTTCGCCACCGACTGGCGGGCGCAGGCGGAGCATGGCGGTTTCTATGAGGCGCTGGCGAACGGCGAGTATCGCAAGCGCGGGCTCGACGTGCAGATCGTCCAGGGCGGGCCAGGCGTGAACGTCCCGCAACTGCTCACCGCCGGCGCGGTGGACATGGGCATGGGATCGAACAGCTTCGTGGTGCTGAACATGGCTCGCCAGGGCGCGCCGGTGAAGGCCGTGGCGGCCTTTTTCCAGAAGGATCCGCAGGTGCTGATGGCCCATCCCGACCAGGGGATCGCCACCATCGCCGACCTGAAGGGCCATCCCATCCTGCTGTCCGACGCCTCCGTCGGGGCCTTCTGGCCCTGGCTGAAGGCCAAGTTCGGCTTCAGCGACGATCAGATCCGCAAATACACCTTCAACTCCGCGCCCTTCCTGGCCGACAAGCGCGTCGCCGAGGAGGGCTATGTGACAAGCGAGCCCTACACCCTGGAAAAGCAGGCCGGGATGAAGCCGGTGGTCTTCCTGCTGGCCGACAACGGCTACCCCGGCTACGCCAACATGGTGCTCGTCCCCGACGCCCTGATCGCCAAGAACCCCGCGGCGGTGAAGGCCTTCGTCGAAGCCTCCGCACAGGGCTGGCGCGACTACCTCCATGGCGACCCCAAGCCCGCCGACGCCCTGATCCGCAAGGACAATCCGGAGATGACCCAGGACGTCCTGGACCAGGCGCGCGAAAAGATGCGCGCCTATGGGCTGGTGGAGTCGGGGGATGCGGCGAGCGCGCCTGGCGCCATGACCGACGCCCGCTGGAAGCAGGTCTTCGACATGTCGGTGAGCGAGGGGATCTACCCGGCCAGCCTCGACTACCGGCGCGCCTACACCTTGCAGTTCCTGGGGAAATGAGCGTCGCGCGCCTCGAAGGCGTCGAAGTCCGATACGGGGACCGCGGCCCGGCGCTGGGGCCCTTCAGCCTCGACGTCGGCGAGGGCGAGATCGTGGCCCTGGTGGGCCCCTCCGGCTGCGGCAAGTCCACGGCCCTGCGCCTGTTGGCCGGGCTCGAGGCGCCGACGAGCGGCGCCGTCGAGCGGGGCCCCGGCCGCGGCGAGACCTCGGTCGTCTTCCAGGCCGCCACCCTCGCGCCGTGGCTGAGCGCGCGGGCCAATGCGGCGCTTCCCCTCGAGCTTGCGGGCATGAAGGCCGCTCAGGCGGCCACGCTCGCCGACGCAGCCCTGGGGCGGGTAGGGCTGGCGGGCGCCGAGCGGGCGCGGCCGGCGCAGCTGTCCGGCGGCATGGCCATGCGGGTGTCCCTGGCCAGGGCGTTGGTGACCGAACCCCGCCTGCTGCTGCTGGACGAGCCCTTCGCCGCCTTGGACGAGATCACCCGCCGCGCGCTCGCCGACGATGTGCTCAAGCTCTGGGCCGCCTCCAGGCCCGCCATCATCTTCGTCACCCACAACGTCGAGGAGGCGGTCTACATGGCCTCACGGGTGGTGGTCATGACACCAGGCCCTGGCCGAACGGCCGGCGAGGTGTCGGTCGCGGGCGAGGCGCCGCGGCCGGCGGGCTTTCGCACCACCGAACAGTTCCGCAGTCTCGTCGAGCAGGTGTCCGGTCTGCTGTCCGCCGGAGGCGCCGCCTGATGCGGAGTCTCGAACGCCTTACGCCCGTGGCCTTGACCGCGCTGCTGCTCGCCATCTGGGAGATCGCCTGCCGCGCGACCCACGTGCCGGCCTACTTCCTCCCGCCGCCCTCGGCGGTGGCGGTGGCCCTTTGGCAGAACCTGCCTGTCTTGGCGCAAGCCGCCTGGCGGACCCTGTCGGTTGCGCTCGCCGCCCTGGTGATCGCCAGCCTGGTCGCCCAGGGGCTCGCCCTGCTCGTTGGCCTGCACCCGCTGCTCGAGCGGGCCGTTCGGCCGCTGGCCTCGGTGATCCAGGTCACGCCGGTCATCGCCATCGCGCCCCTGGTGCTGATCTGGGCGGGGATCGACCATCCGGAGCGGGCGATCGTGGCGCTGGCCGTGCTGGTGGCCTTCTTCCCGATCTTCTCGGGCGCGGTGACCGGCCTGCGCTCGGCTGATCCCGACCTCGAGCGCCTGTTCGACCTCTATGGCGCAAGCCGGCCCCAGCGTCTGTTCCGGCTTCGCCTGCCCTCAGCGGTCCCCTTCCTGCTGGAGGGTCACAAGGTCGGCGCCGGCCTGGCCATCATCGGCGCGGTGGTGGCGGAGTTCGGCGCCGGGTCAGGCGGCGTGCGCGGCCTGGCCTGGCAGATCCTCGACGCCGGCAACAAGCTGCAGACCGACCGCATGATCGCGGCCCTGGCGGTGCTGGGGGTCATGGGCGTGGCCTTCCACGCCGGCCTCGAGGCCGTGGAGCGCGCTGGCCTTCGCTGGTGGCGCGGACGCTAGCGGGTCAGGGGGCTGCTGCCCTGCGGCGCCCGCGGAGCCTGGATCCGCAGCCGGTCCAGGGCGTCTGACGCCATGACGGTGAGCGTGCGCAGCCCCTCGTCAGCGAAGACGTCGAGGGCCGCCTCAAGGCAGACGATGGCGGCGGAGCGCCGGCCACGGTCCTTGCCCGTGAGGTCGATCCGCGCCTCATAGAGGCGGGCGAGGTGAAGTTGCGCCACCGCCCACCCGACCGGGTCGCGGCGAGCCTGCAGGGCCTGAAGCTCGATCTTCATCGCCGTTTCGGCCACGTCGAGAACAGCCAGGTCGCCCGTCAATTCGGCCGTGCGAGCCAGGCAGTTGGCGCGGGCGCTGGCCGCCGCGCCGCGCAGGGGCATCGCGGGAATGTCGCGCAGGACCAGGTTGGCGCGGTCGTAGCAGGTGACCGCCTGCTCGAAGGCGTGGGCCTCGCCGCAGGCCTCGCCCAGGACCTGCAAGGTCTCGGCGAGCGCGAGCTGGGCGCGGGCCCAATCCAAGGGACTGTGGTCGCGGGTGAGGTGCTCGAGCGCCTCGGCCAGGATCGACGCGGCGCCCGCGACGGAGTCGACGTCGGCGGTCAATTCCCCGAGCAGGGTGAGCGCCTGGCCGCGCATGACCTCGGCCCTGACCCAGGTCAGCGGCTCGTAGTCCGGATTGAGATGCCGTGCGGCCGTCGAAGCGTCCCGGACAGCAGCCTTCAGAAGACCCTCGTCCTGCAAGCGGGGGCCCAGGCCGCAGAGCAGTTCGGCGCGGGTCAGCCTCGCCTCGGCCGCATGCGCTCGGGCAGCCGCGATCCGCCGGCTCAAACCGTCAAGCGCCGCGATCGGCGCGTCGAAGCGTTCGGCGATGACGAGCGCTTCCGCAACGCTGGCCCGAGTGAGACCCTCTCGCGCCGCGACTGTCGCGAGGCCGACATCCGCCAGGGCTGCGGCCAGGCCGCCGCGCGCGCTGCCGCGGGCTTCGACGAAGGCGAGTTCGGCGGCGGCGTTCAGGCCAATGTCGCCGAACAGCTCCGCCCCCGCCAGGGCGCAGGCGGCTTGTTCACAGCGCGCGCCGGCCCAGGCGTCGGGCCGCCGCGCGCGATCGATAAGGCCCGCGGCGGCCTCCGCGGTCGCCGCGGCCTTGCGCAGAAAGGCGACATCGCCGCTGCGGCGCGCCGCTTCCCGCCAGACGAGCGCCACGTCCAGGCGCCGCTGCGGCCGGTTCTTGGCGTCGTTGCGCCCCGCCGCCGCTTCGGCTGCGCGGCCCTCTTGAAGCAGCAGGTTGAGGTCGAGGAGCTCCAGCAGCGAGCCGTCGCCGCCGGTCAGCCCTGCGCCGGTCCCATGCGCGGGCTCGGCGCCAAGCAACCGCTTAAGCTCTCGCCCGAGGTCGAACATGATGAGGCCCCCTATGAGCAAGCGTCCCGCCTTGAGACGGACCGCGCACCCTTTCCAGGCCGCTAGCAAAGCCGGAGCCGAAGCGTTTAACAATCCCTTAACTTCTTATGTATGGTTAATATAAGCTTGCCACACACAATAAAGCGTCAACCTCGCCCTCGTTCCGGGCGCTGAGCTCAGGCCCGCTCCTTGGCCCTCTCGAAGCCAACCTTGGGGAAACGTTCGGCGACGTAGCCGATTTCCCACGCCGACTTGGCGAGAAACACCGGTTGGTTGTCGATATCGACCGCCATGGCGCCCCGGTGCTTGCCTTGGAAGTCCTCCAGCTCCGCGCGCTCACCCGACAGCCAGCGCGCTTCGGCGTAGGGACTGGCCTCGAAGACCACCTCGAGCTGGTACTCGTTGGCCAAGCGATCGGCCATGACCTCGAACTGCAGCTGCCCGACCGCGCCGACGATGAAATCCGCGCCCATGACGGGACGAAAGAGCTGCGTCACGCCCTCCTCCGCCAAGCTCTCCAGCGCCTTCTTCAGGTGCTTGGCCTTCAGCGGATCCTTCACGCGCACCCGCTGGAGGATTTCCGGCGCGAAGTTGGGCAGGCCGGCGAAGCGCAGGGTTCCGCTTTCGGACAGGCTGTCGCCAACGCGCAGCACACCGTGGTTGGGGATGCCGATCACGTCACCCGCGAAAGCCTCCTCCGCCAGCTCGCGGTCCGAGGCGAAGAACATGATCGGGGCGTTGACCGACAACTGGCGGCCGGTGTTCTGCACCTTCAGCTTCATGCCGCGGGTGAACCGCCCGGAGGTCAGGCGCAGGAAGGCCACGCGGTCGCGATGGTTGGGATCCATGTTCGCCTGGATCTTGAAGACGAAGCCGGAGACCTCGCGATCGCCTGGCGCGACATGGGTGGGCTCCCCGCCCTTGGTCGCCGGAACGGGCTTGGGCGGGGGCGCATAGGCGCCCAGGCCTTCGAGCAGTTCGTTGACGCCGAAATGGCGCAGGGCCGAGCCGAAGAACACCGGCGTCATGTGGCCTTCGAGGAAGGCCTGAGGATCGAAGGGCTTGGCGGCCTCCTGCACCAGCATGGCCCCCTCCTCCAACTCCGCCTGCTCCTCGGCGTCCAGGTAGCTCACCACCGCGTTGCCGCGGAAAGCCACGGGATCCGGGTGGCCCTCGGCGTCCTGCGAGCTTTTCTTGGCGAAGGGAATGAACTGCTGGCGGCGCAGGTCGAGCATGCCGCGGAAACGGCCCCCCGAGCCAGCGGGCCAGTAGAGCGGCGCCGGGTCGAGGGCCAGCTTGGTGGCGATCTCGTCCAGGAGGGCGATGGGGTCCTGCGCCTCGCGGTCCATCTTGTTGATGAAGGTGACGATGGGGATGTCCCGAAGCCGGCAGACCTCGAAGAGCTTCAGCGTCTGCGGCTCGATGCCCTTGGCCGCGTCCAGCACCATCACCGCCGCGTCGGCCGCGGTCAGGGTGCGGTAGGTGTCCTCGGAGAAGTCCTCGTGGCCCGGGGTGTCCAGCAGGTTGAACATCAGCCCCTCGTGGTCGAACGTCATCACGCTGGCCGACACCGAGATGCCGCGCTCGCGCTCGATCTTCATCCAGTCGGAGCGGGTGCGGCGGTTCTCCCCCCGCGCCCTCACCTGGCCGGCGGCGCGGATGGCGCCGCCCACCAGCAGAAGGTTTTCCGTCAGGGTCGTCTTGCCGGCGTCCGGGTGCGAGATGATCGCAAAGGTGCGCCGGCGGGCGGCTTGCGCCGCTGGGGAATTGCTCATGGCGGGCGAGGTAGCCTGCGCAGCCGCCTCACGCAAATGCGGGCCGCCGGCTCAGCCGCCCCGGCCCCGCTCCGCGCCGGTCGATAGGGCGCGCACAAGCCGTCCTGGCGCAGCTTCCGGCGTGAGCTGATCCATCAGGCACTGGCGCGGGCTCTTGTCCGGGCGCCAGCGCAGCAGGCTGGTCCCATGCCGAAGCGCTCGCCGGTGACCTGATCGTATCGAACCTCGACCACGAGCTCAGGTCTGAGCGCGGTCCATTCGGCCGACCGCTCGGTGCTCCAGCGGCTGGTACCGCCGGGCGCACGGCCGGTGAACCCCTCGCCGCCGGCGAGCTGTTCCAGCTTGCGCGTCAGGGCCGGGCGCTCCGCATCCGATATGGTCGAGGTGAAACCGACATGGTCCAACCGCCCCGCGCCATCATAGAGACCCAGCAACAGCGAGCCGGCGCCTCGCCCGTCCTGGGCGTAGCGGAAGCCGCCCACCACGCAGTCGGCGGTTCTCATCCGCTTGATCTTCAGCATTCCCCGCTCGCCGGCCAGGTAGGGATCATCCAGGCGCTTGGCGATGACGCCGTCCAACGCCGGGCCCACCTCATCGAGCCAGCTGCAGGCCTCCTCCCGATCCTGCGTTCCTGGCGACAGGCGCAGCCGTTCGGGACCGCCGAGGCTGGCGTGCAAGGCCTCCAGCGCGGCGCGGCGCTGGCGGAGCGGCGCCGGCGCCAGCGAGCGCCCCTCCGGATCCAGCAGACAATCGAAGAGCACCAGCCCGGCCGGGTGGGCGGCGGCGAGCTTGCTGACCCGGCTCTGCGCCGGATGCAGCCGAAGCTGCAGCGCCTCGAACGACAGCACCCCGTCCACCTCGATGACGAGCTCGCCGTCCACCACGAAGCGATCCACCGCGGTCGCCGCCAGCATCGCCGCCACGTCCGGAAAATAGCGGGTGAGCGACTTGCCCGACTTGGCCCTCAGCTCGACCTCCGCGCCCGCCCGAAACGCCAGGCAGCGAAAGCCGTCCCACTTGGGTTCGAAGCGCCAGCCGTCCCCGCGGGGAACCTCGGCGACGAGCTTCGCCTCCATGGTGGCCAGGTCGAGGGGAAGAGCGAGGTCGGCGAGCCGCATGATCCGCCAATCCGCAAGCGCCGGGGGCGTTCCCTAATCCTTCTGGACGTCCTCGGTCAGGAAGTGGCGGCCCTGGCGATCCTCGATCTCCACCACCCAGATGTCGGGATCTATGCGCGCCGCGCGCGCGATGTAGGCGTCCAGGTCCTGCTCATCCTCGGATTTCGCCGGCTGCATCCAGACAGGCTCGCCCTCGAGCCGCGTCGCCAGGCCGTACAGCCGCGCGCGGTCCTGCCCGCGGTCCAGCACCTTCACCAGCACCGCGCCGGCGCGCGGGTCGCCCTTGCGGGCCACGACGGCGAAGGCGCCGGCGAGTTCGGCCCGGCGGATCAGGGCGCCGACCCAGATATCGGTGGCGAGCAACATGGCGCCACCATGCTCAAAGCCGGGCGCACCTGTCACGCCGCTAACCGAACAGCAAGGACAGCCGATTAGGGTCGCGCCAACGGGCCGCTCCGGGCCTGCAGTGAAGACGACGCATGACGAGCACGCGCAAAGCGCGGCCGGCGTCTCGATGGATGGGGTTGTTGGGCGCGGCCTTGGCCGTCTTGCCCGGGTCTGGCCACGCTCAGATCCTCGACCTGGTCTACGAGCGCACGGTCATGGCCACGGCGGGCGCCCGCTGCGGGCTGTTCGCGCCGGACATATCGGCGGCTCTCGCCGCGGCCCAGGCGCAGGCGCGCGGCGCCGCCTTGCGGAGCGGCCAGCCCGCCGAGACCCTGGCCGCCGTCGAGCAGCGCGCGCGTGCGCGCGCCTCCAACGCGGCCTGCGCCTCTCCCGACATGAACGCCGCCGCCGGCCGGGTTCGCGCCGCCTTCGCCGGCTATGCGCATATTCAGCGCCTCAGCTACCCGGGCGACCAGGCCGGGTGGAGCGCCGATCGCACCGGCCCAGGACTCAATCGCTGGCGGCTCCTGCAGGAGGCCCGGTTCGGCGCCGACCGCCTTCGGTTCGGTCTCGCCGGCCGCGCCTCGCCTGGCGTGCTTCTGGCGATCGGCCAGTTCGCCGACAGCGGCGCGCCCTATGCCGCGCGTCTGCTGATGCGTGACGACCAACGCAGCGCCGGCCCCTATCTCGACCACTTCGGCGGCGAGTCTCGCGGCCTGCCGCTGGCCCGCCGACTGCCGCCGCGCTCGGCGCTGCGGATCTACGCCGCGGAGGCGCGCAGCCCGGCTGGCTCGGATCTGCTTCCCAATGACGGTGGCGGGGGCTGGGCCTTCCGCTTTCCGGCTGAAGCGGCGAGCGAGCTCGCCGCCCTGGATCCGCGGGAGTCCGTGGCCGTCGAATTCCTGTTTGCCGGCGATGTGGTGCGCCGAGCCTATGTCGAGGTGGGGGATTTCGCGGCAGGCCGCGCCTTCCTGAACCTTCGCTAGGCCTCAGGCGTCGGCCGCCAAGGGTTGCGCCGCCTCCAGGGGGGCGACCAGCACGGGAAGCCGCACCAGCACCGTCGTCCCCTCGCCCAGTTCGCTTTCGATCAGCATCTCGCCGCCATGCAGCTGGGCGAAGGCGCGGACCAGTGAAAGGCCCAGTCCCGAGCCTCCAGACCGCTGGTTGGCGTCACCGGCCTGCTCGAAGGGTCGGCCCAGGCGCTCGAGATCCTCCGGACCGATGCCGACGCCGGTGTCGGCGACCACCAGCTCCAGAACATCGCCAGCGGCCTGCAGGGTCAGGGTGACCGCCCCGCCCCTGGGGGTGAACTTCAGGGCGTTCGAGACCAGGTTGATGGCGATCTGCTTCAGCGCCCGGCGATCGGCGTGCGCCTCCAGGGCCTCATTTGGCAGGGCCGCACGCAGGTTGACCCCCGCGCGGTCCGCCTGGCCGCGCATCAGCCGCAGGGCCGCCGAGATGGCGTCCCGCGCGTCGAAGGTCTCCAGCGCAAGCTCGAAGCGCTCCGCCTCGATCTTCGACATGTCGAGGACGTCGTTGATCAGCTCCAGGAGATGGGCGCCGGACTCGTGCACCAACTCGGCGTAGTCGGCGTAGCGGTCGGACATCGGCCCGAACAGCCTGCGCCGCATGATGTCGGAAAAGCCCATGATCGCGTTGAGCGGCGTGCGCAGCTCATGGCTCATGTTCGCCAGGAACCGGCTCTTGGCCTGGTTCTGCTGTTCGGCCGCCTCGCGCTCGGCCTCCAGCTGGGCCAGGCGGCTACGCTCGGCGCGCGCGTCACGCACCGCTCCGACCATGCGGATCGAGCCCACCCGGCGCAGCGAGAGCTCCCACCAGCCCTCGGGATCGTGCGCCGGTCGGAACGCGATCTCCGCCGAACCGCTGCTGACCGCGGCCTGCAAGGCCTCATCGAGGGCTGGCCGGTCGTCGGCGTGGACGAATTCGCCGAAGTTGCGGTCGATGAGCTCGCGGCTGCGCCACCCGGGCGGCGGCGGTCCGAAAGCCTCCAGGATCCGCCCGCCGGGATAGAGGCCCAGGAGCAGGAGCGGCTGGTTCTCGAGCGTCTCGAGGAGCTTGATCTCGGTGTCCTCGCCGCCCCGGGCGCGGCGGCGAACCTCCGCCTGCCAGGCGATCAGCGCGGCGCCCAGGCCCACCGCGACGGCGGCGTTGGCCAGGACCGCCAGCCAGGGGACCGCGGCCGCCACCGGCGAAGGCAGGGGCAGCACCAGCGTGCTCAGCGTGCTCACCGCCGCGGCGGCCAGCGCTGCGGCCGCGCCGAGCGGCAAAAGGCTGGAATTTCGGGAGGCGGCCGCCGCGGCGAGGGGTGCGAGCGACCAGACCGCCAGCGGCCCGCTGACGCCGCCGGTCAGCAAGGCGGCCACGACGGCCGCCAGCATCCATAGGAGCAGAGAGGCCTTCTGGGCGCGCTCGCCCGAGGTCGCGAGGCCTGCCCCGGCCAGGGCCGGCGCGATTCCGGCGATCAGCGGCGCCAGATCCGGGCCCGCCGTCAGCTTGCCCGCGATCACCAGGGCGAGCCCCGCGCAGGCGATGGCCAGCGCCCAGGACAAGCTCCACAGCACCGCGAAACGCGCCCGGGGCGGCGTCGGAATCCGCCGCACACGCGGCCTTCGCGTTCGCGCGCTCTGCCTCACCCCATGCCTGCTCGGCGGTTTCTCATCTGATCAACCTACCTTGTCGCACGAGTCCCGTTAAGCCGCCTCGCCTGTTGGGCGATGTCGCTGAGCCTCCCGGCCGGCCCCAGAGCCATTGCGCGCCCGGCGGCGGCCGCCTAAGTCGCGGGCGATGAACGCAAGCGACGAGACCCTCGAGGAGCTGTCCGCCGAATTCGACCTTCTGGGCGATTGGGAGGAGCGATACCGCTATGTCATCGACCTCGGGCGAGAGCTTGCCCCCCTGGCCGAAGGCGAGCGCAATGACGCGAACAAGGTGCGCGGCTGCGCCAGCCAGGTCTGGCTCGTCACCCAGCGCGCGCCCGACGGAACCCTGACATTCCGCGGGGATTCGGACGCCCATATCGTCCGCGGGCTGATCGCCATCCTGCTGCGCTTCTATTCCGGGCGCCGGCCCCAGGAGATCCTCGATTTCGACGCCAAGGCCGCGTTCGAGAAGCTTGGCCTGGCGGGGGCGCTTTCCACCCAGCGTTCCAATGGGCTGGCCTCGATGGTGGCCCGCATCCGCCGTGACGCGGAGCTGGCCGCAGCCTAGATCTCGCTCAAGCGGCGCGAATGCCCGTCGCCGCCTGGCTCATGCCGACCACGGCGTCGAAGCCCAGGATCATGTCCACCCGACGGCCGTCCGAGGCGAGGGGTAGGCGCAACCACAGGATCGAGAGGTGAGAGGCGCCGCGCCAGGCCAGATTGTGCGCCCCGACAGCCGGCCTTTGTTCGCCCACCACCTGCGCAAGCTCGCCGCGCCAGTATTCCAGCGCGCCAGGCGCGTAGACGTCGCCCAGCCGCCGGCCGGTGATCTCCCCGCCATACACGCCATAGAGGCCGGTTCCGGCCAGCCGCACGCGGAAATCCAGGGGATCGTCTGCGACGTCGATCAGGCTGACGCCCGGAAGGTGGCGCTTGAACCGGGCGGGATCTATGTCGCGGCGCGCGGGCAGCCTTCCGCCGGCCCTCAACGAGGCCCAGTAGGCGAACAGTTCTTCGTGCGCCCGGGCCGCCGCGGCGGGAGCCCCGATCTGCGCCGCCATCTGCAGATTCCTTACCAACCGATTGGAATCACAATGATTCGTTTATCGCCCGACAGGCGAATCCCGGGCAAGTCAAAATCGTCGGCTTGACGTCTTCTTCTGTGGACCTGAGCCCGCGAACACAGAAAAGCGCCCGCCGGTGAACCGGCGGGCGCTTTCGGATCAACGATCGTGATTTGCGATCGGCGCTTGGCTTAGCGCTTCTTGCGCGGCGCCTGACGGCCACCTTGGCCAAGACCCATCTGCTTGGCGAGGTCCGACCGCGCCTTGGCGTAGTTCGGAGCCACCATCGGGTAATCCTTCGGCAGGCCCCACTTCGCCCGGTATTCCTCCGGGCTCATGTTGTACTTCGTCCGCAGGTGCCGCTTCAGCGACTTGAACTTCCGCCCGTCTTCCAGGCAGATCAGGTAGTCGGGCGTTATGGAGCGACGGACGGGAACCGCGGGTTCCTTGGGCGTGACTTCCGGCGCTTCCTGACCGGCGGAAACGCCGGCGAGCGCGCGATGAACGCTTTGGATAAGGCTGGGAAGGTCGGCAGCGGCGACCGTATTGTTACCCACATAGGCGGAGACAATGTCCGCCGTCATCTCGATAACTTCCGACTTTTCGTCCATTTTTATCATTCCATGTGGTCTACCCCTGGGGGAGACGAGATTCACATTGAGAGTAGCGGCACTCCTTATCGCTGCACCCTCAACAGCACAAGCACAAAGAATGATTATTGCCCGCGAATTCTCGATAGTCGGGCGATCAAATAAAGCGTCGCGCAGGTGGAAAGGTGTCTGTCAATGCACAGCCTTGCGCCGGACTTGAGGAAACGAAGATCGGCGACCCGGAAGCTCCGCCAATGGAGTGTTCGTCAGATGTTCGAGGCAAGCCGCGGGCAGCGGGACCATCACCCGTAGACAGGCGGCCGACGCGCGCAGGCGCCGCCCCGCGGGCGGCCGGGTCTTTGGACCGCGAAATGGGATGTAGGCGACGGAATCCGTCGTCAGCGGGGCGTGGCCGCCTCTTCCGCCGACGCGGCGCGCGCGCCCGTCACCGGCTCGACGACGGCCACGGTCACCGGGGCGCGAGGATCGTCGATCAGCGTCAGGGTCTCGCGGATGTACTTGGCGTGGGTGACGATGCCGATCTCGAGGCGCTCGTTGTTCAACTCGACCTGCTGCGTCAGCAGGCCGGCGATGAATTCCACATCCTGCGGAGACTGAGCGGGGTCGCCAGGCGAACGCCGCGCGTCGTTGTGCATGAAGACCGGGCCCCCGGAATTGCCGGGGAACACGGAAAAGTCGAGCAGGAAGGTCGGAAACGCCTTGGCTGGCGCCACAGGATAGGAGGCGATGCGGCCTGATCTGAGGATCGGGAAGCCCGCCTGGTTCGCCGCCAGGCCCCGCGGGAAGCCCAGCGCCATCAGCTCATCGCCCGCTTCCACCTGGTATTTGACGAAGGTGTCATCGCTGGCGAGGTAGTTTTCCGGGATGGCCGCCTTGGCGAATTCCGCAGGCGCGGTGATCGAGATCGCCGCCACGTCCCGTGCAGGGTGGTGGGTCCAGAGTTCGTGGCCCCCGGCGTCGCGGATGCGAAGCGGCTGTGGAGAATAGCTCCAGCTACCGTCCGGATTCTGTACGCGGTAGCCAATGCGGGCGACCTGCCCCGGCATCTGCTGGAACACGTGGTTGGCCGTGACGAGGATCGTGCGCGGACGCCCGTCCGGCGCGACCTCGGAGATGAGGAACCCCGTCCCTACCGTGCGCGTGCCATTGCCGAGCGGTTGCTCAAGCTGGACGGTCGCGTGCATCAGCTCGACGGAGAGGTCCATGTTCATGTGGAGCCCCGGCGACTTGAAAACCCGATAACCCTCGCGTCTTCGCGCGATCTCGATGACGAGGCTTGAGTGAATCAGAGTCACGCCAGCGCGCCAAGATGTTGCATCGCCGCAGGGTTGCGCCCAAGCGACGCGGGTCCAGGCGCCAGCGCCTTGAGGCGGGCGCGCGGCCGGCGCATTTAGCCTGCCATGAGCAGAGCCGCCCCGCCCGTCGCCGCCAAGACCCCCAAGCGCATCGAGCAACTGGGGCGTATCCGCACCGACCACTACGCCTGGCTGAAGGACGAGAACTGGCGACAGGTGCTGCGCGACCCCAAGGTCCTGCGCGAGGACATCCGCCGCCACCTCGAGGCGGAAAACGCCTACACCAAGGAGATGCTCGCCGCGACCGAGGGGCTGCAGGCGCAGATGTTCGCCGAGATGAGGGGGCGCATCAAGGAGGACGACTCCTCGGTGCCGACCCCCGATGGCCCCTTCGACTACTACGCCCGCTACGAGACTGGCGCCGAGCATCCGCGACACGTGCGCCGCCCCCGCGGCCGGTCGGATGGGGAGGAGATCCTTCTCGACGAGGACGCGCTTTCGAAGGGCAAGGCCTATTTCCAGGTCGGCGCGGCCAGCCACAGTCCCAACCACGCGCTGTTCGCCTGGGCCGCGGACGAGCAGGGCTCGGAGTACTTCACCATCCGCGTCAAGGACCTCGCCACGGGCCAGGAGCTCGGCGCCCCGGTCGAGAGCGCCTATGGCGACTTCACCTTCTCGCCGGACAGCCAATGGCTGTTCTGGATCTGGCGCGACGAGAACGCGCGGCCTTCAAAGGTCTTCCGCCGCCCTGCTCGCGGCGGGGACGACGTGCTGGTCTACGAAGAGTCCGACGAAGGCATGTTCCTGGGCGTTGGAACCACCGCCGACGACAGCCACGTTCTCATCCATGTGGGAGACCAGGAAACCACCGAGCTATGGC
>Ga0075364_10000184_pt1 | contig 28604 bp, 26 predicted proteins | sample EndMetdeltDD1764_FD_71517 | JGI IMG/M metagenome (GOLD analysis project Ga0075364, IMG submission 71517) | Populus endosphere microbial communities from Tennessee, USA - Endosphere MetaG P. deltoides DD176-4 | ecosystem: Host-associated > Plants > Roots > Endosphere | place: USA: Tennessee... | reverse complement strand
GGGGATGATGGTCGGCGTCTCGTTGAAGAGTTGGCGGCGGACAATCGCCAGCACTGTCCAGATCAGTGGGGATTCTGGGGGTGTGCCCGGTGTTGGGGTGACCAAGTACGCCAGTGTTGCTTCGAGCAGTTTGGTGGCCGTGGCGATGAGAGTGGTGGGCGCGGCGAGAAAAGCCGTCATCGGATCGGGTGCGGCTGGCGCGGGTGGCTGGGTGACGGCGGTGAATGCCGTCATCCGCATCGAGTCAGGTTGTGCCCCAGCCTGTTCAGTGTCGAAGGTGGAACCTTGCGGCGCCCAGGTGTGACGTTGGGCGGCATCCAAGGGCGTGGTGTCGAGCTTGGCGACGCGCAGCGTGCTCGCCGTCGGGGATGGCGACGGATCTTGTGGGGCAACACTTTCTGATGCGTTGGTTGAGGGTTGCGCTGGCGGGCTCGCCGGTGCTGGGTCTGATTCAGGCTTCGGGGTGTCGACCGACGGCGGCATCGGCTCGGCCGGTGGCAGGGTGAGCGCGGGTGGAGTCTGGGATTCGGTTGAGGCAGCAGTCGAATAGCTCTCGGAGGTCAGGGCGCCTCCGGAGCTGCGGATCACGACGTTGGGGGCGACCGGGCTGGTCTGGGTGGTCTCCGTCGGCGACTGCGTGGTCGTCGTTGTTTTCGTTGTGGGTGTCGTTGGTGGGCTGTCGGTCGGTTCCGACGCCGTCGACGGCGTGGACGGCGACCCGGTGTCTGTCGTCGTATCGGTGTCGGCGGTATTCGTCGGGTCAGGTGCACCCGTCGCGTCGACGGTGTCTGGTTCTGGGGTCGCCCACGCCACTCCTGGGGTGGTCGCCACCGCCATACCTACGCCCAGCGCGACCGCCAACGCCCCGACCCGACCGATGTGCTTCGCGTGACCCATCACGGGGCCTTTCCGCGGCCACGGCGTCACAGGACAAAGGTAGGTGGTGGGGTCCGAGGCCGATCAGATCGGTGAGCCGGCAAGTCAGCAGCCGAGGTGGCCTCACAGAACTGGCAAAGCGTATCCCCGTCAGGCCACCCGAATGCCCTTAATTGACCAATTCGTCAAAATATTCATCGCCTGCTAACCGCGGGCCGGCAACCGTCACCAGCGCGGCGGCGTGTTGACGGCGTCAACGCCATTCGCGTACCCACAGGTCAGAGCGATTCAATTAGCGGGACGTCCGCACCGTACCTATCCAGGCGGATAGGAAAACCTCCCCTTTTCAGACGTGGAATCTGGCTTGTGGGCGATTACGGAAGCACCCCTCTGATCAGCATGATTTCTATCAACACCCACGAACCAACCCACCGACAGGAACCCCACCATGAACACCTCGACCACCCGCAAGCTGACCCGCTTCCAGTACGCAGCCACCCTCCTCGGCGCCCTCGCCTTCGTCGCCCTGGCCCCGGCGACCGCCCACGCCCAGCCCGTCAACAACACCGGCGATGGCGGATGTCACTACACCGACAAGGACGGTTACGACATCCCGATCGACGAAGGCCAGAGCGTCTTGGTCGACGGGAAGACGGTCACCTGCACCGGTGGAACGATCACCGTCTCCAACACGGTGAAGGGCGGCAACGTGCGCGGGCCGCTGGCGGTCAAGAACGCCCCAATCTTCATCGCGCAACGCTGAACCCCGTTAGCGATCCGTCGGCCCGCCACCACCAGGTGGCGGGCCGACTTCGCGTTGGATCACTACCCTTGCGCCGACAACAGCGAAAAGAATTGCTGTGACGGATCATCGGCGTCGGGGCTTCCTTTCAGTGTGTCGCGGGTGATCGGGTGGCTGAGGTCGACCACGGACGGATCATTCACATGAGCCGAGTCGGTCACAATCGTCCGTTCGATGAACTTCCATGTGCCGTCTCGCTTCTCGTACCTGTCGAGGTAGCGTCCGCCGACCACGACGTCCACATCCCGATCGCCCGCTTTGAACGTGTGGGTCGCGATGGTGTAGATCTCACCCTCGGCGTTGTCACCGCTTATTGCAAAGTTCACGGTGGTGACGTGGTGTTGCATCGATCGGATGTAGGGACGGGCGGCGGCGAGCTCGCCGAGGAAGTCGTCGACACTCCCCGTTGAGAACGCGCCGTGCGCGTCCTCGGCGTCGTGATGGTAGAGCTCCCGCAACGTCGCCAGGTCGCCACGGTCGACGGCGCGGCAATAGCTATGGACGAGCTTCCGCAGCTGAAACTCGTCGAGCATTTCCTGCAGCACGGTTTCGGTCACAGGCATCTAATTCAGAACTTCGCGACGGCGCCGGCGTCCACCGGCAGCGCAGCTCCGGTGATGTACTGCGCCTCGTCGGAGGCGAGGAAGAGCACGGCGTTGCTGACGGCGCGTGCCTCAATCAGAGGCTTTGGCAACATGTGGAACTGGCCGATGATCTCTGCGGCGTCGTCCACGGTCGGATTGGGCAGGTCTGGCCGCAGGGTTCGGCAGAACCAGTCGTTGTCGAGCATCGGTGTCCGGACGTTGCCCGGGTGGATTGAGTTCACCCTGATCCACTGCGGCGCAAGCTCATTCGCCAGCGAATTCATCAACCCGACAACTGCATGCTTTGCCGAGGCGTAGTGGGCCATGTAGCCACCGCCGCGAAGGCCCAACATCGAGCTGACCAAGATGATCGACCCGCCGCCCTTGGTCATGTGGGGGAGCGCCGCTTTGACGGTGTGCCACACGCCCGTCACGTTGATATCGAGCATCGTCTGCCATGCGGATTGTTCGATCAGCGCTGCCGGGGCCGGAGTCCCGCTGATGCCGGCGTTGGCGACGACGATGTCGAGCGCGCCCAACGTGGCCACACCGTGCTCGAGGGCTGCGCGAAGGCTCTCGAGGTCGCGCACATCGGCCTTGGCGGTGACGATGCGGCGGCCCGTCTTCTCAACGAGAGTCGCGGTGTCCTCGAGGTCGGTCTCCGAAGCGCCGGGATAGCCGACACTGTCGATGTCCTCGCAGACATCAACCGCGATGATGTCGGCGCCCTCCTCGGCCAGCCGGATCGCGTGTTCGCGACCCTGGCCACGCGCTGCGCCCGTAATGAACGCGACCTTGTCGGCGACTCTGCCGACCTTATTGTCTGCCATCGCGACCTTTCGCCCGGGGGATCTGCCTTCGAAACAGTCAAGCAGAGTGGCCCATTTGCAGTGGTGTCAGGCTCCGCGGAGGACATCTATCTTTGGAGGTCCCACTGCCCGAAATCGGCCGCGAGAACCTCGTCGACGTCCACGTGGGTGCCGCCCATGAGAACACCCGGGTCTGACGGGGTGACGATCACGTACTGATAGAGCACGGCCCCGGGCTCGCGCGCGCCACCAGACCACGCTCGCGTCTGCCACGCCCAGGCGTGTCCTGCCGTGGTTGAGCGCCCGATGACACCGTCTCGGATGGCCCATCCGCACACTTTGGCTGACCCGTAGATGCCGGTGCGGTTCACGGACAGTAGCGAGTTGATTCCTCGAAACCATTGCACCGCAAGGCTGTTCCAGGTGTCGAGGTCGATGTCCTCATCGACACTGAAGAAGATCGGCGCCGAATCCGGGCCACCGGCAGCGGCATGCAGCCGCATGGCTGTCTGAGCGTCTGCTACACCGCCGTCATAGCCGCGGGTGAAGTCCGACGGAGTCGGCCAACCGGGTTTTCCGTATTGATAGCAGCTCACGACATGAAGGCCCGCCGCGCGTAGCGCGTCCGCATACTCGCGGGTGACGGGCTTGAAATCGAAGTCTGCGCCCGGCCGTAACTCGGACACATAGACGAGTGCCCCGTCGTAGCCCGCCGATTTGATCTGATCCGGCGGAACCAACCGTTCCGCAAAATCGATCAGCTTCATGGTCGCCGCTGATGCCTTCTGCGCTCCGAGTGTCGCAGCCGCCGTCCCCAGGCTCAGTAGGACTGGTGCGGAGACTGCATATTTGAGGGCTTCGCGTCGTGAAACAGACCGCTGTGCGCCGCCGTCTCGCTGCTCGCTGATGCTCACGGGTGACATGCTGGCACTCGTGGCCACCGTCCTGATACCGATTCCGGACATCGATTTCGACCCCACCGAGGTCGCCGTCAGCTGGCAGGTGCTGACCGCACACGGGCACACCGTCGTGTTCAGCACCGAAACCGGTGTCCAGGCGGTCGCCGACGACATCATGCTGACTGGCCGCGGCCTCGACTTCTGGTCGAGGGTTCCCGGTTTGAGCCGGGCGATCGTTGTCGGTCGGATCCTGCGCGCGAACCGCGATGCCCGCGCTGCGTACGGGCGGATGCTGGCGTCACCGGAGTACCGGCGGCCGGCCGCGTGGGCCGATACGGATCTGGAGGGGGTGGACGGCTTGTTGCTTCCCGGCGGGCACCGCGCACGGGGGATGCGCAGCTATATCGAGAGCGACGTGTTGCAGCGCCTCGTCTCCGAAGCCTTTCGGCGGGAAATCCTCGTGGCCGCCATCTGTCACGGAGTCTTGCTCGCCGCCCGAACCGTCGATCCAGCGACGGGTCGCTCCGTTCTCTACGGCCGCAAGACCACGGCGCTGACATGGGAATTGGAGCGTCGCGCCTGGCGCTTATCGCGGGTGACGAGGTTCTGGGATCCCGATTACTACCGGACCTACGTCGAGAAGCCCGGTGACCCGATCGGCTACATGTCCGTGCAGGCAGAGGTGACTCGTGCGCTACAAGATCCCGACGACTTCCGTGATGTCGCAGTGGGTTCCACCGACTGGCGTCTGAAAACGTCGGGAATGGTCAGGGACTCTGCGTCGAACGCGCGGCCCGCATTTGTCGTCGATGACGGCGGCTACGTGTCGGCACGCTGGCCGGGCGACACGCACACGTTTGCTGCAGCAGTGTCGGCGAAACTGCTCGGCAGTTAGCGCGCGGAGGGAACCTCGCCAGGGTGCCCGGGTTGCGTTCTCGGCCCCGCCAGGAGAATCGGTGCCATCATGGCCGGATGGACGCAGCCACACTTCGGGAACTGCAGGCGCCGCTCAAGCAGCTCTACCGCGACGATCCGCTCAGCTCGCGTATCCCGCTCGAAGCCGAAGCCTCGTTCGAAACCGAAGGCGTCACAGCGTTGGTCCAGACTTGGTCGGGCCCGACCCGCGCCGGTCTGCATCCGGCCACGGGCGGGGACGGAAGCGACGCTTGCTCCGGCGACATGTTGTTGCAGGCGTTGCTGGCCTGCGCTGGGGTGACGATGCGCAGCGTGGCCACCGCCATGGGCGTCGACATCGTCGACGCCGAGCTGCATGCGACAGGGGTGTTCGACGCCCGCGGCACCTTGGGCATCTCCCGCGAGGTACCGATCGGCGTGCAGGACGTCAGTATCGTCGCTGAGTTGCAGACCGATGCCGACGATGCGACTTTGGCCAAGCTGGGCGAGCTGACGGAGCGCTACTGCGTTGTGGGGCAAAGCTTGGCGCAAATGCCCTCGATTGTGGTCCGCAAAACTGAGGCGCCGTAGTAGTCATTCGTCGCCCACCTCGACCACGTGGACGTGCACGCCCATCGCCTCGATTTGTTCCAGCTGTCGAGGATCGGCGGTGGAGTCGGTCACGAGATGATCAATCTGGTTGAGTGGCGCCATCTTTGCGAACGTGACCTTGCCGATCTTGGAGCCGTCGACGGCGACGACGACTCGTTGGGCGTTGGTGGCCATTGCGATCGCCGTGCGGGCTTCGGCTTCATCGAAGGTGGTCGCGCCGACCTCGGCCGACATCCCGTCGGCACCGAGAACGGCCGTGCCCACAGTGATCACCTGAAACGCGTGCTCGGACATCGGACCAACAGCCTCAAGGGAATTCGCTCTCACCAACCCCCCTGTCGCGATGACCTTCATATGAGCGTCCACCGCGCAATCGACCGCGATCGTCAGCGAGTTCGTGACGATCGTCATCTGCTGCCGTCCCTTCAACGCACGGGCCACCTCGCCTGTAGTGACGCCGCCGGTGAGAGCTACCGCCTGTGGTCCCGCGGGCACCAGAGCGGCGGCGTGCTGGGCGATCCGCCGTTTGATGGCGAACATCCGATGATCGCGAAGCCGCACCGGAATCTCACTGCCGCTCGGGTCGAGCGCCCGGGCACCTCCATGGGTTCGCACCAGAAGTCCCTGATCCTCGAGTTCGCTGAGATCGCGGCGCAGCGTCGCGGCTGAGACACGCAACTCAGCGCAAAGTACCTGGGTGGCGACCTCGCCACGGTCGCGCAGAAGCGAGAGCACCTCACGCATACGGTCGGTGCGCTTGATCGACATCGCTGACGACCCCCTAGGGCGTGGTAGAAACGATCAGTTTTACTGATCGTTTCGCGGATTGCCATTGCGCGCTTTGAGCGAGCTTCTCATGATCTACGAATGTTCCACAGCTTCGGACTAGGCCGGCGGGTCACACCGTGACCTTGGCCACCACAGCCGACCTCCTCGCTTCGGCGGTCGCGGAGGAGACCGCCGTCCTCGCCTTCAACGTCATCACCATCGAGCACGCAGAAGGCATCGCCGACGGGGTGGAACGCGCCGGGGTCGCCGCGCTGATGCAGGTGAGCGAGAACACCGTCCTCTTCCACGGCGGACGAATCGCACCGCTGGTCTCGGCCTGCGCGCGCATCGCCGCGCGCTCATCGGCGCCGATCGCGGTCCACCTCGACCATTTTCAGGACGTCACTCTCATCACCGAGGCGGTCGAGACGGCCGCCGACCTTGGCGTCACGTCGATCATGGTCGACGCTGCTCATCTGTCATACCGGGACAACGTCGATCGGACCCGCTCGTTCGTCGACCGGGCCCACGGGGCCGGGCTGTGGGTGGAGGCCGAGTTGGGCGCGATCGGCGGGAAGGCGAACGCGCACGCAGTCGGTGCGCGCACCGATCCCTACGAAGCGGCAGTCTTCGCAGACGAGACCGGGGTCGACGGCCTCGCCGTGGCAGTGGGCAGCTCGCATGCGATGACCACTCGCGACGCCGTCCTCGACATCGTGCTGATCGACAAGCTCGCCGCGAGCGTCGGGGTACCCCTTGTGCTGCACGGTTCCTCGGGTGTCCCCGACGATCAGCTCCGCTTGGCTGTCCGCGCAGGCATCCGCAAGGTCAACATCGGAACGGCACTCAACATCGCGTATAGCGGTGCGGTTCGAGAAGCCCTGTCCGCCAACCCTTCCGCGACCGACCCCCGCAAGTACCTTGCAGCCGCCCGCCAGGCCATCAGCGATACGGTGGCCGGGCTCTGCCGTGCCGTCGGGGAGCGTGAGGCGCGATGAGCGCGACCGTCCAGACCTACGTCAACTGGCTCGCCGACACGATCAGCAGGCACAAAACCGGTGAGCCCGTTGGCATCTACTCCGTGTGCTCGGCTCATCCAACGGTGGTGCAAGCGGCCATCGCCCAGGCGGCTGCCGACGGCAGCTACGTGCTCATCGAAGCAACGTCAAACCAGGTCGACCAGTACGGCGGCTACACAGGTCTGCGTCCTGCGGAGTTCCGAGAGCTCGTCCTCGGCATCGCCGACCAGAGCGGGTTCGCGCGTGATTGCGTCGTCCTCGGCGGCGACCACCTCGGCCCCAATCGTTGGCAACGCGAATCCGCCAGTGCGGCAATGGCTAAGGCCGAGGTGTTGATCGCCTCCTATGTCGAGGCGGGATACACCAAGATCCACCTGGACTGCAGCATGTCGTGCGCGGACGACCCGACCGTTCTTCCCGACGAGGTCGTCGCGAGCCGGACCGCCAGGCTGCTACGGGTCGCCGAGGACACCGCCCAGCGCGCCGGCATCGACGGTCCGAGTTACGTCATCGGCACCGAAGTTCCCGTACCGGGCGGAGCGCACGAGACGCTGAGCCGGCTCACTCCGACACCGGCGGACCGCGCCCGGCGAACCATCGCCGCCCACCGGGCCGCCTTCGCCGAACTGGACCTGGCGCACGTCTGGCCGCGCGTGATCGCCCTGGTGGTGCAGCCCGGCGTCGAGTTCGATCACCTCAACGTCATCGACTACGACCGCAGCGCCACCACCGAGTTGCGCCGCGTCCTCGACACCGAGCACAACCTCGTCTTCGAAGCGCACTCCACCGACTATCAACGGCCTGCGCAACTGAGAGAACTCGTGCGGGACCACTGGGCCATCCTCAAGGTCGGTCCCGCCCTGACGTTCGCCATGCGTGAGGCGCTGTTCGCGTTGGCCCTCATCGAATCGGAGCTCCTTCCGCGGCCGCGCCGATCGAACCTGATCGAGGTCGTCGAGCGCCGAATGCTGGCCGAGCCGGAGCACTGGCGGGGCTACTACGAAGGCGATCCGCTCACCCAGCGCACTTCTCGGCGCTACAGCTACAGCGACCGGCTCCGGTATTACTGGGCCGACGACGAGGTCGATGCCGCGCGGCAGACCCTGTTGACCAACCTCGACCGGACGGGGATTCCGCTGCCGCTCATCAGCCAGTTTCTGCCCGGCCAATACGACCGGATACGCGCGGGTGACCTCGAACCCGTCGCGCAGTCACTCGTGATCGACCGAATACGCGACGCGATGCGGCCCTATGCACGCGCGTGCCTGACCACCGGAGTAGCCGATGACTAGTTCCCGTGTGCCCGCCCAAGAGGACGGTGGCGCAACCATTCTCGAGATCGGGCAACAACCCGACGTCTGGCGTGAGGTCGCGGATCGCTCCGATGAGGAGACCGCCGCGTTCCTGCGCGAGGTCGCCGATCGGCCAGACCTCCGGATCATCCTGACCGGGGCGGGTAGCTCGGCGTTCGCTGGTGAGATCGCGGCGCCTGCCCTCCGGCGCCATCTCGGCCGGCGCGTCGAGGCGATTGCGACGACGAGCATCGTCGCCAGTCCCTTGGACTACCTGGAGCGCGACACGCCGACGCTGATGGTGTCGTTCGGCAGGTCCGGCAACAGCCCCGAGAGCCTGGCGACCACGGATCTGGCCGATGAACTCATCGACGACGTATGGCATCTCATCTACACGTGCGACCGCGACGGCGAGCTCGGCCGGGCGCACACGGGTCGCGCGAAGTCGTTGGTCGTCTACATGCCGGAGCGCACCAACGACTCCGGATTCGCGATGACGTCCAGCCTGACGTCGATGTTGTTGTCGTGTCTGATGATGCTGGGCCCGGCCGACCGCAGCGACGCCGAGGCCCTGGCCCGCGCCGCCGAGTACGTCGTAGGTTTGCAGCCCGACATCCGGGCGCTTGCGCAGACCAAGAGGCAGCGATTCGTATACCTCGGCAGCGGACCGTTGGAAGGGCTCGCACGGGAATCCGCGCTGAAGCTTCTCGAACTCACCGCCGGAGAGGTCGTCACGTACTTCGACTCGCCCTTGGGATTTCGACACGGACCCAAGTCCTTGCTCGACGGAGACACGCTCGTCATGGTCTACGTCTCGACCGATCCCTACACCCGGCGCTACGACCTCGACATCATCGCGGAGATTCGCACGCAACTCGGCAAGGACGCCGTCACGGTGTTGAGCACCGAGCCGATTTCCACGACGCTCGGCCCGGGCGTCGTATTACCCGGCCTGGATGGGCTCGACGATGCGCTGGTCGCGCTCGCTTATCTGGTGTTCGCGCAGTACCTCGCGCTGTTCACCTCGCTGGAATACGCCAAGACACCCGACAACCCGTTTCCGTCCGGTGAAGTCAGCCGTGTCGTGCAAGGCGTCACGATCTACCCGATGAACCCCACCGACACCCCGATTGCGTGGTGAACGACGATGAACTGTTATCTCGGCGTTGACGGCGGTGGCTCGAAGACGGCGTTCGCACTGATCGACGCGACGGGACATGTCCTGGCCCGCGCCACCGCACCGACCTCCTACTACTTCAACGATGGCTTCGACGTCGTCGAACGTGTTCTGGCCCAAGGTGTTGCGGACATCTGCGGGCAGTCGGGCATCGAAGCCTCCGCCATCGACGCGGCGTTCTTCGGCATTCCCGGCTATGGCGAGGCGAGCGGTGACATCGAGCGCCTCGACGCCGTTCCAGCGCACGTGCTCGGCCACGACCGCTACAGCTGCGACAACGACATGGTCTGCGGCTGGGCCGGCTCACTCGCGTGCGAGGACGGTATCAACGTCATCAGCGGTACCGGGTCGATGACGTACGGCGAACGGCAAGGCGTAGGGCACCGCGTCGGCGGCTGGGGAGAGCTGTTCGGCGACGAGGGCTCGGCGTATTGGGTTGCCACCCAAGGGCTGAACGCCTTCAGCCGGATGAGCGACGGCAGGCTCGCGCGTGGTCCGCTCTACCCACTCGTCAAGGAGCGCCTGCAACTCGCAGGCGATCTCGACGTCGTCAGCCTGGTGATCGACAAGTGGTCGGGAAACCGCAGTTCCATTGCCGCCCTTGCCACCACGGTCTGCGAGGCCGCACGCGCCGATGATGAGGTCTCCGCGCGGATTCTCTCCGCCGCGGTGGCGGAACTCGTGACACTCATCGAAACGACTCGAACGCTGATCGGGTTCACCGACCAGGAAATGGTGCCGGTGTCGTGTTCGGGTGGAATGTTCTCCGACGAAGGGTTCCTGGCTCTGTTTCTCGCCGCGCTGCAGGAGCGGCCCGCCAAGTACGACCTGCGACGCCCGCTGCTGGACCCGGCGGTGGGCGCCGCTCTCTACGCCGCCAAACACAGCGGCCATCCGTTGCCCGCCAGTTCCGTGCACCAACTCGCCACTACCGGAACATGACCGACACGAGGAGCACGACATGAAACCCACGATCGTCATCGTCGGGGCTGGCAGCGTCGAGTTCACTCGCGAGCTGCTCGGCGACATCTTGTCGTTCGCTGAACTCGGTTCGGTACGGGTGGTACTGCACGACATCGACGCCGAACGTCTCGAGACGGCGGAGGCGATCGCCCATGCCACCGCCCGCGCGGCCGGTGCCCAACCGGAGGTGGTCGCCACCCTCGACCGCAGGCGTGCACTCGACGGCGCCGACTACGTCATCAATGTCATCCAGGTCGGCATGCATGACGCCACGGTGCGCGACTTCGAGATTCCCTCGAAGTACGGGCTGAATCAAACCATCGGCGACACCATCGGTATCGGAGGAATCTTCCGCGGCCTGAGGACCTTTCCGGTCCTGGCCGACATCGCGCGAGACATGGAGCAGGTGTGCCCCGACGCCTGGCTGTTCAACTACACCAATCCGATGGCCATGAACGTCACCTACCTGCACCACGTCGCACCGCGGTTGAAGGTTCTTGGCCTGTGTCACTCGGTGTACTGGACGATGGTCGGCCTCTGTGAGCTCATCGATGTGCCCTACGACGAAGTGTCTTACTGGTCGGCCGGCGTCAACCACCAGGCGTGGGTGCTGCGGTGGGAGCGTGACGGCCAGGATATGTACCCGCTGCTGGACCAGCGCATCGCCGCCGATCCGGAGTTGCGCCGACGCGTACGGGTCGACATGTACCGCCGCCTCGGCTACTACCCGACCGAGACGAGCGAGCATTCGAGCGAGTACGTGCCTTGGTATCTGCGTCACCCTGCGGAGGTCGAGCGCCTGCGGATCAACGTCGGCGAGTACGTCTCCATCAGCGAGGCGAATCTGGCCGAATATGCCAGGGTCCGAGCCGAATTGGGTGGCGCCGACACGCTGCCGATTGATGCGGGTTCCACCGAGTATGCGCCGCAGGTAATCCACTCTTTGGAGACAGGAACGACGCGGGTCATCTCCGCCAACGTCGTCAACGACGGGTTGATCACCAATCTGCCCCACGGTTTGGCCGTCGAGGTCCCAACGGTGCTCGACGCACTGGGTGCCCATCCGATGAAGGTCGGCGACCTACCGCCGCAGTGCGCGGCGCTGAACCGGAGTTTCCTCGGCCCGGTGGAACTGGCCGTCCGCGCCGCCGTCGACAGGGATCCGCGCCTGGTGCGCGCGGCCGCCATGGTCGACCCCAACACCGCCGCCACGCTGACCGTCGACCAGATATGGGAACTGTGCGACGAGCTGACCACCGCGCACGGAAGCCTTCTGCCCGAACCGCTGCGCACCCCCTCGCCCATGATGACGCCAACAAAGGAGTTCCTATCGTGATTCGACGCCGGCTCTGCATCGCATTGGTTGCTGTTCTCGCGTTTGTCGTTGCCGCGTGCGGTGGCGGGGGCTCGTCGTCATCCGGACCGACCGAGATCGCGGTGTGGCACGGATACCAGGACACCGAGGGTGAGGTCTTCAAGGGCCTGATCGACCAGTACAACAAGGAACATCCCGACGTCAAGGTGAGCGAGTTGTACTCATCCAACGACCTTGTGCTGCAGAAGGTTCTGACTGCCGTGCGCGGCGGCAGTGCGCCCGACGTCGCGTACATGTTCGGGTCGTGGTCCCCGAACATCGCCCAGATCCCACAGGTCGTCGACATGTCCGGCGAAGTGTCCAAGCCCGACTGGAAATGGGACGACTTCTATCCGGCCGAGCGGCAGGCGGCGACCGTCGGCGACAAGATCGTGGGCGTGCCGGCCCTGGTTGACAACCTCGCGATCGTCTACAACAAGAAGCTCTTCGCCGACGCCGGAGTCGCACCTCCGACGCCGAACTGGACCTGGGACGACTTCCGGGCGGCGGCCGCCAAGCTCACCGATCCGTCGAAGGGGCAGTACGGCTGGCTCATTCCTGCCGATGCAAGCGAAGACACTGTCTGGCATTACATTCCGATGCTGTGGGAGGCGGGCGGCGACATCCTGTCGCCGGACAACGAGCACGCGGTCTTCAACTCCGAGGCCGGCGTCAAGGCGCTCACCACTCTGCAGCAGATGGCCGTCACCGATAAATCGCTCTACCTGGACACCACCAACGAGAACGGCCCCAAGCTGATGAACAGCGGCAAGGTCGCAATGCTCGTCACCGGGCCATGGGACCTGAGCCAGCTGTCGGACATCGAGTACGGCGTGCAGGTGATGCCGACGTTCGCCGGATCCGGCGGTACTAATCAGACGATCTCCGGCCCGGACAACTGGGTGACGTTCAACAACGGCGACAAGAAGAAGCAGGCGGCGATCGACTTCGTCAAGTGGTTGAGCGCTCCCGAACAGGTCAAGGCCTTCTCGTCGGGTACCGGCGATCTGCCGACCCGGATCTCGGTCGGCCAGGACCAGGCGCTCGTCGACAAGATGAATGAGGATCTACCCGGTACCAAGACCTTCGTGGAGAATCTGTCCAACGTGAAGAAGGTCAGGCCGACTGTCGAGCAGTACCCCGCGATCTCGGAGGCGCTGGGCCAGGCGATCGTGTCCGTGATGCTCGGCAAGGATCAGCCGGCAGACGCGCTGAACTCCGCTGCCAAGGCCGCGGACGAGGCACTGGCCGGAAAATAGGCTGATGCCCGCACGAGTCGCCACGTCGCCGCGCTCGTCGGTTCTCGGGCGCATCATCCGGTCCGACAACGTGTCGGGGTGGGCGCTGGTCAGCCCCGGCGTGGTGCTCATCGGCATCTTCGGGCTGCTGCCGGTGCTCATGTCGCTGCAGCTGTCGTTCCAGAAGTCGGACCTGCTGACGCCCGAGACCCCGTGGGTGGGCCTCGAGAACTACCGCAAGCTGGCCGACGACCCGGTCTTCGTCGAGGCGATCAAGCACACCATCATCTACACCGCACTGTTCGTCCCAGGCACCATGCTGGTCGGTCTGCTCGTCGCCGCCGCGATGAATCGTTCGCTGCGCTTCATGTCCGTCTATCGGACAGCCGCGTACATCACGATGGCGGTGTCGACCATTTCGCAGGGCATCATCTTCCTGTGGCTGACCGACCGTGACTACGGTCTCGTCAACGCGGGCCTGAGGGCCGTCGGCATTCCGTCGCAGTCATTCCTCGCCTCTCCGTCACAGGCCCTGTTCGTGATCGTGGCGATGACGATCTGGGGGTGGACCGGTTTCTCGGTGATCGTGTATCTCGCTGCGCTGCAAGGGGTGCCTGCCGAACTGCACGAGGCAGCGGCGATCGACGGAGCGAGCGCGTTCACCCGCTTCCGCACCATCACCGTGCCCTTGCTCGGTCCGGCGAATCTGTTCCTCCTTGTGTGGCTGACGATCAACGCACTGCAGCTGTTCGACGAGGTGTACGCCACGACGCGCGGCGGACCGCTTCGCGCGACGACCGTCATCGTCTACTACCTGTGGGACCGCGCCTTCGTGCACTTCGACGCCGGGTATGCCGCCGCGATGGCCTACGCGTTGTTCGTCGTCATCCTGGTGATCACCGCCATCCAGTTCCGTCTCGCCCGCAAACACGTGCACAGCTCATGACCACCACAGAGCTGCCGGACACCGAAGGCGCTGCGCCGCAGACACTCTCAACAGACCGCCGGCCGCGCTTCCGGCTGCCCTTCAGTCCCTGGCATCTGGTCCTCATTCCGCTGACCTTCCTGCTGATCGTCCCGCTGCTGTGGATGCTCATCACCTCGCTGGAGACCGAGGGCGAGGCCAACCGATTTCCGCCGGTTCTGCTGCCCGAGCGCCCACGGTTCGCGAACTACTCCGAGGCCTGGGCGGCGGCACCTTTCGGCCACTTCTTCGTCAACAGCGCGCTGGTGACGTTGGTGGTGCTGGCGAGCAACCTCATCGTCTGCAGCCTTGCGGGGTACGCCTTCGCCCGCATCCGATTCCTCGGCCGCGGAGCGCTTTTCGTCACCCTGATGGCGACCCTCATGGTGCCCTTTCAGGTCACGATGATCCCGGTGTTCCTGATCGTCAAGTGGTTCGGTGACAACGTGTGGGCGGGTCTTGGCATCGACCACATCGGCGCGTTGATGTTGCCCAACCTGGCGACGGCGTTCGGCATCTTCTTTCTGCGCCAGTTCTTCCAGACCGTTCCCGTGGAACTCGAGGAGGCCGCACGGGTGGACGGGACCTCGCGGCTGGGCGTGTTGTTCAAGATCGTGCTGCCGCTGTCTCTGCCGGCGATGTCGACGCTGGCCGCTCTGACCGTTCTGACGTCCTGGAACGACTTCCTGTGGCCGCTGATCGTCATCACCTCGCAGGATCAGATGACGATTCCGTTGGGGCTGAGCTACTTCCAGGGTGCCCACCGGGTCAAGTGGCCGCTCTTGATGGCGGCCAACGTGATGAGCCTGTTGCCGATGCTGCTGGTGTTCGTCGGCGCGCAGCGGTATTTCGTCCAGTCGGTGGCCAGCACCGGGCTGAAGGGCTGAGAGGAAAGACGTTGGCAGAAGTCGAGTTCCGTGATGTCACGCGGCAGTTCCCGGGAAACATCGTCGCGCTCAAGGGCCTCAATCTGACCGTGGCGGACGGAGAGTTCCTGATCCTGGTCGGACCGTCGGGGTGCGGCAAGAGCACCGCATTGCGTCTGCTCGCCGGTCTCGACAAGCCGACCTCGGGCGAGATCAGAATCGGTGGCACGGTGGTCAACGGCCTGGCTCCCGGGCAACGAGACATCGCGATGGTGTTTCAGAACTACGCGCTGTATCCGCATATGACGGTGTACCGCAATCTCGCGTACGGCCTCCGGCAGCGCCGAACCCCACGAGCCGAGATCGAGCGACGGGTCCGCGAAACTGCCGAGTTGTTGCAGATCGGTGAGCTTTTGGACCGCAAACCCGGCCAACTGTCCGGCGGCCAACGCCAACGAGTGGCCATGGGGCGCGCGCTCGTACGCAAACCGCAGGCATTCCTGCTCGACGAACCGCTGTCGAATCTGGACGCGAAACTTCGGAACCAGGTACGCGGCGACCTCAAGCGGCTGCACCGCGAACTTCCGGTCACATCCATCTACGTCACTCATGACCAGGTCGAGGCGATGACGCTCGGGGATCGGCTATGTGTGATGTCGAACGGCGAAGTGCAACAGATCGGAACCACCGACGACATCTACAACAACCCGGCCAACACGTTCGTCGCCGCTTTCATGGGCAGTCCGCCGATGAACCTGGTTCCGGCAGTCATACGTTCAGGGATCCTGCACATCGGTGGCGAGGCGGTGACGATGGTTGCCTCCCCGGACGGGCCGGTGACCGTGGGCGTGCGCCCCGAGCATCTGCAGTTGCACAGCACGTGTGCCGACGGCATGGTGCCCGCCCGTGTCGACTTCGTCGAACCGCTGGGCAGCCACGTCCTGGTGACCGCGCTGGTCGATGTCCGGGGCGACGACCTGCCGGGCGCATCGGCTGAGACGCGGGTGATCGTCCAGGCCCCGGCTGGCACAGAGTTGGCGTCCGGCAACCGAATTGGCCTCGCGATGCCACCGGAGCGAACATACTTCTTCGACGCCGAGACGGGAGACGTCCGACGCAGCCGCGAGCGGATTTCGCTCTGAGGTCGGACTGCTTACGCCTGCTCGCCGGTGGCCTGGAAGATAACTCGGCGGCCGATCTCGACGGCGTGGTCGGCGAATCGTTCGTAGTAGCGGCCAAGCAGGGTTACGTCGACGGCGGCGGCCACGCCGTGCTTCCATTCCCTGTCCATGAGCAGTGTGAACAGATGGCGGTGGATGTTGTCCATGTCGTCGTCGTCGTCATCGAGCTGTGCTGCTCGATGTTCGTCTCCGGAGAGCACGACTTGCTTCGCCGTGTTGCCCATGTCGACTGCGATGCGGCCCATTTCGGTGAAGTAGCCGTTGACTTCTTCGGGCAGTGTTTCGTCGGGGTGGCGTCTGCGGGTCAGCTTGGCCACGTGCAACGCGAGTGCGCCCATGCGGTCGATGTCGGCGATGTTCTTCAATGCACTGGTTACCGCGCGTAGGTCTCCGGCCACGGGGGCTTGCAACGCGAGGAGGGTAATCACCTGTTCCTCGGTCTTCTTGGCTCGCTGCACCATGCCGTCGTAGTCGGTGATCACCTCTTCGGCGAGCAGCAGGTCGGCTTGTAAGAGCGCCTGGGTCGCGCGTTCCATCGCCTGGCCCGCCGACCCGCATAGCTCCGCGATGCTGGCCGTGAGGTCGTCCAGCTGCTGGTGGAATGCGGTGCGCACAGCTGTAGAGCCTAGAAGCTAACCGGGTCGGTGGACGAGTGATCCACTTCACAGCCGCCGTTTGTGGGGTAATAGCAGGTCGGCGGTGCGGTCGCGGCCGATGCACGTGTCACGGGTATCGGTTTGGATGCCAAAGAGTCCCGATACAGCTATCAGTTCGGTATGCCAGAGCATCCCCGATTGTGCGGCGACGTGTCGTTATGGCTAGATTGTGTCAACTGCGGTGAGCAAGTCGCCGCGGCCCGAGGGACGGAGTGAGTCTTTGCGTGGCTCGTCCGCAGGCCCGTCTCCTCGCCCAATTCGGCCGGGAACGCCCCGCATTCTGATGCGATGCGTCACCCCACCGCCCAGTTGGGATGTGATGCAACGTTGCCATCGCAGAAGTAACTGAGTACGCGCACCTGAGTGACGCGGACGTCGAGGCGATCGCGTCGTCGCTGGAAGAGATCCGCAGTGATATCGAGGCGTCGCTCGGTACCAAGGACCGCGCATATATCAAGCGCGTCATACGATTTCAGCGTTGCCTTGAAGTTGCCGCCCGGCTGACAATCTTCGGCAGCAGAGGCAAGACAGGGTGGACGGCCGGCACGGTGGCATTGCTCGTGTCGAAGTGCATCGAGAACATGGAGCTCGGCCACAACATCACCCACGGCCAGTGGGACTGGATGAACGACCCGGAGATCCACTCCAACACCTGGGAGTGGGACATGGTGGGCCCGTCGTCACAGTGGCGTTACTCCCACAACTACCGCCACCACGTATTCGCCAATGTGATCGGGATGGACGACGACCTCGGCTTTGGTGTCATCCGCGTCAGCCGCGACCAGGAGTGGAAGCCCGGCTATCTATGGGCTCCGTTGCGGGCGCTGGGGCTGTCCATCGTCTTCGAGTGGGGCATCGCGCTGCACAACCTGGCCTCAGAGCAACGGGATCAGCCGACCGAGGAGGCCAAGGCCGAGCTCAAGCGGGCCATGATCCGCAAGATGGCCCGCCAGGCCGCCAAGGACTACCTCTTCTATCCGGCGCTGTCCGGACGTCGCTTTCTCCGGACGTTCTTGGCGAATCTCGTCGCCGCCGGTTTCCGCAATGGGTGGGCGTACATCGTGATCGTCTGCGGCCACTTCGCCGACGGTGCCGAGAAATTCACTCCCGCAGCCGTGGAGAACGAGACGAAGCCGGAATGGTATCTGCGCCAGATGCTGGGAACCGCGAACTTCAAGGCGGGCCCCGTCCTGAGGTTGATGAGTGGAAACCTCTGCTACCAAATCGAGCATCACCTGTTCCCCGATCTGCCGAGCAACAGGTACCCCGAGATTTCGGAGCGAGTGCAGGCCATCCTGGCCGAATACGACCTGCCCTACACGACCGGTCCGTTGATCCGGCAGTTCTGGCACACCGTGCGAACGATCTGCAAGCTCTCCCTGCCGGATCGTTTCCTGACAGCGACCTCTCATGACGCGCCTGAGACCGCCTCCGAAGAAAAGTTCAGGGCCGTTGCGACGTACCCCCGGGTATTCGGCGCGCACGTCGTCGGTACACCGAGACGCGGGTTGGATACCGCGATCACGGATCGCGCTGGGCAGCGGATCAACCGACGCCCCCGTCGGCCTACGTTGCAGCGCTTCGCTGCCATGGTCGCGCTGCGTTTTTCCTGATCAGTAGCGCGCCGACATCAACACCTTTTGGTGTCGGCGATGCTGCGGCGGCCGCAATGCGACACGAACATGTGATGCCGCAACAGTGAGTGCGCGGGCTGCGAATCGAACAGTGTCACCACGTATCCCGGCCCTCACCGCGTCCACACCGCGACGCCTTCCGTGCAGAATCGCGCCCACCGTCAATCCACAGAAGAAGCCAACAACGAAGAGCCGGCGTGCGCGTCGCTTGTTCCTCCGCGCGACACCCGATGCGACGAATCCACCTATCGCGGCAATGATGGCGACCGCGAGAAGCAGAGCAATCAGTTGTGTCGATCCGAGCGACCCCATATCGAAACCCTCCGGGCCGTCGTCTGCGTAGGCCGCTTGCCCGATCCAACCACCGTCGTCGCCGGAACAGCAGTGGCGGCCGACGTTCGTGACCAAAGCGAGCATGAAGCGTTAGCGGCTCGGTGCCACGCGGGGTCCGGCGTCGACGCGAGTTCTGTGCGCCGACGCGCCAGCACGCCTTATCGTGTACGGAACTGCAGTTTGCTGGGAGGCTGATGTGCATGGGATGCCGTTCGGCCGCTACCCCTATGAACTGAGCGAGCCACGTTGATCCTCGTCGACTATTACCTGCAGATCCTTCACTGGGATCGGCGGATGCCGCTGAACATCGACCTGGGTCCGCTGCACATCCACCTGTACGCGCGCGCCGTGTTCTTCATGTGGGTCACCGTCGCGATCCTCGTGATTGGCGGCATCGCGGTGTTTGTATCGCGCAAGCGGGAGCTGATCCAGAAGTGGACCACATGGGTGCTGATCGCACCAGTGGTCGGCATCCCGGTCTGGATAGGTACGGGCGCCACCGCCGCAATGGCCGCCGTGCTGGCGGTGGTCGCTGTGCTGGAGTACGCGCGCCTGGTGAAGCTGACCAGAGTCGACACGGCTCTGTTACTGGCGTGCGCCCTCCTGTATCCGTTGGCGGCATGGCTGCGCCCATCGCTGCTGGGACTCGCGCCTATCGTCGTGTTGGCCGCTGCGCTGCCCTCGGTGCTCAGCGGTGACGTCGAACATGGCGGCAGGCGAACCGCATTCACGGCATTCGGTTCGGTCTGGATCTGCTGGTCCCTGGCCCACCTGGTGATGGTGTGGCCAGACACCTTCCTGGTGTGCTTCGCCGCATCGGCCGCCGACGTCGCCGCCTGGTGTGGCGGAAAAGGGTTGCGCCGCTTCCGCTGGGCGCGCCAGCCGTTGACCCCGCTGAGCCCGAACAAGACGATCGGCGGTGTGGTCGGCGCGGTTATCGGGGCGTTTCTCGTGCTCACCTTGCTCGGCACGATTTCGGTCGGTCTTCTCGTCGCCGTCGCGTTCGGCGGACTGCTCGGCGACCTCCTCGAGTCAATGCTGAAGCGCCAGGCCCAGGTCAAGGACGCTGGCGAGTGGCTGCCGGGCTTCGGAGGCCTGCTCGACCGCATCGATTCGCTACTGCTCGTCCTGCCGTTGGCGTATCTCCTCGGATGAGCGGCCAAATGCTCAGCCATGCAACCTATTTCGGTGGTCGCAGTGCCTGACGAATTCCTGGCGCAGGAGCGTCAATCACGGGTCTGGTCGGCTATCGCCCGTCTCGTCACGAGTCCATACGGCCTGCTGCTGGCGTTCGTGTGGGGCTACGCCGAGGCGCTGAGCTGGTTCATCGTCGCCGAGATGGCGCTGATACTGTTCGCCGCCGCCGTCCCGCGCCGCGTGATGCCATGGGCCGCGGCGGTGATCGCCGGCTCGGTGCTCGGCGTGCTGACCAACGCGTGGCTGACGTCGCACGGCACTTTGTTGCCCGCGCCTCTGACGACCCCGCGGATGGCGGCGACGGCCTTCGACCAGCTGACCGCGGGGCCGAGCGCGATGATGAATCAAGCGTTGTCCGGCATCCCCGTCAAGGTGTACGCCCGCGCCGCCGGTGAGCACCACATCGAAATGTGGAACCTGGCCGGCTGGACGCTGCTGGAGCGCGGACTGCGGATCTCGATGGTGGGTCTGGTGGTCTGGCTACTGTCAAAGCTGTTCCACCCCTTGCTCAGACGGCTCTTCGGCGTCTACTTGATCATCGCGGTCATCGTTTTCACCGCAGCCCTGTCGGCGGTGATCGCGGCATGGTCGTAGCTGAAGTCCTCTGGCGCCGGCGGGCGAGCGAATAGATTGTCCCGATGAGCCGGCCGCTGCCGCCAACGATCACCGTCAGCTTCGGGGGTGGTTGGCAGCGCACGTTCGCGCCGGGCCGCGATGTCGTTGTCGGGCGTGACGTGCGGGCCGACGTGCGCCTTCCGCACCCCGCGGTCTCCAGGGCTCACGTGCTGCTGCGGTACCACGACGGTCGCTGGGTCGCGATCGACAACGAGAGCAGGAACGGAATCTTCCTCGCGGAACAGCGGGTGTATTCCGTGGACATCCGCAGCGGACAGATCCTTCATCTCGGCGATCCCGATGGCCCGTGGGTGACGTTCGAACTCGGCAAGGCCGGTGGGCCGGATGACCCGCCGACGACTGTTCTGCCCGCCCAGCAGTCGGCATCGGGAAGTGAACCATCGACGACCAGGATCGGCCGCGCCTTCGGCAACGACGTCGTGATCCCGGATGTGCTGGCCTCGGGCCACCACGCGACGTTGGTGACGACGCCAGAGGGGGTGCGGATTCAGGACGCCGACAGCGCTAATGGAACGTTCGTCAATGGCCGGCGCGTCGACAACGCGGCATTGAAGCCGAATGACGTTGTCACGATCGGCAACGTCGACTTTGTGTTCGAGAACGGCAATCTCGTCCGTCGCATCGAACCCGCCGACAAGACCGGTGGCCTCGAGGTGTGCGACATCAGCTTCACCATCGAAGGCAATCGCACACTGCTGGAACGTGTTTCGTTCTCCGCCCCGCCGGCCTCTTTGACCGCCGTGATCGGCCCGTCGGGTTCGGGCAAGACCAGTTTGTTGAGGGTGCTGGCGGGGGGCACGCGGCCCGACAGCGGTGCGGTGTCGTTCGAAGCCCACGACGTCCACGCCGAGTACGCGTCGATGCGCACCCGGATCGGCATGGTTCCGCAAGACGACGTCGTGCACCATCAGCTCACCATCAACCAGGCGTTGGGCTACGCGGCGGAACTGCGAATGCCGCCGGACACCACCAACGAAGACCGACAGCGGGCGGTCGTGCAGGTGCTCGAGGAACTCGAGTTGACGCCGCACGCGGACACCCGCATCGACAAACTGTCGGGCGGGCAGCGCAAACGTGCGTCGGTCGCATTGGAGTTGTTGACCGGTCCGTCGCTGCTGGTGCTCGACGAGCCGACGACCGGACTGGACCCCGCGCTGGACCAGCAGGTGATGAAGATGCTGCGCCAGCTCGCCGACGCGGGCCGCGTCGTCGTGGTCGTGACGCATTCGCTCGCATATCTGGATGTTTGCGACCAGGTGCTGCTGCTTGCTCCCGGTGGCAAGACCGCATTCTGTGGACCGCCCGATGAGCTCGCACCGGCGATGGGCTCCACCGACTGGGCCGACATCTTCACCGACATCAGCACGGATCCCGACGCGGCCCAGCGGCGATTTCTCGAGCGCGCCGGTCGTGGCGAGAAGCCGCCGGCCCCGCCAGCCGGGCAACCCGCGGCCACGGGAACGGCCGTGCGGGCCAACGTCTTGCGCCAGTTCTCGACGCTTGCGCGCCGACAACTGCGGCTGCTCGTCGCCGACCGCGGTTACTTCGTGTTCTTGGCGCTGCTGCCATTCATGGTCGGGCTGCTGCCGCTCGCCGTGGCCGGCGACGCCGGCTTCGGCAAGGCTGAATTCGCAGGCGCTGCGCCGAACGAGGCAAAGCAGATCTTGGTGATGATGAACTTCGGTGCGTTCTTCATGGGAACCGCGCTGACTGTTCGCACATTGGTCGGCGAACGCGCCATCTTCCGCCGCGAACAAGCTGTCGGGTTGTCCACGTCGGCGTATCTCGCGGCCAAGATCGCGGTGTTCGGCGCGATCGCGGTTCTTCAGTCGGCCGTCCTGGTCCTGGTGGTGACGATCGGCAAGGGTGCGCCGATGGGCGCGACGGCGCTGGGGAGTCCGACGTTCGAGCTTTTCGTGGGCGTCGCGGCTACGTGTGTGGCGTCGGCCATCGTCGGCCTGTTCGTATCGGCGCTGGCGCAGAACAGCAATCAGGTACTGCCGCTGACAGTGGTGACGCTGATGGTGCAGGTGGTGCTCGCCGGCGGGATGATCCCGGTGACCGACCGGGTGCTCGATCCGCTCTCGTGGCTCACGCCCGCGCGGTGGGGCTTGGCGGCCACTGCGTCGACGGCCGATCTGACGAACACGGTGTTGGTGATCTCGAAGGATTCCCATTGGAAGCACACCGGGTCGGTGTGGCTTTTAGACATCGTCATGCTCGGCGTTCTGTCGGTGTTCTACGCAGGCCTCGTCCGGTGGAAACTCCGGCTGAAGGCCGCGGTCAAGTAGCCCGCTCAGGCAGCCAGCGCGTACCGGTTGACAACATCGGGCTGCAGGCCGTCCTTCAGGGTCACGACCTGCTCCCGCAGCTGCGGCGCCGAGACGCTGTCCGGGTCAACGGCTTCGCCGATGTTTACCTGCATCGGGGCGGGGGACCAGCGGCCGCCCTTGGGCAGCACGTCGGCGGTGCCCGTCAACGCGATCGGGACCACCGGCACACCGCATTCACGCGCCAACCGCAGAGCGCCGGAGCGGAATTCCGCGACGCTGCCGTTCGTCGAGCGGGTTCCCTCGGGGTAGATGACGACGGTGCGTCCGGCCTCGAGGGCCGGGCGGACCGCAGCGAGCATGGCTTCGAAGCTGCCGCCACCGTTGCGACGCACCGGCAGTACGCCGGCCAGCGAGCTGGCGATGAACTTGCGCACCGGCACGTCGAACCAGTAGTCCGCGGCCGCCACGAACACGGGCTTGGCGGAGGGCGGCAGTGCTGCCAGCAGCACCGCGGTGTCGGCGTGCGAGGAGTGGTTGGCCACGACGACGCAGCCGCCCTTCACGCGCCACTGCCCGGTCACGGTGAGCCCGCCCGACACTGCGGACGCGACGCGCCACATCCAGTGCCGCAGCATGCTCGAGAGTCGGATCGTGGTCATGCCGCCACCGCCGTCAAGGGCTTCGTGATTGCGGCGAACTCTGCGTCATCGGCCAGCCGCTGCTCCTCCTGCTGCCGCTTCGCGGCCAGCTCGCGCTTCGCGGCGCGCAGCCGCAGCACGGTGGTGATCAAGGAACCGTTCACCAGCTGAGTCAGCACGATCGGCAGGATGACAGGGAACGCGGTCGCCAGTGCGATGAACAGGCACCGTTCGGTCTTGCCAAGCGGGCCACCGTTGCGTCGTGTTGCGCCTGCGGCCGCCGCGGCCAGCGAGGCGAACGTGGGAAGTGTCGAGGCCAGCGCGGCCACGAGCACCTGGATGACGGGCCAGGACAGCCAGTGCATCCCGGGGCCGTGCAGGCGAGCGGCAAACACGGCCAGCCCTGCGAAGGTCAGCATGTCGGAGGCGCGGTCGCCGATCTCGTTGAGCACGAAGCCCCACGGCCGGCTGACTCCGCGGGCGCGGGCAACCGCGCCGTCCAGGTTGGCGCCGGCCAGCCGCAGCACCAGGAACAGTGCCGCCAGCGGCCAGATTCCGAAGGCGATGGCCACACCGGCCGCGCCGGCCGCCACGACCCCGGCCGCGGTGAAGACGTCCGGTGACACGTTGTGTGCCACGGCGGTATCGAGGATCGGCGTCAGGCGCCGGGTGAACCACGGCTTCAGCGCGTAGAGGCCATTCATCTGCCGTGCGCGCGGTGAAGTTGTCGGAAGTGAAGACTCGCAAATCGCGACATTCGGTTTCATGTTTGGCTCCTTTCGTGCTGTGGGCCCGTGTTGGCCGTGACGAAAGATTGCGCCATACCGCTTGGCGGATTCTTGGGGAATCTGGCAGCCGGATCGGCGTCTGAAGACGCGCCCATTGACGCAGGTAGAACGCCTGCTCAGCGGTGGCGCTAGTCGCCGGTTCGCTTGAATGTTTCGGTGACGGCCGTGCTGGCTGCACAGGTCCCGGTCTGTTCCTGGCGACCGTGGCCGATGAGCAGCGTGATCGGATCCTGTGCTGGTTCGGGCATCGGATACTGCGCGGTGAATTTCAGATGCGTAGGGCCGCCGGGGGGTGGGCAGTTGCCGTCGAACTCGATGTTGGAGGTCCAGTTGCCGTCACCGAATACCAGCGGTCGGAAATCCGATGGGGAATGGAAGTAGCTCATGCACCGGTCGCCGGTGCGAAGACAGTCGGTCGTGACGTCGTACACCAAGTCCTGTTGCGGGGAGCCGTTCGTGAAGTTGCGCGTGAGTTGGTAGTGGCCGCGCAGTGCGGCGGCCGGGGATACGACACGCGGCGGCAGGGCGGCTGGGTCGGGCAGGGTGTTGACGTCGATGCTTCCGGTACGGGCGAACGTCACCGTTCCCTTGCCTGAGCAGCCACCGCTGCTAGTCCCGCTGAACTCGCCGGCGAGGGTGCCGTCGGGACGTGGTTGCAGCGTGAACACGTCCCAGACTTCGATGGGAGCGTTGTGGCACTTATCCGAGCCGAGGCCTACGGCTACCCAGCTTCCGTCGATCTCGTCGAACACCAGGCTCGACACCGCAGGGCCCGCGCCGCTGAGGCGCAAGGCCGTCGCGACGCACCCTTCGGGGCGACACACCGAGCGCACCCCCCACCTGGCCGTCGATGGTGTCGCGCCTTCGACGAGCTGCCCATCCATGAGCGTGGTCGCGCTGAAGTCGGCCCTGTAGATACCGGTGAAATCAGCCATGCCGGGTGACGCGCCGGTACTGGGCGGCGTGGTGCCGGCCTTGTTGTCGTCCCGGGTGAGCATCGTGCCGACGACGACACCCGCGACGATCAGCAACACGACGCCCGCCAGGGCGCCGATCAGGACGCGTCGACGCCGCTTGGCAGCGGGCGGTGCCGGTGATGGTGATCCGCCGAACTGCGCCGGCGCGGCGGGCAACTGGCCGCTGGATTGCCACGGTCGGGTGGGGGCTGGATCTTGGCTGCTCGGCGCCGATGGAACCCGAATCATCGGGTCGGTGATGGCCTGGCGTGCCGCGGCCGCCATCTGCATGGCACTCGGGTAGCGGTCGGTGGGGTTTTTGGCCAGGCCGGTCGCGATCACGCCGTCCATCGCCGTCGGGATGGTGGTGCGGTCCTTGGACGGTGCCGGAGGTGGCATGACCATGTGGCTGACCGCGACCTGCTCGAGTGTCTCGCCCGGGAAGGGCAGCTCGCCGGTCAGGCATTGGTAGAGCACGCAGGCCAATGCGTAGATGTCGGAGCTGGCGTCGCTTTGCCCGGTGTTGAAGCGCTCGGGGGCCATGTAGGCCCACGTGCCGATGGTGGTGCTGGCCGATGTGAGCGCGGTGTCGCCTGCCGCACGGGCGATGCCGAAGTCGATGAGGTAGGCGAAGTCGTTGGGGGTCACCAAGATGTTGGAGGGTTTGACGTCGCGGTGCACGAGGCCCGCCTGGTGGGCGCTGTTCAGCGCTGAGGCGATCTGTTCGACGATATGCACTGCGCGTTGGGCATCCAGCGGCCCGGAGTTCAACATGGTCTGCAGGTCCACGCCGTTGATCAGCCGCATCGTCACGTACAGGCGACCGTCGATCTCCCCGACATCATGGATCGGCACGACGTGCGGATCGTCCAGGCGCGCGGCGGCGCGTGCTTCTCGGCGGAACCGCTTCTCGAATTCGGGGTCCTTCGCGAAGTGGGGCAGCAGCATCTTCACTGCGACGGTGCGGTCGATTTCCGTGTCGTGGGCACGCCACACCTCGCCCATGCCGCCACGGCCCAGCAGCTCGATCAGCTGATAGCGGCCAAACGGCGTGCCCTCCACCGGCTCACGATAACCAGCCAGCCCTTACATATTCGGTCAAAATTCGGCAACGGCTATGCAGAGTGGGCCAGGGCCTTCTCATCCTCGACGGCGAACGTGTCCTCCAGCTGCAACGGCGTGTAGTCGACATCGATGTCGGCGAGCGGCCGGCCCCGCGCGCTGCTGATCGTGCCGAATCGTCGCATTCCCTTGTCGGTGGCGTACTGCATGAACTCGTCCATCGTCAGGTCGAAGGGGATGTTGTCGGGGTCGTATAGGGCGAAGGCTTCCTCGGTGTTGCGCAATGCCAACGGAATGAGCTCGTTCATACGTGTTTCGAACACCGCCCAATTGGCATCGTCGGCGGCGACGTGGCGCCGACACGTGAAAGTGCCCCACGCCATGTGGCGGCGCTCGTCGTCACCGATGCGCTGCACCAGCTCCTGCATGCCGGGAAGAATGCCGCGATCGACGCAAATCTTGTGCCACGCATAGTATCCCGTCAACGCCATCATGCCTTCGATCACGTGGTTATAGGTCGCCGACGCCCGAACCTGGGCGGCAGGCGAGGGATCATTCGAAAGCGTGTCGAGTGATTCTGGGAGCTCCTCGTAGAACATCTGCCGGTAGGACGGAAGGTCGTCGAGGTAGTGGTGTAGGTCGTCGGTGATTCCTACGGCGTCGAGCCACAGGCGGAACACCTGCGTGTGTTTGGCCTCCTCGTACGCGAATTGCGTCAGATACATCTCGTCGCCGAGCCGCCCCTCGGCCCGCATCGCGGCCATGAACGGCTGGATGTCCTGGGTGACGGCTTCTTCGCCTGCGATGAACTCGGCACACAGCCGTGTGGCCCAGTCCCGTTCGTCCTCGGACAGCGACTCCCAGTCCGCCCGGTCACGGGAGAAGTCGATGTCGGCAGGATCCCAGAACTTCGCGTTGCCCCCGACGAACAGCTTCAACGGCAGGCTGTTCCAGTTGAGGCCGCCTGCGTTAAGCGATTGCGAATGTGTCCGTGTCATGGGATTGACCTCCTCAGATCAAAGGTGCTGTGTCACTGACCGTTTCGCCGCGGAGGCGGCGGTGCGGGGCTGGGGGGCTACGGATGAGAATGCGGAAGCCAGGACCGCGACAAGCCTGCGCACGGCCAGTGCCGGCTGCTCCGGCGTGGGCTCGTCTAGCCCGAGGATCGGATCCATACCGCGCACGTACGGCGCCAGCGCCAGATGCGGAAAGATCATCAACAGCAGCGACAACAACGCGTCGGTATCGCCGTCGGCGCGCAGGTCCCCACGTGCGTGTGCGTCGCGGACCAGCGGCCTCAGCACTTCCAAGTAATGACGATGAATGACGGTCCGCACGCTGATGCGGGCGTCGGTGTCGACCTCGAAACTGGCCGCGGCGTGAAGCGAACGTTCCTGCGGATGGTCGGCGAAGTAGGCGACCCAGGTGTCGAGAAGGTCGGTGAGGAATTCGAAGAACGGTCTGCTCGGGTCGAGCTCGCGGATGCGGGCCTCCATGTAGGACCGCACGCGCTGGCTACCGATGTCGGCGATGAACGCGTAAAGGTCGCGCTTGTCAGCGAAGTACTGGAACAGGCTTCCCTTGGCGACTCCTGCGCGCCGAGCGATGACGTTCAGGCTGCCTCGGGAGAAGCCGTGTGCCCCGAACTCGGCCTCTGCGGCTTCGATTACCGCAGCGCGACGAATCGGATCGACGCGAGCCCATGTCACCGTCGGCATCCGGTCCTCCCAGGGGTCGATGACCACTGGTCATATTACTGTGAGCCGCGTCACCGTCAAGGCCCGATTCGGCCCGTTGTTGTCGAGATGCAGGAAAGATTGACAAACGAGTCCTAATGTTTGACTACACCCTCTAGTTTCACGGAGGGAAAACGAGTGATGGCCTTGTCTTTGCAGATCAACGCGTTGATGCTAGTCCTATGGCCCTGGGCGGTGCCGAGTAGTAAGTGCGTGTTCGTCCCATCGTTGTCCCCGACGCCGCCCTACTAGTGGTGCCTTCGCGGCGCGCTTGCCGAAAAGATTGACAAAGCGCGTCAGACGAATCCGCAAACACTGGGCCAATAGGCCTATTAATCGGAACCCCCGTCGATCTCGATCAGCAGGATCTCGGCCGTGAGGGGCGCGGGGCAGCCGA